>Ga0136846_1232518_pt1 | contig 13348 bp, 6 predicted proteins | sample HopSoiMetagenom2_FD_96841 | JGI IMG/M metagenome (GOLD analysis project Ga0136846, IMG submission 96841) | Grasslands soil microbial communities from Hopland, California, USA - 2 Assembly 2016 (version 4) | ecosystem: Environmental > Terrestrial > Soil > Grasslands | place: USA: Hopland... | reverse complement strand
GAGTCTCCGACACTTCCTGCTGCGAACCGGTTTGGCTGCGGACGGTATCCGTTGCGTGTGCGTACGTGATAGTTCTTCAGGCGATCTCCCACAAGTTTTACCGTGACGGTGCGCCACCCGTGGTTGGTATTCGCTTTCGGATAGTAGCTGAGCGAATACAAATGTCCGAGGTCATCCCGGATCGAAGCAAACGCCTTTCTCTCATCTCTCCAGTTCTTGGAAAAGTATGCTTTGCCGCCAGTGGCGGCCGTCATGCGCTCAAAGACTGCGGTCGACACCGGCTCTAACCTCGCTTCGCGCGTGCTGATCATGTAAATGGGAATGCCGGCCGACTGGGCCAGCTCAGCCACGTCCTCTGGTGGCACTACGCTGGTGTTGTCTGGACCGTTGGAAAACACGACCACCACTTTTCTTCCTGTGCATCCTGCGGCATCTTTCACCGTCAACAACAGAGAGTTGTATAAGGCGGCATCATCACCGGCTACGGTGGTGCGAACGCCCCGAACCACTTCAGAACGATCGCCGGTCAACGAGGCGGCGCGAGAGAGATCGCGGCTGTAGGAGTAAAAAGCGATCTTGTCAGCCTTCTCCAGCGAACGGACGAACTCCGCAATAGCGTCCTGGGCGAACACGAATCCACGGTACATGTAGTTGCTGGTGTCAAAAAGGATGAACACATTGGCGCCGGCAATCGCTGCGGTCAGGCTGTCGGGCTGATCCGCCGGAGGAGTTGTCGGAGGTGTCGGATACGATGCATTCGCATTCAGTGTCTTGTCGGCCTCTTGCGTCGGGTCAAGCACATTGCGAGCAGGCTCATTGCCTTCGCCGAAGAACGCGATCTTTTCGGTGATGTTGTCTTCGACGATCTGAAAATCCGAAGGCTTGAGTCCGGTGACGTAATTTCCCTTGTTGTCAGTGACCGCCACGTTGAGCTGCACTAAATCCACTGAAACCTGGAACTGCGCCTGTTGGGCGTTCGACCAGGTTCCTGAACCGTATACGAGTGCGAGAACAAGTCCGAAAATTCGAGAATATTGTTTACTCATAGGATCCTTCTAACCGTCTTGCTAATGCGTGCGAGCGATTTCGGAGCTGCAGAATGGTTAGATCAATTCCGCGGCTGCGCGTTGCTCGCTTCCAGTGGTGAACCAGCCTTCCCCTGACGAAACTCTTCGCCTGTCTCTCGCGTTGCGCGCAGCAGTGCGGGCCAGTCCTCGAGGTCAGTGGCAAAGATCTTCTCAACCATTCGACGTGTGAGCTCCGGAACCAGGCGATTCAACATTACCGCTGAATAGTCTTTCTCATCGGCCAAGCGCGCCCAATAGAGGTTGTTCGAGTCCCACGACTCCGCCAGGAAGCGGCTCGAGTATCCCATAAAAGCGGGGAATGGCGGAAGGTTCAAAAGTTCTCGAGCGTAGCTCTGTGCCAAAACGGGATGGGGCACTCCGAAATCCCGTGACAGCCGCTCCCAAGTAACGTCCTCAGGATGCTGTTCGGCAAGCTCCTTCAATTCCTTTCCAGGCTGTCCCAAAGCATCGATCTGATCCGGATACCTGCGGCGAAACTCCGTCGAAAGATAAAAAGAATCAGCCGGGGTAACGCGGAGCAGTACATCGGGCGCGCGGCCTGACTTCAGGGCCTGCTGTACGCGTTCCAGGGTTCTCGGCGCCAGCCGCTCGGAAAGTAGTCCGATCACTTTGCTTCGGACATCTTCATTTGCGGCTGCAGCCGTCAAAAGTTCCTCGCCTGCATGCTGGTAAAGAGCGACCGCATGAAGCTCGTTGTGGCTCACGTCCCACCAGCGAGGCACGACAGCGCTGGTCAGGATTCCCGGAACCACCGCTCCCCAGATAAGCGCCTGCACGTTTTCAGGCGTGATGAAGTCTTGCTCGGCTTGCGCGAGGACGTAAGGCAAGTCGGCAAGCGAGCCTACAAGGTGGGCGCCGCCGCCTGCTGGAGAACCCGCTCCGAATAACTGCGGAGCCCTCCAACTGGCACGCTGCATTCCCACGACCGTATCGCCAGAAAAATCATGAGAGCGAACGAAGAGCGGATTGTGATGCAGTATCTGCGCGCCGGGCGGTTCGTAGTACGCGTAGTTGAGCCCTACGAGGGTATCTCGCAAGAAGGAAGCCAGTTGTCCGCGGGCTTGCGCGAGTTGGTCTGCCGAACTGGGTGTGCGAATGACCTTCGAAAGGTCCACCTGCATCTCCAGATCGGTGTGACGATTGTTGTAGATTCCCGCTCCCCACTCCTCCCGTTCGCTCTTTTTAAAGATGGGCTGCGGCATCTCGAATTCCCGCAGCTCTCCCGCGAGCGTCAATAGCCGTGAAGATTCCACCCTCACCTGTGTAGGGTCGTGTAAGCCGTCGCCAAGACCAATGAGGGTGTCCAGTGATACGAGCCGCTGGGCGTCAAGCACGTTGCGCATCCTGGTGGCGACTTCCTGGTGAATGCGCTGGCCTTCCGGTGTTGTCTGTCGCGGGCCGGCAAGCAGGTTGATGATCTCGTCCTGAGAACCCTCGGGTTTGTGCGTAGTAGCTACCAGCAGTTCCTTAAGCGCACTCCGCCCTGCGTCGAAGACCGAGGTCGACGAGCTGATCTTGCCAAATTGCCCAATTACTCGCTGGAAAGATGCGTTGAGGTCCTTTTTGGGAATCTGATCTTGGCGGGCAAGTATTTGCCACATGCCCACGCTCGCCTGGAACATGCCCAAAGCATTGCCCCGAACGTAGTGGTTTTGCTGGCTATCGAGGTGTTCAGATGTCAGCAGGAAAGCGTTGATGGAAGCATCATCTAAAGAGGGGAACTCGGAGAATATGAGGTACTGCTCGCCTAGCTTCGGAAACCTGGTGGCCATCGCAGCGACTGTTTCGGCACTTAGGCGATGCTGCGGACCGCGCCCTGCGTCCAGCTCGCTCAGCATCAGATAGGCTTGCAGCGGCCCGATTTCCGTATCGACGCGGGAGATTGCAACCAGCGCTTCGAGCAGTTGTTCCGAATTGTTGAAAGTGCGCGCCCGCTTGCCCCAATCGCGAGTCACGTCGGAATAGTTCTTTTGCCGTAAGACTCGCTTCCACACTTCCACGTTGCCGGGCACGCGCGGCTCTCCATTAGGCTCCCATTGCAGACGCGTGAGCAAAAGCAGAAGGCCGGGAGCCGGTCTGAACACCGAGCGCGCGGCTTCAGCTGGAGGTGCATCGTGATGGCGCAGGGCTTCGTAAAATGGCCGCAGCCGTCGAGACTCGGTGAAGTGCGCCTGCTGTACTGGATTTACCCGCGAGAGCGCGTCGTAATACGCGGCCAACCAGCCGTTGTCCTTTGATACCAGGCGCAGCACAAACTCGCCTGCTGATTCGGGCGCCACTCCCACCAGGTCACGCCAAACGCCGTCGGAGCTAGTGCCACCGGGCACCAACACGCGTCCGGAACGTATGCGAATGCGGCTGCCGTAGAAATCGAGCACGGGCCCGTATGGCACCAGTCGCTTCAACCCCGGCGATTGCCGCAGTGCCACTTGCGTTTCAGGATCCATTTGCGCGAAGGCCCAGTAGAGGCGTGACAATGTCGAATCGCGCAGCAGCGAATCGAGAAGGTTCCTGTTGCCTGTCCAATCCGCTTCGCTGAAGAGCATAGGAACTCGCGATCCACGGAATGGATATGCAAAGGGAGCGCCGCCCTGGAGAGTCTTCTCCAATTCCGGAATTGGGAATCCCGAATCGACCGTAATGAATGCTCGTTGGGGATCGGCGGTTTCCAGATAGCTGGCTGCCTGTCCGCAATCCGTGCGGCTGCGATATCCAAGCACCTGTAGCAGTGGTTTCGCTTGTTCGCAGTTGGACACACGGATTACACCTTCGGCACCGGCCATCACGTCCAGTTCGCGAGCCTGTTGGACATAACGGCTCAACAGGATCAGAAACTCCGTAGGTCGGACGTGCGAGGAAGGTCCTTCGTATCCCAAAAGGAACACATTGCGAGCCAACAACGGGATTACTTCCTCGCTGGTTGCCTTCTGACTGATTCCGGCCATACGCATGAACGAGCGGAGCGGTCCGGGAATCGCCACGCTCGCATCTGGAGATTGCGAATCGGCTGAAGGATGGTAAGGGTTAGCGGCGAAACATTCAGTAGCCAGCCAGGAGCAAGCGCACACAAGTATTGCTACGCGAAAAGCGCGCATGTAAAAAGCAGACTTCATGCCAGGTGCCTCTCCGAAACCTTGGAGACATCGCAGCTAATCTTTGCGGGACGAATGGGCTCGGAGCACCACCTGAACATTTCGGCTGACGCCGTTAGCTGAATCCGCCAAGTCGTCTTGCGCCGCTTAGATTAGAGGTTTTTGGCGGTCTATCGTTATTCGTGTCCCCCTGGTCCCTCGAACAAAATCGGCCCACACGATAAATCATCTGCTGCTGTAAGTCCAAGGCCGAATTGCGCATCGAGATAAGTTCAGGGCTGTGTAATAGCACAGCGGTTCAATGCGCGAAACGCTAGCAGCTGCATGGATGTTTTAAACGGCAACACAGACCGAACAGAGTCCGACGTCCGCAAAAAGCGGCGATGCTTCAGAATCGTTGCTAAAGGAAGTTGCCGCATACCTGCTCCAATAGTGCGGCATTGTTAAGTTTCACACCACGATTTGCACGTTTTGCAGCACTTTTCCAGTGAGATTCCAATTGCTGTCGACGCACCACCCGATTAATCTGGCCTCAAAGAAGCGTGACCATCTTCTGCTCCGCTCAGCGCTGAAGGCTTGGGCTGCTCAAAGACTCGCGCGTTATACACATGAGCACATCCGATTCAGTTCTCTTCCAACAAGATCCGAGCGAAAATCACAAGCTGCAAGGTATTTTGCCGGCGCAATCCATTCGTAACTTCGTCACCAGCGGAGTGATCTCAGCCCCGGGCTCAGCGCCGATCGCTGACACACAGATACAACCGGCGAGCATCGATTTGCGCCTGGGCCGAAAGGCTTACCTGGTGCAAGCCAGCTTTTTGCCGGGTCGAACGTCGACGTTTTTTACTAAAGCGCAGAGCCTTATCGAAAAAGAGATCGACCTTACGCAACCAACACTGCTGGAGCGAAATGCGGTCTACATTGTGCCGCTCATGGAACGGCTTAATCTTCCCGAAGACGTGAGGGGAATCGCCAATCCGAAAAGCACCACCGGAAGGCTGGACATCTTTGCTCGCCTGATCACCGAATATGGTGATGAGTTCGAGCGTGTCCCCAGGCAGTACTCAGGCGAGCTCTACGTCGAAATCGTCACTCGCACTTTTAAGGTTTGGGTAAGGGAGGGAATGAAACTCAATCAGCTGAGGTTCGTTCGTGGCGCATCAGAGCCCCTGGATGAGCGTGCCCTCAACGAATTGGCTAAGGAAATTAAAACGACTGAGCAGCTTCAGCCGCTCCGCGATGATCAGCAGGCAGAGCAACACGGAGTCCCACGAGGATGGCCTATCACTGTTGATCTCGAAGGAAACGGCTCGAAAATCGTGGCCTATCGAGCGAAGGAGTTCAGGACTCCAATCGATCTGGCCAAGATCAATCATTACGAAATTGAAGACTTTTGGGACGTCATTGCGCGCCCGAAAGACGGCCGTCTCATCCTCGAACCGGACAAGTTCTACTTACTCGCATCGAAGCGGCGAATATGCGTGCCACCAAGGTACTCGGCGGAGATGGTCGCCTACGATCCAACCATGGGCGAATTCCACGTGCATTATGCCGGCTTCTTTGATCCAGGATTCGGATGGGGCACGAATGGAGAAGTTGGCGGAACGCGCGCTGTGCTCGAGGTTCGGGCCCACGATATGCCTGTGCTCTTAGAGGATGACCAACTCGTAGGCAGCTTGCAGTACTACACCATGGCAGCGGTGCCGGAGAAAGTTTACGGAACCAATATTGGATCCTCGTATCAGAAACAAGAGCTCACGCCAAGCAAGCAGTTCAAGCTGGCGTTAGAGAGCCCTAGTGAGACCGGGGAGAAAGATGGGTTGCGGTGGGTCGCCCGATCAAGGAGAGAAGTGGCTCTGCTGGAGACTCACTAGTCAAGAATCCAGATCTACCATCTCATTCAGCAGCCGCGCATGACAGCCACCGCTGCGCCTACTCAATGTGCGGGCTGTCAATCCGAAAGGCTGTCAATCCGAAAGAAGGTTACTGGTTTACGGGAATCTTGATGATCTTCTTCTGGATCGCGTATGTGACCAGTTGCGCCTTATTGTGAATGTCGAGCTTGCGCATCAAGTTGAACTTGTGGGCTTCCACGGTCTTGACGCTCAGGCCGAGGATAACGGCGATCTCTTTAACTGAGTTTCCTTCCGCCAAGAGCTTGAGGATTTCGCGTTCCCGCGGGGTCAGCGTGGAGATGCGCGGGCGCATCCGAGTATCGCGCACACGTGAGCGGAAGTCCTCGACCAGTTTGCCGAGCACCTGCGAGCTGAGGTACTTGCCGCCTTTGTAGACATCCCGAACAGCGGTGAGGAGTTGCGGCGCAGGCGTATCTTTGAGGACATAGCCGGCGGCGCCTACTTCGAGGCACTGCACGAGATAATCTTCGTCTTCGTACATCGTCAGGAAGAGGACCTTTGTTTCGGGCCGCGTCTTGCGGATCTGGCGCGCAGCTTCGAACGAGGAGAGGCCGGGCATGCCGATGTCCATGAGGACGACATCCGGGCGCAGTTCGCGAGCCTTTTCGACGGATTCGCCGGCGTCAGAAGCTTCTCCGACTACCTCAAAGTCCGATTCAGTTTCCAGAAGGCGTCGTACGCCCTGACGGAAGAGCGTGTGGTCATCGGTCAACAAACATCTGATCTTGGGCATGCGTTTACCTGTTTGATAATTTACTCACAAGTTACTAATTACAAGTTATGCACTCTGCGACATCGCTTCGCTGTATTGCCCTGCCGGTACCATGATCTCGAGCCTCGTGCCCTTCCCTTTTTCGGAATGAACGCGGACCTCTCCATCGAGAGAAGCTATTCTTTCTTTGATTCCAGCCAACCCAAACGAGTGGCTTCGGGGACTATTTACCTTTGTCGGCATGCCAATGCCATCGTCCTCTATCGTGAGGTAGACGGTGTTTTCATGCCGGCTCATCTGCACAGAGGCTGATTTTGCCTGGGCGTGTTTCGCCACGTTGTGCAGAGACTCTTGCACCACGCGATAGATGGCAGCTTCAATTTCGGGCGCCAGTCGACCCACATCTTCGCCGATTGCGACCCGGGCTTTCACTCCTGTCGCCTTGGCCAGATCTTTGGCTTCTTTACGGATCGCAGCCACCAATCCCAGCTCCTGAAGCACCAAAGGTGACAGACGCGCGATGATGCGACGAATACCCTCGATCGTACGATCGACAACCGATACCGTCTCGCGAATCTTGGCCTTCGCCGTGCGCCCACTCAGTTGCGCCTCGAGCATGCCGAGGTAGAGGCGGATCACCATCAGCGACTGCCCGGTTTCATCGTGTAGTTCGCGGCTAATGCGCTTGCGTTCGTCCTCCTGCACGGCGAGCAGGTGGGCCGAAAGCTCCGCAATCCTGGCCTCACGAGAGCGCAACTCCTCGGTCATCTGGGAGCGTTCAATGGCCATCACCGTACGGTCTGCAATGGCGCGCATCAGGTCACGCTCGTTGGGAAGCCACTCGTAAGGGCGAGCGAAGCCAAGCACCATCGCGCCAATGACATTCTTGCCCGACCTCAGTGGAACTCCCCATAGAGATGTCGCACGCTCCTTCACTGCGGGATGGAGAATGCGCGGGTCATTCGCAACATCCAGGATCATCTCCGGCTCGCCCGTCGAGGCGAGACTGCCGCAGAATCCTCGTTCTAGTTCAAACTGCGTGTCGTCTGGAATGAGGCCTTCAACACCGAGCGAACATTCCAGTTTGAATCCGTCACCCTCGGGCTGGCGCAGCAGGATCCCAGCCATCGACGCATTGAAGTTTGCGCTCGTGATCTCCAGCACCTTCTCGAACATAGTGCTTACTTCGGCAAACGCAAGTTCCGCATCCAGCACCCGCAGCAGCGTCGCGAATTCGCGCGTCTTAGCGTCGAAGTACGCGCCGGAGACAGTCACAAACGTGCCGGACTTCAGCACGTCAAGTGTTGCGATCACCTCTTTCAGCCTGTTGCCGAAGAGTCCGCTCAGATAGGGTTCGCAGAGCTCCTGGTAAATCTCCATCGATCGCGCTACTGCGCGCGTATCCACTTGAAGCTTGGCCAGACGCATCCCGAAGTAGTCGACGTTTTCAAAGAATCCGGGAAGGTCGCCGTGCGAGAAGAAGGAATGTGCGGTGTTGAGGCTTAAGCGCTCGAGTGCACCAAGTTCGCGGCGAGCAAAGCCAAATTCGGCCGCAACCTGCTCGCGCCACCGCTCGGTTACATCGGCATAATAGGGATTCAGGGCGCCAAGAATTTCGACAAGCAACTCGCGCGAGCTGTCCTTGAGTGACAGGACTGAAGACAAAATTGGCTCCCCCGGGATGCTGGCGAATGTTCTAATCGAGTTAACCCACACTCGCCCAGTTACTTATATTGTAACCGATCTTCTAAGGTCTTGTCATTAGAGAGGACAAACCTTATTAACCTTTTGATTATACGGAGAATAGCTGAGACAGGTATGTCGAGCGACCGGCAAAACTAGCTAAGTGGCATGCCGTATCGCGCCAAGATGGCGTGTGCTTGACACGTCCCAAATTCCTGAAAGCCGGATGGCTAATCGGCAAGGAACCGGGGGAACGCACAAAAATTAACATGACTTTTGGCGCTTATTCTCCGTCTTTTAGTAAGTCATACAATTCTGTCCCAGGTGCTCACATCCAAAGGAATCACATGAGAATCATTGCCCGGTTTTGCCTTCTTACGCTTGCGCTAACGGTATGTTTTGCCTCCGCTCAGCAGACGCAACCTGATCAAGCTGGCCGGCAACATCGTGGTCCTGGCGGACGAGACTTCCGCGGAGTCGTCGGTCAAATCACTGAGATGTCAGGGTCCACTTTGAAACTAAAGCTGCCGGATGGTTCTACTGGGACTGTGGATGTCACTTCAGACACCAGGTTCCGCAAAGAGCAGCAAGACGCGAAGCTCTCTGACTTCAAAGTTGGTGACAACGTGATGGTGCGAGGCGAGTCCACGGGAGAAAATGCCTGGACGGCCCGCATGATCGGGTCGGCTCCCTCGCAGGCGCAAATGCAGGCGATGCAGCAGCGCATGAAGGATGCCATGGGAAAGACGATGGTCGTGGGTGAAGTGAAATCGATTGACGCGCCCAAGCTCGCTATCCTGCGGAGCGACGGCGTCCAGCAGACCATTGAGGCCGACGAGAGCACGTCGTTTCGTCGCGGACGTGAGGAGAGCATCACGTTGCCTGACATCAAGGTAGGTGACACGGTCTTCGCGCGGGGAGAATTGAAGAATGGGACCTTCGTGCCAACTGCAATCAATGTTGTTGATCCCGAAATGGCACGTAGAATGAAAGAGCGCGGCGGGATGATCGGCTTTGGCGGCGGTGGAGACACGCGTTATGGCGGAACTGGGAAGCCATCAAACCCGGATCAACAGCAGGCCCCGCCACAACAGTCGCCCAAATAATCGTCGATGACAATACGCACCAATTTCGCGCAGATCAGAGCGCTCGTCTGCGGGTTTGCATTTGTCTGCTCGGGCAGCATGATTGCTGCTTCCCAAATCCCACAACCAGCACAGCCCGGCAATACCACCGAGGCAGCGCCGGCAGCAGCGGTTGAAGCGCCTCAGTTCATGGTTCGCGGTAGTATCAAATCGGGAAAAACGCCTGTTCCCGGAGCTACCATCACCGCCTCGAATACGCTGACCGGGAAGAAAGTCGCAACCGCGACGGCACCTGATGGTTCATTCACGCTCACCCTGCCCGGGCGCGGCCGCTATGTGATTAGGGCCGAACAGGCGGCGTTTGCACCCGTGACCAAAGAAGTGGTGATCACTCCAGCCACGCCGCAGGCGATCGTCGACGAAGAGCTGATGCTCGCCTCCCGTGCACAAGTACTCGCAGCTCAACAGCAGGAGCAGGCTGGAACGACGCAGCAGCAACTTGCCGCAGCACTCGCGAATCGGGGAATGCAGAGCCTCTCCGTCACCGAAGCTGAAGGTTCCGTAACTCCCAGCGCGAATGACAACGCTGCGCAGAGCGGACCTGGCTTACCGCTGAACGGCGCCGCAGATGCGCCCACGGAATCAGTTTCTGTCACCGGAGCAATGGGACAGTCACAGAACTTTGGCATGAATCCCGACGAACTTCAGGACCGCATTCAGGAGTTCCGCGATCGTATGCAACGTGACGGGGGCGCGGGCGGACCCTTGCTGGGAGGCGGGCCCGGTGGTGGTATGGTCTTCGGCGGAGGCGGCCCGGGAGGAGGCTTCGGAGGTGGTGGGAACGTTTTCGTACTCGGAGGACGGCCTGGCAGGTTCAACATCAACCAGCCGCATGGATCGATTTTTTACAGCACTGATAACTCCATCTTTGACGCTGCTCCGTACGCGCTGAACACGCGCACGAGTCTGGACAATGGCCCGCTGCAAAAGCCCGAGTATAGCCAGAACCGTTTCGGCGTGACGCTAGGATCGCCGCTTCACATCCCGCACGTCATTAAAGATGACAAGACTTTCGTCTTCCTGAATTGGACGGGCGGGCGCAACACCAATCCTTACGACCAGTATTCGACAGTTCCGACGTTGGCGGACCGTCAGGGAGACTTCTCATCACTCTCAACTCCGCTAATCGATCCAACTACTCACCAGCCCATCGCGGGCAACAGGATCACCGCGATCGATCCGGCTGCGCAGACCTTGCTTCAATTCATCCCGTTGCCCAATCTGCCCGGAGCCACGAAGAACTTTCATTACGTTACTTCGCTGACGCAGAACAATGACCAGGTAGCTCTCCGCATGATTCACAACTTCGGCGAAGGCACTGCCTTCATGCCCATGGGCGGCCAAGGCGGTAGTGGAGGTCGGGGTGGGCGACGGCGGGCGCGTAACAACATCAACTTCAACCTGAACTACAGCGATTCCCACAATGACGTTTCAAATCCATTTCCGACGCTGCTCGGGACAACCGAAACTTCGGGCATCAACACTGGCGCTGGCTGGGTGCTCAGCCGTAACCGGCTCACCAACAATCTGCACTTCAATTACAACCGCAGCCACACCAAACTGAGCAATCTATATCAGGACAAACAGAACATTGCCGCGGAAGCCGGGATCACGGGGGTATCGCAAAATCCGTTCGATTTCGGAGTGCCCGCCCTATCTTTCAATCATTTCCAGGGCGTGCGCGATACCGGAGCGACCCTGAGCAACAACCAGACTTTCTCCTGGTCCGACAGTGTGATCTGGCGGCGCGGTAAGCACAACATACGCGTCGGAGGCGACTTCCGTCGCATCTACAACGACATCCGGACCGACCAAAACGCGCGCGGAAGCTTTACCTTTACGGACTTCGCCACCGGTTACGATTTTGCCGACTTCCTCCTAGGACTGCCGCAGCTCACATCGATTCAGAGCGGCAACAGCACTTACAATTTCCGCCAGAATTCGTGGGACCTCTTCGTGCAGGACGATTGGCGGGCGTCGGCAAGTCTCAGCTTCAACCTTGGCTTGCGCTACGAATACATTTCACCATTCAGCGAAGCACAAGACCGGCTGGTGAACCTCGACATCAATCCGCTGATCACTGCTGTCACCCCTGTTCTGCCGGGCGCAGTTGGACCGTTTACCGGCGAGTTCCCCAGCGGGGTGGTCGAGCCGGACCGCAACAACTTTGCCCCACGTGTGGGTGTCGCCTGGAAAGCCACGAAGAAGACGGTGGCGCGCAGCGGCTATGGCATCAACTACAACACCGGTCAGTACGGCAGTATCGTACAAAGCTTGGCCTACCAACCCCCGTTTGCGTTCACTGAGACAAATGCCAGCACACCGGCCCAGGTGCTCACATTGCAGAACGGCTTTCCAGGAACGACGGCCGCCGTCACCAACAACTTCGCCGTCGATAAGAACTACAAACTCGGTTACGTGCAGGTCTGGGACGTTGACATCCAACGAGAACTCACTCCTTCACTGCTGATCAACGTTGGCTACAACGGCTCTAAGGGAACCGCTCTCGACATCCAGCGTGCTCCCAATCGCTTACCCAATGGGCAATTGCGTATTCCTGATGTACAGCCGTTCATTCTGGAAACGTCGCAAGGAAATTCCATCCTGCATGCGGGCAGCGTTCGCATACGCAAACGCATGCGCCACGGAATTTCTGCGCAGGGCACATACGTGTTCTCCAAGTCAATCGACGACGCATCGAGCATCGGTGGAGGTGCGGTGGTGGTTGCCCAGAACGATCAGGATCTCGCAGCCGAGCGCAGCCTCTCGAGCTTTGATCAACCACATCGCTTTACTGGAAACTTCGTCTATGAACTGCCCTTCGGCACTGGCAAGAAATATCTGAACGGTCCAGGAGCGATGAAGAATCTATTTGGCGACTGGGTGTGGAGCGGCGACTTCACGATCGGCTCTGGATTCCCGTTTTCTCCCCGCGTGTTGGGCGAGTTCACGGATGTATCGCAGGGCGTTAACGGCACGTCGCGGCCCGACCTGACTGGCGCGCCCATTAGTCTGGGTAATCCCACCATTGGCGAGTGGTTTAACACTGCGGCATTCGCACCAGCGGCAGGCCAATTTGGGAATGCTCCCCGCAACCTCATCCGCGGTCCCGGTCAGCTTGCTTTCAACATGTCAGTGAGCAAGACTTTGCTGGCTAAAGACACGCGTGCGCTCGAGCTGCGACTCGCCGCAAACAACGTCTTCAACCGTCCACAGTTCACGGCCATCGACACGACCCTGAACTCTCCCACCTTCGGACAAGTGATTAGCGTTGGTGCGATGCGTCGGGTGACGCTGAGCGCGAGGTTCAGGTTCTGATGCGGGAGTTGTGTAGGTTGGCAACGATACGTTCTCGAAGGGTGTTCGCAATTTCTAATTGGCGGCTCTGGAAGACGTTTTTCAAAGGAAATGCCTTCAGCCCTGCATTTCCGTTTTTTCTGACCTGTACCGGACTACTGGCTTTTGCATTGTCAGCGGATGGGGTTATGGCGCAAGACGCCCAGCAGCCGCAGTCCGCGAATCCAGGCGATTACCGCATTAAGGTCACCAGCGATCTCGTCCTTACAAATGTCGTGGTTCGCGACAAGCAGGGCAATCTAGTTCGTGGACTCACCCAGGATGATTTCACCGTCCTCGAGGATGGCAAGCCGCAGCGTCTTTCGAGCTTCGATTTTGAAAATGTCGATGCGCTCGTGACCGCCGGCGTTGCGGG
>Ga0136846_1233540_pt1 | contig 13352 bp, 13 predicted proteins | sample HopSoiMetagenom2_FD_96841 | JGI IMG/M metagenome (GOLD analysis project Ga0136846, IMG submission 96841) | Grasslands soil microbial communities from Hopland, California, USA - 2 Assembly 2016 (version 4) | ecosystem: Environmental > Terrestrial > Soil > Grasslands | place: USA: Hopland... | reverse complement strand
CGTTGGTTTCGAGACCACGGCTCCGGCGAATGCCATGGCCGCCTGGCAGGCGGATTATGAAGGCATCGAGAACTTCTTTTTGCTTGTGTCGCATGTGCTAGTTCCTCCTGCCATGGAGGCCCTGCTTTCGTCTGAGCACTGCGTCGTCCAAGGATTTCTTGCCGCCGGACACGTCTGCACGATTATGGGAGTCGACGAATATGTTCCGATTGCTGAGAAGTTCAAGGTTCCCATTGTTGTGACTGGATTTGAGCCGCTTGACCTGCTGGAAGGCATTTACATGACCGTCTGCCAACTGGAACGAGGGCGGCATGAACTGGAGAACCAGTACACGCGTGCGGTGCGGCGGGAGGGGAACCGGCCGGCGCAGGAGCGGATCGCAGAGGTGTTCGAGATCAGTTCTCGTCAGTGGCGCGGACTGGGCGAAATTCCGGCGAGCGGTCTTCAGCTACGCGCGCGTTTCCAAAAATATGATGCCAACCTGCGGTTTCCGTACTCGGGCGAGCAGGCACGCGAATCGCCGGAATGCATTAGCGGGCTCATTCTGCAGGGCATAAAAAAACCTTACGATTGTCCGGTATTCGCGTTGAAGTGCACGCCGGAGAATCCGCTGGGCGCACCCATGGTTTCATCCGAAGGCGCGTGCGCAGCCTACTATCACTATGGCCGACGTCAAAACGTTCAACCTGAGCTGTCCAGTTCCGCGAGTCGCTGACGATCGGATCGTCCTGGCGCACGGCGGCGGGGGACGGCTGACCCATCAACTGATCGAAAGGATTTTCATGCCGGCGTTTTCAAACGCCATGCTGGAACAGCGGCATGACGGGGCCGTGCTGCCGGTGAATGGGTCGCAGCTGGCGTTCACGACTGATTCATTCGTCGTGCGGCCGCTGATTTTCCCGGGCGGTAATATTGGCGATCTCGCCGTGAATGGGACGGTCAATGATCTGGCGATGTGCGGGGCGCGTCCGCTCTATCTGAGTGCAGGATTCATTCTCGAAGAAGGGTTGGATATGGACACGCTGCGGACGGTAGTCAGCTCGATGCAGGAGGCTGCGGCCAAGGCTGCCGTTCAACTGGTCACCGGAGACACGAAAGTCGTCGACAAGGGCAAAGGAGACGGGATATTTCTTAACACGTCAGGAATCGGCGTCATCGAAGCGAATGTGAAATCAGTCATCGGCCCGGCATCTGTCGAGCTTGGAGACGTCGTGATTGTAAGCGGCGATCTGGGCCGGCACGGGATTGCTATTCTCTCTGTCCGCGAGGGCCTCGAATTTGAATCACCCGTACTGAGCGACACTGATAGTGTGTGGCCTGCGGTGGAAGCGCTGCTGAATGCAAAGATCGAAATTCACTGTCTTCGCGATCTGACAAGGGGCGGGCTGGCAACTACCTTGAACGAGATTGCTGCGGATCGGAGCGTCTGTATCAAGGTGCACGAGGCTGCGATTCCTGTGAATGAAGTAGTGCAGGGAGCTTGCGAAATTTTCGGCCTCGATCCGTTGTATGTTGCCAACGAAGGGCGCTTCGCCGTATTCGTCCCCGCTGCTCAAGCGGATGCCGCGCTCGACGTGATGAAGAAAGTGCCGGTCTCAGAAGGTGCAGTCCGAGTCGGAATTGTCGAAGAGAGCCCCGGGCGCACCGTGGTCCTGCAGAGCCGTATCGGGGGCAACCGGGTCGTCGATATGCTCAGTGGCGAGCAGTTGCCTAGGATCTGCTGAGCGAGGGGCCCGCATGGAATGCGGCTTCAATCCTCATTGAAAGCACCCCGGGCGCGCCTCGTTCGGAGTTGTGCAAGGCGCGCTCGCTACCCTCGTTGGGGCGAACGATATCGACTGTTCTATCCATTTCGAATCTGAACTGTGCATATTGCGATGGGTTGCTCTGATCGTTCACAATCCTCCGCAGCACCAGGGTGCCTTTGCCGGCATTATCTGCCCGTCCGTGTAACACTATCATTCGATACGGCCTGCGCTCGCGATGATCCCGGTCATCCATCCGGTGAGAAAATCACGCGAGGCTTAAACCAGGCACAACGGCAACCGCATGAATTGCGTTCAGTTGCCTGCTACGGAGGTAGGAAAGCTATGGCATCCGTAATGACACAGCCAGGAATCAAGAGTCCAGCGGACTATCTTGAATCGGTGATGATCAGTGTGAAGTCGAAGAACCCTGCCGAACCCGAATTCCACCAGGCCGTTCAGGAAGTTTTCGACTCTCTGACGTTAGTCCTTGCGAAACACCCTGAGTATCAGTCCGCGCGATTACTCGAAAGAATTGTGGAGCCTGAGCGCGTCGTCATGTTCCGCGTGCCGTGGTTTGACGATCTCGGTAATATCCAGGTGAACCGCGGATTCCGCATCGAGATGAACAGCGCGATTGGACCTTATAAGGGCGGACTGAGGTTCCATCCGTCGGTGAATCTCGGGATCCTGAAATTCTTGGCTTTCGAGCAGGTATTCAAGAATTCGCTGACCACGCTATCAATGGGCGGTGGCAAAGGCGGCTCGGATTTCGATCCCAAGGGAAAGAGTGACAGCGAGGTGATGCGCTTCTGCCAGAGCTTCATGACCGAACTCCAGCGCCATATCGGACCAGAGAGCGACGTTCCGGCCGGCGACATCGGTGTGGGCGGACGCGAGATCGGTTTTCTGTTTGGCCAGTACAAGCGGCTGCGGAACGAATTCACGGGCGTGCTGACCGGCAAGGGCATGGGCTGGGGCGGTTCGCTGATTCGGCCAGAAGCCACGGGTTATGGCTGCGTGTATTTTGCGGACGAAATGCTGAGGACACGCAAAGAAACGCTGGAAGGGAAGTTGTGCCTGGTTTCGGGCAGCGGCAATGTTTCGCAGTACACGATCGAAAAGCTGCTCGACTTCGGGGCGAAGCCGCTCACGGCATCGGACTCGAATGGCGTGATTTACGATCCGGATGGCATCGATCGCGAGAAGCTGGCTTACATGATGGAGCTGAAGAATATGCGACGTGGACGCATTCGCGACTACGCCGACAAGTTCAAAAAAGCAATCTTCATGCCTACCGACATGAAACTGGAGCACAGTCCGCTGTGGAACATCAAGGCGGACTGTGTGTTCCCAGGGTCAACGCAGAACGAAATCACCGCAAAGGATGCGGCGAACCTGCTCAAGAATGGCTGCAAGCTGGTGGCCGAGGGGGCGAATATGCCTTCGACGCTTGAAGCGACGAAGATGTTTCTCGACGCGAAGATCCTCTACGGACCGGCCAAGGCTGCCAATGCGGGCGGTGTGGCCACATCCGGCCTCGAAATGGCCCAGAACAGCGCGCGGCTCACGTGGACCCGCGAGGAAGTCGACGATCGTCTGCACAAGATCATGATCGCGATCCATCAGACCTGCTATGAAACTGCCGAGAAATATGGCACGCCGGGCAATCTGGTGAACGGCGCCAATATTGGCGGATTCGTTAAAGTGGCGAACGCGATGCTGGATCAGGGACTGGTGTAGAGGGTTGCCAAAATTAGAATAGAAACAGGCGGGGACAGCGGAACCCGGCTGTCCCCGCCATCGTCCGTGCCTCTTACGAGGTCGCTTTCTCTCCAGCAGGGCCGAAGTCGTAGCCTTCTTTCATAGCGTGCCGGAATTTTTCTCGTTCTTCGGGCGTCATATTGCGGCAGCGCCCGCGGAAGTGGCGCCCCGGTCCGCCGCCCGGCCCATGGTGGCCTCCGAGTCCGCCGAACAGAATGCGACACAACGCCAGCAGTCCAAGTGCTTGCCAGAAGCCAAGCGTCCGCCATCCGAACAGCGGAGGCAGGATCCAGTTCCAGAGGTGCATCACTACTTCTCCGCCCACGAAGATAAACAGCGGAATTCCGATAATCGCCGCCGGCACGATCCACCATTTCTTTCTCATATTCGTTTCCTCATTTCTGCGTGAATTCGTCGTATGTGCGCTGCAGGCGTTCCCGCAGATGCAGCACTGCGTATCGTTTCCGCGAAAGCAGCGTATTCACGCTGACTCCGGTCTGCGCCGACATTTCCTTGAAGGTGCGTCCTTCAATCTCGTGCGCAATGAATGCCTCGCGCTGTTCTTTCGGCAGTTCCGCTACCGCCTTACCCAGCTCCTGCAACAGCAGGTTGCGCTCGTAGCTGGCTTCCGGACCTGCGTCCGGTGAAGGCAGCAGGCCTTCGAAGCTGAGAGAGTCATCGCCGTCTTCGGCCGCCAAATCGCTGAAGGTCTCCGGCTCCTTTTTGCGGAACAGATCCGTGATGCGATTGCGAGCCACGCGGAACAGCCATCCGGTGATGTGCTCGATGGGCATCAGCAGCCGGTTGGCTTCGACCAGCCGGTAGAAGACATCCTGCAGGATGTCCTCGGCGTCACCCGGATCCGGCACGCTGCGGCGAATGAAATTGAGCAGCCGGGAGCGCTCCCGCTTTACCACGTCTGAGATGCGCCGGTCTTGTTCGACTGCCATGCGTTCGAAGCTCGCCGCATCGTTCATCCACTGATGTAGACGAATGAGCGGGTGCGAATATTGTAGGGGTCGCAAAGATTTTAAAAATGTTTGTAGTTACGAGGCCGTCCCTCGCATCGCAGGCGATCGCATAGAATCCATGAATGTTTTCTGAACGCACGAACTGGAAGCTGGAGCTGAACCGGTTTACGCAGGCTGTGGAAGAGGCGCGCGTGAGAGGTGCAAGCCTCCTAGATTTGACGGCTTCGAATCCGACGCGGGTAGGATTGCAGTTTGAGTCGGCGGCCATTCTGGATGCGCTTCGGTCGGAAAAGGCACTGGACTACGATCCGCAGGCGAGGGGGGTGCTTGCTGCGCGTCAGGCTGTGGCCCGGTATTACGACCACGTTTGCGCTCGTGGACGGCCAGACGTTTCTGGCAACGCCTCTGCGGCGAGAGATACCGACGGCGTTCATCCTGAGCGAATTGTGCTTACTACCAGCACCAGCGAAGGCTATTCGTATGTCTTCCGCTTGATGTGTAACGCCGGGGACGAAGTTTTGGTGCCCAAGCCGAGTTATCCGTTGTTTGAGTTTCTGGCGGATTTGCAGGATGTGAAGCTGGTACCGTATCCGCTGATTTATGACCACGGATGGCAGATGGATTTTCCATCCCTGGAGAAGGCGGTTACCGCGAGGACACGCGCTGTCGTCATTGTGCATCCGAATAATCCGACAGGGTCGTATGTGAAATCGAAGGAGTTGATTTCGCTGAACTCGTTTTGTCGGACGCACCGCCTGGCGCTGGTCGTAGATGAAGTATTTCTCGATTACGGGCTGGACTCCAGGTCACACGCGAGTTTCACGACCAATCGGGACGTTCTGACATTCACCTTGAGCGGGCTGTCGAAAATTTCCGCATTGCCGCAGATGAAGGTAGCTTGGATCGTGACGAGCGGTCCAGAAGCGGAAGTTGCGGAGGGGATGGGACGGCTGGACGTCATTGCGGATACGTATCTGTCTATGAATGCTCCGCTGCAGTGGGCGATCCCCACGCTGTTAGAGCAACGATATGAGATCCAGAACCAATTGCTCGGACGTGTGCGCGACAATCTGGTGGAATTGGATCGGCAGCTTGCACAGCAGAGCGCGTGTCAGCGGCTCGCGGTTGAGGGTGGATGGCATGCGGTGCTGCGGGTGCCCGTGACTCGATCCGATGAGGAGTTGGCGATTGAGTTGATCCGGGAGAAATCGGTGCTGGTGCATCCCGGGCACTTCTATGACTTCCCGAGCGACGGATACCTGGTTCTAAGCTTGATTGCAGAACAGAGAGAATTTGGCCAAGGAGTCCGGCGAGTTCTGGAAGTATTGAATCCCTAAATTGCCTTCAGCCCGCCGCCCGCCGCTCGAGGCTCAGAGCGCTCATAAGGCTGCTCGCTTCCCTCGCGAGCTGAGGAAGGCGTCCGCCGCGACACGGTCCCGTTTATGGATCGTAAAAATTTCCCGGACTCTCGTCTGCGCGTCGCTTTAAACGGATGAGGCCGACGATACGCTCACAAGTCGTCTGCGCATGCATGCCGTCTCGTTGTTTTGCTGAGCAGGTGATTGGGAATGACTCTCCCCAAGGGCTCAGCAGAATTGCCAGAACGCCGCGAATGTCAGCCAAGTCTCGCGTCTCGCCGCGGAACGTGGTCACCCGCGCGGGGTATCCATCGACAAAGGTGCCTTCGGAGGAGAGTTGAATGCCGGGCTTATTGCTCATCCAAAGATGATTGGCAAGAAAAAAGTCGGTCTGTTTTTCTAGTTCTTCATCGGCGGTCAGACCGGGGAAGCGGCGAGGCAAGACAGGGCCGACGCTAACCGTATTGGTGATTCGATCGTTCTTCGCGAGATACGTGGTTTTCAAGTGTATGTCTTCGGCGATTTTGACCTGTCCCGGAAGTGCGACGGAAACTTCTGCGCAATAGAGCGACTGACAGAAGTTGCGCGCCCAGCGCGCGAACCCTTGCGGTGTCGTATCGAGGTCGGAGATGGATTCTTTCGTGGGAGGCTTGTGCGCCGGGCGTGCCAGAGCAGCGACCGAGTGCCGCGCAGTCGACGTCCCGCTGATCGCGGTATAGCCGGTTTGTGGGGATGATTCGAACCGCTTAACGGCGGCGAGCCACGCGAGCGCGTCGTGATCGGGAATCAGGCGCGCGGTGGCTTCTTCTTCCCAGCGGACCACCAATACTTCGGGATCGGGTTCGTCTTCCGGCTGGACGCTTACATGGTTGTCAACGTGAAAGAAGCGGTGCAGCCAAGCAATGCGCTTGGCAGCAAGGTCAAAGAGCAGCGAGATCTCCTGTTTCCCGGCGAGAACGTTCGTTGGTTCCTGACGCAAATTGCCGCCCGACGTCACGGGTCCGGAGGTGCTCTCGGTGGGTGAAAAGACGTAGGTGGAAAGGACTGAGGCACAGTTTCTGTCCGCGAGAGAAACTGTATTTTTCCAGCGCACGGTGGCAGCGCTGAGGTTCAAACCTTCGAGCAGCGAATCTTGCCAGTATGTGAACTGCCCGTGCGGCTTCCATACTGTGCCGGCGGTGACGGGGCGGTCGGCTAATCGCGCCTGCAGAAGGTCGAGAGCAAGTTTGGTAAGCAGGTCGGCGGCTTCTCCGTATCCGAACTGGCGGCGGGACTTGTGGTCGAAGCCGACCTCGCCATGCGGGCCTACTTCGAAGGCGATCGCTTGCGAAGAAAATTTCTGCAAACTGCGCTCGAGCCCCGCACGCGTGAGGCGACGACATTCCCAAGCCGAAATCGTTGGAGGAGAAAATTCTGCGGTCACCATCAGATTGCCGCTCCCGGCCGGGGCGCCCACAGCCAGGGATAGTGTCGTGGCGATTGCATATTGGCAGGGCCCCGACGGGAACTTGGTAGAGTATCCGGGCATCAAGGCGACTGAGTAGGAGGTCTGGGCCTCGATCTCATAGCGCAATGTTTGTCCGGGGTCTAACTTCGCGAGCAGGTCGGATGCAGCCGTTAGAGGTAGTGGCTGCGAAAAACACAGGCTTTCCACCAGGATGAACAGGGCAGCGAGTTTTGCCAGTCTGAGCAGCATAATCAGTGGGGCTTCTTAAATGGCTTGTACTCGGAAGGTATCTGGACGTCAGCGGAGTTCAAGACCTCCTCGCATGTGGGTGATGCTTTTTCCCAGTCGATATCGCGGTACATACAGCCAAGACTCATGATCTGTTCCGGCGCGCTTACGAACAAGGCGATGCCTTGATGGGGGATGCCGCGAAAATCAAACTTGAAATGTACGAGGAGCGAGCGTTGTCCATTGATCGACGATTCCTCAATGCTGCCAATGGTGAGGACGGCACCGCGGTATCGGCTGCGCGTCAACAGCATCGTCAGGTACTCGCTTGCGGCCTGATTGAAGCTGTCGCTCCAAATTGTTTCACCGAAGAGAATGTAGGCTCCGTAGGGATCCGGAGAGTCCCCCTGCGTGCGTAGTACAGGATTCGGCGCAGAGATGGAAAGAGTGGCCGGAGGGATCGTTGCCCAATAATTATTGCTGCGCTTTGACCAGTTCGGCTTGGTGGACGTTTCCTCGTTGAAAACTTTTCGAGCGCTTATGTGGCCTGGGGAGGATTTGTCGTCGCGAGCCTTCTTTGCAGCAGTTGCTACAGAGTTGTCGGGCTCCTGCTGACCCCAGATACCGGGGGGAGCGATCAGGAGACCGAGAGCGCCGATAGCCAGCAGCAACAAGCGTGCGTGCCCGGTACTCATTGCGGGTCGAGCCTCCAGGACTCCACGATGGTGGAACAAATGAACTCCAGGTCTGCGAACTGGTCCTCGGGAGCGATGCAGGAAATCTTGAAGTTCACGTCATCCCCGCCCAGATCTGTCGCCTCTTCGGTCCAAGGAGTGAGAGTCGACAGTAGGAGCGTACGAACCACTGGCACGGGATTTCCGTTGACAGTTCTAACGCCGGCGATGGGTTTCGCGGCGTAATCGGGATGAGCGTGGATCCAGCGGTACGCGAGGGCGGCGGCCGTGCCGTAGTTGCTGTAACCGTACGAGACGGTGGTCGAGCCGAAGTAGATGACCATCGTGGTCTTGTCATCCGAACCGACGACGTAGACGTTGTCGGAATTGCCGCCGGTGACACGGCGTGCATTCTGTGGCAGAAAGAGCCGCTCCTGCCAGCAACCGGTGTTCGTGCAGCGAGAAGACGAGTGGGTTCGGAAGCCGGAAGGAGGTTGACCGATCGTATTCTCGGCTTCGACAGTGATCGTGGATTTCGATTGCGCTGCCTGGTTTTTGGTGGCTCGCGCAACATCACCGAGTGATGGATATTGCGATTGAGTTTGAGCAAGGGCAACGGGCCGCGTGGCCGGAACTCGGGGAGGACGGCGCGGCAGCAGCAGTGTGCGCTGCGTCTGATGAACTGAATTCAGAACCGTCTGGCAAAGAGTGGAACTGTACGCGGCCATAGAGCGGCGATCCATGTTGGCCTTCATGCGATCTGCTGCGTCTGCGCGGTGCCCGGGTAAGTGGATATTCTTGAGATCAATGGGTTGATCGGGAAGATTGGTCGCGAAGCAAAGGACCGGGATCAGTCGATCGCCGGTATCGATGATCCGCGCATCGCCGCGAAACGCGGTTCCGAAAAGCGAGCCGTATCCAACGCAACGGTGATCGAGTACGCCGGGCTTTGGATTGTCACAGGAGAACCTGCCGTATTGTCCCCAGTACTGCTGCAGGATCGACATGAACTCGGTTTGCGTTGGGTGTTGGCTGATGGGGATCGGCACTCCCGCAAAGACCTTGGTCGTGATGCCGGTTACAACCGAGGTTGCGACCAGGGTGCCGCGCGCCTCGCGGCCCTCGGCACTGAACGGGGCCGGTACGAGAACGCGATACCCGTCAGCATCGTAATTCTGAAATCCATCGGGAAGGGATTCCGAACCGTCTTCGTCTTCGTCAATCACTTCGGTCGTTCCCGATGCCGCAGCATCTGTGTTCTGTGCCTGGCTGTGTGAGCGATCGGCCCGTGCTTGCCGCGCCGCTTGCGCGACGGAGGGTTCGTCTTGTCCCCAGACCTTGTTGGTACTCGCGAGGAGGAGCAGGCAGAGGATCAGTGCAATACTCGGGCGGATTCTGCGTGTCGTCTTACTGCTTCGTCTCATCGTCGTTACTCAGCGACAGGCCCGGAGGAGGAGGCTGATAGTTGTCGTGCGCTGGCTCGGAGGCAAGATTGTCCGGCGCATCAATCGTGACCGGCACGTTGTAGGCGTAGGTCCATTTCGTGTTGCCCAGACTGTCCGCCATCTCTCGAGGGAGATGATCCTTGGTACCAATGCAGATGGTGCGATGCTCGGAAATGACGCCGATCCGCATAGCGACATTCCATTCGCGGCAGACTGCCCCATTCACCGTCTTCTTCTCGCCCTTCTCGATGATGCCGTGAGTCAGCATCTCCTCCATATCGGGAGCGATCCAAACGCGCGTTCCTTGCGCGAGCCATTGGCAGGTGAATGCCGGGCGCTCGACGCCGGAGTACGCGCGCTTCCACGCACCGTCGTTTTGCAGGACATACTCCTGCCCACCGCTGCGCAAAATAGATCTTTCGAGAGTGAAGTCTTTGTCTTGCTGATGCACAACGGTATGGCTGACACGACGGAAAGTGTCGTCTGCGCAATTGAGGTCGGCTTCCTCGTCGATGTGCTGGGACGGGGCATCGGAAACCATGGTGAGGTGAACGGACCTTATGGTCTTCAATGCTTCCCGAGTGCGGCGGAACTCCTGATCGCCAGCCGGAGGCGTCAAAAGGGCGTAATAGGCCCAGCCTACGAGCAGCATTCCTGCGGCAAGCCGTATCAGGAGCCAGGTCCAGAATCTCACGTTCGCGCCGGATCCAATCTGCCGGTGTTAGCGGCGAATTCGGAAATTATCGTGCGAGTGTATTCATGATAGGAGGGCGGTTTGGGCCGCGGAACTTACCTTGGTAACTCGGTATCGTGCGCCCTTGTAGGCACTTCAGCAGGAAGCGCCTGGGTGCGATGGCGGGACTGAGAAAAATCCCCATCCGAATGTCAACGCGGACATTGGATGGGGAACTTCGGTCTATTTTGTTCTTTCAGCGATCGTGATGATCCAGCCCTCGGGATCTTCGAAGGCGAATTCCCGCATCCCGTAGAACTGTTCTTTCAGAGGCATCGTGACTTTCGCTTGGCTTTTCTGGACAGCAGCCAGTACTGCTTCAATTCCTTCTACTTCGATGAACAGGGTCATGCTCCCGCCGATGGGCCTGGACCCGAGTGCGGGATAGTCCTCGGCAACGGCTTTCTGATCGTTGAAAAAGATTTCGACTCCGCCGCTCGTTACTGAACCGAAGACATAGGGCGGCTCGTCGGGAACCTTCATCGCGGGCTCGAAGCTGAGCGCGTCTTTGTAGAACTGCATGCTGGCTGCAACATCGCGGACGACAAGGTTGGGCGTAAGCTTGTTGAATTTCATAGAGTCCTCTGTGTGATTTCGTTGGGGAGTGCGCGGCCGAGATCTTCAGGAGGCGCGACGCACACCGAGATTGTGTGTTCGCAACGCCTCCGTCCACGCTCCTTGCGAGTGGAACGCAGGTAGGGCCTCCTCATTGTCGGTGGCGCTCGGATTTAGCGCACGGGGCCCGCGAGGTACGGGAGAGAGGATAGCACGATTTTTGGGGAGGAGTCAGAAGGAACAATGCAGAAGTCAGAATCCCCACCCTCTTGAATACGCGAAAGAAGGGTGGGGCACCGATTTCGTTATGCGGCTTTGCGCTTTGACTGGACTGGGTAGCCGGCCTCGCGCCATGCGTCGAACCCACCTTCGAGTGCCCAGACTTTGTCGTATCCGCGTGCTTCGAGTTGTTGCACCAAACTGGCGCTTGATCCTTCGTGTGGTCAAGTGCAGTAGGCCACGAGCGGACGATCTTTCGGGATGCGGGAGAGATTGTCGTCGAGTTCGTCGACGGGAACGCGGATTGCTCCGGGCATGGTTGTGTCAGACTGTGCCCACGCGATCGGATTGCGCGTATCGATGAATGTAAAGTCTTCGCCTTCGTCCATACGGCGTTTGAGCGCGTCGACGGTAATTCTGGGGGCTGGGCGCATCGGGATCTCCTTGGAACTGAAGAGTAGATGCCGAGAGCGGGGCTAAGTCTGCCGTGGAAACGCAATTGATGATTTTAGATTTTCAGATTGTGGCGCCGCCAGCTGCTGCGGCTCGGGGGCTCGATTGTTCTGCAATCGTAATCTACTGATTCGGAGATATAGCGTCCGACGGTGGTCCCTCCGGGTGGTCGCGGACATACTGCTCGAATGGCGCGTTCCGCAGTATGAAGCGGAATCCGCGCTGGGTGTTGACATCGATCGTCTTCTGCAGATCAAGTTCGTCGAAGGGAATGACCTGCTCGGTCGGTTTCACGCCTTCCTGTTCCATCATCATGAAATGAAGCTGGCTGTCGACCAGCCAGTAGTCGCTTACGTAGAGAATTGAGCCATCGTTCAGAAATAGTTGTGGGTGGTCCGGCCTTTCTGCGCCGTAAATATATACGGGCGCGGATGGCGGCTGAGCGATGTAGTTCGTCGGATTCCATTGAGTAAGCGCCCCTGCGTTGTAGTCGTAAATGAATGTGGAGGTCCACAAGGGATTACAGGTCGCCCACCAGCAGAAGGTGGATTGGGAGAAGGGAGTGTTTACGACGGGGAACGTGTAGAAGCGGAACGTCGGCGGGAAGCGATGTATTGGAAAATACGGAGGTCGAACTGTGATCGTGTTGAGCGGGGACACCGGCGCGGAGGGACGAGGCGCGTAGAGTGGCGCGTAGCTTGGAGGTCGGTAGATCGGCGGCTGGTAAATCGGCGCACGTGGGATGGGTATCGGTGGTCCAATTCGGCCAGAGTGCTGAGCCGTTGCCGACCCCGTGAAAAAAATCAATACGCAGCAAACCGCAATTCCGAATTCCATGAGAATCCAGCCGCGAACAGAATGCGCCATATTCTCAGCTCCACGATGCGTCCCAGGGTCTCAACATCCTAAAATAATTGTATTCCTTCCGGAACGCCAAGATCCTGCGGGCTTCGCTTCGGACTTGGGATGGACATCGGGCTGACCGCGCACGCTGAGAAAACCGCGGCACGCCGGGATGAATGGTCGGAGGCTGCATGTTCTACTTTGCGGCTACGGCTTTCTTGGGGAACATCTCGCCGATGCGTTTGATCTGCGCGCCTACGTCTTTCAGCTTCTCTTCGATTCGTTCGTAGCCGCGGTCAATATGGTAGACGCGGTCGATGATGGTCTCTCCATCGGCAACCAGGGCTGCCAAGACCAGAGACGCTGACGCACGCAGATCGCTGGCAAGCACTGCGGCCGCGCTCAGCGGAGTCCTGCCGCGTACGACGGCGCGGCGTCCTTCGATCTTGATATTGGCACCCATGCGGACCAACTCCTGCGCGTGCATGAAGCGGTTCTCGAAAATGTTTTCCGCGATGACCGATGTGCCGTCGGCTTGGGTGGCGAGGGCCATGAACTGCGCCTGACAGTCGGTAGGGAAGCCGGGATATTCCTCGGTGCTCATGTCGGCGCCGGTGAAGGGATTGTCTCCCATAACGCGGACGGATTCGCCGTTGATGCGCGTCTTTACGCCGACTTCGTGAAGCTTGTTGAGGACTGCGTCTAGGTGTTTGGGCTCGCATCCGGCAATGTTGAGATCGCCTCCAGTCATGGCACCGGCAATGATGAATGTTCCGGCTTCGATGCGATCGGGGATGATGCGGTGCTTCGCCCCGTTCAGCTTGCTGACTCCTTTGACGCGGATCGTGGCGGTGCCGGCTCCTTCGATCTTTGCCCCCATTTTGTTGAGGAGGTCGGCAAGATCGGCCACCTCGGGT
>Ga0136846_1235485_pt1 | contig 13353 bp, 12 predicted proteins | sample HopSoiMetagenom2_FD_96841 | JGI IMG/M metagenome (GOLD analysis project Ga0136846, IMG submission 96841) | Grasslands soil microbial communities from Hopland, California, USA - 2 Assembly 2016 (version 4) | ecosystem: Environmental > Terrestrial > Soil > Grasslands | place: USA: Hopland... | reverse complement strand
GCGGCAGCCGTCTGTGTCGAGGGGTGGCGCATGTCCAGGGAGCAACGCGGGCCGAACGAAAAACTCGGCACCGTTCTCGCCCTCGCGGGAATCAGCAACGCGGGACTCGCGCGTCGCGTCAACGACCTTGGCGCCCAACGCGGGTTGACGCTTCGCTACGACAAGACGTCGGTGGCGCGCTGGGTGTCGAAGGGCATGGTGCCGCAGGGCGCCGCGCCCCACCTCATCGCGGCCGCCATCGGCCAGAAACTCGGCCGCCCGGTGCCGCTCCACGAGATCGGCCTGGCGGACGCGGATCCCGCACCCGAAGTGGGCCTCGCCTTCCCCAGGGACGTCGGACAGGCCGTCCGCTCGGCCACCGACCTCTACCGTCTCGACCTCGCGGGCCGCCGCGCCGGCTCCGGCGGCATCTGGCAGTCGCTCGCCGGATCGTTCGCAGTGAGCGCATACGCAACACCCGCCTCACGATGGCTGATAACCCCGGCCGACAGCTCGGTGGCACGCGACGCGAGCCCCTCCGAGGGCTCCGGGGCACCGTTGAAAGTCGGCCACAGCGACGTGCAGAAGCTGCGGGAGGCCGCGGAGGACGCCAGGCGCTGGGACTCCAAGTACGGCGGGGGCGACTGGCGTTCGTCCATGGTGCCCGAGTGCTTAAGAGTGGAGGCGGCGCCCCTGCTGCTGGGGTCGTACTCCGACGAGGTGGGACGCGCGCTGTTCGGGGCGTCCGCCGAACTCACCCGCCTCGCCGGGTGGATGGCCTTCGACACGGGCCAGCAGGAGGCCGCGCAGCGGTACTACATCCAGGCGCTGCGGCTCGCTCGAGCGGCGGCGGACGTGCCCCTGGGCGGCTATGTCCTCGCCTCGATGTCCCTGCAGGCGACCTACCGGGGCTTCGGTGACGAAGGCGTCGACCTCGCCCAGGCCGCCCTGGAGCGCAACCGGGGCCTCGCCACGGCCCGCACGATGAGTTTCTTCCGGCTGGTCGAGGCACGGGCCCACGCGCGCGCGAGTGACGCGCACGCGGCCGGCGCGGCGCTGCGATCCGCGGAGGGCTGGCTGGAGCGGGCCCGTGAAGGCGACCACGACCCGTCCTGGCTCGGTTTCTACGGCTACGACCGCTTCGCCGCCGACGCGGCCGAGTGCTACCGCGACCTGAAGGCACCACGCCAGGTCCGCCGTTTCACGGAGCAGGCGTTGTCGAAGCCGACGGAGGAGTTCGTACGTTCGCACGGGCTGCGGCTGGTCGTGTCCGCGGTCGCCGAGCTCGAGTCGGGCAATCTCGACGCGGCATGCGAGCAGGGCGTACGGGCGGTGGAGGTCGCGGGGCGCATCTCCTCGGCGCGCACCACCGAGTACGTGAAGGATCTTCTGCACCGGCTGGAGCCCTACGGCGACGAACCGCGGGTGGTGGAGCTGCGCGAGCGGGCCCGGCCGTTGCTGATGACCCCGGCATAGAAATCACCCGCGGGCAGAGAAATCTCCGCGGCCGAAGCGTGCTCGAAGCGTGCCCGCTCTCTGCGTTTGAAGTGACTGTCAGTGGCGCAGTGCACTATCGAAAGCAGGAGGTGGGGCGCGGTGGAGCTGACGCGTGGGTTCGCTTACGACTGTGACGTGCTGGTGATCGGTGGGGGGATCGTCGGCCTGTCGACGGCGTACGCGATCACCCGTGCCGCCCCGGGCACCCGGGTGACGGTGCTGGAGAAGGAGCCGGGCCCGGCGCGGCACCAGACGGGGCGCAACAGCGGGGTGATCCACAGCGGGATCTACTACCGTCCCGGCTCGCTCAAGGCCGAGTACGCGGTGCGGGGCGCCGCCGAGATGGTCAAGTTCTGCGCGGAGTACGACATCCCGCACGCCGTCACCGGCAAGCTGATCGTCGCCACGGAGCGGGACGAGCTGCCCCGGCTGCACGCCCTCGTCCAGCGCGGCCGGGAGAACGGCATTCCGGTACGGGAGCTCGGCCCCACCCAGATCGGCGAGTACGAGCCGGAGGTGCGGGGACTCGCCGGCATACACGTGGGGACGACGGGCGTGTGCGACTACGTGGCGGTCGCCCGGCAGCTGGCCGAGTCCTCCGGGGCGGAGATCCGGTACGGCGCCGAGGCCGTCCGGATCGACCGGCGGCCGGAGCTCGGGGTGGCCGTGCGGACGGCGGGGCCGGGGGGCGGCGAGATCGTCCGGGGGCGGGTGCTGGTCAACTGCGCCGGGCTGTACTGCGACGAGGTGGCCCGGCTGACCGACGACGATCCCGGGATGCGGATCGTGCCGTTCCGGGGCGAGTACTTCACCCTGGCCCGGCCCGAGCTGGTGCGGGGGCTGGTGTATCCGGTGCCGGATCCGGCGTTCCCGTTCCTCGGGGTGCATCTCACCCGGGGGATCGACGGGGGCGTCCACATCGGGCCCAACGCCGTGCCGGCGCTGGCCCGGGAGGGGTACGGGTGGGGGACCGTGCGGATGCGGGAGCTGGGGGCGACGGTGGCGTGGCCGGGGTCGTGGCGGATAGCGGCGCGGCACTGGCGGTACGGGGGCGGGGAGCTGCGGCGGTCGGTGTCCAAGAGGGCGTTCGCGCGGGCGGTGCGGAGGTTGTTGCCGGTGGTGACGGAGGGGGATCTGGTGCCTGCGGCGGCGGGGGTGCGGGCGCAGGCCGTGCTGCGGGACGGGACGCTGGTGGACGACTTCCTCATCCGGGAGGGGGCGCGGGCGGTGCATGTGCTGAACGCGCCGTCGCCGGCGGCGACCGCTTCGCTGCCGATCGGGAGGGAGGTGGCTCGGCGGGCGCTGGCTGTACTGGGCGAGTGACACCCATCCCTGGGGCTGCGCCCCAGACCCCCGTCGCGCTGAACGCGCTCGTCCTCAAACGCCGGACGGGCTGGAGGGGGCCGCCTGGGCTGCGGAAGCAGCACGGATGGGTGGGTAAACACGCCCCCGCCCCGTAAAATCGGGTCCACTGTGTCTGACGACTCCCTTGACTCCGCACCGACGCCCGCCCTCGCCCGGCCCGAGGGCACCCCCCGCTTCCCCGGCGGGCCGCAGGCTGATCCCGCCGGATCGCACTTCGAGCGGCGGATCAGAAGCTTTCAGCCCCGGCGCAGCCGGGTCACCACCGGGCAGGGTGACGCGCTGCGTCGGCTGTGGCCCAAGTGGGGCCTCGACATCGACGGGCACGCTCTCCGGCTCGGCGAGCTGTTCGGGGACGACCGGCCCGTCGTACTCGAGATCGGGTTCGGGATGGGCGAGGCCACCGCGAGGATGGCCGCCGACGATCCCGGTACGAACGTTCTCGCCGTGGACGTGCACACCCCCGGCCAGGGCAACCTGCTCAACCTCGCCGACCAGCACGGGCTGACCAACGTCCGGGTCGCCAACGGTGACGCCATCATCCTGCTCCGCGAGATGCTCACCCCCGACTCCCTCGACGGCCTGCGCGTCTACTTCCCGGACCCCTGGCCCAAGAAGCGGCACCACAAGCGGCGGCTGATCCAGGCCGAGTTCCTCGATCTTGTCGCCGGCCGGCTGCGCCCCGGCGCCATCGTGCACTGCGCGACCGACTGGGAGCCGTACGCCGAGCAGATGCTCGAGGTGCTCGACGCGCACCCGGAGTTCGAGAACACCCAGCCCGGGGGCGGTTACGCGCCACGTCCGCGGTTCCGGCCGCTGACCCGTTTCGAGGGCCAAGGCCTGGAGAAGGGTCATGTCGTGAACGACCTGCTGTTCCGCCGGGTGCAGCACCCGTAGCGCTCCCTCGTTAGGGTCAATGCCGTGGCCGCCTTCCCCCCGTACCCGACGCACCCCAGCGGCCCCACCGACGGTCCGGTCGGCGGGGCGTTGCGGCACGCTCACTGGTGGCAGCGGAACTGGGTGCGTTACGGGGCGGTCATCAGCCTGCTCGCGCTCTCCGGGCTCGTCATCCTCGCCCTGGTCCGCGAACAGACCGGCACCGAGGGTTTCCTGGTCGGGCTGGGGCTCGCCGTGCTCCCCGTGCCGTTGCTCGTCGCCGCGTTCCGCTGGCTGGACCGGGTCGAGCCGGGGCCGTGGCGCAACCTGCTCTTCGCGTTCGCCTGGGGCGCCTGCGCGGCGGCCCTGATAGCGATCGTCGCCAACAGCTTCGCGACGAGATGGATAGCGACGGCCACCGCCGACCCGTCCGGCGCGGACACCCTCGGGGCGACCGTCATAGCGCCGATCGTCGAGGAGTCGGCGAAGGCAGCGGCCGTACTGCTCATCTACCTCTTCCGGCGGCGCGACTTCACCGGCATCGTCGACGGTGTCGTGATCGCCGGGATCACCGCCACCGGCTTCGCGTTCACCGAGAACATCCTCTATCTGGGCACCGCGTTCGGCACCGATCAGCTCACCGGGGACACCGGTATCGCCTCGGTCACGGCGGCGACCTTCTTCGTGCGCGTCGTCATGTCCCCGTTCGCGCACCCCCTCTTCACGGTCCTCACCGGCATCGGTTTCGGGATCTCCGCGCTGTGGAGCGAGGGCCGGCACGTCCGCCGGGTGCTGCTGCCGCTGTCCGGGCTGTTGCTCGCGATGAGCACGCACGCCCTCTGGAACGGCTCGTCGACGTTCGGGGAGTTCGGGTTCATCGCGGTGTACGCCGCGTTCATGCTGCCCGCCTTCGGGCTGCTGACCTGGCTGGTCATCTGGACCCGCCAGCGCGAACTACGTACCGTGCGCGCCGAGTTGCCGGCGTACGCGCAGGCCGGCTGGCTGGCCCCGGCCGAGCCGTACGCCCTCGGCTCGATGCGTGCCCGGCGCCTGGCCCGCGAGTACGCCCACCACCACCTGGGCAGACCGGCGGCCCGCGCGGTGGCGCAGTACGAGGCGTACGCGACCTCGCTGGCGTTCCTGCGCCACCGGGGCCGCCTCGGCCGCGCGGGCGCCGATTTCGTCGTCCGGGAACAGATACTGCTGGGCGAGCTGTGGCAGCGCAGAACGGTGGCCCGCCCGGCCCTGGACCACGCGGCGCGCGCGATCGCACCGGCACCGGTCATCTGGCCGACGTACGCACAACAGCCGTACACACAGCGGCCCTACGGCTACGCACCGCAAGGCTACGGAGAACAGGGGTACGGGCAGCAGCCGTACGGCCCCGTGGCTCCGTACCCGGCCTACAACCCGTACCGCTCCTGAGTCCTGTGCTGGTCCCGGGGCCCGTCACACCCCCCGGCCGGGCCTCACGCCGAAGCCGCCGTCAGGAGCGCGATCTCCGCCTCCGTCAGTTCCAGTTCCGCGACCGCGAGCAGCGGCGCGAGCTGGTCGGCCGTGCGGGCGGACGCGATCGGGGCGGCCACCGTGGGCCGGGCGGCGAGCCAGGCCAGGGCGACCGTGGCGACCTCCGCTCCGTGCGCCGCCGCGACGGTGTCCAGCGCGGCCAGGACCTTCCGGCCGCGCTCCGACTCCAGGTGCTGGGCGGCGCCCCGCGCGCGCGGGCTGTCGACCGTCGTACCGGCGCGGTACTTGCCGGTGAGGAAGCCGGAGGCCAGCGCGTAGTACGGGACGGCGGCGAGACCCGTACGGGAGGCGATGTCGCGTCGCGGGCCCTCGTAGGTGTCGCGTGAGACCAGGTTGTAGTGGGGCTGGATGGCCACGTACTTGGCCAGGCCCTCGCGGTCGGAGAAGTCCAGGGAGTCCTGGAGCCGCTCGGGGGAGATGTTGGAGACGGCGATGTGGCGCACCTTGCCCGCGGTCACCAGTTCGTCGAGGGCGCCGATGATCTCCTCGACGGGCACCTCGGGCTGGTCGAAGTGCGTGAAGTAGAGGTCGATGTGGTCGGTGCCGAGGCGGCGCAGGGAGGCGTCGGCGGCGGCCCTGATGTTGTCGCCCGAGAGGCCGGGGTAGTCGGGGTGCTGGCTGACCTTCGTGGCGACCACGATGCTGTCGCGGTTGCCCCGCGTCTTCAGCCACTTCCCGATGACGGTCTCGGACTCGCCGCCCTTGTTGCCGGGGGCCCACGCCGAGTAGGCGTCGGCGGTGTCGACGAAGTTGCCGCCGGCCGCCGCGTAGGCGTCGAGAACCTCGAAGGAGTGGGCCTCGTCGGCGGTCCAGCCGAAGACGTTGCCGCCGAGGGCGAGGGGGAAGACTTCCAGGTCCGATGATCCGAGCTTGCGCAGAACAGTCATGTTCATCGTCAACGCCCGTGGCGGAGGCCCTGATTCCGGCCCGCTCGCGAAGTTCGCGTGAACGAGCCGAACAGCGCCTGCCTCAAAAACCGGTAGTCCCGACGTCGGGTCGTGAACGTCAGGACTACCGGGGAGAAAGCGGGGAACGCGTCCCTTACGGGTTGAGGCCCATGCTCCGCAGCCAGGCCATCGGGTCGATGCCGGCACTGTCCGAGCTGCTGGTGTGGACCTCAAGGTGGAGGTGGGCCCCGGTGACGTTGCCGGTGGCACCGACACGGCCGATGACGTCGCCCGTGCCGACCTTCTGGCCGACGCTGACGTTGATCGACGACTGGTGGGCGTACCAGAGCTCGGTGCCGTCGTCGAGGGTGATGATCGTGCGGTAGCCGTACGAGCCGCTCCAGCCGGCCTCGGTGACCGTGCCGCTGTGGATGGCCTTGAGCGGCGTGCCGGTGGGCGCGGCGAAGTCGAGACCGGTGTGGTAGCCGGAGGACCACAGGGAGCCGGCCTGGCCGAACGTGGAGGTGATCGTGTACGAGGAGACCGGCAGCGTGTACTCCTTGGCGAGCTCGGCGAGACGCGCGGCCTCACGCTTCGCCTCCGCCGCCTCCGCGGCCTTCTTCTTCGCGGCGGCGGCCTTCTCGGCGGCCTCCTGCTTCACCTTGGCCGCCTCGGCGGCGGCCTTCTTCGCGGCGGCGTCCTGGGCGGCCTGCTGGACCTTGGCCTCGGCCTGGTCCTTCTGCTGCTCGGCCTGGAGGATGATGCGAGCGCGCAGGGCCTCGCCCGCGTCGCTGGTGCCCTGCTCGGTCTCCTCGGTGGTCACGCCGACGCTGCTGAGCGCGGTGGCGGAGCCCTGGGGTTCGTTGTCCGAGTCATCGTCCGTGAAGGGCGAGCCCACGGACGCCAGGTCGGGGATGGAGATGGAGACCGGCGGCTTGCCGGTCTGCGCGGTGGCCATGCCTCCCGCGCCGACGGCGGCTATGACACCGACGCCGAGAACGGTGGAGCTGCGGGCGAGTCCTCCGCCACGCTGCTTGCCGACGCGGTGCCGGCCGCGAACAGGTCGGGTGGAGTCCGCGGTGGGATTCCACTCTTCCCAGGGGCCCTCGTCGGTACGGCGGCCGCCGAAGCCGAAGGTCGGGAACTTGCCGTCCTCGGTCTCGCTGCTGCGCTGACTCGGCACGGACGGGGCCTCTGGGGCAGCCGGGTTTGACGCCACGTGGGCGTGCTCCTTTCCTTCCTTCTCGCCTACCGGGTTAGCTGACGGGTTCGGAGCAGGAAGGTCTCCTACGCGCGTATACCTGCCGTGTTGCCACGGAGGCGGACGAACGATTCACCCCAAGTTGGTGGTTCCCCGGTTCCCTTGCGGGATTCGGCGCGTGCGGCACGGAGCCGACTCTTGTGACGGCTGGTACGACCGTGCTGCGTTATCGAACGTTAATAGACCTGGCCACCGGATTCCAAGCTGTTCCCGTTGATCATTAATCCTTTTCCGGAGGACTTTCCGGGTCACCACCGGTGAAAATCGGGCGAGTCGACCGGGGCCTGAGTGACTCACGAGTGCGCACGGCTTCGTCCCGCGGGCGACCGCCGGGGATGCGTGGCCGGAAACGGCCGGGAAACGACTCAGGGCCGGAAACCAGTTTCCTGGTTTCCGGCCCTGGGCCTTCAGTAGCGGGGACAGGATTTGAACCTGCGACCTCTGGGTTATGAGCCCAGCGAGCTACCGAGCTGCTCCACCCCGCGTCGTTGAACTCAACTATACGCCATCCGCGGGACCCCGATCACCACGTTTGATCGTCAGCCGATCATCAGCCCGTCGTCAGCCCGGCAGATGGGCGTTGGGGGCCTTGGCCCGCTCCTCGAACTCGGGCAGGACGACGACCTCCACGCCCTCCCCCGCGAGCAGCCCGGTCCCGTCCGCCGCCACCACGAAGGTGTCCGGCTCGCGCCAGGTGGTCACCACCCGGCGTACACCCGCGTCGAGGATCAGCCGGGCGCAGGGCGCCGGGCGGGAGGCGCGGCGCGCGCAGGGTTCCAGGCTGCTGTAGACGGTGGCCGTCCCGAGCCGGGGGTCCGCCGGGTCGAGCTTCGCGAGCGCCGCCTCCTCCGCGTGCACGACCGGGTCGCCGCCCTCGCGGGAGTGGCCGCGCGCCAGTTCCGTACCGTCGGCGGCGACCACCACCGCGCCCACGCTGAACGCCGTGCGCGAGGGCGGACACCGCTGGGCCAGTTCGCACGCCAGTGCCAGCCAGTGCCGGTCGGCGGCGGAGGCGAGCGGGCCGGCGCCGGGGACGGTGGGCTCGTAGCGCATGAGGACGACGTCCTCGATCCGGCGCGTGTCCGTGAGCCGGAGCCGGCCGCCCTGGTAGGCGCCGGGGCCGAAGAGGCGGGGGGCGCCGGGGTCGCCGACGAACAGGGGTGCGAGGACGAGCTGGAGTTCGTCGGCGAGGCCCTGCTGGAGGAGCTGGGTGTGGACGGTGCCGCCGCCTTCGACCATCAGGCGCCGCACCCCTCGTACGTCATGCAGGTGTTCGAGCAGCGCCCGCCAGTCGAGCGGGCCGGGGCCCAGGGCGACGACGTCGACGTCGGCACCGAGGTTCGCGCGCCGGGCCTGTTCGGCGCCCTTGTCCGTCGTGTAGACGGCCTTCTCGCCGCCCGTGTGCCAGAAGTTGGCGGCCGGGTCCAGTTGCCCCGATCCGCTCACCGTCACCTTGAGCGGGTACTCGGGCCTTCCGGCCGCCAGCCGCGCGGCCCGCCGCTCGGGCGAGTTGACCAGGAGACGCGGATTGTCGGCGCGGATGGTGCCGGCGCCGATGAGGATCGCGTCGCTGGACGCCCGTACCTCGTCGACCCGGTCGAAGTCGGCGGGGCTGGACAGCAGCAGCCGCTCGGGGCCGGTGTCGTCCAGGTAGCCGTCGAGGGAGACGGCGGCGGACAGCAGGACGTGAGGGAGGGGCATGGGGGCACTCTCTTCCGGCTTTTCCGGCTCTTGCGGCGCTTGCAGGACCTGCCGCTTGGTTCAAGTTTGAAACAAACCTACACTGGTCGCATGACGACCCGCTGGCTCACCCCCGAGGAGCAGCGCGCGTGGCGCGCGTACGTCGCCGCCGCCCTGCTCCTGGAGGACGCACTCGACCGGCAGCTCCAGCAGGACGCCGGGATGCCGCACCTCTACTACACGATCCTGGCCTACCTCTCCGAGACGCCCGAGCGGCGGCTGCGGATGACCGATCTCGCCGAGAAGCTGAAGATCACGCGCAGTCGGCTGACCTACGCGGTGGCGCGGCTGGAGAAGGACGGGCACATCCGGCGCGAGGCCTGCAAGTGGGACAAGCGGGGCACCGTCGCCGCGCTGACCGACGAGGGGATGGCGGTACTGGAACGCACCGCCCCCGGGCATGTCGCCACGGTCCGCACGGCCCTCTTCGACCATCTGACGCCGGAGCAGGTGGGCCAGCTGGAGGAGATCGGTACGCGGATCACACAGGCGCTCCAGGGCGAAGGGGCGCAGGCGGCACCGGAGGGGCTGCCGTGGCTGCGCCGGTCCTCCTCGGCGTGCGGCGCCGGCGACTTGGGCGCATGAGTCGCGCCGCACACGCATTGCTTTAATTTTTAAGCATGAGGTAGGGTCACCCTTCGAGTGAGGATCTGCTTCAAATCTGAAACAGCTTAGGGAGCAGATCCTTCCGCAGATCCGAGGATCGATCGAGACCAACGGGAGACCCGCATGCCCGACTTCCCCGCCGCCACCCAGCGCTCCCGTGTCCGTGTGCCGCTGCGCTTCCACGACGGCTACAGCGTCGACACCGAACTGGTCACCTTCCACGGCCTGACCGACGGCCAGGAGCACGTGGCGATGATCCTCGGCGAACCGGCGCCCGGCACCACCCCGCTGGTCCGTCTGCACTCCGAGTGCCTCACGGGCGACGCCTTCGGCTCGGCCCGCTGCGACTGCGGCCCGCAGCTGCGCGAGGCCGTCGAGCGCATCGCCGAGCACGGCGGCGTCCTGCTCTACCTCCGCCAGGAGGGCCGGGGCATCGGCCTCTACAACAAGCTCGACGCGTACGCCCTCCAGGACGAGGGCCTCGACACCTACGCCGCGAACGCCGCGCTGGGCCTCCCGGAGGACGCCCGCGACTACACGGCGGCGGCCCAGATGCTCCAGGCCCTGGGCATCGACTCGCTGAACCTCCTGTCCAACAACCCGGACAAGGGCGACCAGCTCCGGGCGCTGGGCATGGACGTCCACGACCGCGTCCCCACGGGCGTGTTCAGCACCCCGGCGAACGTCCGCTACCTCCGCGCGAAGGTCCTGCAGACCCACCACACCCTGCCGCTGGGCGAGCTGGGCGGCGTCGGCGGGCACGCCGGGCACGGCGGCCTCACGGAGCTGAGCGTCGTCTGAGGGATCGCCCCGGGCGTGCCGGGCTCCCAGGTCTCCGAACCGACGGTTGGATCGCTGCCCGACCGGTTACTCGTGCGGAATGCAACGGAACCTGAGACGGCATGGACGCCATGCCGAATACGACGAGCACGACGAGCACGAGCGCAACGAATACGGCGAGCACGACGGCCACCGGGGGTACGACGAAGGCCACCGGGGGTACGACGGCCGCAGCGGGCACGGAACGGCCGACGAGACCGCCGGGGCCACCCGGCCACCCCGCGCCGGGCCCGACGAGCGGGTGGAGCAGCGGGCGCCGGACAAGCCGACCGACCTGCCCAGGTCCTCCTGGATGGCGGTACTGAAAGGCGCCGCCAAGGAGTTCAAGCGGGACGAGCTGGTCGACCGGGCCGCCGCCCTGACCTACTACAGCATCCTGGCCCTGTTCCCGGCGCTGCTGGTACTGGTCTCCCTCCTGGGGATCATGGGGAAGTCGACGTCGCAGCGGGTGCTGGACAACATCCAGAACCTGGCCCCGGGCGCGGTGCGGGACGTCCTGCGCAACGCGGTGCGGCAGATGGAGGGCACCGCCGGCATCGGCTCGGTCCTGGCGATCGTGGGTCTGGTGCTCGCGGTGTGGTCGGCCTCCGGCTATGTCGCCGCGTTCATCAGGAGCGCCAACGCGGTGTACGACATCCCCGAGGGCCGCCCGGTCTGGAAGGTGCTGCCCGTCCGTCTGGGCGTGACGGTGGTCCTCATGGTCCTGGCCGTGTTCAGCGCGGTGATCGTCGTGTTCACCGGAGGCCTGGCCCGGCAGGTGGGCGGCGCGCTGGGGATCGGCGACACGGCACTCACGGTGTGGTCGATCGCGAAGTGGCCGGTGCTGGTGATCCTGGTCACGATCATGATCGCGCTCCTGTACTGGGCGACACCGAACGCGAAGATCCGCGGCTTCCGGTGGATCACGCCGGGCAGCTTCCTGGCACTGGTGATCTGGATGATCGCGTCCGCCGGGTTCGCGGTCTACCTGGCGAACTTCGCCTCGTACAACAAGACGTACGGCACCTTCGCCGGCGTGATCATCTTCCTGGTGTGGCTGTGGATCACGAATCTGGCGATCCTGCTCGGCCTGGAGACCGACGCGGAGCTGGCCCGCCAACGCGCCGTCGCGGGCGGCCACCCGGTCGACGGGGAACCCTACGTGGAGCCGCGGGACACCCGGAAGTGGGACCCGGAGGACCGCCGCCGCCTCGAATCCTGAGCCGGTGGACGAGCGGGTGGGGCGGTGCGTGCTCGGGCGGGGTGACGTGGGCGGGCGTGGGTACTCGCAGAGCCGTCCGACAGATCCGACGAAGGACAGGTGAGCACCCATGACAGCAGCGGGCTCCCACCGCACGGCCGGCGGGACGCAGGAACCGGTGAGCGACCTGGTCCAGCGTGCCTCGCAGCAGTTGTCACTTCTGGTCCGTGACGAGATGCGGCTGGCTCAGGCGGAGATGACCGAGAAGGGCAAGCGGTACGGCAAGGGCGGCGGCCTGTTCGGCGGCGCCGGCCTGGGGGGTGTGCTCACCCTGCAGGCACTGGTGGCCACCGTGATCGCCGCGCTGTCGCTCGCCATGGACGTGTGGGCGGCGGCGCTGATCGTCACCGGTGTCCTGGCCGCCGTCACCGCGGTGATGGCGGCGCTCGGGAAGCAGCAGTTCAGCAAGGGATCACCGCCGACACCCGGACGGACGGTGGACAGCGTCAAGGCCGACGTAGCCGCGATCAAGGAGAGTGCACACCGATGACCGACAACAAGGCGCAGCCGGGCGACGACGCGACACCGTCCGCCGAGGAACTTCGTATGAGGGTCGAGGCGACGCGCGGGGACTTGGGCGAGACCGTCGAGGCGCTCGCGGCGAAGGCCGACGTCAAGGCGCGGGCCCACGAGAAGACGACGGCCGTCAAGCAGCAGGTCGCCGAGAAGACCGCCCACGTCGGAGCTCAGCTTCGCGACAAGGCCACGCACGCCGCCCACGCGGTACAGGACAGGACCGCCGAGCCGGTACGCGCCAAGGCCCACGCCGCCACGGAACAGGTCCGCGGCACCGCCGCACACGTCGCCGAACTGGCCCGCGACAAGACTCCCGAGCCGGTACGCGAGAAGACCCACGCCGCCACCGAACAGGTCCGCGGCACCGCCGCACACGTCGCCGAACTGGCCCGCGACAAGACTCCGGAACCGGTACGCGAGAAGGCCGGCCAGGGTATGCGGGCGGTGCGCGCCAATCGCGCCCCGCTGATCGCCGCCGCCGCGATCGTCGCGCTGCTGCTGGTCCGGCGGTCGAGGAGGCACCGATGAAAGCCTCGAAGGTCGCCTACAAGCCGGTGGGTATGGTCATGGGCGCCCTCGGCGGCGTCCTGGCCGGCGCGATCTTCAAGCAGGCGTGGAAGCGGCTCGCGCACGAGGACGACGCTCCTGACGCCACGGACGAGTCCCGCGGCTGGCGCGAGGTGCTCGCGGCGGCCGTCGTCCAGGGCGCGATCTTCGCCGGCGTCAAAGCCGCCGTCGACCGCGGCGGCGCCACCGCCGTCCGACGGCTGACGGGCGCCTGGCCGGGCTGAGCCCGAAACGACGACTGGGCCGCGCGACGTGACGCCGCGCGGCCCAGGACGTTCACAACGAAGATCAGGCGGTGTTGATGTTCTCCGCCTGCGGGCCCTTCTGGCCCTGGACGACGTCGAACGTCACGGCCTGGCCCTCCTGGAGCTCACGGAAGCCCGAGGAGTTGATCGCGGAGTAGTGCGCGAAGACGTCCGGACCGCCGCCGTCCTGGGCGATGAAGCCGAAGCCCT
>Ga0136846_1235880_pt1 | contig 13355 bp, 12 predicted proteins | sample HopSoiMetagenom2_FD_96841 | JGI IMG/M metagenome (GOLD analysis project Ga0136846, IMG submission 96841) | Grasslands soil microbial communities from Hopland, California, USA - 2 Assembly 2016 (version 4) | ecosystem: Environmental > Terrestrial > Soil > Grasslands | place: USA: Hopland... | reverse complement strand
GTTCACTACATTTTGAGTCTCCACGCCACCGAACCCATTCTCGAAGCGCCGATTTATCCGCCTCCTCCGCAGACCAATGCCGTGGAAAGCGCCGAGACAACAACCAGCACCAATTCAGCTCCTGCGAAATAACACGAGATGAAGTCCGACCGGAACAAAACGCCATCTGCCCCCGCAAATCCGCCAACGCGGTCGAACGCGAACGACTCAGAACCTTCGGTCGCGCATACCGCTGTGCCGGTCTGGTTATTTGTAGTTCTTGCGCTGCTTTTGTTTCTCGGGATGAAGTATCTGGACAATCACGCCGGTGGATTCAACCCCCATGTCTATGGGCCTTTTCCGAGCAGCAATTACCTCGTGAGAATCAAACCGCTTCCTCCCGGTGGCGAGGCGGTGGTTAAAGGCGCCGAAGTGTACACTCGTCCGACTTGCGTTGCGTGCCATCAGCCGAATGGGATGGGAACTCCCGGTCAGTTTCCGAGTCTTGTCGGTTCAGAGTGGGTCCTTGAAGAAAATCCCGCCCGGTTAATTCGCATCATCCTCAACGGTTTGCAGGGACCGATTACGGTCAAAGGTCAGGCCTTTAACAATGTCATGGTCCCCTGGAAAGACGTACTGAAAGATGAAGAGATTGCCTGGGTGGCCTCTTACGTCCGCAAGAGCTGGGGGAACGACGCTGCAATCGTGAAAAAAGAACAGGTCGCTGCCGTTCGCAAAGAAACCGCCGATCGCGCGACTCAGTGGACCGCCGAGGAATTGCTCAAGGTGTCAGTGGCAAAGCAGTAATCTCTTTTTCCTTTGTCCTCAGTTTAATCCTTTCAATAGCCCAGACGGCATGTTCCGCAATCAACGGTTCATGATCCCGCGCGGCTCGCTCCAAAGCCGGAATTGCAGTTTCATCCCCCGTATTCCCCAAGGCGACACAGACATTTCTCAGCACACCGCGTCTTTTCGTTCGAAGCATCGGAGTGCCTGCAAAACGGTTCTTGAAGCCTGCGTCGTCCAGCGACAGTAATTCGATTAAATTTGGATTCTCTAAACCTTCTCTTCGGTGCCGCTGCATCAGTTTCCCTGCCTGCGCAAACTTGTTCCAGGGACAAGCGGCCAAACAGTCGTCGCATCCATAAATTCGATTTCCGATCGAAGGCCGCAGCTCCGCGGGAATCGGTCCCTTCAATTCAATCGTCAGGTAGGAAATACATTTCCGCGCATCGAGCTGAAAGGGACCCTCGATCGCACCAGTCGGACACGCAGAGATGCAACGCGTGCACGTGCCGCAGCGATTTTTCTCCGGCCGATCCGGTTCGATCTGAAGCGTGGTCAGAATCTCCGAGATAAAAAACCAGTTGCCCAGTTTCCGGCTGATCAGGTTGGTGTGCTTTCCAATGAAACCAAGCCCGGCCCGCTGCGCCAGGTCCCGTTCCAGCAACGGGCCCGTGTCCACATACCAGAGGCTCTTCGCTTCCCGGCCCCCGATCTCACTTAGAAAATTCGTTAACTGCTTCAGCCGGCCTGCGAGCACATCGTGATAATCGGTGAACTGCGCATAGCGCGCGATGATCCCTTCGGCCGCTCGCGTGAAGTTCGTTCGGCTCTCGCCACGAAAATAGCTCGTTGCCAGAGTTATAACGCTTTGCGCGCCACGCAGCACCTCATGAGGATCGATCCGTTTGAACGCGTTCCGCTCCAAGTACCCCATCGTCCCATGGCAACCGGCAGCCAGCCAACTTTGGAATTTCGCCGCGGTCTCAGGCGGAGAGGCAGTCGTAACTCTGCAGTCGTCGAACCCCAATTCCATCGCCTTGTTATGGATTTGCTCCTTCACTCTTGTGACTGCGCCGGCACCAACGACCGGTAATGCTGCACCACATGGGCTGCGGCTTCGCGGGCGGTGCGAAACTCACCGCTAAGGAGCACATCAGCCTGTTTATAAAAGGGCGCGCGTTCGGCGAGCAGTGAACGGATTGTTTCGAGCGGATTCTCGACCTGAAGCAAAGGCCGGTGCGTTTGATGTCCGACCCGCCTCAAAATGGCTTCCGGAGAACACCAAAGGCAGACCAACAACGCATGTTCTTTCAGCGCTGCCAGATTCTCCGGATTGGTGATCAGGCCCCCGCCCGTCGAAATCACCACCCCCTTCAGCGTGCTCAGATGCTGCACCACTTGCCGCTCGTACGTGCGAAACTGAGTTTCACCGTCCTTCTCGAAAATATCGGAGATGCGCCTTTGCGTGCTGTTTTCGATCATTTCATCCGTATCCAGGAAACGAAAGTGTAGCATCCCGGCAACAAGCTGGCCAACGGTGCTCTTCCCCGTGCCCATGAAGCCGACAAGCGCAATATTCGAATACTCACGCGGCTGCCGCACCTGCTCATTTAAATAAAAATGAGCCTGAAATCACGTTAAAACCCGAAATAAAACAGCCCGGGCTTTAATCCGGGCCGTTTTACGCTGGATGCATTGCACATCCTGCTAATCATTCGCTAAAGGCAATAAGAAGAATGATGTCGTTTAAGACAGTTGCCTTTTTAACTCTGCCACCGTTCCTGTAAAATCAGGAAAATGCTGAGTTTTGCTACAGATAATCCTTTAACTACAGGGTTCATCTGACGTCTGCCCGCGAACGGGTTCTGCGAATAACTTTCATTTGCAAACACCCGAAACTGGAATACCTTCTGGCGACCGAAATCGGAATTAGTCTGAGCAACTCCTCAGGCTTTTTCGGTTCAAGCCCGGCAATTCCAAAACCAAGTATGGTGGGGTCATCGCTTCGCCAATATTCGAATCAATTATGCATTTTTTTTGCCGGTGTTTTTTGGTCTGCGCTTTGGCCTATTGGATCGATTCATCGCACGCCGAGAACTCACCCCGTCTCTATGCCGTCGAACTCTCGGCCACGGTTCAAACCGCTCCAGCCCAAATAAATCTGCAATGGTCCGCCGACACGAACGCGACCTCCTACACCGTTTCGAGGAAAGCTCTGAGCGCGACGAACTGGACGCAACTCACGGCTCTCCCCGGTGACGCCACCTTCTTCGCGGATGTGAATGTTTCGATCGGTTCGGCTTTCGAATATCAGGTGCTTAAATCGACTTCCGTGGGTTACACCGGCTCAGGCTATATTTACTCTGGGATTCGTGTCCCGATCATCGAGAATCGCGGGAAGATCATCCTGGTGGTCGACAACACCTACGCTCCCGACCTGAGCAATGAATTGGCCCAATTGCAACAGGACCTTGTCGGCGACGGCTGGACTGTGATTCGCCACGATGTTCCGCGCGACACGACTGTCCCGGCGGTCAAGGGATTGATCCAAGCCGACTACAGCGCCGATCCCACAAATGTAAGAAGTGTCTTTCTCTTCGGCCACGTCGCCGTTCCCTATTCCGGCAATTTCAATCCGGACGGCCACCCAAATCACCAGGGCGCATGGCCCGCCGATGTTTTTTACGGCGACATGGACGGAACCTGGACTGACACGTCAGTCAACAGCACCAACGCCGAGCGATCCACGAATTGGAACATCCCCGGCGACGGCAAGTTCGATCAAAGCACCATCCCCTCCGATGTCGAACTGCAAGTCGGCCGCGTTGATCTCTCGAACATGACCTGTTATGCGAACAAAGTTCCTTCCCGCTCCGAACTCGATCTGCTCCGGCAATATTTAAACAAAGACCACAAATTTCGAAACGCCCTGCTGCCTCTGCCGCAGCGTGGCATAGTTTGCGATAATTTCGGTGAAGCCAGCGGCGAAGCTTTTGCCGCGAACGGCTGGCGCAATTTCGCCGCGTTCTTCGGCGGCAGCAACAACGTCGAAGTCCCTTATGGCACCTTTTTCTCCACGCTGAACACGAATGGCTATCTCTGGGCTTACGGCACCGGCGGCGGAAGCTGGTACACCTGCAACGGAATTGGCAGTTCGGATGATTTCGCGCTCGGCGATATCAAAGCGGTCTTCACCATGTTTCTCGGCAGTTATTTCGGCGATTGGGACAATGAAAGCAATTTTCTCCGCGCGCCGCTCGGGTCCACCTCCTACACCCTCGCGACTGCCTGGGCCGGACGCCCAAATTGGTTCTTCCATCACATGGCTCTCGGCGAAACGATCGGATATTCCACCCGCCTCTCGCAAAATAATCAGTCGCTCTACCGTCCCGCGAACTACGCAGCGCGCGGCGTCCATATCGCCCTCCTCGGCGATCCTTCTCTGCGCATGCATCCGGTAATCCCCCCCGGCGCACTAACAGTCCTCCCTGCCCTCACTGGAACGGTGATCTCGTGGCTGCCCTCCGCCGATGCGAATATTCAAGGATATGCCGTCTATCGCGCAACTTCCCCAGCCGCTCCGTTCACGCGGATCTCCGGCAGTTCGCTGCTGAACACCCTGAATTTTGCGGACCTGCTCGGGTCCACCTCCTCGGTTTATATGGTCCGCGCCATAAAATTGGAAACCTCCGGCTCCGGCACTTATTTCAATCCAAGCGAAGGCGTGTTTTCGGTCACGAACATCATCCCGCAGCCCGTCCCGACGCCGCCGATCGCGCCCTCCAGCTTGAAAGCAACCGCCGTTTCTACCACCCAGATCAATCTCATCTGGCAAGACAATTCCAGTGATGAAAACGGATTCAAGCTCTATCGAAAAACCGGCTCGAACGGAGTCTATTCCATCGTCGCGACGCTTGCCGCCGGAACCACATCTTATTCCAATACCAGCCTCACGCCCGGAACGACCTATTACTATGCCGTCTCTGCCTACAACGCGAATGGCGAGTCCGCGCAATCCAACGAATCTTCGGCGGTGACACAGATCAACACCGCCCCGGTCACTCCGTCTGGCGTCATTATACGCATCGATACGACCACCCAAGGTAACTGGAAGGGCAGCTATGGCCAGGATGGTTACATGATCGCGGGCGACTCTTCGTCAACTCCGCAATACGCGATCGTCACCCCGGCCGGAACCACGGAACAGATTTGGGATACGAACAGCACAACTGCCGCCGCGTTGCAGCGCGTTGCTTCCACGAACCGCGTGGCGGCTTGCTGGTCCTCCACCCAGACTCTCACAGTCCAGTTCAGTTTCAGCAACACGAACTATCACCGCGTCGTCTTTTACTTTTTGGATTATGACGCTCTCGGCCGCGTGCAAAACATCAACCTCTACAATTCGACCACAGGCGCCTTGCTCTCCAGCCGTCCGGTCAGCGCATTCCAAAACGGCGTTTATCACACCTACGATCTGCGCGGAAATGTCACTCTGAAAATTTATGCTACGAGCGGCTCTCCTGTTTTAAGCGGCATTTTCTTCGGCTCCTCGAAAGATTCCAACACGGTTGCTCCGGTGATTTCGCCCGCGAGCGGCACTGTGCTCACCAATGGCCAGCTTGTCTCGATCACTTCAGCCAGTTACGGCGCGACCATCCGCTACACCCTCGACGGCACGGTCCCCGGCACGAATTCGATTCTCTACACCGGTCCATTCGCTCTCGCGTCGAACACGACAGTAAAAGCAGTCGCGACCCGCTTCGGACTCATTGATAGCGTCGTCGCAAACAGCGTCTTCACCGTCCCAACGCCACGCTCTGCGAACAGCGTCCAATTCATCAGCGCCAACTCCACTGGCGCCGGCACCTGGAAAGGCGCTGTCGGAACCGATGGATACAGCTTGCCTCTTTACGAGCAATCAATTCCCTCCTACGCCAAAATGACCGTCACCGGCAATTCGGATTGGATCTGGGAATGGGACACCACCGATATCCACGCTCTCCAAAAACCGGATGATGTCACTCGCGTCGCCAGTTGCTCTTATTCGAGCAGCAGTTTTGCTTTCGACCTGAATTTCACCGATGGCAAAACGCATAACCTTTCCCTCTACGCTCTGGATTGGGACCTCCTCGGCCGTTCCGAAAAGCTCGAAGTGCTCGATGCCGCTTCAGGAGCGGTGCTGCATTCCTACACCATGAACAATTTTCAAAACGGCGTTTATCTCACCTACGCGCTGAAGGGCCACATCACCATTCGCGTGACGAACCTTGGCCCGGGCAATGCCGTCATCAGCGGAGCCTTTTTCAATCCCGCCACCATCACCCTTTGAAATGGCGCCAGCCTTTGGAGTGCGGCAGTCCTCTGCCGCTTTTCTGCACAATACGCTAAATCTCGAACCCCCTCTCTGTTTGCGCCAGACTTAGTCTTTGAACGGAAACAGGCGCGCCAATTCCTCTTTGTTCGGCTGCCCGCCGTACTCGCAAAGCTCGAACGCTTCCGCGTATTTCACTTTCGCGCCTTTTTCCTCGCCGTAAAAATCCTTCAATGCTTTCCGCGTCTGGTTCGCAATTCCTTCATTGCGCCTCGCGAAACCGTCGCGGACCTGCTTCTGTCGCGCCTTTTGTTTGTCAGGATTCCCTTCCGGATAAAGGTCCGGCCCGCCATTCGCGCCACCCTCGGCGAATTGCGATATCAGAATTCCCAACGCATCGAGCTTCTTCTCGATCACCGAATCAATCGAAACGGCGACGTCCGCTTTGAACGGATTCGGTTTTTGGAAGTGGTCCGGATAGTACATGAACACCGGGTTTTTCGTCATATGAGGAACGTCCGGACAGAAAAACGGCACCGTCACCATATAGGCGGCGTCCTGCACCAGCACTCCGGTGTAGCGGTGGTCCGGGTGATAATCATTTGGGCGCGGTGAGAGGATAAGGTCAGCATTCCACTCGCGAATCAGTTTCGTAATCAGCTTCCTGTTCTCCAGCGTCGGCAAAAGTTCGCCATCGTGAATATCGAGAATCTCCGTCGTGACTCCGAGCAGTTGGTCGGCCTTCGTCGTCTCCTCCCTTCTCCGTTTGGCCAGCGGCCCTCCCGCCTCGCGCCAATGCCCAATATCGCCATTCGTCACCGAAACGAACTTCACCTTGTGCCCCTTCGCCGCCCACATCGCTCCCACGCCGGCCGCCTGGAGTTCGCAATCGTCCGGATGCGCGCCGAAACAGATGATGCGCAATGGCCGTTCGGTATCAGCGCCAAACACAGTGAGCAACGAGGAGGAAAGAATGACCGTCGGAAATATTGAAAAGAGTTTTTTCATAATTGGGTTCGACCCATAATTATGAAATTACAAGTCAGTTTGCCAGTTCATTTACGACGACAGGAAGGTCCCACGTATTATGAACTTGCGCTTGTGTAGCGCCGAACAGAGAAGCGCCACATGGCTTCGGAGACGGCGAAGCAGATGAAGGACATAACGACGAGCAGGGCCATTTCCCATGGGGATCGAAGCTTTTGGGCGATGAGTCTGGCTGGGACGTTGGCGACGAGGAGCATGGGGAGGGCATAGGTGAAAAAGGCTTTGAAGAGGCCTCGAAAGGCCGCGTCCGGCAAGCGGGCAATATTGAAGAGATTATAATAGCCCCAAACAATTCCCTGAGAGCGGACAGTCCAAAAGCTGGTGGCGGACAAGGTCAGCATGAGTGAGTAATGAATGACGAGGCTGGCGAGGACGAGGAAAATAAAACCGATAATCTGGGCCGCGCGCGGGTGCAGGTGGAGCTGGCTCCCGGCGTAGGCCATTACGACGATGGCGCTGGCGGCATTTACGAAACCGCCAAGGTCGACCTGGCGAAAGGAAATCAGGAAACGGGTATTCACCGGGAGTAGAAGCATGAAATCGAGTTTGCCGGTTCGAATGGTTTCTGAAAGCTGGGTGAGATTGCTGAGGAAAATCGAGCTGAAGAGCTGCTGGATGAGCTGGCTGGTGCCGATTAACAGAACGACCTGCCATTTGCTCCAGTCGCCAATGTGGTCTGTCTGGCTGTAAAGGACGGCGATGAAGGTGAGCTGGAGCGCAAACCAGAGGAGTTCGACGAAAATCCAAAGCACAAAATTGGCTTTGAATTGCATTTCGCGGACGATGGAATTTCGCCAAAGCGCCGCATAGATGCTCGCGTAACGCGCCAGAGGAGTTGTCTTCGCGGCGTCCATTTATTCCGCCAGCTTCTTCCTGGAGAGATAATTGTTCAAGGCAACTCCGCCGACCAGAAGCAGGCCGAGAAGAATGTACTCGATATGGCTGATTTTGAAGGGAAGATTTTGCCGGCCCCAAATGGCGGCGCCGCGCAAACCCTCATCGAGGACAGCGATAAAAAGAACGCCGAAAAATGTGCCGACCAGAGAACCGGCTCCGCCCTGAACTTTTGTTCCACCGAGGACGACCGCGACGATGACATGCAGTTCGAGGCCAGTCAGAGAACTGGCACTTAGGGAACCGTTGCGCCCCGTAAAGGCAAGCGCGGCCACGAACGCCAGCAGCCCCATCAAGATATAGATTTGCCAAATTCGAGCTTCGACAGGAATCGTCGCGAATCGCGCGGCGACCCGGTTTCCTCCGATCATAAGTATTTCGCGTCGCCAAACGGAGCGGGCGGAATAAGTTCCCCCGAACAAGAAAATAATTCCGAGAAGGCAAGTCGCTCCTTTGAATTTGCCGAAAAAGTCGTAGCCCGGAATTTCGAGAAAGGGAGATTTTTCGAGGTCGCCCATCACGACAAAGCAAAGGCCGCGATAAAAAATCATCGTTCCGAGAGTGGCGATGATGGGCGGGACATCAAGTCGGGCAATCATGAGGCCGTTCAACGCGCCCGCGCTCATGGCGACGGCCAGTCCGGCAGGAATTGCGGTGAACCAGAAATTGCCGCCCGGGGAAAAGGAACTCATGACGCAGGAAATTAAGGCGACAGTGGAACCTACGGAAAGGTCGATGCCTCCTGCCATCAAAACGAGCGTCATGCCGAAACCCAGAATGAGAGTGGGGGTGGCCTGGGTGATTAAATCAGCGAAGTAGGTTCGGAAATAATGAGTCAGATCGGAAAATGAATTGAACTGGTGCCCAGAGAGAATGGTAAAGAGAGCCACTTCCACGATCAGCAACCCAAACAGAACGCAGGGTCGTTTCACGCGAGTTCCTCCATAAGTTTGGCTGGCCGATGCAAGGCGCAATCGATGCCGATGATGAGCAGGATGATTGCGCCCGTGATTGCATCCTGAAGATAGGCGCTGGCGCCGGCGTAGATCAGAAGTTGAGAAACCAAATAGAGAAAAATCGCGCCCAGCAAGGTTCCCAAATAACTTCCTTCGCCCCCGAAAATGTTCGTGCCGCCGAGAATGACCGCGGCGACGACCTGAAGTTCGAAACCGAGGGCCATGCGCGCCGGCTCAATGGCTTGAACGCGCGTGACGTAAACGAGGACAGCCAGGGAAAAGAAAATACCTCCGACTACGAACGCGCTGAATTGAATGCGCTTTGGATTCAGACCCATCAGGTTGCAGGCTTCCGGAGAATTGCCCAAAGAGAGCCAAAGCCGCGCTTGTTTGGAGTAGCCGTCAAAAAGAACTGCGGCGATGGCGCCCAGCGATAGAAACAAGCCGGCGAGTTGCTTACCGGGAAGATGATAAGCTTCGGAAACGACAGAAACGTTTCCGGAAAAATTCGGGACAGTGACGTCCGCGAGAATGAGGGCCAGGCCCCGATAGAAGGGAAGTCCCGCCAGGGTAAGAATGATGGCGGGAATGCTGGTTCTCGAAACTAAAAAGCCGTTGAACGTCATAATGACCCACGCGCTGAGAAGACAGCCGAAAAAGGCGGGGAGAGGCGGCAGGTGGTGGGTCACCAGCGAACCGAAGGTTGTTCCGGCTAGTGCCAGCGCCGAGGCAATTGAGAGGTCGATGGCGCCGGTGAAGATGATTCCGGTGAGCGCGAATCCGGCGAGGGCGACCGGCGCGATATCCGGAGCACTCCGCAGCAATACATCTGAAAAAGAACTTCCTTGTTTGAGAAGCAGCCAAATGGCGAGCAAAAGGAGAATGTTTCCGGCCAGCAAAAATGCCAGACGCCGCCGCACTCCTCGCGTCATTCGGTTGAACACGCGCGAATTAAGGGCAGTTATAATCTTTCGGGCAAGAATTACCGAAAAGTCAGCGGATTGCTTTTTCGGCGATTTTTTCCAGAGTGTAACCGGCGGACTCAAGGATAACCTTTAGCCCATGGGCCACGCCGTGGCCGCAATGCTTTTCGCTGACATAGCCCTGCTGTTGAAGAACCGCCTCTTTTACGGAGGGAATGGCATTGACTGGCGCCACGAGCCAATGCGCGTATTGGCGGGTCAGCATCGGCAGATCGTTCAAGTGATCTCCGGCCGCGACGATTTCCCGCGGTTTGATTTTCAAACGGCGGGCAATTTCGGCGAGGGCGGTGCCTTTGTTAAAAGCCTTGTGAGAAAAACGGGCGTAGATATCATTTCGCATAACGACCAGGTCGCTGAGGTCTTTGCAATAGACTTCCAAGTACTCGTGGATTTCCTCGGCATCACGGGTGGATTCGGCGATCAGACAGAACGGGGAGTAAGCATCTTCATAGACCATCGCTTTGAACTTCGATTTGATCCAAGCGATGATTTTGGGCATGTGCGGGCGGACCTTGGCGAAAAGTTCCGCATGAAGATCGGTGCATTTCTGGTTCCACTCATCAACGCCCACGTAATCACTTTCGCGCAGTTGATAAATCTCCCGCTCCACAACGACGACATAATCGGGCCGGATGGAAACGCCTGCCTTAGTGAGAGATTCCATGAGGCTGGTGAGGTCCCGGCCGGTATTGATGATCCAGACCACGCCGCGCGCCTGAAGCTCGCCGATCAAATGCTCCAACTCGCGAGGAATGGGCGGATTTTCGAAATCCGTGTGGACGGTTCCGTCGAAATCGGTCGAAATGAGTTTTATCGGCGGTTTCACCTGCTCAAAGATTGCGCGGGGTGAACAATCGTGCGAGAAAAGTAATTGTCAAAAGATTATGTCTCTTCAGGACCAATACGATGAGGCGATGCACCTGTACAGCATGGGAGAGTATGACCGCGCGATTGAGAGATTTCTGGTGATCCTGAAAGAACAGCCAGAAAATTTTGACGCACAGCTTTCCCTCGGAATGGCTTACTATCGAAAGGGCGATTTTGCGCGGGCGATTGAAGAGGGACACAAGGCGGAAAAAATGCGTCCCAACGAGCAGTTGGTTCACACCAATCTTTCGCTTTTTTACATGAAAGCCGGAGACAAGGCGACCGCCGAGCACCACGGGCTTCAGGCCCGTATTGCCTCATGGAAAACGCCGTCCAGCGGAGAAGCGGCGCAGCCGGTCAATCCTGAACTGGAGATGGCTAAACCGCCGCCGCCCAAACCGATGAAGCTGCCGGACATGCCGTGGAAAAAGAACAAACCGATAGGAGCAACAAAACCGAAGGAACCGAATGGATGAGTTTGTTACGGTCGCCCTTCTTTCGGAATTGGAAACAAAACGCGCGCTCAAGGTGACTCTGGAAGGCAGGGACATCGCTGTGCTTCAAGTAGAAGGTGAAATTTATGCCCTTGATGATCGGTGTCCTCACAAAGGCGGACCGCTCTCAGCCGGATGGGTGGAGGATGGGGCTGTTTTTTGTCCTTTGCACGGCTGGAAATTCAATCTGAAAACAGGAGCGTGCGAGACGAATTGTGAACGACCAATCCAAACTCACGAAGTGAGAATCAGGGAAAACGAAGTGCAGATTCGTTGCGGCCGGGAGAGCTCAGCCTCTGGCTGAAGGCACGGGAAAATAAACGCTGAAGACCGTGCCTTCGCCCGGCATACTGTACAGGTGAATGGCACCTTTGGCTTGGAGTGTGAGCCGCTGGACAATCGACAGACCAAGGCCGGTACCCTGACCGGGTGGTTTGGTGGTGAAGTACGGCTCAAAAATCTTCTCCCGCACATGCTCCGGAATGCCGGGACCGTTGTCCTGCACGGAAATTCCGATCAATTCACTATTGTCGGGAAATTCAGGAGAGCGAATCAGATTGGTGTGCGGAGCGGGGGCGAGAAACGGGCGGGGAGCATCCACCGAATAATGCCTGGCGTAGAGTTCCACGCGATGCTTCATCTGGGTGCACTGGAGCCCGTTGATCGTCAGGTTAAGCAAGACCTGAAGCAGATCCGTTGAATGGATGGCCGCGGCGATGTCACTGTTGAATGGCTGAATCACTAGTTCGTTTGCTTTGGCCTGCGGATGCGCCTTGAGAAGTTCGGCTACATCGTAAAAAACTTCCTTGATTCCGGCCGCGGAATTGTTCTGCTTTTTGCCTTCGAGAAAGCCGAGATATCGCCGGGAGAGCTCAATGCAATTTTTCACCTGCCGCGCAATGTTTCCGGTATGGGAGCGCAGGGTATTCACCTGGTCTCCTTCCAAAACAGCGGCGTGCTGGATCAGCCATTGAATGAGTTCGACATACCCGGCCACAACGGTGAGAGGCCCATTAATATCGTGAATGATGCTGGCGTAGATCTCATTCCGCGTGCGCGCCAGCTCTTCACGAATTTGCTGGGTATGAATTTCTTTCTGCAGTTGCTCGAATTTTTTGTCGTAACCGGCGGTTTTGCGCGAAGTTTCGCGACGGTCCAGGGCGTTGCTCACGGCCGCGCGGAGCTGGTCCACGTGAAAAGGTTTAGTGATGTAATCAAAGGCGCCCAATCGAAGCGCTTCGCGGATGTATTCGACGGTTTCGTAGGCGGTAAGGAGAACCACTTCAATATGAGGATCCATTTCCTTCAAGAGCTTCATCACCTCCATGCCGTCTTTTCCGGGCATTCGGATGTCCAGGACCGCGACATCGGTCGGCTCGGCTTTGAAAGCTTCGAGAGCCTTGTCGCCGCAATCGGCCAGGGTGACATGATAAAGATCACGAAAAGTGATCCAGAGAGCATGCCGGACTGAAGGATCGTCATCAACGACGAGGAGTTTGCGCAAGGCTTGCGCCGGAGTGGAGGTACTGGACTTCGAGTCGTTTATGAGTGCTGGGCTCATTGGGTTGCAGGCAATATACTACATCTCGCTTAAACTGTCCCGGCGAGAAGTTTTTCCCATAAAGCTTCATTCGAGAGCATCTGCGGCAGAAAATCCTTGTCGTTCTGGACCAGAGAACCTTCGGCGGCATTCAGAGGGAGGACCACGGAAAAAGTGGTTCCCACACCGGGCTGGCTCTGCACATCGATTTTTCCGCCATGATGGTAAACGATAAAGAAACAAGCCATCAGGTTGAGGCCGAATTCCTGCGGGTTATCGACCCGGACAACGAATGGATCAAAAACGGAACGGACGGATTCGGCGGCCAATCCTGGACCATTGTCGGTAATATCGAGGCGGATGACGGAAACGCCTTCGGGAGTTTTTTCCTGCTGCGCCGAGAAGACGACTTTGCCGCCGTTATTGAGATTGAGCATCTCCTCTTTAAGCAACAATTCAAAAAAGCGGCTCAGTTTATATTTGTCGGCCTGCAACGCC
>Ga0136846_1236424_pt1 | contig 13357 bp, 5 predicted proteins | sample HopSoiMetagenom2_FD_96841 | JGI IMG/M metagenome (GOLD analysis project Ga0136846, IMG submission 96841) | Grasslands soil microbial communities from Hopland, California, USA - 2 Assembly 2016 (version 4) | ecosystem: Environmental > Terrestrial > Soil > Grasslands | place: USA: Hopland... | reverse complement strand
TCATCCGCTTTCTGAAAGGCAGACAATGCATCATAAGAACTCCTCTTCAGCCACCTGTTATTATACGTGGAGATATTAAAGGAAGTTTCCCAACGAAGCTTTCCCTGTGTATTGACTGAATTAACAGTGAGTTCAATTCCCTGGTTACGCTGAGATCCACCTTCGTTCACATTATATTGAGTGACGGCATTGGCATAAGGCAGCGTTACCTGGCGTATGATATCAACCCGGTCTCTCCTGAATAATTCCAATGCACCACTGATCCTGCCTTTCCATAATTCATAATCGATACCGATATTGGTTGATTTGATCGTTTCCCAGGAAAGATTAGGATTGGCAAGCTGGGTCAAAGCAACACTTGGGAAGGTGGTATTTCCAATGAGGAAGGTGCCACCAGCGGTTCCATATAGGGATAATGCATTAAGCCCCGGGTCAGTACCTACTTCGCCATAACCAACACGAAGTTTTAAATCAGTAAGCACTTTAGAACCGGCAAGGAATTCTTCCTGGCTCAGACGCCATGCGGCTGATACACCTGGGAAGAAACCTGATTTTTTATTGTCAGCAAAATTGCTTGATGCATCCAAACGGCCATTGATGGTCAATAAATATTTTGATTTGTATGCATAATTCACACGGGCAAATGCTGAATATTTTTTGATATCCGGTGAACGGAAAGACATCATCAGCGTCTTATCCTTGTTGGTCGCTAACTGAATAGAATTAAAACCAAGTGCATCGGTAAAGAAGTCTGCACCCTGCATGGATGAGTTCTCATCAAAGTTTCTATAATAACCACCACCACCAACTACATTCAGGCTGTGGTCGCCTTTAATAACAGTATTATACGATGCATATCCTTCCAGGCTGTAGTTCTGAACAGATTGAGTGGAAAGCTGAGCCAATCCTCCCGGGAATAAATAGTTCTGCGCTTTGGCAGGCAGGAAGAATCTGCGGTCTGAACTGGTTTTATCCATACCTCCCACCAGGTTAAACTTTAGATTGTTCAGGATCTTTATTTCCAGGTTGGGAGCAACAAAGAATCTTTTTGTCCGCAGCTTATCCATTATGATAAGAAAGGCTGCGGGATTGGTGATCTGTGTATTCAATGTTTTGGTATACTTTCCCTGTGCATCATAAATAGAGAGATAAGGAGCATAGGAATACGCTGTTTGCAGCGAGTTGAATTTTTCTGAGTTGCCACCATTACCTGTGCTCTGGTTATCACTATTTATCTGGCTCATGGTCATCTGCACGGATAACTTGATTCGCTCATTCAGTTTTTGTTCCAGATTAATGCGACCAGTGAAACGTTGAAAGTCGCTGTTCTCAACTATCGCTTTGTTATCATAATAATTAAAGGAGGTATACATCCGGGTCTTGTCTGTTCCGCTGCTGATGGCAAGATTATGTTCCTGGATATTACCATTCCGCATCAGCACATCCAGCCAGTTTGTTCCCACTCCCGCGGCATCAATCTGCGCTTGCGTAAAGAGCGGCACAAAGGCCGGTGCTGCATTGGGACCATATGGTGCAGCATTAGCCAGGTAGAGAGAACGATCCCTGGCCAGCCGAACCTGCTGCTGCATAAATTCCTTTGCATTGAGCAATTCAAAATAATCTTTGGGGGATTGAACGGTGTAACTTCCCCGATACTCGGTAGTTACACCGCTATTGGCTTTTCCTTTTTTAGTGGTAATGAGGATCACACCATTGGAAGCAGCTGATCCATAAATGGCAGTAGCACTGGCATCTTTCAAAACATCAACAGATTCAATGTCTGAAGGATTAAGGCTGGTCAGTGGATCACGGTCAACACCACCATTAAATCCGGTTTCAACGGCCGATCCAAAAGAAACGATAGAAGGTTCTGAAGAACGGTAATTAAATAGCGGGACTCCATCAATAACATATAATGGAGTACCCCCACCACGGATGCTAACATTCAACCTTCCACCAGGTTGTGCACTCACCAGATTAAGGTTTAGTCCTGCAGCCCTCCCCTGTAATAAATTGTTCACGGACACATTCGCGGATTTTGGAATATTATCCGTTTTTAATGAAACAATCGATCCTGTAATTTCTTTTTTCTGAAGTGTACCATAACCAACTACCACTACCTCGTTGAGGTCGGTCAGAGAAGTGCTCATGGTTACGTTTAATGTGTTGGAAGTACGCACTCTTTCTTCAAACTCGCCAAAGCCAACGGAAGAGAAAACCAGTACATCACCCTGTGTTGCATTGATACTGTAATCACCATTTTCGTTGGTACTGGTTGCAGTTGTTTTGCCCTTCACCGAGACCGTTACACCCTGCAGGGGTTTGCTCCCCGCATCGAGTACCCGGCCCGTAACAGTTTTTTGCTGGGCCAGCGCACCGAGACTAATCATAATAGCAAGTAATACCAGAGCCACCTGGCGCAATCGTTGAATCATTTTCATTTTAGCAGTTTTTGTTTAGTTCGTAAATAAACTCACCTGGTTTATCTAGATTCCAAATCTAATTTTGTTGCTGCTCAATGACTTATCCGTATGTTCTAAATTTTGTTTCAATCAGACTAAAATGAAAAGGGATGACTTAAGAAGCAGCAGGATTCAAGTATCTTTATTAAAATAGTAGCGATTACTTTTAATTCTTGCCATTCTTTCATGAATTCGCCATTACGACATTTTTCAGTTTGTGTCTTTCTTACATTTCAATTACTGCTGAGCTCAGCGCAGGCGCCTCCACTTAAGTTTAAACATATCAGCACGGAACAGGGACTTTCCAACAGCACCATTGAATCCATTTTCCAGGATAAGCGTGGGTTCATCTGGTTTGGTACCCGAGATGGCCTGAACCGGTTTGACGGATACCAGATGGTAGTGTATCGGTATGATCCGCGGGACAGTAACAGCATCAGCGACAATTACATCCGATATATATATGAAGACCGGCACCAGACGCTCTGGGTTGGAACCATTAATGGCCTAAACAGGTTTGATGTAGCTAAAAATAATTTTGTCCGATATAAGCACATACCCGGTGATGAAACCAGCCTGAGTAATAACCTGGTCAATTGCATTTATGAAGATGGCAAAGGAAGATTGTGGATCAGCACGTATGGCGGTGGGTTAAATGAGTTCAAGCCTGAACAGGGTAAGTTCACTCATTATAAACATGATCCTGAAAGACCTAGAAGTCTCAGTGATGATCAGGTGAATTTCATTTATGAAGACATACAGGGTAATTTCTGGGTAGCCACAGAAAATGGGCTTAATCAGTTCAACCCGGAATCCGGCAGTTTCAGGAATTACAATAACCTGGCGCCTTTTGACAAAGAGAAGGGAAATAATGTGATCCGGGTGATCAAGGAAGACCGGCAGGGTAATCTCCTGCTGGGTACTGCTGACAATGGTCTTATTATATATAATGACAAGGAAAAAACATTCCGCCAATTCAGACACCAGGAAAAAGATCCCAGCACACTGGCCAGCAACCTGGTTAGAAGCCTGCTGGTTGATAAAAAAGGAGATACCTGGGTGGGAAGCGTAAATGGTGGGCTCGATTATTTTCATTCTGCATCCGGCTCCTTCTTTCATTACCAGAATGAACCGGATAATGCATTTAGTCTCTCTCAACGTACTGCCTCTGCACTCTTTGAAGATAACCAGGGAAACCTATGGGTGGGCACCCACCGTGGTGGAGCAAACCTGTATATGCCCAATACCGAAAAGTTTACGCTCTATCGGCAGGAACCTTACCTTAATAGCTTAAGTTATAATGATGTAAAGGCCTTTTGTGAAGATAGCAATGGCAATATATGGATTGGAACAGATGGCGGAGGGCTTAATTTATTTAATCGGGAAAAAAATACTTTCACCCATTATAAATATGATCCTTACAATCCAAAAACTTTGGGATCCAATGAGGTCTTGCATATTATGGAGGATAGCGATAAAAATCTTTGGGTTGCTACCTGGGGAGGAGGATTGAATCTGCTGAACAGGAAGACTGGAACGTTTACCCGTTATCTGCATGATCCTTTGGATACATCCACGATCAGTTCCAATTATATACAGAAGATATTTGAAGATCATAACAGTAATCTTTGGGTGGCCAGTTATTATGGAGGGTTGAACCGGTTGGATCGAAAGACTCATCGGTTCAGTCGTGTAATGGCAGGCAATGGCAACACGCGATTGACAGGTAATAATATTGTATCCATTAATGAAGATAAATCCGGCAATATCTGGGTTGGTACAGATGATGGCGGACTCAACTGCCTGCAGGCTTCTACCGGAAAGTTTTTACATTATTTTATTTCTGAAGAAAAAAATCCGGATCTCCGGATCATTTTTGTAGACAGCAAAGGAAGGGTTTGGGTTGGACAAACCGGCCTGTACCTTTTCAATCAGCAGAAAAACACGTTCTCATTATATACTGATAAAGCAGGTCTTTCAACTGAATTTATTAAGGGAATAGCAGAGGATGATCTGGGGAATTTCTGGATCGCAACCTCAAATGGCATTACTCAATTCAATCCCGAAAACAAAAGCTTTAAAAAATACAATACAGCCGATGGATTGCAGGGCCTGGAGTTTGAAGCAAATGCCTACCTGGAAACAAAGGATGGCCAGATCTTCTTTGGAGGTGTAAACGGCTTCAACAGTTTCTTTCCTGATAATATCAAAACAAATACATTTATTCCTCCTGTTTATATTACCGATTTCCAGATATTCAACAAACGGATACAGGCAGGAGAAAAAGATTCACCTCTTGAGCAAGACATTAGCCTGACAGACAGGATCAATCTTTCCTATAAGCAATCCACATTCAGCTTTGGGTTTGCTGCATTGAATTATACCGCCTTGGAAAATAACCAGTATGCTTATAAACTGGAAGCATGGGATGACGACTGGTATTATGTGGGTAATGAGCGCAAAGCCTCCTACACCAATCTTAGTCCTGGAAGGTATACATTCAGAGTGAAGGCTTCCAATAATGATGGGATATGGAATGAACAGGGTTCATCAATTGTTATTGTTATCACACCACCTTTCTGGGAAACCTGGTGGTTTCGGCTGTTGGTACTAACAACTATCGTAACTACAGTAATAGCATTTTATAATTTTAAGCGGCGACTGGAACTCAGAAAACTGGAAGAAAGCAAACGGGAAGAAATGCACCAGGTGCAATTGCAATTTTTTACTAATATTTCCCATGAATTCCGAACGCCGCTCTCGCTAATCCTCGGACCAGTGGAAAGATTGCAAAAAGAAGATCCCCGTGCATCCAATAGCCACTATTATAAAGTGATCTACCGGAATGCCAACCGGTTGATGAACTTAATCAATGAGCTGATGGATTTCCGGAAATCAGAAGCCGGGGTGCTGAAGCTTCACGTGATGCCGGGAAGCATCAATCCCTTCCTGAATGAGATCTCAGAAGAATTCAGTGAACTGGCTATTGAAAAAAAGATAAAATTCACGGTGAATGCTCCTGAGGAAACTAAGGAGATCTGGTTTGACCGGCAGGTATTGGAGAAGATCGCCATTAACCTCATAAGTAATTCGTTTAAATATACAGAGGATGGAGGCACTATTACGGTAGAGATACTTGAGTCACTTGATAATTTCAAACCGGCCTTTGAGAATGAACTGATATTAAAAAATGAATACCAGGGCAAACAATATATCTATTTGAGAGTTGCTGACAATGGCATCGGCATTTCAAAAGATTCGATAGCGCATTTGTTTGAACGATATTATAAGATCACCGAAGCACATATGGGATCAGGGATCGGACTGGCATTTGTAAAAAGTCTGACTTCACTACATAAGGGACATATATATGTATATAGCGGTCGTGCCCAGGGAACGGAGATCATCGTTGGCATACCCGTTAGCAAAGACGACTACAATAGCAGGGAAAGATGGGTACGTAATAGCCAGGAGCCAGGCGCAAGATTGGAAAGCATCCATTCAAAATATGAACAGGAGCCGGCACCGGTTGAGGAATTAACTACTTCGTCCCATAAAGAAAATGAGCAAAGAACAATTCCGCATATCCTGATTGTTGACGACCATGAAGAGTTACGCAATTTTTTAAAAGAAAGCTTAAGTGGTCAGTACCACATTACCGAGGCAACTGATGGTCGAACAGGATTGGCAAAGGCAAGGGAAGAATTTCCGGACCTTATTATTAGTGATGTGATGATGCCTGGTATTGATGGAAATGAATTTTGTCGCCAGATAAAAGAAGACATTGAAACCAGTCATATCCCTTTCCTGATGCTCACTGCCAAAGATGCTTTGGAATCAAGAATAGAAGGGGTAGAATCCGGAGCAGATTTTTATTTCGCGAAACCACTGAGCATACAATTATTGTTATTGACGATCCGGAATGTCCTGAGCCAAAAATTGAAGCTGAAGGAACGATATTTAAAGGATCATCATGCAGATGCAAAGGAACTGGTACATTCCAGAAAGGATAAAGAATTCATGGATCAGTTGATCGGTATTATAGAATCACATCTTGCCCACCCTGATATGGATGTAGATTATATCTGCCAGCAAATGGGAATGAGCCGCACACGTCTTTACCAGAAGATCAAAAATATAACCGGGCAATCTATTGGTGAATTTATTCGAACTATTCGGTTTAAGAAAGCTGCCCAGTTAATGACTCACCAGGATGTATCACTGACAGAGGTGATGTACAGTGTTGGTATTCAAACTCAATCTTATTTCACGAAAGCATTCAAGAAAGAGTTTGGGAAAACGCCTTCCCAGTTTTTGAAGGAGTTAAACAAGTGAACCAGCCAGCAGTGTAGCATGGGCGATCAATTTGGGTACTATCTGTGTGGGATAGGTGCTTGATGAGTATGACATAAGCATACCATGAGCTTAACCTTCCAGCCGTGGTTCGTGTCTCACGAACCAACAAAAGTCTTCACGTAGAAATGGTTCGTGAGACACGAACCATAGACAAAAACTTAGGTATTAGGAACCCCTGTTTTAGGGTTAGCTGGAGGTTTTGGAGTTGAAGGCTCCGGCATTTTTTTCGGAAAAGACCTTGGAGTTCTGTTATTGATCTGGATAATCGCCCGTACAATTTCGATTACAGGTGCACCGATTCCCAAACGTTGTGAATTGGTATAGGCAGGGATGGCCTGCTGACCGGTAGGGTCAAAAACAAGGTATTCACCATTTATTTTATTTTCACCATCTAGCATACCATCCGGTACATACACCTGAATTCTTACTTTCTGATAACTAACAGGAAAATAACGGATATAATAATTATCTCTTTGTTTATACCATTGATCAAACTTCACACCCTTTTTTGTAACCTTTGAAGGTTCACGCAAGACAGCCATTCTTTCAATAGATTCATAAGTTGAACCCAGGTTAAACAGCTTCTGCATATCTGCATTGGCGTTCATTAATCCTGTAGAGGAAGAGACCTGTTTAATAGCACCCCATACGCCACCTCTCAACTGAAATATCTGTTTCGGAGTAAGAAGCTTTGCAGCATCTGATTGTACAGTGGGTGAAAGTTTATTATAATCGGAACCGCTCACTACGTTCCACAATAACAATTGCACATTACGTTGAGGTATTTCAGTCTTCTCTCTTGAGTTTAGCAGAATGTCTTCCACAAATTCTTTACGATGACCTGTTATTGGTCCCTGAAAATAGGCATCACCGGCTGAAGGGTCCGGGGTACCGGGTTGTAAACAATATGTTTTGAATTCTGCTTCATAAAAACCTGGTGACAATACAAATCCGCCGTTTTGAGTCTGGGGCAGATCCATTAATGAGGCAGGTTTTCTATCAGCCGCAATATCTGGCTGGGTAGGTGAGAGGCTGTTATCATTGCTCTCTGTAACTGGCTTATCATTACGGCCACTAGAGGCGCATGCCGAGAAGAAAAGGACAATGAAAAGATGTTTGAGTAAAGAAAGACGCATAGGGCTAGTTTTTGGGTTTAGGATCACATCAATTCGAATACAAGATTGCAAATAAAGCCGGGAGGTAAAAGAAAATGGCAGGTAAAGTATTGTTAACGCGTAACTAATTGATAATAAGATAGTTATTTGAAATTTGATTAATAGATATTGCTGTGTGTTATTCGGCTCTTACTCGACTCTTAGTCGAGTCAATAGCGCTCGGAACGCTTTTAACCCGATTAAGAGTCGAGTATGGTCCTTGCAAAACCAGGATAAATGGCCGTTTTTAATAAAATGGTCCATTTGCCAGCCCGGTTCAGCACTGAAAATCTGGGATTTTGCAAAATGAATCTCCGCTTACATGGAGCAAGGGTGAAGTTACTATGGTCCTGACAGTTATCGGGATACCATGGCATTAGGGAGTTACGGCGGAGGAAGTAAAATGATATGATCCCGAACCAAGTTTTACAATTGTATACCCCTTTTCATTTCCTGTTACACTAATGTCTTTTATCGTTGAGAGCTCTGTACCGTTTTCAGTGATCGTACTGTTTGCTGCTGAAGGAATATAAACCATAGCAGTGGAGTTTGCTGGTATTTCAACATCCATTTTAATGCTATTTCCTTCCAGCTTCCATCCACTGGAGGCTTTTCCATAATAAGTATCCAATGTTGCTGAGGCCTGTGTTAGTCCCTTACCTATATAAGGCTGTATCTTTATTTTTTTATATCCCGGACCATCAGGATCAGTATCCAAACCAGCAACTACGCGATACATCCAGTCACCGATCGCACCATAAGCATAGTGATTAAATGAATTCATACCAGGAGTCTGAAAAGTACTATCGGGTTTAATACCGTCCCATCTTTCCCAAATAGTAGTGGCACCCATTTTAACCGGATATAACCAGGAAGGGTAAGTTTCCTGTAACAATAATGTATAGGCTACATCTGAATATCCAAAGCGGCTCAATACATGGCATAAATAAGGTGTACCCAAAAATCCGGTAGTCAGGTGATTATTATATGCCTTTATATTTTCAACCAGTTTTGCTGCTGCCTGTTGCCGTAATGATTCTGGCAGCATATCAAAATTCAGGGCCAGGACATAGGCTGTCTGGGTGCTTGAAACCAGCCGGCCGTTTGTGGTCACGTATTCTTTAATATATGCATCCTTTATATTCTTTAACAAGGCACTATATTTTGCAACATCATCCATTTTACCCAAAACAGTTGCTGCTTTAATTACCAGGTTAGTAGAATGCGCAAAGAAACATTGCGCAATCATGTATTTGTCAGTAACGGCAGACTTTCCATCATTATCGTCGAAAGGCCGGTAAAATAGCCAGTCACCGAAATGATAGCCTTTGTTCCATAAATAATTTGTGCTATTCCTTTCCATAAAACCAACCCAGGCTTTCATGCTTTCATACTGGTTCCTTAAAATATTAGTATCCCCATAAGCCAGGTATATATTCCATGGAACAATAGTGCAAACATCAGCCCAACCCGTAGATCCCGCGGAATTCGGGCCCAGTACATTGGGAATTACAAAGGGAACGCTTCCATCGATCTGATCAGCTTCCACATCCCTCAGCCATTTGGCAAAGAAATTATTGACACCAAAATTGAAGGAAGCTGTTCGTGAAAAAGCCTGCGCATCTCCGGTCCAGCCTAACCGTTCGTCTCTTTGCGGACAATCAGTAGGCACGTCCAGGAAATTACCTCGCTGCCCCCATTGAATATTATGTTGTAGCTGATTGATCAATGGATTGGAAGAAGTGAAGGTCCCTGTGGGTCTCATATCTGAATACACGGTAACTGCGGTAAAATTCTCGGGCTTTATTTCACCGGGATAATCATCCAGTCTTATATAGCGGAAACCGAAGAAAGTAACATGAGGTTCAAACTGTTCTTCACCTCCACCCTTCAATATATAATTGGAAGCGGCTTTTGCGATCCGCATGTTATCCAGGTAAAAATTACCATACTTGTCCAGCACTTCTGCGTGTTTGATACTGACCCTGTCACCAGCTTTACCAGAGGCTTTTACCATTACCCATCCTACCAGGTTCTGTCCAAAATCAATTACTTTCTCACCTTTAGGAGTGGTAATTATCTTAACTGGTTTGAATGTTTCATGTTTGCGTATTGGTTCATTGTAAGTAGATACTAAATTATCCAGGTTATATGTTGCTTTCTTTACCGGGCTCCAGTTATTATCACTATAACCTGCAGTGGCCCAACCCGTTTTTTCTTCCCTTGCATCAATTGTTTCCCCATGATAGATCTCATCAAAACGAATACTTCCGGTGGAGGATTTCCAGTTATTATCAGAAACAACTGTTAATGTACTACCATCAGAATAATTTACCTGTAACTGATAAAGGAGACCCAGCGTATTCCCATAGCTATTTTTATTACCACTCCAGGCCAGAAATCCACGATACCAGCCATTCCCCAACACTACCCCTGTTACATTATTGCCATTTGATAAAAGATCAGTCACATCATATACCTGGTATTGCAATCGCTTGTTATAACTGGTCCACCCTGGAGAAAGATAGGCATCACCCACTCTCCTGCCATTGATCCAGGCCTCATACATTCCATGTGAGGTAATATATAGTATCGCAGAAGCGATCTTTTTCTTTACTTCAAATTTGGTACGAAAATATTGTGCAGGGCGATTGATGGAATCCTCATTGAATCCTGCTTCTATCCATTGTGCTTTCCAGTCGCTGGTACCTAGCAAACCCATCCGGAAATATGCCGGCTGGCTCCATGCAGCTGCTTTTCCTTCATTATCCCAAACCCTGACCTGCCATTGATAGCTCACTCCTGACTGTAACTCATTACCCTTATAAGGCACATGAACGGATTGATCAGAAGTTACTTTACCTGAATTCCAGGCTGCTGTTTTACCATTACTTAATTTAATCTCATAAGCAGACTGTGCGGTATTTCTCTTATTGCTAATCAATTGCCAGCTAAAACGTGGCTGTTTTACTTCAAGGCCGATTGGATTGTTCAGATTTTCAGTAAGCAGGTGATCAACCTTAACCTGTGCAAAAAGAAAAACGGAATATAATACGGGAAGAAGGCAAATGATTCTTTTCATCTGGCAAATTTGTATGAGCAATAAAGATAAATGCAAATGCGGACGTACCATCCTTGGCTTTCAGGTTCTTAGCTAATGGTAAAATATGGCTAAGAACCTGAAAGCATATTTTTAGTGAAAGGCCCAGTGGGCCTTAGGTTTCAGGTTCTTAGCGTATCAGCTATACCGGTCATTCCGCCAGGGATAGGCCGTATTGGAATATCCTCTTTCTTCCCAGAAGCCCAATACATTGTGCGCCAGGAATTCAATACGGCTGATCCATTTGGATCCCTTCCAGGCATATAACTGGGGAGTGATCATGCGAACCGGTCCTCCATGCTCTTTGGGTAGTGGCTGTCCTTCTACTGTATGTGCCAGCAATACATCTGGTTTCAGCGCCTCCTCAAGTGATATATTGGTTGTATAGTTATCGAAGCCATGGCAGAGAATATGAGTTGCAGTATCTTTTGGTATTGCTACAGCAGCAAGGTCAATAAACCGAACTCCTTTCCAGGGAATATCAAGTTTGGACCAGGTAGTTACACAATGAAAATCCGAGGTATCTTCTGTCTGGGGAAGAGCCATGAAATCATCCCAGGAAAGTTGCAGGGGATTCTCTACTTCTCCATCAACGATCAGGCGCCAGGAAGATAATGGTACTTCAGGTTGAGAGCCGAGATCAAGTACTGGCCATTTTTTAGTTAGAGTTTGTCCTACTGGTATCACCGGCATACCATGACGGTTGAGCCGGCCTTTTCCCATTGGTTTATCATCCGCAACAGAAGGTGTTTGCTTTATCTTCTCCTCGAAACGGGATTTTAATTTCATTCTCGCTTCAACAACTCGCTGTAGTTTTTCGGACTCGCTCATACCTGAAGTTACAAAAAGATTGCGCTACAATTCGCTTATTACATCCAAAACAATCTTCCAGTTATTATTTTCCTTTTTCCATACACGAAAATATTTACTCGGATGAGCCCTCTCATCTGCATAACTTGATCTTGCATAACCATATACATAAAACATATCCTTTGCTTCGGAAATTCCCCCGCCTTGCTGGCTAAAAGATTTAAATGTTCGTTCATTAACCAATTGGGAAAATTCGTTCGGCGAGACGAATGGCTTATGGCCTGAACGAAGAATATGTCCATCAGTTGCGAAATAATCCCTTACATAGGAAGATCGTCCAAGCAGAATCAGATTACAATATGTACTATCCATTTGCATTAGCTGCATTTTATTAACTTCTTGCAGTTTTCCTTGCTGAGTGGCAGTTGGTGAGGCTTTAAGAGGCGGGTTGGATTTCTCTGAAGCAGGAAATCCTATCCCCAAATCAACTCTCATCTTCCATTGCCCTTCATTATCTTTTTGCCAGAGTGTGGCATAATATCCAAACGCCTCTGGTAGTGTATCCCTTCTTTTAGACCATTCCCAGGGACCTGTGGAAAATGCCATTTTACCATCTGCAGAAACACCAACAAATACCGGCCACCAAAAAAGCAGTGAACTATCCGGCTTTCGATCTTTATAAAGGGTTTTTCCCAAAACAGGCTCTGTCCCTTTAAACATGATCGTACTATCACTTAAATAGGCCATGAAAGCTTCAACCTGATTTGCCGATTTAGACAATCCCGCAAAACTGTTTTCCGTATTGATCACTTCCTCCTGGTGAGGAGTAAAAGGCTGACCATAAGCTATCACCTGCATCAAAACAGACAGAATTAACAATGAATTTCTCATAGAATAAATTTAAGTTATTTTCATTTCTTAACTTTATAATCCCTAAACCTTTGAAATACTATGACTTCATTCCTTCCTTTGTTAAATTCCAATGACCATATCCAGGGATATCCTGAAGCTACTATTGAATTAATTGAATACGGGGATTTCCAGGACCCTCATTGCATGCACGCCTATCCCCTGATTAAAAAGCTGCAGCAAAATTTTGGTAAAGCCCTGCGATTTGTTTTTCGTCATTTCCCTCTGTCTGACAGGCATCAGTTTGCATTACCCGCAGCAATTGCCGCAGAAGCTGCTGGCCGCCAGGGTAAATTTTGGGAAATGCATAATCTTATTTTCGAAAAACAACCTTACCTCAATGAATATTCTTTGCTGGAGTTTGGAATACAGCTACGCCTGAAACTACAGGCATTCAAAGAAGATCTTCTCGATGATACTATTTCAGAAAAAGTGAAGGCTCATTTTGACAGTGGCATCCGATATGGCGTTCGGCATGCTCCGTGCTTCTTTATCAATGGTGAAAAATTCTGCGGAGAATTGGATTATGTGCAGATGGCAGAGGCTATGACCGAGCAACAAAATAT
>Ga0136846_1234567_pt1 | contig 13357 bp, 10 predicted proteins | sample HopSoiMetagenom2_FD_96841 | JGI IMG/M metagenome (GOLD analysis project Ga0136846, IMG submission 96841) | Grasslands soil microbial communities from Hopland, California, USA - 2 Assembly 2016 (version 4) | ecosystem: Environmental > Terrestrial > Soil > Grasslands | place: USA: Hopland... | reverse complement strand
GCCGGCGAAGCGACGCGGCTGGATGAAAGTAGTTGTGCCGGTTGCGATTCTTGCAGCGCTCATAGCAGCTGGACTTGCACTCTATTTTCCTTCGCGCCACGCGCAGGCGCTTGCGGCCAGAGACACGATCCTGATCGCGGATTTCAACAATGCCACCGGCGACCCGGTTTTCGACGATACCCTGAAACAAACTCTCAGCATCGCCTTGCGCCAGTCGCCATTCCTCAACCTAGTTTCCGAAGGAAAGGTGGCCGCGACGTTGCAGATGATGACGCGTCCGGAAACCACGCCGCTGGCGCCCGATGTGGCTCGCGAGGTTTGTTTGAGGGCGGGAAGTAAAGCATTCATCGCTGGAGGCATTGCGGCGATGGGAAGCCAGTATGTGCTGTCGTTGAACGCCATCAATTGCCAGAACGGCGACACACTGGCACAGGAGCAAGCGACTGCGCCGGCGAAAGAAAAAGTGTTGAATGCGCTGGGGGACGCTGCGACTCACCTGCGACGCCATCTCGGAGAATCACTGGCGACAGTCCAGAAATTCGATGTGCCGCTCAGTCAGGCGACCACCCCTTCACTCGAGGCGCTGAAGGCCTTCAGCCTTGGCGTGAGAGCAGGACTTCAAAAGAGCACCAAGCAATCCATCGCGTATTACGAAAAAGCAGTTCAGCTCGACCCCAATTTCGCGGCGGCATATCGCGGACTGGCCAGCGGTTACGCGAGTCTCGCGGAAACCGGACGCGCCAGTGAATACCTGGGCAAAGCTTTCGAGTTACGACATCATGCGAGTGAAAGGGAACGGCTGGCCATCGCCGCCGACTACTATCGCTTCGTGAGTGGTGAACTCGATAAAGCTGCGCAAACTTATCAGGAGTGGATCGAGAGTTATCCGCGCGAGGATGCGGCTTACAACAGCCTCGCCATTACCTATGCATCGCTCGGTCAATACGAAAAAGCCGCGGAGGCGAATCGCCAGGCGCTCCGCCTTGCGCCGGATGTCGGTGGCCCGTACATGAACCTGGGGAACACGCTTCTGGCGCAACAACTGGTCTCGGCAGCGCGGACCACCGAAGAAACCGCTCTCGCCCGCAAGCTGGATGACTACATCCTGCGTAATGAACTGTATGCTGTTGCTTTTCTAACCAAAGACAACATCTTCCTCGATCAGCAGCGCGCCTGGTTTCAAAAACAGCCCGACTCCGAACACTTCGGACTCGCGCTTGATGCCGACACCGAAGCCTATGTCGGGCATTTGCGAAAGTCGCGGGAACTCACCGCCCGCGCCGTGGAATCGGCAAAGCGCGCCGACAGCTTGGAGAATGCCGCCATCTGGAAGGAAAACGCCGCGATCGTGGAAGCCGCATTCGGCAATCCGGCTCAGGCCCGCAGCTACGCTCACGACGGTCTGCGCATGGCTGCTACCAGTCAGGGTGTTCAACTCGAAGCCGCACTCGCTCTGGCAATGGTTGGGGAGACGAGCGAGGCGCAAACGCTGGCCAAAAAACTCGATCAACAATTTCCGGTTGACACGCAGGTGCAATGGCTGTGGCTTCCCACCATTCATGCGCAACTGGCAATCGATGCGCATACCCCGGCCGCGGCAATCGATGGTCTTCAACCCGCCACCAACCTCGACTTCGCACAGATTCAATTCGTCAACAACCTCTCCTGCGGATACTCGGCGTACATTCGAGGGCAGGCTTACTTAGCAGCAGGGAAGGGCGATGCCGCGACCGCCGAGTTTCAAAAGCTGATCGATCACAGCGGAATTGTGTGGAACTGTTGGACGGGAGCGCTGGCCCACCTGGGATTAGCGCGAGCCTATCGATTGTCAGGAGACAACGCTAAAGCGCGAGCCAGCTACGAGAGTTTTCTGGCGCTCTGGAAAAATGCCGACTCCGACATTCCCTTGCTGAAAATGGCGAAGGCGGAACACGGAAATCTAAAGTAAGAATCGGTCAGATTCTTGATCAGCCTTCCTGTTATCTGGTTGAACCGGGAGCCATGGCGGTTGATTTGCGCAACACCAGCGAGGTTCTCAACATATATTCCGTTCCGGTTGCTGAATGTTCATCGCGCTCAACCTCCGCCAGCAGCGCTTTGAAGGCGAGCGTAGCCAGTTCGGTTTGCGACATCTGCACGGTGGTTAAAGGCGGTGTCATAAACTGCGCCAGACGCACATCGTCGAATCCGACTACAGATAGCTCGCGCGGAATTTCGATGCCGATGTCATAGGCCTCGCGCATGGCGCCGATCGCGGTCATGTCGTTCGAGCACAGGATCGCTGTCGGACGCGGCGTGAGGGTTGCGAGCGAAGCCAACGCCCGCATCCCACCCTCCATGGTGTGGTCGCCTTCAGCTACGAACTGCGGCGCAACCGGCATTCCGATCTCGCGCATAGCTTCCTCGAACGCGAATTTACGGGCCTGCGCAGATTTCAAATACAGCGGCCCGGTAACAAAGGCGATTCGCTCATGCCGGAGCGCCGCCAGATGCTGCACCGCCTGCCGAATTCCATTCTGATAGTCGATCTTGATATTACTTACGCCCGACATTGCCGGTCCAACGTCCACAAATACCAGCGGAACTTTGCGGAAACGCAGCCCATCAAAAAGCGATTCCTCCATTCCAAATGTCAGCACGGCCACGCCTTCGACGCGGCGCTCGATCATCCGCCGCACCGAATTTTCCATGCGCTTGGGATCGTGAATGGTCGAGGTCAGCAGAATTTCATAGTTGTGCTGGACAGCGATATTTTCGAACGACTGAACGATCTCGGGGAAAAACGGATTGGTGATTTCAGAAACGATCAATCCAAAGATGCGGGTCTTGCCGGAAACCAGCGCGCGCGCGTGAGTGTTGGGGTAATAACCGAGCTCTTCCACCACCTTCCACACCCGCTTCGCCAGTTGCGGATCAACGGTGGGAATACGGTTAATGGTGCGCGAAACCGTCGCGGTTGAAACCTTAGCGCGCTTCGCAATTTCTCGAATATCCATGCGATACCAAGCGACCGACGACGCAGGTCAGGATACAAATCTAAATGTCAGCCAAGCTTGAGGCCTCAACGGAGAGGCAGGTAAACGTTTGCCGCATTGTACCTCAACTCGCCCGGCGACAGTTCATCTCAGCGCACCGTCTTGCCCAGCGCCGCCACCGCTTGCGCCGGCGTAAGTCGCACCATGAACCGGTCATCGTGTCCGCAACTGATGACAGTGTTGTGATTCGGGTACTCCCTCACCCAAATCACCTTGTCGGGATTCACGAAAATTTCCATTCCATCCACATCTTCAAACATGACAAATTCCAAGAGGCCCTCCTAGTACGAAGCTTGTGATGAAGCCGATTGCTCTCTACTCGCTGTTGAGTGAAAGCGCTGATTGAATGCAGCCGCCGACTGATCGCGCAACGGTCACGCAACCAAAATCCCACCGCTCGTGATTAGAGTCACATTCCTGAGTGACTCCGCTCATCGTTGGATCGCCAGTGGCTCGAATATTCTCTGCTCGTTGAACTTCTCAAACAAGTGGCATTGAGTGAATCAAATTCCTCGACAGGGATGACATCATGAGAACAAGCTTTACCGCATGCATCGTTGTACTGCTTCTCTCCGTTCTCTTCACACCACGGGCAGTGGCGGTTCCCAGTTATGCCCGGCAGACCGGCCAACCTTGCAGCGCGTGCCATTACAATCCGCCGCTGCTGAATGCAGCAGGGCGAAATTTCAAGCTGCTCGGTTATGTCGACCGGAAGAAAGAAGGGGGCATTACGGCTGAGCAGGATAAGAAACATGCGGGCCTCGACTTGCTGGGGACCCTTCCATTGTCGGCATGGCTTGAGACATCGTTCATCAGCACCAAAGCGCCCCAACCCGGTACTCAAAACGGCAACTTTGAATTTCCGCAGGATATCTCACTGTTTCTCTCGGGCGCATGGTCCACGCATCTGGGCAGCTTCATGCAGATTACATACGACACCCAGGGCGACCATTTCACCATGGATAATACCGACATCCGTTACGCAAGGCAGAGTAAGTTGGAAGGGAAGACCTGGGTCTATGGATTGACTCTAAACAACAATCCCACCGTGGAAGACTTATGGAACAGCACCCCGGCATGGGGCTTTCCCTTCATCGAGAGTGACATAGCTCCTTCACCGAATGCAGCGCCAATTCTCCAGGGAACCCTGGGGCAGGATGTCGCCGGAGTGGGCGCATACTCCATGTGGAATGAGCACCTCTACTTTGCGGGAACGCTCTACCGTTCGGCACATCTCGCCAGCACTCAGCCCCCCGATGGACAAGGCTTCGGGTTCAACATACGCGGCATAGCGCCGTATTGGCGAGTGGCCTGGCAACAGAATGGAATGAAAAACAATCTCGAAGTCGGGACCTATGGAATGCACATGAAATCCAGCCCGCAGGCAATTACGGGTCCGGAGGATGGTTTCACGGACTGGGCGATGGATTTTCAGTACGACAGGATTTTGGGGAAAGATGTTTTGTCGTGGCGAGGCACTTACCTGCGGGAAAATTCCGAATTGGTGGCGAGCTTCGCGGCAGGAGGAGCGAGCCTCGCCCGCCATCATTTAAATGCGATGAACACGAATGTGGAATATCACTTCGGGAATCGGTACTCCACAGCAGTCGGCTGGTTCTCAATCACCGGCACCGCAGACCCGCTGCTGTTTCCGCAGGGTGCAATTACCGGCAACACGAATGGTGACCCGAAGAGCGCCGGCTACATTCTGAACTTCTCATACTGGCCGATCCAGAATGTTGATTTGGCATTGCAGTATACCGGCTACACCCGTTTCAACGGCGCGGCGCTGAACTACGATGCTGCGGGCCGCAATGCCAACGGCAACAACGCAGTTTATGTGCTGGCAAGATTCGTGTTTTGAGGTTACAGGGAAGGATCCAGTGAGGTTCAGTGAGATGAAACAGACGATGTTCATGCTGGTGGCGCTGCTGGCTCCTGTTCACGGACAAACTGTAACTCCGGTGCAGGGTGCCAGCTGGCTCACGCATATCCATCGTCCATTTGATCAGACGAGCATGGGGAAGTCCTCGGGCATTTATGGACCGAAGGCGCCAATGCCAGGGGACTGGCCGCCGCGAGCGCAAGTCACTCCCGGAACCAATCCCGCTAGGCAGCGAACAACCATGGACGGCGCGGACTTGTACCGTTTGAAGTGCCGGCCTTGTCACGGATTGTTCGGGGTCGGAGCTGCCCCTGAGATTCACTCAGTAATCGACCCGGTTCGTGCAACTTCAGCAAAGTTGTACGTCGAACGTATGAGGAAACTCGGTGTAGATGTTGATCTGAACAATGCCACCGCCCTGGCAAAACAAGCGCGGCTGACGTTATTCGACCGCTTGCATAAGGGTGGCACCGATATGCCGCCGCCCGATCCCCGCCTCACCGATGCGGAAGTGCGGTCCCTCTGGGCCTACCTGCGGCAGCTTGCCGGTATTCCGGGAGCGGAAAAGCAGCAGGTTTTCATCCACGAGGATCCACTTCGGGTGGGTGAGCATATCGTCAAGTCCACATGCCATATCTGCCATGGAGCGACTGGCCATAATCCGACTGCGGAAGAACTGCTTGAGGGACAAATTCCGCCGCTGAATAGCCTGACGTCAAGACTTAAGCTGAACGATTTCGTCACCAAGCTGGTGGTGGGAAGGCCGGTTCTTGAGGGTCCGCTGGCGATCCCGGTGAGAGGCCACATGCCAGTTTTTAATTATCTCAGCGCCGATGAGGCGGCGGATGTTTACTCCTATCTGTCGATGTACCCGCCAAAGGAATAATGGCGTGAAACAAAGCAAAAATAAGAAAACAAAAAATAAGAGGAGCGTGTCGAATGAACCGTATTTGCGTCAGCGTCATAGTCATACTGCTTTCATCGTTTGCTTCCGCAGCAAAAGTGAGTGGGACGGTCAAAGCGGGAAGCCCATCCGCAGTTGTACTGGAACCTGTGCCGGGCAAGAGTTTTCCAGCATCTGCCCAGACGGCGACGATCGATCAGCGGGCCCTGAAATTCACACCGTCTTTGCTGGTGATTCAGCAGGGCACCACGGTCGAATTCAGAAACAACGATACGGTCTCGCACAACATTTTCTGGCCTAGTATTTCTGGCAACAAGAAACTGGGCCGCAATCTAGGCACAGCGTCAAACGGGCAGTCTCAGAAATTCAAGTTTGATACGACAGGGACCGTCCAGATCCTTTGCAATATTCATCCCGAGATGTCCGCAAGTATCGTGATATCGCCGTCGCCCTATTTCGCGCAAACCGATGGCGCTGGAAATTACTCGATTGGCGACGTCCCGGATGGCGAATACAAAGCCACGGTCTGGCACGGAGGAAAGGCGGCAACTCAGACCATCACGGTGAAGGGTGACACCAAGGCCGACTTTGCTGCGGCAGGAAAATAGCCCTTCCCAGATGGGATTGCTCTTGAAGATGTTGAAGGAATATTCGCGCCGGGAACGGGGACGACGGGAAATGGTGCGCCCTGAGAGATTCGAACTCCCGACCTTCTGGTTCGTAGCCAGACGCTCTATCCAGCTGAGCTAAGGGCGCAATTACGGGACGACGCGATCAAGAAACCGCGTCGAGATAGACGACGAGAATTGAATTATATCGAAAACCCTTGCATCCGAAAAACGGCGCGTTCTGGTTCTGCGGTACTGTCCTCGTTTTGCGGGGGACTTGTGATTGCGTTTTTCAACTATTGTGGGCAGAGCGCCTGCTTACCAAAGTAACGTAGTAAATCTTTCCGGGACGCAGGCAAATCCTACCGGGAGGTTTCGCATCGCGTGTACTGTTTTCAGGCATTTGGAAATGGCCCAAAGGGTGCTATTCTCCTTCGCAGACGAAGTGGCGCGCAACGGGGCGCTCTCGAGAATAACTTCGGCCAGAGGTTTTCTTGGGCGCCCCTTGCATTTCCCCGGCACCCCTCCCCCACAAATTAAACCAGCGCCAGGCGTTCTACGATATCCATGCCGGCGCGGCGCAGCAGGTTGGCGACCACCGGCTCCTTGAACCGCGACGCGTCGTATTCCACGCGCACAATCTGGCTCTTCTCGTCAAAGCGCAGGCGGCGGATTCCGTAAACTTCACGCATGTTGTCGAGCGCACGCATGCCCGCTTCCGTGGGCACGCTGGAGTAGCGGTAGGCAACTTCCATCTGGGTCATTTTCGCGTAAGTTCCTCTCCAGCTAAGATACACCACACGAATCGCCGGGCGGCTGCGATGAATCTATGAAGTCATGCGAGGCGATTGGGTGATGTGTGGTTTTCTTCGCGAGCTTTGCGGTTAAGGGCTTTTGATTTTGCTCGCAAATGAAGACGAGAAAGGCAAAAGATTTTGACCGCAGAGTTCGCTGAGAAAACCCGCAAAGGTCGCGGAGAAAAGCTTGTGGAAAGAAGGCAACTCAAGCACACTTTCGCTGCGATTGGGATTTAAAGATATGACTACCGCCCCTCAATTTTTGCTCAAGAAAGATCCGGTCTGCGGGATGACCGTCGATCCTGCTACGGCTAAAGGGAAGGTCGAGCATCGTGGGGAGACCTACTACTTCTGCTGCAACGGATGCATGCAAAAGTTTCAAGCAACGCCTGAAGAATACTTGAAACCTAAGAGGCCGGCGCTGGTCACGCTGGGAGGGGTCAAGCCCGCGACAACCATCACCCCGGCTTCTCCAGTTCCCGAGTTGGAGAAAAGTAAGTACGTCTGCCCGATGTGTCCCGAAATTTCGCAGTCACGGCCCGGCCCGTGTCCCAAGTGCGGCATGGCGCTCGAACGGGAGACTCCGGCCTCGCTGAGCAAAACTGAGTACACCTGCCCCATGCATCCCGAAATCGTTCGCGCCGAGCCGGGAAGTTGCCCGATCTGCGGCATGGCGCTCGAGCCGCGAACCGTCACGGCGATCGAAGAAGACAATCCCGAGCTGCGCGACATGACGCGGCGGTTCTGGATCAGCGTCGCGTTCACCGTTCCGCTGCTCGGAATCACCATGGCGCACATGCTTCCGGGCATGCCGATCCAGAGAGCGCTGGCGAACGGATCGCTGCTATGGATCGAGTTGCTGCTGGCGACTCCGGTAGTGCTCTGGGGCGGATGGCCGTTTTTCCAGCGCGGCTGGGTGTCCATTGTGAATCGCTCCACCAACATGTTCACGCTGATCGCGATGGGCACGGGAGTCGCGTACGGGTACAGCGTGGTGGCGACACTGGCACCGTCGATCTTTCCGGCGTCGTTCCGCGAAATGGGCGGGCGGCCCGCGGTTTACTTTGAGGCCGCGGCGGCGATCGTCACCCTGGTATTGCTCGGACAAGTACTTGAGCTGCGGGCCCGCAGCAGAACCGGCGCGGCGGTCCGTGCATTGCTTAATCTCGCACCTCGCACTGCGCGGGTTGTTCGCGATGGCACGGAGACCGACATACCGCTGGCTGAGGTGAGAGTTGGAGATCGCTTGCGCGTGCGGCCGGGCGAAAAAATTCCGGTGGATGGTTCGGTGCTCGAGGGGTCGAGTTCGGTGGACGAATCGATGATTACCGGCGAAGCTCTGCCGGTGGAAAAAACTACGGGCAGCCGGGTGATTGGCGCAACGGTAAACGCCTCGGGATCGTTCATTATGCGCGCCGACCGGGTGGGCAGTGAAACTTTGCTTTCGCAGATCGTGAAAATGGTCGGCCAGGCCCAGCGCAGCCGCGCACCGATTCAACGCCTTGCCGACCGTGTCGCCGGATGGTTTGTTCCCGTGGTGATTGCGATTGCAGCGCTGACGTTTCTCGCGTGGGGCGTCTGGGGTCCTGAGCCGCGGCTTGCCCACGCCATTGTGAACGCGGTTGCGGTGCTGATTATCGCGTGTCCATGTGCTCTTGGTCTTGCGACTCCGATGGCCATTATGGTTGGCACAGGCCGGGGGGCGCACGCCGGCGTGCTGATCAAGAATGCCGAGGCGCTCGAACTTTTGGAAAGAGTCGATACTCTCGTCATCGATAAAACCGGCACGCTTACTGAAGGCAAGCCGCGAGTAGTGACGGTGGAAGCTGCAGCCGGGATATCTGAAGCCGAGTTGCTGGGCACGTTGGCTGCGCTGGAACAGGCAAGTGAGCACCCGCTGGCGGCGGCAATTCTGGCGGCGGCGAAAGAGCGCGGAATCGCCGTGGCGGAGTCAACGGATTTCAGCGCTCATGCCGGGCGGGGCATCAGTGGTCGCGTGAATGGGAAACGGGTCGCCTCCGGAAACGAAAAACTATTTTCTGAGATGAAGGTGTCGTTGGGAGATTTGTCCGGCAGAGCTGAGGCTTTGCGTTCGAGCGCGCAGACTGTGATTTTCGTCAGCGTCGAGGGCAAGCCGGCAGGAATGGTCGGAATTGCCGATCCGGTTAAACCGTCATCCCGCGGCGCTCTGGCGGCACTGGAAGCCGAGGGTGTCCGGATCGTGATGCTGACCGGCGATAGCAAGGCGACTGCTTCCGCGGTAGCACGGGAACTAGGTATTCAGGAATTCGAGGCCGAGGTATTGCCCGAAAACAAAGCCGAGGTAGTTCGCCAGCTTCAGCAGCAAGGGCGATTCGTCGCTATGGCCGGCGATGGCATCAACGATGCACCCGCACTCGCTCAGGCGAATGTCGGCATCGCCATGGGAACCGGGACTGACGTCGCCATCGAAAGCGCCGGCATCACCTTGCTGAAAGGCGACCTTGCGGGAATTGCCCGCGCGCGAAAATTAAGCCGCGCCACCATGAAAAACATCCGCCAGAATCTTTTCTTTGCGTTTATCTACAACTCGGTGGGAGTTCCAATCGCAGCCGGAGTGCTGTATCCATTTTTTGGACTGCTGCTTAGCCCGATCTTCGCCGCCGCAGCCATGAGCCTGAGTTCGGTGTCGGTGATCAGCAACTCGCTGCGGCTACGCGCGGTGAAGCTCTAGGCGATAGTGCGGAGCCTGGAAGTCAGGGCGTTCGCAGGCGATGCGCAATATCCTTTCCCAAACGCGCAAAATCCCTGAAGTCCCAGGTGTAAACGATTTCGGCATTTACCTTCCGTGCGCAATGGGCCAGTAACATGTCGTACACCGTGCCTCCAGTTACATTTTCATCCGCGGCCAACAGCAACGCCGAGTAATAGTCTTCCGGATTGAGAGCGATGATGCTCAGACGACCTCGTACATCGTCGACAAAAAGCAAAGCCTGCTCGCAACTCATCCTTTGGTTTCCCGGAAGGCGGGTTACGGTCGCATACAGTTCGGCCAACGTGTGGGCGGCGCATGCTCCGTTGGAAGGGGTTGCCTTCAGATAGGCTATCAGGCTGCGTTCATGGTGCTGGTGTTGAGCAAGGCTGACGGCAACCAACACCGATGTGTCAAAAAAGTACTTCACCGCGTTTTGCCGATCACTTTGCGTTCCCGGTGGCTGCGAACCCGCTGCGTGGTCTGGCGCACCGTGTCCTCCGACAGTGGGTGTCCGGAATCAAAAACCCATACTCCTCGCTGCTTTCGCATTTTGCCGCTTCCCCGCGATGGCCGAAGGACGATGCTATCGTCCAAACTTTGCAGTTCCAGAGAGTCTCCCGGGCCGAGCTGCAACTCATCTCGTACAGGCTTGGGAAGAACGACTCGGCCTGCCTTGTCCAGTTTTATTGTGGTAACCATATTGCCATAATACCATTTAAAATGGGTATACAGTTTTTACAGATGGCTTGCAGCTTGACGTTCGCAATCCGGCTCAGCAGAATGGAAGTTTCTCGACCACGAACCATGTTCCCCGGCACCCACGTCGTCCTCGAAATCGTTTTGCGCACGATGGTCATTTATCTGATCGTGCTGATCGGTGTCCGCCTGAGCGGCAAACGCGAAGTCGGGCAGATGACGCCCTTCGACCTGACTCTACTGCTCCTGATCAGCAACTCGGTGCAGAACGCCATGACCGGCTCCGACACTTCGCTGATCGGCGGCATTGTCGCCGCCATCACGCTGCTGATAATGAATTATCTGGTGGCCGAAGTCTCCGGCTCGAATCGTCGCTTCCGCAAGCTGGTTCAGGGACAGCCCAGCCTGCTGATTCATGACGGCCAGGTTATGACGGCACACATGGCGAAAGAGCACGTTAGCATGGATGAACTAGAACGGGCGCTTCGCGAGCACGGCATCACCAGCTATCACGATGTCGCTCTGGGCGTGCTCGAAGTGGATGGTTCGATCAGCTGCCTGAAATATGACGAACTGAATCCCGCGGCTCATAATCACCTGGTACGCCGCAAATACTTGCAGAAGCACGAATAGACGTCTGCACAGTTATTTCGTTATCACCACCGGCACTTCGTCGTAGGGCGCGACCGTGACGGTCAGCGATTTGCGCGCTGCGAATTGATCGCCGGTGACTGGGAAACTGACAACGATAGTTCCCGTGAGCTTGCTGCCGGGATTCATTCGGGTTTCCGCGGTTATAAGCTCCAGCGCATTCTTCTTCAGATCAGGAAAAGCTTCGAAGTATCGCTTCGCATCGGTCGCGGGAACGGCATCGTCGCTGAGTTTGTTGCCGTTCATGTCGGCATCGACCTTGATGGTGTGTATCCACGAAGGCTTGTCCTCGTTGTTCTGCAGCGAGATGTTGATTGCCACCATGGTCATGTTCTGATCGGGAATCGGGACCGCGACTACATCGTCGATTGTCCCGGATGAAAGCGCGTGAGCACGATGGGTCAGCGCATAAATGGCCGCAATGGCAACGACCACTGCCAGACAGATAGCCACGATCCCGGCAGGCGGCAGGCTCTTTCGCGCCGTGCCATATTCTTCACCAATGCTGAAGGGTGTGGACGGCGCGGAGTTGTCGGCGGCCGGAACTGGGTCGGGCGCTGGCGGAGGAGTCATCGGCGTATCGGACATATCAACCTCGTTGTGGATCGGAAATCTCCGTGGCTTTACTGCTGCATCACGCCGAATTGTACTCGCACTTCGCGGTCACGCCGGCCAGGAGTGCTTCATTGCCTTCGCGAAACTCTCGACTGGCAGCGTGTTTAGCACGTCGGCGGCGGTCAGCCAGGCGCGTCGAGCTTGCAAAACGCCAAAGCGGATTTTCTCCATGTGCGAAGTGTGATGCGAGTCGGTGTTGATGACGATCTTCACGCCGTGTTGTTTGGCAAGTCGCAGATGCCGGTCGTTTAAATCCAGACGGTCGGGGTAGGCGTTCAGCTCCATCGCGACTTTATTTCGGGCAGCGGCCTTCAGCACCGCGTCCATGTCGAAAGCATAAGCATCGCGACGCAAGAGCAGCCGGCCGGTCGGATGTCCGATGATCGATACGTTCGGATTCGCGATCGCATTCAGCAGCCGCGCAGTCATCTCCTCCGCCGATTGGTTGAAATGCGAGTGGACGCTGGCGATGATCACATCCATCTGTTCAAGCACCGGATCGGAAAGATCGAGCGTGCCGTCGGCAAGGATGTCCACTTCGATCCCAGCAAAGATGTGAATGCCGTCAAACCCGTCATTTACGGCGCGAATGCGCTGAATATGTTTAAGCGCCCGTTCATCATCAAGCCCGTTGGCAAATGCCAGGTTCTTCGAGTGGTCGGTGATGGCCATGTATCTGTAACCGTGTTCACGGGCCGCCAGGGCCATCTCTTCAATGCTGTTGCGGCCATCGGTTTCGACGGTATGCATGTGCACGTCACCCAATAAATCCTGCTGAGTCAGCAACTGGGGCAACGAATGTTTTTCTGCAGCCTCGATCTCGCCTGAATTCTCGCGCAGCTCCGGAGCAATGTAGTCGAGCTTCAACGCCGAATAAATTTCTTCCTCGGTTTTGGCGGCCACGACCTGTTCGTTGTCGAGACGCGCCAGGCTGTACTCGTTGAGTGTGTAACCCATCTTCAAGGCGCGCTGGCGCAGGCTGACGTTGTGGGTCTTCGATCCGGTGAAGTACTGCATGGCAGCGCCGAAAGATTCCGGCGGCAGCAGGCGCACATCCACCTGCATCCCGCCACGCAGGCGGAAGCTGACCTTGTTTTCGCCGCGCGCAATGATTTCCATCAGCCCCGGCAGTTTAATGATGTGCTCGACCAGTTTCTGACGCTCGGCATCATCACAACAGGCTGGGCCAGTGACCAGGATGTCGAGATCGCCGACCGTATCGCGCCCGCGGCGCAAGGATCCCGCCGGAGTGGCACGATCGATGCCGGGATAATTGCGTAGATGCTCGACGATCTTTCCCGCCTGAGTTTCGGCCGCGTCGAGCAGGAAGCGTCCGGCAATGCGGCGGTAATCTTCAATGGCTTTTAGGATTTTCTGTTCGTGCTTCTCGCCCATGCGGGGCAGGGTGCGGAGCTTGCCCTCGCGTGCCAGT
>Ga0136846_1222638_pt1 | contig 13360 bp, 13 predicted proteins | sample HopSoiMetagenom2_FD_96841 | JGI IMG/M metagenome (GOLD analysis project Ga0136846, IMG submission 96841) | Grasslands soil microbial communities from Hopland, California, USA - 2 Assembly 2016 (version 4) | ecosystem: Environmental > Terrestrial > Soil > Grasslands | place: USA: Hopland... | reverse complement strand
GTCGCGTTCTGGACCGTGAGGAGCCGCACCCGCGAACCGTCACCGACGGCGCGCCAGCGGTGGGGGGTTCCTCCGGGGTAGCAGATGCTGTCGCCCGGACCGAGCACGTGGAGACGGGGCCCGTCCGCGGTGTGCAGGTCGATCTCGATCTCACCGGCGACGACGTAGACGAACTCGTCGCCGGGGTGGTCGTAGTAGTCCTCGAACCGCTCCCGGGTCCCGGTGTACTCCACGGGGTGGACGGAGAAGGCAGGAGCGCCGAGCATGCGTGCCGTGCCGCCGGGGTTGTCCACGGGCAGGCCCTCGCCCGAGCGCACCAGGTGGGCCGAGTCGGCCGAGGCGCCGGGTTGCGGCACCACCGCCGCGGCCATGAGTGCCTGCTGTGTGGTGCCGAGGGCGCGGGCGATGCGGTGTAGGGACGGCATGCTCGGCCTGGTCAGTCCCCGCTCCAGCTGGCTGAGGAACGGGTGGGAGAGCGCGGCGCGCTCGGCGAGTTGGACAAGGGTCAGCCCCCGCTCCTTGCGCAACTGGCGGATCGCGCTGCCGAGTTCGGCGCGCAACGGCGCGTCCGCGTCCCCGGCGGCGGGCGATGTGCTGTGGGCGGGTTGGGCCGGCATGGCAGGAATCCTAAAGGGTCGTGGTCGGCGGGCCGTCGGGGCCCCGGCGGCCTGGCAAGAGGTTTTACGCCGGTGAAACACCAGGGCCCTACGCTCAATGTTGATGACACGAACATTCTAGTTGTCGTCAAGTCCACCGCGTCGCACGCGGCGTACGCGCCTTCCCGTCCCGTCCAGCCCCTAGGGAGCTCTCATGGCCGCGGCCACCTCCGACCGTCCCGTCGACTCCCCGCCGGACTCCGGCTTCCTCGACGCCATGGCCGCCCTCGCCGGAGGAGTCTGTGTCGTCACCGCCCTGACAGCCGACGGGCGCCCGGTCGGCTTCACCAGCACCGCCGTGATGAGCGTCAGCCGCGAACCGCAGCTGGTGGCCATCGGAGTGGGCCGCCGCGGCCGCACGCTGACCTCACTGCTCGACGGCCGCAGGTTCGCGCTGAACATCCTGCATGCCGGCGGCGAGCACGTCTCCCGGCGCTTCGCCGACCGCTCCGCGGACCGGTTCGCGGAGCTGGAGTGGTCGGCCGAGGAGCGCGGCGGACTACCCCTGCTGCTCGCGCACAGTTCGTACGCGGTCCTCTGTCGCGTCGTACGCGACCTCCCGGCCGGGGATCACCAGCTGATCGTCGCGGCCGTCGAGCACGTCGTGCCCGGCACCGGCGGACCGACGGCACTCGTGCACCACGACCGCCGCTATCACGCACTCGGTGCGGCATGAGCGGGTCCGACTGGTTCCAGGTCGCCGAGACCGGCCCGGCCGCGTTCGTGATCGCCGAGCCCGGCCACGTCAACAGCTACCTCGTGGTCGGCGATGAGCTGGCCCTGCTCTACGACACCGGCATGGGGGTCGGCGACATCGGCGAGCAGGTACGACGGCTGACCCGGCTGCCGCTGCTCGTCGTCAACTCCCACCACCACTTCGACCACCGCGGCGGCAACGCCTCCGTGGCCGGGTACGCCGAGGGCATCGCCGTACACGCCACCGGCGCCGCACTGCACAGCGATCCGGCTCCACGCGAGTGGCTGGAGGCGTACGCGCACATCGCGCACGGCTTGCGGAAGCGGTACGAGGAGTTCCGTGTCCTGGACGTCGGCGGGTTCTTCCTCACCGACTCCCGCGTCGAGGTGCGGCCGGTGCCCGACCTGGCCGACTGGCGGATCGAGGCCGTACGCCCGACCCGGCTGCTGCGCGAAGGAGACGTCCTCGACCTGGGCGGTCGGCGCCTCGAGGTGCTCCACACCCCCGGGCACTCCCCGGACGGCGTCTGCCTGTGGGAGCCGGAGACCGGGCTGCTGCTGGCCGGGGACACGCTGATCAGCGGTACCTTCTTCGCCCATGTGCCGGGCGCCGACGTGACCGCCTTCGCCGACTCGACGCGCCGCCTGGCCGAGCTGCCCGTCGCCACCGCGCTGCTCGGCCACAACCTGCGGCACCGGGAGTCGGCGGACTTCGTGGGCCGGGTCGCCGATGCGTTCGCGGCCGTACGGGACGGACGCACCCGCCCGTACGCCTCCACCGACATGTTCGGCGTCCCGGTACGCCGTCATGACTTCGACGGTTTCGCGGTGCTCACCGCGCCGCACGGAACGGAGCACTGAACATGTCACCGCTGCTGCTACGCGGCGCCCGCCTGCCCGACGAGGGTGTCCGCGACGTCCTGGTCAGTACAGACAGCGGCCTTGTCGCACGGGTCGCCCCGCCCGGTCTGCTTCCTTCCGGCCCCGACGAACTCGACCTGACCGGATACCTGCTCCTGCCCGCCCCGGCGGAACCGCACGCCCACCTGGACAAGGCCTTGACCTGGGACCTGGCGGGCGCACTGCCCGGGGACCTGCTCTCGGCCGTCACCGCCTGGCGTGCGTACGCCGCGCGGGTCACCGAGGAGGACGTGTTCCAGCGCGCCAGGCGGGCGGTCGACGAGCTGTCTGCGAACGGCGTGACGGCGGTCAGGACCCACGTGGATCTCCTGAGGGACGACGGCGGCTACGGCGGTGATCCACTGCGCGGCCTGCGCGCCCTGCTCCGCCTGCGCAGACAGCTCCGCGGGCGGGTACGGCTCCAGATCGCCGTCCTGCACGTCGACGCCCCCGACGAGCTGCTGCACGAGGCGCTCGACCTCGGCGCGGACCTGCTGGGCGACTGCCCCCACCTGTCCGCCGATCCGGCCGCGTCCGTGGAGCGCACTCTGCGCATCGCCTCCGAGCACCAGGTCGGGGTCGACCTGCACGCCGACGAGAGCCTCGACCCGGGGGCGGGGGATCTGCGCCTGCTCACCCGTGCGGTGCTGGAGCGCGGCTTCGTTTCCGGCGTCACCGCGAGTCACTGCGTCAGCCTGGGCGTGGTGGAGCCGGCCGAAGTGGCTCGCACGGCCAAGGAAGTCGCGGCTGCGGGCATCGGCGTGGTGACCCTCCCGCTGACGAACCTCTACCTCCAGGGCCGCGACCGACCGTCGTCCACCCCGCGTGGCCTCACCGCCCTACGCGCCCTGCTGGACGCGGGCGTGACGGTCGCGGCCGGCGGCGACAACATCCGGGACCCCTTCAACCCCGTGGGCCGGGCGGATCCGCTCGAGACGGCGTCCCTGCTGGTCACGGCCGGTCATCTCACCCCGGACGAGGCGCTGCGCGCGGTCACCGGGGGAGCTCGGGCGGTCCTCGGGCTGCCCGCGGCGGGACCGTACGAGGGCGCTGTCGCAGATCTGCTGGCCGTGCGCGCGCAGACCGTGTCGGAGGTTCTCGGCGCGTCCTGTCCCGAGCGGCTGGTCTTCGCCGGCGGGCGGCTGGTCAGCCGTACGTCGGTGGTCCGCGAAATCTTCTGAAGATCCTCCGAGTCTGCCGCCCGGCAGCTCTCGGCGAACGGATACGGCCACGACATTGGCCGGAAACAACCAATGTTCATACTATCAACATTCCTGACTGTGGCACTGAAGGGAGCTGACGTGCCGACCACCGCCGAAGCGACACTCGAAGCGACGCTGCGCTTCGAGGGCGTCGACAAGCACTTCGACAACGGGACCACCGCCCTCACCGGAGTCGAACTCTCCATCGCCCCGGGCGAGTTCGTCGCCGTCGTCGGACCCTCGGGCTGCGGCAAGTCCACCCTGCTCCGCCTCGCCTCAGGCCTGGACACCGCGACCGGCGGTACCGTCCACGCCCCCGCCGACTCGGTCGGCTACGTCTTCCAGGACCCGACCCTGCTGCCCTGGCGCACCGTCCTCGCCAACGTCGAACTGCCCGCCGAACTCGCCGGGACCCCGAAGGCCGAACGGCGGGATCGGGCGCTGGATGCCCTGCGCCTGGTGGGTCTGGAGGGCTTCGAGAAGCAGTTGCCGGGGCAGCTGTCCGGCGGCATGCGGATGCGCGTGTCCCTGGCCCGCGCTCTCATGACCCGTCCGTCGCTGTTCCTGTTCGACGAACCGTTCGGCGCCCTCGACGAGATGACGCGTCTGCGCATGCAGGAGGAACTCCAGCGCATCTACGCGGAGACCGGCTTTTCCGCTCTGTTCATCACCCACTCGGTGACCGAGGCCGCCTTCCTGGCCGGCCGGGTCGTCGTGATGTCGGCCCGCCCCGGCCGGATCACCGCCTCCTTCGAGGTGCCCTTCGCCCATCCCCGTCCGGCCGAGCTGCGCTACGACCCCGATTTCGGCCGTATCGCCGGCGAGGTCTCGGCGGCGCTTCGAGGAGGCTTCCAGTGAGCGCCCACGTCACCGTCACCGCTCAGTCCGAGGACGTCCTGCCGGCAACGGACTACACGCAGGCCACGCCCCCGGCCCCCGTACGCCGACGCCGGGCCCGGGCCGTCGCGGTGCTCACGCCGCTCGGGTCGCTCGGCGTGGCCGTCGGTATCTGGTACGCCGTCAGCTACCTGCTGCTCAGCCCCGCCAGGCGCTTCCTCGTCCCGCCCCCGCAGCAGGTCCTCACCGTGTCGTTCCTCGACTGGACCCATCTGCAGCCGATGCTCCAGGCGCTGTGGCTCACCGCCCAGGTGGCGCTCGTCGGCCTGCTCATCGCGTCCGCGCTGGGTGTGACGATGGCGGTGCTGATGAGCAGGGCCCGCTGGCTGGAACGCTCCCTGTACCCGTACGCGGTGATCCTGCAGACCGTGCCGATCCTCGCGATCGTGCCGCTGATCGGCCTCTGGTTCGGGTTCGGCTTCACCAGCCGGGTGGTCGTCTGCGTCCTGATCGCCCTCTTCCCGATGATCGCCAACACACTGTTCGGCATCCAGTCGGTGGACCGTACCCACCACGACCTGTTCACCCTCCAGCGCGCCAGCCGCTGGGCCCGGCTGCGCAAGCTCGAACTGCCTGCCGCCCTGCCCTCGGTCTTCACCGGGCTGCGCACCTCCTCCGGCCTGTCCGTGATCGGCGCGATCGTCGGCGACATGTTCTTCAAGCAGGGCGAGCCCGGCATCGGCACCCTGCTCGACGTCTACCGCTCCCGGCTGCAGTCCGAGGATCTGTTCGCCGCGATCATCCTCGCGTCGTTCTTCGGAGTCGCGGTCTTCGCCGTCTTCACCCTCGTCGCGCGGCTCGCCGTCGGCTCCTGGCACGCCTCGGCCGACCGGCCGTAGCCCGGTCCTTTCCCGCCTTCTCTTCACCCCCGGCCTTCCCTTCACCTTCCCTCTGGTCCCTCAGGGAGTCAGTCATGCCTTCATCCGCCAGACGCGCCGCCATCGCGGGCGTTTCCTCCGTAATCACCCTGGTATCGATCACCGCGTGCGGCGGTGGTTCCACCGCCTCGACCGGCTCCGCGGACAAACTCCCGGCAGCCCCCGCCGCCCAGCGCCTGGCCGGCGTCTGCCCCAAGACGATCGTCGTCCAGGTCGACTGGGAGCCCGAGGCGGAACACGGCCCCCTCTACCGCCTGGTGGGCCCCGGCTACACGGTCGACACCGCGAAGAAGCGGGTCACCGGTCCGCTGGTGGTCGACGGCAAGGACACCGGCGTCGACATCCAGATCCGGGCGGGCGGCTCCGCCATCGGCTACCAGAGCGTCCCCTCGCAGATGTACGTCGACAAGAGCATCACCCTGGGCACGGTCACCACCGACGTGGCGATCACGGCGTCCGCCAAGCAGCCCGTCACGGCCGTGGCGGCGCTGATGAAGAAGAGCCCGCAGGTCCTGATGTGGGACCCCGCCACCCACCCCGACTGGAAGACGATCGCGGACATCGGTAAGTCGAACGCGAAGATCGTCTATGTGGACGGCAGCACCTACGCCTCGATGCTGGTCGCGAAGGGCCTCATCAAGAAGAGCCAGCTGGACGGGAGTTACGACGGCGCACCCGCCCGCTTCGTGTCCAACCCGGGCATCGCCCAGCAGGGCTTCGCCACCGCCGAGCCGTACATCTACCAGCACGAGGTGTCGGCCTGGAAGAAGCCGATCAAGTACCAACTGCTCGCGGACGTCGGCTTCAACGTCTATCCGGAAGCCCTGTCGGTGCGCAGCGGTGAGGTGAAGTCGCTCAGCCCCTGCCTGAAGAAGCTCGTCCCCGTTCTGCAGCAGTCGGCCGTCGACTTCGCGGCCCAGCCGTCGGCGACGGTCAAGGTCATCAGCGACCTGGTGCAGCAGTACAACACCGGATGGGTCTACTCCGAAGGCACCGGCACTTTCGCCGCGAAGCAGATGGTCAAGCTCGGCATCCTCGGCAACGAGTCCGACGGCAGTATCGGCAGCTTCGACATGAAGCGCGTCGCTTCCGCCCTGAAGACCTTCACCCCACTCGTCGAGCAGAGCGGCGCCAAGGTCAAGCCGGACCTGACCGCCAAGGACGTGGCGACCGACGAGTTCATCGACACCTCGATCGGACTGAAGCGATGACGACCGGAAACCTGACCGCACTCACCGAACTCGTCGACGACGGACCGGCGACGAAGGTGGCGGAGCGTCAGCCGACGCCCGGCATCGAGGAATTCTGCACCGAGGCCGCCGAAATCCTCGGCTCCGACGGGGTGATCCGCGATCGGGCCGCACGGGAGAAGGCCTCCTGCGACTGGGCGCACATGTCGCCCATCCTGTCCGCGAAGCTCCCCGCCGGGCACGCCGAGGCCGTCCTGCGCCCCACCTCGCACGAGCAGCTTCCGGGCATCCTGGCCCTGGCCCACCGTCACCGCGTTCCCCTCACTCCGCGCGGCAAGGGCACCGGCAACTACGGCCAGGCGATCCCGCTGTACGACGGTGCCGTGCTCGACCTCACCGGCTGTGGCCGGGTCCTCGACGCCGGAGACGGCTGGATCCGTGCCGAGGCCGGGGCGAAGATGTCCGACCTCGAAGCTCACGCCCGCACGCTGGGCCAGGAGCTGTGGATGTTCCCGTCCACATTCGGCACCACCCTCGGCGGCTTCCTGTCCGGCGGCAGCGGCGGCACCGGCTCGCTCGTGCACAGGACCAACAGTGACGGATTCGTCCAGGAGCTGACGGTCGTGCCCTGCACGGCGGACGCCGAGCCCTTCACCGTGCGGGAGTCGGACGCGCTGCCGTACATCCACGCCTACGGCACCACGGGCTTCATCGCCACCGCGACCGTACGGCTCCAGCGGGCCCGCACCTGGACGGGGCTGTTCGCCGCCTTCGCCGACTGGGCGTCCGCCACCACCGCCCTCTCGGCTCTCGTACGGATGGAACCGGCACCGCGCCTGGCCTCGCTGGACGAGGCCGGCCTCGTCAGGGTCTACCGACCGGACCCGGCACTGGACCCCACGGCCCTGAGCCTGCGCGCGATCGTCGAGGAGGAGGCCGTCGACCAGGCACGCGCCATCGTCGAGGCGTCCGGCGGCACAGTCCTGGACGTCCGGTCCGCACCGGACGGACCCGCGCTGATCAGCTCGCTGTCCTTCAACCACCCGACCTACCACCTGATGAAGGCCGAGGACGGCTGGTTCCACCTGGAGATCGGCGGCGAGGTCCTGCTCGGCGACACCACCGAGATCAGGAAGGTCTTCCCGGACACCCTGCTCCACCTGGAGGGCATGCGCTCCGGCACGGTCGGCATGCTCATGGCCCGCTACCAGGAAGAGCAGACCGTGTACGACGGCATCGCCGCACTGCAGGCCCTGGGCGTCGGTGTGCACAGCCCGCACAACTGGCACGTCGACCGCCGCCTGGAGCTGGTCCGGGAGGCTGCCCGCACCGCCGATCCGCTCGGCCTGCTCAACCCCGGCAAGATCCCCGCCGCATCCGAGGAGACCTCGTGAGCTTCACCCGGTTCATCGACCTCCGCGGCCCGGAGATCGAACGGTTCAACGAGGACACCGTCGCCGTGCTGCCCGTGGGCGCGGTCGAGCAGCACGGGCCCCATCTGCCCGTCGCCACCGACTACTACATGGCCGAAGCCGTCGCGGAAGGCGCCGCCCGGCTTGCCGGTGAAAGCTGCGACATCACGCTGCTGCCGGGGCTCGCGTACACCAAGTCCGACGAACACGCCTGGTCGCCGGGCACGCTGTGGCTCAGCGCCCGCACCCTGCTGTCCGTCCTCGACGATCTCGGCCGCTCCCTGGCCGCCGGCCCCGTACGCCGGCTCGCCTTCCTCAACGCGCACGGCGGCAACAGCGCCCTGCTCGGCGTCGCCCTGCGCGAACTGCGCACCCGGCACGGCCTGCGCACCTTCCTGCTGCACGCCTCCCTCCCCGCCGACCAGGGCGGCACGTCCCCGGCCACGGAGTACGGCATGGGCGTGCACGGCGGACTCAAGGAAACCGCCGCCATGCTCCACCTCCACCCGGACCTGGTGGACATGACCCAGGCCCGCCGCAGCGTCCCCGAACACCTCAACTCCTACGAGCACATCGGCTTCGGCAAGCCGGTCTCCTTCGGCTGGACCAGCGACGACTTCGCCACCGGCAACGGCCTCATCGGCGATCCCACGGGAGCCACGCCCGAACTCGGCCGCAAACTGATCGACGCGTCGATCGCCGCGGCCGCCGCCGCGTTGCGCGAATGCGCGCGCTTCCTGCCCGACCACCCCTTGACCTCCTGAGGGAGCCCGCCATGGCCAACCCCCCGCTGCACACTCCGCTGCGTGACATCACCGCCCACCAGATCACAGCGGGCGACACCGTCAAGCTCGCCGTGCTCACCGGCCCCCGGGACGGCTCGCCGACCACCGTCGTCTTCGAGGTCTGGGAACCGGGCGGCGCCCAGCCCCTCAACTGGCACCCCGAGGCGGTCGAGACGTTCGTCGTGCTCGCCGGCCACGGTCGCGCCGCCAGCGACGAGCACGAACGCGACCTCGCCCCCGGCGACGTCCTGGTCCTGCCCGCCGGGTCCAAGCACCGCATCGTCAACACATCCGCCACCGAACGCCTCTACACCCTCACCGTCATGTCCCCCGACGAGGGCTTCGCCGACCTCATCGAACGCGGGCCGCTCGCCACGCTCGACGAGAAGGACCTGGCCGTACTGCGGGCGGGAACGTCGTGACCGACTCCCCGGATGCAGAACTTCTCGCCGCCTTCTGGGCGTACGAACAGGCACTGGCCACCAACGACCTGACCAGCCTGGACCACTGGTTTCTCGACGCACCGGGCACCCTGCGCGCCGAGGGCGACACCGTGCTGGTGGGCCACACCGCCATCGCCGACTTCCGGCGCGGACGGGGCGGGGCTCCGGCGCGGGTCGTCGAACGGGTGCACGTGGTCCGGCCGGCGACCGGGGTCGCGGTCGTGACCGCCGAGACCCGGCGCCAGGACGGGACGCGCGGACTGCAGACCCAGGTGTGGCAGCACACCGACGCCGGGTGGCGGATCGCCGCCGCGCACGTGAGCGCCGTAGCCGCGCCGACGCCGGACGACCGCCCCGATCCGGCGGTGTGGCGCGTGGCGGGTCGCCACGAGGACGGTGGGCCGCTGGTGGCGTCCACCGGACAGGGCCCGCTGGCGCACATCCGCACCGCGGTGAAGGATCTGTTCGCAGTGGCCGGGCAGCGCGTCGGCGCGGGCAACCCCGCCTGGCTGGCCGAGGCCCGCCCGGAGCCCGCACACGCGGACGCCGTACGGCGGTTGCTCGACGCGGGCGCCGAGCTCACGGGCCTCGCCCAGACCGACGAGCTGGCCTTCAGCCTCGCCGGGACCAACGCGCACTACGGCACCCCCGTCAACCCCGCCGCCCCCGGCCGGATCACCGGCGGCTCCAGCAGCGGCCCGGCCGCCGCCGTGGCCCGCGGCTGGGCGGACCTGGGACTGGCCACCGACACCGCCGGCTCGATCCGGGTACCCGCCTCCTACTGCGGCCTGTACGGCTGGCGCCCCACCCATGGAGCCACCCCCACCGGGGGCGTGCTGGCGCTGGCCCCCTCCTTCGACACCGCCGGCCTCCTGGCCCGCGACCCCGCCCTGCTGCGGACGGCGGCCGAGGTGCTGCTACCCCCGGACGACGCCCCCGTGCCGGTCGCCGAGCTCATCGTGGACGAGGAACTGGCGTCGCACGCCGAGCCCGAGGTGCGCGCCTCCTTCGAGGCCGCCTGCCGCGCGCTCTCCCTGCGCACCGGGCTGCCCCTGGTGCGCACGGCCACCGGAGCCGCCGAGCACCTGCCCGAGTGGTTGGCCGCCTTCCGTACGGTCCAGGCCGCCGAGGCCTGGGAGCAGCACGGCGCCTGGATCACCCGCCACCCGGGCGCCCTCGCCCCGGACGTCGCGGCGCGCTTCGAGAACGGACGCCGGGTGAGCGCGGCCGAACGGGCGGCCGGCGAGCAGGTCCTGGCCGACGCGCGGAAGGCGCTGGACGCCGTACCACCGCCCGGGAGCGCCCTGCTGCTGCCCGCCACGAGCGGTCCCGCCCTCCACGCCGACGCGCCGCCCGAGGAGGTGGAGGCCGTACGAGCCGCCACCCTCCGCCTGACCTGCCTCGCCTCGCTGGCAGGGCTCCCGGCGGTCGTCGCGCCCCTGCTGCGGGTGCGCTCACTGCCCGTCGGACTGTGCGCGCTGGGCGCCCGGGGCACGGACCGGGCGCTACTGGACCTCGCCGCCCGCACGACCGAATCGAGGAGTCCCGCACATGCCTGAGCCCCACGGTCTGATCGGGCCCAACCCCCGCAACACCTGGCGGGCCGACGGCAGATCCGTCACCCTGGCCCGACCGCACCGAGACCCGCGTCCGGTCACCGTCGAGGCCCTTCCGCAGACCGTGGTCGCCGACCTCGCCGCCACCGCGCTGATCGTCGTCGACATGCAGAACGACTTCTGCTCACCCGACGGCTGGCTCGCCTCCATCGGCGTGGACGTGACCCCCGCCCGTGCCCCGATCCCGGTCATAGCCGGACTGCTGCCCCCACTGCGAGCCGCCGGCGTCCCGGTCGTCTGGCTCAACTGGGGCAACCGCCCCGACCGGGCCAACCTTCCCCCCGGCGTCCTGCACGTCTACGACCCGGACGGCACCGGCGGCGGCATCGGCGCCCCCCTGCCCGGCGGGGCGGGCCGGGTGCTGGAGCACGGCAGCCCCTCTGCCGAGCTCGTCGACGGGCTGGAGACAGCGGAAGGAGACATCCAGGTCGCCAAGTACCGCATGAGCGGCTTCCAGGACACCGAGTTGGACAGTGTGCTGCGCAACCTGCGGGTCGACACCCTGCTGTTCGCCGGCGTCAATGCCGACCAGTGCGTCCTGGCCACCCTCATGGACGCCGCGCACCTCGGCTACGACGTCCTCATGGTGGAGGACGCGGTGGCCACCACCTCGCCCGCGTACTGCATGGACGCCACGCTCTACAACGTCCGCCAGTGCTTCGGATTCACCCTCGACTCCGAGGACCTGCGAGAGGCCCTGAAGTGAACCTCCTCCAACCCGGACTCGGCCCCCTGGACGGGGAGCACTACCTGCCCGCCGACCCCTCCCGGGTGCACTGGGGCCTGCTCCCCAACGCCACCGCCAAACCGGCGCTGACCGTCCGCTCGGGCGAGACCGTCACCTTCGACACCACCAGCCACGAGGGCATCCTCGAGGACCAAGGCCGCGACCCGGCCGCCTTCTTCGGCGCGGCCGGCATCGCCGCGAAAGGTCTCCTGCACGACGCCGTGGAACTGGCCGCCTCCGCACGCGAACACCTGCCGGAGATACACGGCCCGCACGTCGTCACCGGACCCGTGGCGCTGCACGGCGCACGGCCCGGCGACGTCCTGGAGGTCCAGGTACTGACCCTGCTCCGCCGCGTCTCCTACGGGGTGATCAGCAACCGGCACGGCAAGGGGGCGCTTCCCGGTGAGTACCCGCAGACACCTCCGGGCGAGCCGGCCAGCATCGTGGCGACCGTGGGAGACGACGGCCGGGGCCGGATCCCGGTCGGCGACGGTCGCCAACTCACCTTCCCCCTGCGCCCCTTCCTCGGCCTCATGGGCGTCGCACCGGCCACCGAAGCCCCTGTCCACTCCGTACCGCCGGGCCCGCACGGCGGGAACATCGACGTCCGCCACCTCGGCACCGGCACCCGGCTCTTCCTCCCCGTCATGGTCCCCGAGGCGCTCTTCTACGTCGGCGACCCGCACTTCTCCCAGGGCGACGGCGAGGTCGCCCTCACCGCCTTCGAGGCCCCGCTGCGCGCCACCCTCCACCTCACCGTCCACAGCGACCCGGCCACCCGCTCGCTGGCGGCCCGCCTGCGCGCCCCCTTCGCGGAGACGCCCACCGAGCACATCGTGCTGGGCCTCGACCACGACCTCGACGAGGCCCTGCGCAACGCCGTACGCGACGCGCTCACGCTTCTCACGGACCGGTTCGACATCCCCGGCCCCGTCGGCCTCGCCTACCTCAGCGCGGCCGCCGACTTCCACGTGTCCCAGGTGGTCGACATGGTCAAAGGCGTCCACGGCCGCATATCCAAGGCGGACCTGGCCTACTGAACCGCTGTCCGAGGGTGAACCATCCGACCGAGTCGGGGGACGGAGTGTCGATCCGCCCCGATGAACTGCCCCGATTTGCCGGGCCGGTTGCGCCGTCGGCGGTGCTGACTCGCCGAGTTGGTCGGCGCGTAAGGTCGGAGCAGTCGCTTCCGCTTCCTCGTCGCCTCAGTGCGGCGCGGCGGAACGTCGGGCGGGAACTTGTCGTCCATGGTCACCATGCCGCCGAAGTCGGCGCCGTCCAGGTCCCCACTGACACCGTGGTGTAGAAGGCCTCGGCCCGCTCGGGGCCCGCGTCAACAGTTCCATCGGTCGCCTTCCGCGCGGCGGCGTCTGCGTCCGTCACCGCGAAGGACACGTGCCAGGCCACCGGCCGCGACTCTTGGTAGAGCGGGGTCAGCGCCGCGACCGCCGCGTCGCCGAGGTGCGCGACGGTGCAGCCCCGGCTCAATATCCGGTCGCAGCGGAGTTCGCGTTCGCCATGGCGCCGCTCCAAGAGGGCCGTTCCGGAAACGGATGAGGAGGCACGTCGGCGAAGGCCCGCATCGGTCACAGGTCGAGGATCACGTCGACGGGTGGCTGGGAGCAGCAGATGAGGATGTTGCCGTCGGCCGGGGCGTCGATGGGCTCGGGGGAGTAGTCGACCTGGCCGGACACGAGGGCGGTCTCACAGGTATGGCACACGCCGCTGCGGCAGGACCACTGGACGGGTACGTCGCAGGCTTCGGCCAACTCCAGGAGAGTGTCGTAGCCAGGGTCCCAGGAGACGGTGAGGCTGCTGCGGGCGAAGGAGACGGTGGGGCCGGTTCCTGGTCCTGGGGGTGTGGTCGGAAGGTGGGGTGCCGGAGCGTCGGTGGGCACGATGCCGGGGGTGATGGCGGACACCGAGCCGAAGGTCTCCGTATGGATGCGGGAGGG
>Ga0136846_1221750_pt1 | contig 13362 bp, 16 predicted proteins | sample HopSoiMetagenom2_FD_96841 | JGI IMG/M metagenome (GOLD analysis project Ga0136846, IMG submission 96841) | Grasslands soil microbial communities from Hopland, California, USA - 2 Assembly 2016 (version 4) | ecosystem: Environmental > Terrestrial > Soil > Grasslands | place: USA: Hopland... | reverse complement strand
TCCAGTGCCGAGGCGAAGGCCTTGGACATCTCGACCCCGCGCAGCGGCTGATACACCCCGTTGTAGGTCACCTCGGCCATCGACGGGTCGAAGAACAGCGTCAGATAGACGCCGGTGATCAACAGGACGATGAAGGAATACAGCGCGATCTCGCCCAGCAGGAACGACCAGTGCGTCGGGAACACCTTGCTCAACTGCCGGCGCACCGCCGCCGACGGGTGATACCGCCAATCAAGCGAATCGCCCTGCCGGGCCGCCACATCAGCCAATTTCGGCCTCATGAGCTGTACTCCCCAACCGCCGAGTGCTACTACGCATAGTAGTACTACTTAGCGTCAATGCATAGGGGTCATTCAGCCTGTGACTGCGGCAGGGCTAAGCCCCACGTGCCCCCACTCCAGATACACCTTGGTGCCTGCCTGCGACGAGTGGACGGTGGCCCGATCAGCAAGCGCATGCATCAGCGGGATACCGCGTCCGCGCATGCCTCGCCTTGTCGTCGGATCGGCGCTTAGCCAGGCGCCTTCGTCGGTCACCGTGACGATCAGCGAGGACGAGGTCCTGTCATAGTCGGCCAGCACGTGCATTGCGCCAGGCCGTGCGACCGTCGCGTACGCGAACTCTGCCGCATTGGCCATCGCCTCGTACACGGCAAGGACGACATCATTGGCCTTCGTCGCGCCGAGCGTGAAATAGCGTCGCAACCACTCCGCGAACTCACGGCGGATCTGCGCGGCGCTCTGCGGGTCGGCGGAGGCATCCATCCGCGCGAAGTGCGCGCCGTTCCAGGGCCTTCCGAAATGTGACATCTCGCCTGTTGGCTACCCCGTCGGCGGCGTGTTTAAGCCGTCAGCGCGACCCGACGCGGACTATCTCTGCCGTGATGCGGTCCAGTAGCGCGGGAAAACGGTTGGCCTCACGATGCCTGCCGGGTTTGCCGCTGCTGATCAGGCCCGCCGACAGTTGGCGTTGTGGGTCGGCCCAGACCGCGATGTTCACCAATCCGGTATGGCCGAACGCGGCGGGCGCATTGCGCCCGAACGGTCCGAACCGGTTGGACCCGAGCATGTATCCGGTGCCCCAGCGCAAGGGCATCAATCCCGTCGCGAGATCAGGGCGCAGCCTCCGGCACTCCCGGGTGGCGGCACGAAGGGTCTCGGGCTGCATGACGCGCACCCCGTCGAGTTCGCCCCCGCGGCGCAGGATCTCGGCGAAGCGGGACAGCTCCTCGGCGGTCGAAACGGTGTTGGACGACGGCACCACACCCGTGAGGAATCGCGGCGTGTTCGAGAACGGGATGATCTGGTGCATCGTGCCGCCGACAGCGGTGCGGAACGCCGCCGCGATCGGCGCAGGCAACGGTCTACCCGTTGCGTGGCTCGGGGCCACCAGCGCGACGTCGGCTTCTGCCACACCGTAGTTCGTCCACCGGAAGCCGAGTGGGTCGAGGATCTCGGTGGCGAGAACGTCGCGAATGTTCTTGCCGGTGGCGGCAGAAACGATCTCGCGCACCAGCGGGCCCCAGGTCAGCGCGTGGTAGATGTGTACCAGCCCAGGCCGATAGATCGGCTTCAGGTTGCCCAGCATCTCGCGGGCGTACTCGCTGTCGTCCATGCGCTTGAGGTCCGGCCGCGGCCCGGTCGGAAACGGCACCCCCGCGCTGTGCGTCATCACGTGCCGGATCGTGGTGCGGTCCTTGCCATGACTGGTGTAGCTGGGCAGGTAATCGCAGACCCGGTCGTCGAGGGATAACACGCCGCGTTCGACGAGCATGTGCACGACAGTTGTGGTGATCGCCTTGGCCGCGGAATACACACAGAAGGGCGTTTCCGTCGTGACAGCGACTTTTTCGGCATCGGGCGGATCATCGGGCCCATTGCCCCAGCCGTGCCCGATGGCCCTGTTGAGCACGACGCGGCCGTTGTGCCGCAGGCACAGCTGGATCGCGGGATGCATGCCGGCCGCATACCAGTGCCGTGCGGCCTGCCAGATGCGTTCGACGGACGCAGAATCGATCGCGGTGTGGTCTTCTTCGCCGATCGCTGTGACGGCGTCGAGGTCGGCTGGGACTCGGATCCTGCCGTTGGCGCTCATGCGTGCGTCCTATGCAGCGTTGCGGCCAGATGGTGTTGCAGCGGTTGACCGACGGCGCCCAATCGCAGCGTGTAGGTGAGTTCATCACCGTCGACCCGAATCGAACGGCTCAGTGCCGTCACCTCTTTCGCTGAGGTCGTGCGCCCGATATCCGTCGCGGTCAACTCCATCTCCAGCGTCGCTCCCGCGATCGACAGCGTTCCCTCCTGGATCTCGGTGATGCCCGTCGGATGGGCGAGCACGACCTCAACCCGGTCCGGCGACGGCACCCGCAGGTATCCGGTCTCTGCATGCAGCGGACGGCCGTCGTCGCTGGCCTTCGTACGTTGGCCGTAGACCAGGAACGGCTTGCCGACGTGACCGAAGGTCACTTCCTCGGTATAGCCGAACGGCTCGATCGTCGGGTACTCGCCCGCGCCCCGGCCCGACCAGGTGCCCAGCAGTGGAGCCAGCACAGCGATGCCGGGATGGAGATCGGCCACGTCCGTCAGGGTACGGCGGCCGGATGGAATAGCTTGCGGCAGGTCGTGGGTTGCCCGTTGACATGACCGCCATCCCTTTCGACCCGCACACGCTGATCGCCGAGAGCCGGCTCGGTGTGCTCGCCACCATCAAGGCCAACGGCCTGCCCCAGCTTTCCCCGGTGACGCCCTTCTACGACCGGGAGGCGGGCGTCATCTACGTGTCGATGACCGAAGGCCGCGCCAAGACGGCGAACCTGCGCCGAGATCCCCGCGCGGCGCTCGAGGTCACCAGTTCCGATGGCTGGGCGTGGGCGACGGCCGAGGGGACCGTGACACTTACCGGGCCGGGCACCGACCCCCACGGTCCCGAGGTCGAAGCGCTCGTCGACTACTACCGCAGCGCCGCAGGGGAGCACCCGGACTGGGACGAATACCGAGCAGTGATGGTGTCCGATCGCAGGGTGCTAATGGCATTGACGATCGATCGCGTGTACGGCGAAAAGATCCGCTGAACCAGGTTAGGGCGGGGGCGACCCCGGGTTGCGGGCAATGATCTGCCCGAGTTGGGCGAGCTGACCGAGAAAGTCCCCGGGACCCGAGACCGGCACCGGGGCGTCGGTCAGCTGCCATGCCTGGCACTCGTTGGTCGTGAATGCCGTATCGGTCGGCTGGATCTGCACGATCTGCGCCTTCTTGGACAGCGCGTTGTCGACGATCTCGGTCCCATTTACGCGTTTCCAGTAGCACGCGCCGTCACCGACGGGGCCCGCCGAGCTGTATGTGCCCGGCTGAATGTCCTGGCCGACCGCGTAGGTGCCGTCGGCGTCGATGGTCGTCTTGGGCGCGGGCGGCGGTGGTGGCTCGGGGTCGGCCTGGGCGGTCGCGGCGGACGCCCCGGCGCCGACGAGAACGATCGCTGCCGCCACAGCGGCGGTTCTTGTCGACTTCATGGATACCAGAGTAGGCGTTAAGACCGGCTAACGAAAACCCCGCCGCCACAGGGCGGCTGTGGCGGCGGGTCTTCGTGGGTCGAACTAACCGGCCATGAACTCGTTGTAGGCGGCAGCCAGATCTGATGGGAGCACCGACACATTGCACTGGCGCTGCGTGTCACCGATCGGCGCCAGGATGCCCTTCAGGTCGTAGTACTCCTGCGGGTTGGCCGTGAAGTAGCCGCGCAGGCTGGAGGCAGCCTGATCACGCGGCTGGCTGAACGCCGCCCCGACGGCCTGGTTGGCACCCGGGTGAACGTTCAGATAGGCGCGCGCGGACCCCAACGTCGAGCTGACGGTGTTGGAGACCCCGCTGGCGCTGCAGTCCGGCGCTGCGGCCGCGGTGGGCGCGACGATGGTTGCTGCGGCTACGCCCCCGAGTAGACAGCCCGCGGCGACACCGGCGATGTGCCGGCGCGCAGTGATACCACTGGATTTCATGATCATTTTTTCCTTTTGAATTGCGATTTGATCGCTGATTTCCCCGTCCCCAAAACAAAGGTAGCCGATGAGAAAGGGGTGCAAATTCGTCGCACAGCGCGCCCGAGCCGCGGCCAGAAGCGTTACAGCTCAACGGGGTGACATTGGGCTCAATACGGCCCGATTTCGGTAAGCCATTGACCAGATCGGCGCGGAGATCTTGAAAACTCTCAAGATTTGCCACCAGCTCTTAGTTGATCGTGATTTGCGTAGTGATCGAATTGTTATTCAATTCGCGGTGCCGTTCTCGATGTGACGACGCCGCACGAAGCTTCGCCACAGTGGCATCACTGCCGCTGGTTCGCAATCAGACCGGATTCGGCAATCAGTAGCTTCGCGGCCACCGTCGCGCCGTCGGTGCGGATCATGCCTGCGACGGCGGTCGCTCGTGCGCGCGTCTGGGGAGCGAGGGCTGTCCTCAGTGCTGCCGACAGAGACGCGGTGGTCGGAATCGGACCCTCGTGCGCGGCACCGATGCCCAGATCAGCCACCCGCCCGGCCCAGTACGGCTGGTCGGCGATCTGGGGTACCACCACCTGAGGTACGCCGGCCCTGGCGGCGGTCGTCGTCGTGCCCGCGCCGCCGTGGTGCACGACCGCGGACACTCGGGGGAACAACGCCTGGTGGTTGACCTCGCCGACGACGAAGCAGTCGTCCTTGTCATCGATCAGGTCCAGGTCGGCCCAGCCGCGGCTTAGGACGACGCGACGGCCCTGCGCGCGGATCGACTCGATGGCCACCCGGGCGATGTCGTCAGGGGCGCGCACACTGCCGAGACCCACGTACGCCGGTGGTGTGCCTGCGGCCAGGAACTCCTCCAACTCGTCGGGCAAAGGGCGTTCGTCCGGCAGAATCCACGCGCCGGTCCGCACGACGTCGAGGTCCGGCGAACCCGGCCACGGGGCAAGGAGCGGATCCGTCGCCAGCCATGGCTGGTCGGTGAAGACGTGGGCGCGCACCCTGTCCACCGGCGGCAGACCGAGCGCCTCGCGGTGGGTGTTGAGCGGCGTCCGGTACAACGCATCGACCTTCTCGGCGTCGACGTCCCACAACACCCGGTTGTCGGTGACACCCGGTGGGAACGGTCGGCCCGGCCGCGGCAGCGGCGGATAGTGCGGCGACGGCAGGCTCCTCGGATTGACGACTGCGCACACGTAGCGGATGCCACGTAGTTCGGCAGTAGTCCGCGCGCCGGCAGGCATCAAGCCGGTCGCCACCAGCGCGTCGCATCCCTCGGCTGCCGGGCCGAGTGTCTCGAACTGGGCAGCGACCAACTCCGCCGCTACTCGCGGGGCGTCCGCCGGTGACGACGGCTTCTTCCCATGCACCAGCGCGCGCACCGACCCGCCCAGCGGCACCATGGGCACGCCGACGCGGGCGAGCAGCTCTGCGAAGTCCGGCGGCGCACACACCCGCGCCTCCGCGCCCATCGCCTGCAACTGCACGGCCAGTGCCACGATCGGTTCGACGTCCCCGCGCGACCCCCACGTCGAAAACAACACGCGCATTTCGGCCCTCCCATTTCCGTCAGTTCTGTTTCTGGCCAGCGATTTTGGGGCATGAGGGGGGTCTTGCGGCAAGCCCCCCTGTGCGCTATATGTTGAAAGTGGCAGGGAGTCGGCCCTGAAATTTCTTCCACGGTTAACGCGCGCCCGGACCGGTAATCCCTCGGGCATGATCGGAAAGCTGCGTTCGGTGGTGGTCGACTGCAAGGATCCGCACGGGCTGGCCACGTTCTACTGCGGCGTGCTGGGCGGGACGGTCGACGCCGAGGACGACACGTGGGTGGTGCTCACCGACCCGGACGGCCGACGGCTGGCATTCCAGTATTCGCCACAGCACGAACCGCCACTGTTTCCCGACCCGCGCGGCTCCCAGCAGTTCCACCTCGACGTCCTCGTGGACGACGTCGACGTCGCCGAACGAAAAGCCGTGGAACTGGGCGCAACTCGCGTGGACGAGGCCGTCGGCGAAGACCGGTTCAGGGTGTTCCGCGACCCTGCGGGACACACCTTCTGCCTGGTGTGGGGAGTCAGCCAGAACGCCGGTGCGTAGTCTCTTGGCGTGCGGTTTGACCTGCTTACCCCCGGCATCGAAGTCGGACTCGTCACCACCAACCTCGACGGGATGGTCGCCTTCTACGAGGGCTTCCTCGGACTGGAGTTCCAAGGCGAGGTCGAGTTCCCCGGCGGGTCGCAGCGCAGGTACTCGCTAGGCAGCGGCGTGGTGAAGCTCGTCACGTACCACCCGACACCGCCCGCACCCGCCGCCCCCGGCGGTGGCCGCGCGCAGGCCGGGGTCCGGTACTTCACGATCGGGTTGCAGAACCTGCGCTCGGTGGCCGAGACGTTCGACGACTCCGAGTACGAGGTGGTCGAGCCGGTGACCGAGTTCGAACCCGTGCCCGGCATGGGTTGGATGTTTGTCGCCGACCCCGACGGCAACTGGATCGAATTGTTCGGAACGCTGTGACCTACCCGAGCACACCGCAGGCGACGCCGACGTGTTACCGGCATCCCGATCGCGCCACGTACATCCGCTGCACCCGCTGTAACCGTCCGATCTGCCCGGAGTGCATGCGCGACGCGGCCGTCGGTCACCAGTGCGAGGAGTGCGTGCGGGAGGGCGCGAAATCGGTGCATCAGCCGCGGACGGCATTCGGCGGACGGCAACCAGGGGCCAAGCCCGTGATCACCTACGCGCTGATCGCGATCAACGTGGCGATGTTCGTTCTCCAGACGGTGTCAAAGGGCATGCAGAGCGACCTCGTGCTGTTCTCGCCCGCCGTCGCCGACGGCGATCTATACCGGCTGGTGACTTCGGCGTTCATGCACTACGGCGTGACGCATCTGCTGTTCAACATGTATGCGCTTTTCGTCGTGGGCCCGGCCCTGGAAATGTCGTTGGGCCGACTGCGCTTCACCGGACTGTACGCGCTGAGCGCACTGGGCGGCTCGGTGCTGGTGTACCTGCTCTCCCCGCTCAACGCGGCAACCGCGGGTGCATCGGGTGCGGTGTTCGGGCTCTTCGGTGCCACGTTCGTGGTGGGCAGGCGGCTCAACCTCGACACCCGATGGGTGGTTGGACTCATCGTGCTCAATCTCGCCTTCACATTCGTGATTCCGGCCCTGGGCGGCCAGAACATCAGCTGGCAGGGGCACATCGGCGGGCTGGTCAGCGGATCGGTGGTCGCGGCCGCATACGCGTATGCACCGCGGGAGCGGCGCACGCTGATCCAGATTTCGGCGACGGTCGCCCTGCTGGTGTTGTTCGCTGTGCTGATCTGGTGGCGGACAACCGATCTGCTCGCCCAGTTCGGCATCACCTGACGTTTGCCCGGTGCTCAGCAAATAGCCACCTGGCCATGTAAGCGTGGCTACATGAGCACCGAAGACGACCGCGAGTGAGGATCGCAGCGAGGCTCAGGCCGATGGGGCGAGCCGCAAGCTCCCGCCCGAAGGGAGGACCGGAGCGAGCGGGAGTCGAGACATGAGCGTGAAGTCAGAGGCGTCGCCATGGCCGGGCGAGCTTTTCCACCGGCTGTGTGAAGTCGCGGTTGCGCGCCTGCCGCTCCGACTGAATTCCATTGTGGCGCCGACATTTCTGGGCTTCGTCGTGCTGAACAGCTTCACCTTCGCCGTCGATCTGCTGCTCCTCACGCTGCTGCACGGCGGGTTGGGCGTCGCCCTTCCCGTCGCCGTGACGGCGGCCTACGCCTGCGCGTTCACACTGAGCTACTTCCTCAACCGCACCCTGAACTTTCGCTCACACGCCGCGGTGGGCCCGCAATTCGCGGTGTACGTGGTGGTGGTCGTCGTCAACTACCTCGCGTTCATCCTCGGTGTCTCCAGCGCGTTGGCGGCGCTCGGCGTCGAGTACCACGTCGCGCGGATCGTGGCAGGCGGCTGCGAAGCGGTCTACATATACAGCGCGATGCGATGGGTGGTCTTCCGGCGCTGGACAGCTCATCGGGTGGCCGGCAAGCCGAACACGTCAAACAGCGCCGGCTCGAGAAACACTGTGAGCGCCGCGATTCCGTCCTCGCCGGGTGTGAGGACGTGTATTGCATGGGCCTGCATCGCGCCGTCCGCGTCGCGCCGGTAGTCCGCAACGGCGGGTTGACCGTTGGCGGAGGTGGGGATCATCAGTGCGGCGCCGGGCTCAGTGAACGCGCGGGCGGCGAGGAACCGCGTCACCGCATCCCGGCCGGTGAACCACACGGCGTACGGCGGCATTTCGAGCTTGACGTCGGCTTGCAGCAGCGCGGTGAGCGCGGCCATGTCGCCGTTTTCGAATGCCGCGCAATAACGTTCGACGAGCGAGAGGAGCTCGCGGTCTTCGGGCTCGGTGATGTCGTCGTCGGTTGGCGCGACCTCGGCGAGGTGTGCCCGGGCCCGCTGCAGGGCACTATTGACCGCGGCCGGCGTGGTCTCGAGCAGTTCGGCCACTTCGGCGGCGCTGAACTGCACGACATCACGCAGGATCAACACCGCGCGCTGCCGGGCAGGCAGCTCCTGCATCGCCGTGACGATGGCCAACCGGATGCTCTGTTTGGCGGTGACGGCGGCCTCGGGCGTGAATGTGTCGGGTATCGGCTCGAGCCACGGAAATCCGGCCTTGCTCGCGTCGATGTCCACCGCGGGGTCGACAGACCCGGCGCCGAGCCCGGCGGGCAGCACCCGGCGGGCGCGGTTCTGCAATGCACGCAGGCACGCCGTGGTCGCTATGCGGTACAGCCAGGTCCGCAGCGCCGCGCGCTCCTCGAACGCCTCATAGCCCCGCCAGCCGCGCAGATACGTCTCCTGGACCAGGTCCTCGGCGTCCTGCACCGAGCCGAGCATGCGGTAACAATGCGCGATCAACTCGGCGCGAAACGGCGCTGCTTGTTCGATGAAGTCTTCCTGGACCGGCACGGCTGCTCTCCTACCTGATGATGCTTCCGTCAATACAGATACGCCTGGCGACTCCAATTCATCGGGACAAACCCGATGAATCTCGCGGGGCGCGCGTATCTGATTCGATATGAACCAACCCAACACACCCCTGGCCGGCTCTACGGCCATCGTCACCGGCGCCAGTCGCGGATTCGGCCGCGGCATCGCCGCAGCCCTCGCGGGAGCCGGGGCGCATGTCGTCGGCGTCGCCCGCAACGGCGCCGACGTCAACGCCGACTCAGCCGACCCGACCACCGCCGGCCGGCTCATCGACGAGTACCAACCGCGCACCGTGGTGCTCTGCGCCGGGGCGGCGCCGCACATGAGCCCACTGCAGGAACAGACGTGGGAGTCGTTCAGCCAGAACTGGAATGTCGACGTCGCGCAGGCGTTCCACTGGATCCGGCACGCGCTGCGGCGGCCGTTGGCACCCGGCAGCACCGTGATCGCGGTATCCAGCGGCGCGGCGATCAACGGGTCGCCGCTCAGCGGTGGCTACGCGGGCGCGAAGGCCACCGTCAAGTTGATCACCGATTACGCGGCCATCGAATCGCAACGGGGCAGCCTGGGGATTGACTTCGTGTCCGTACTCCCGCAGTTGACGCCCGCGACCGACCTTGGTGCGAAGGCGGTGGCGGCCTACGCAGAACGGCAAGGCGTCGACGTCGACACGTTCGTACAGTCCCTGCCTCCCGTCCTCACCGCAGAGCAAGTCGGAAAGTCCGTGCTGGAGCTCGCCACTGGAGGGCCGAGGGACCAGCGCGCCTACATGCTCAGCTCCGCGGGCCTATCGCCGCTGGGCTGAGAAGCGGTGAATGTGGGTATCCGTCAGCATGGCGTTCAAACTCACATACACCGACGGGCAAGAATCCGATTACGACGACGGCACCAAGTGGAAAGTCGAGGACGGGGTACTCAAGCTCGGCCGTGAGGAAGGGGAGTGGACGGTGCTCGTCTCCCCTGGTCACTGGGCCACGATCGAGCTGGTCAAGGGCGAAGGTAAGGACCGCGACGGCGACCGGGATAAGGCCAGCGACAAGGACGAGAAGAAGGACGACGAGGACCGCGACGAAGCCGAAGCGGAGGCGAAAGAAGGCAAGGACGACTAGGTGGCCGGCGGGAGCGTCATCCCCGGCGGGCGCGCCCTTCCGCGCCGGGCCTGGCGCACAGCCTGACACTTCTTCGTAACGAATTCGGCCAGCGTTGAGGCGATTTGGTGCGGCTCAGCGCGGCGCAGCGCGGGCCGACGACTACGACACCGAATCGCTCCATGGTCATTAGATCTCGATGCGGGAACCGATGATTACGGTCCGGTCGAGTGGCAGCTTGAAGTAGCCGGCGGCGTCGGCGGTGATGTAGGACGTCGCGATGAAAAGCCGCTTACGCCACGGCGCCATCGTGGCTTCCTCACCCGCCGCCAGCTCGAGCTTGGACAGGAAGTAGGACGCCGAACCGACGTCGATCTTTCCTTCTGTGTGCGCAGGGTCGAGCAGCGTCAACGCGTGTGGAACGTTCGGCCGTTCCATGTACCCGAAGCCCGCGCTGACATGGATGATGCCGTCTCGTTTGTAGCCGAGCTCGTCAATCGTTATCCGCTCGTCGTCGGACAGCCGGGGCACGGGCACAGTGTCGATCGACATGATGACCACGTGTCGATGCAGCACCCGGTTGTGCTCGACGTTGGCCCTCATCGCCAGGGGCGCTGTCTCTTTGCCGCGGTTGAGGAACACCGCCGTGCCGGACATGCGCACCAGCGGGGGCTTGCAGTCCCGAAGGCCGTCGACGAACTCGCGCAGCGGCCCTTCGGCCTTTTCCCTTGCGCGCGTGACGATTTCGCGCCCGTTCTGCCAGGTAGTCATCACCGTGAATGCGGTGAGGCCGATGAGCAGCGGCAGCCAGGCGCCGTGAATGAGCTTGGTCAGATTGGCCGCGAAGAACATCAGGTCCACCAGCACAATCAGGCCGCCGCCGATGAGCACCGGCCACAGCGGCCACCCCCACCGCGTCCTGGCGTAGTAGAAGAACAGCGTGGCGACGATGGTGATCGTGCCCGTCACCGCCGTGCCGTACGCGTACGCCAACGCGGCCGAGCTGCGGAACGCGAACACGAGGGTCAGCACCGCCACCGTCAGCACCCCGTTGATCCAGGGAACGTATATCTGGCCGATCGTCGACGCAGAGGTGTGCTCAATGCGCAGCCGCGGCAGGTAGCCGAGCCGCGCAGCCTGCGACGCAACGGAGAACGCCCCAGTGATGACCGCCTGCGACGCGATGACCGTCGCCGCCGTTGCCAGCAGGACCATCGGAATCCGCGCCCATTCCGGGGTCAGCAAGAAGAAGGGGGCGCTCACCTTCGCCTCGTCGGCGAGCACCAGCGCACCCTGACCGAAGTAGCTCAGCGTGCAGGCGGGCAGCACGAGCCCGAGCCAGCCGAACGTGATGGCCTTCCTGCCGAAGTGGCCCATGTCGGCATACAGCGCCTCCGCGCCGGTTACCGACAGCACGATCGCCGCGAGGGAGAAGAACGCGACGTGAAAGTGCGCAATCAAGTACGTCAAGGCGTATGTCGGGGAAAGCGCCTTCAGGATCTCGGGATTGTCGACGATGCCATTCACCCCGCACGCGCCGATCGCCACGAACCAGGTGATCATCACCGGTCCGAAGAACCGCCCGACGGCAGCCGAGCCATGCCGCTGGACCGAGAACAGCGCCACGATGATCACTGCGGTGATCGGCACTACCCAGTCGTCGAAGCCGGGTTCGACGACCTTGAGGCCCTCGATGGCGGAGAGCACGGAGATCGCTGGCGTGATCATGCTGTCGCCGAAGAACAGGCAAGCGCCGAACAGGCCGAGTGCGGCCAGCATCAGGGCGGTACGGCGGCCACGCTGGCCCGTCCATCGCCGCAGCAGGGTGATCAGCGCCATGATCCCGCCCTCGCCGTCGTTGTCGGCACGCATCACCAACGTGATGTAGGTCAGGGTGACGATCGTCATCACGGACCAGAAGATCGTCGACACGACGCCGTACACGTTGGCTGTGGCGATGGGCACGGGATGCGGATCGCTGGGATCGAACACGGTCTGGATCGTGTAGATCGGGCTTGTGCCGATGTCACCGAAGACCACGCCGAGTGCGCCGACCACGATCGCTGGGCGAAGCGTCTGCACACACTGATGATCGCCGAGTGCACGCCTGTTCGGCGGTCAACTCGACGTTTGTGTGCAACAACCGTGCACTCGCGGGCAATTATGGTGCCATGGCCGACGAACTCGACGAGCTGTATGAAGCGAGGCCGGAGGAGTTCACCGCCCGCCGTACCGAGCTCGCCGCCGCGGCCAAGAAGCAGGGCGACGCGGACACGGCCAAACAGATCTCCGCCGCGCGAAAGCCCACCACGGCGGCGTGGGTCGTCAACCGGATCGCGCTTCGGGACTCCGACGTCCGGACTCGCCTGGCCGGCCTGGGTGAGCGGCTGAGGGACGCCCACACCGCCATGGACGGCAACCGCATCCGGGACTTGTCGGCCGAGCAGCGCCGACTTGTCGACGATGTGGCCCGGGCCGCATTCGAAGAAGCCGAGCTCGCCGATCCGTCGGCCGCGCTGCGCGACGACGTCACGGGCACCCTGCAGGCCGCGATCGCCGATCCCGACGTCGCCTCACGGCTGGGCCGGTTGACCAAGGCCGAGCAGTGGTCCGGATTCGGTGAATTCGGCGACAGCGCAATGGTTTTCACCGCGACGCGGAAGAAACCCACCGCCCGTGAGAAGCCTGTCGAGGAGCCGCAGCGAGACGACAAGCGCGACGAGAAGGGCGACCCCGGCCGCCGCGAACGCGAGAAGGCGCGGGCGGCATTGGCCGCCGCCGAGCGAGCCAAGGCCGACGCCGACGCGGCGCTGACCGAGTTGCAGTCCGATCTCGCCACCGCCCGGATGCGTCGTGACGATGCACGCAGGCGACTGCAGAACGCCGAGGACGCCTTGGCCGCCGCCGAAGACGCCTACGACAAAGGCAAGCAGGCCAGCCGCGACGCGGCGGCGGTGGTCAAGGAAGCCAAGGCGAAGCTGAGGTAGGTATCTGTGATGGACGTAGAAGTGGTCGACGGCGTGACGACCGTGCGGATCGACCATCCGCCCGTGAACGCCTTCGATCTCGGGTTGGTCGACGACGCGGTCGCCACCGTCCGCGGAGTCCAGGGACCGATCGTCCTTACGGGGGCGGGCACGTGTTTCTCGGCGGGCGTGGACCTGCGCGCGATCATCGACGGGGGAGCCGACTACACCGACCGCTTCCTAGCCGCGGTCTCGGCCGCTTTTCTTGCGGTCTTCGATCACCCGGCGCCGGTGGTCGCTGCGATCAACGGGCACGCGATCGCCGGCGGCTGCGTGCTGGCGAT
>Ga0136846_1218811_pt1 | contig 13364 bp, 13 predicted proteins | sample HopSoiMetagenom2_FD_96841 | JGI IMG/M metagenome (GOLD analysis project Ga0136846, IMG submission 96841) | Grasslands soil microbial communities from Hopland, California, USA - 2 Assembly 2016 (version 4) | ecosystem: Environmental > Terrestrial > Soil > Grasslands | place: USA: Hopland... | reverse complement strand
CTGAAGGATTATCCGATCGAGGCCAACAGCGAGCTTACCATCCGCAGTGTGGTGAACAATCGCATGCTGTATCAGGAAGGCTGGGGAGTGGAGTCGATCAAACACTCGCTCACATATTCCGGCGGATACAGCCGCGGTTGCGTGCGTGGGTACGCCTGCGCGCGGTCTCTGGGGTTCCGGACATTCAGTCCTTACCTTCGCCCCTCAGTAATCGCTGTCGCCGAGGCTGTTCCATTCGCTGCCCTGACGGAAGGATCGCACGAGCGCCTGTACGCGCTCAAAGGCGAGATCGTCGCTCGCGGAGTTCGGTCGGTGTTGGGTATGGAAATGCCGGTGTTTCCCAAGCGACGCTTCCAGCATGGGTCGGTTGCCGCCAGCGAAGTACCCAGACTTTTCCCTGAAGACGAGACACGCTACCGCCGCCACTTCGAGTCGCTGCACGCCAGCGCGGTGTGACCGTTTCAGAGACCGACCGCCGTATCCGCAGTCTTCGTCCGGCGAAGGCGCAATTCGATCCCTACACCGCTCAGCGCTCGATGCTCGAAGAAGAGCGCCGGCCTGGCGGACAAATCGAGCGTGTGCTGACAGCTTTTCTGGTCGGGGCTGAATGTCCGTTCACCTGCTCGTTCTGTGATCTCTGGCAGTGGACCACTGACGGACCGACGATCCCCGGGGCGCTGACCAGGCAGCTCCGCGGCGTTTTGGAGACGCATTCAGCAGAGCGTCTTGATCGCATCAAGCTGTACAACGCGAGCAACTTCTTCGACGTACGCTCGGTACCGGTCGAGGACGTCCACGGCATTGCGGAGCTCACGCCCGCTTTTGCGGGAGTCACCGTAGAGTCCCACGCCAGTACCATTGGGCAGAAGACGCTGGACTTCGCCGCGAGACTCAACGGAAGGCTCGAAGTTGCCATCGGCCTCGAGACGGTGCACCCAGCGGCGGCCGCCGCACTCAACAAGAAGCTCGACCTCGCGCGATTCGACGCGGCAGCCAGGCTGCTGGTGGACAATCGTATCGATCTGCGCGTGTTCGTCCTTCTCGGCGCTCCGTATGTCCCGGTCGATGAATCAGTTGAATGGACCGTGCGCACCGTTGCCCACGCTGTGGATCGCGGCGCATCGGTGGTCTCGATCATACCGGTTCGCGACGGCAACGGAGAACTGGAGAGGCTCAGCTCGCAGGGCGATTTTTCTGCGCCAACTCTATCGCAACTCGAGGCCGCACTGGACGCGTGCCTGGATTCCGATCGCGCCGTCGTGAGCGCTGACCTTTGGGATGTGGATCGCCTCCCGGGGTGCGCGCACTGCAGGAAAGAGCGTATTGCCAGACTGAGACGGACTAATCTCTCCGGCGTCGCGGAGCGACGCATTACCTGCGAAGTCTGTCGAGAGTGAAAGCGTCATATGAAGTCGCAATCGTCGGCAGCGGATTCGCGGGATCTCTCCTTGCCCGCATCCTTGCCGTCCTCGGCTACGACGTCGTGCTGCTGGAGAGGGGAACGCATCCCAGGTTCGCCATCGGCGAGTCGTCAACACCCCTCGCCAATCTGTCACTGGAGCGCATCGCAACACGTTACGGACTGGCGGACTGTTACGACCTGGCCGCGCACGGACGATGGGTCGATAGTCTTCCCGATCTTCGACGCGGTCTAAAACGTGGGTTCACCTACTATCGGCACCATCCGCATCAACCATTCGACAACCGTGGTCTCGACTCCGAGCGCCTGCTCGTCGCCGCCAGCCCGGAGGATCGAATCGCCGACAGTCATTGGCTACGGTCAGATGTAGACCATCACTTCGTTCGTGAAGCGATCGCCGCAGGTGTCCACTACTCCGATCGAACGACCATTGGCGAAGCGGAGTTCAGGGCCGACCGTGTGACGTTGCGCGGTAAGCGAGACGCCACTGAGTTCCAGCTCAACGCGCGCTTCGTGATCGACGCGTCGGGTCCGGGCGGGTTTCTCGCCAAACAGCTTGAAATTCCATCGGGCCTGGAGAAGACGCACACCCGCTCCTCCCTCGTCTACAGTCATTTCGACGGCGCTCGACTCATGAGCAACGTTGTGCCCGATTTGCCAGCAGGTCCCTACCCGGACGATTTGGCCGCTGTCCACCATGTCATCGACGAAGGGTGGATGTACTCGCTGCGCTTCGACGACGGGGTGACGAGCGCGGGTTTTCTGCTCACTCCCGGGGGAATCGCTTCTCTGGGGGCGCAAAACGAAGGAAACGCGGAGTCGCTCTGGCGTGCGGCGCTGACGCGCTATCCCACGATCGCTGAAGCGTTTGGTGACGCGACCGCGGTGAGGCCGATCGCCTTTGTGCCGCTGATTCAACATCGACTGACGCGCGCCGCTGGACAGCGCTGGATGTTGATGCCCCACGCGTTTGCGTTCGTGGATCCGCTTTTCTCCACCGGCATCGCGTGGAGTCTCCGCGCGGTGGAGCGTATCGCGCTCGCCTTCGAGGCAGCGGCCCGGGGCGCGAGAGTGCCGGACCAGAGCACCCTGCATCGATATGAATCCGCGCTGGTCACCGAGGCCGACCAGATCGATCTCGTCGTCGCGGCCGCGTACGAGGCGATGGCGCACTTCGACCTCTTTGCCGCTCAGTCGATGCTCTATTTCGCCACAGTCTCTTTCGCGGAAGCGAGTCAGCGCCTGAAATCGAACGACTCGGTCGCATGGAACGGTTTTATGGGCGTGGGAGACGACATCCTGCACGGGATCCCGCGCGAAAGCCTGCGCCGCCTGCGGGAGATTACCCGCTCACAGGGTCATGCAGGCACCAGTGATGAACGTCGGGGGTTTGTGGAGTGGCTCACAGGTGCGATTGCGCCGCGCAACATCGCCGGCTTGGCCGATATCAACCGACACAATCTTTACCCGATTGACTTCGACGCCCTCATCAAGAGCCACCGCCTCCTGGGAATGACACGCGCTCAAATCGTCGAGCGCCTGCCCGCCCTGCGTGGGATGTCACCACCGCCGGTCTTCCCGCGCCGGGCAAGGGCGGGAATAATCGACCTTGCTCCGGGCACCCTGGAATCGCCATTGTAGTGCACTGATTGGCGCAGCTGTACCTGGCATCGATCTCAACCAAAGGAAACGACAATGGCGCAGGCGACCCTCAGGAACCAGCAGGCGATCCTCTCGAACCAGAGGGTGATCGTCAGAAATCAACGAACTGTAGTGCGCAATCAGCGGCGGCTCCGCATAATCGTGACCAATCAGGAAAGGATTCTGCGAAACCAGAAAGCGATCATCCGGAACCAGAAGAAGATCCTGGCTGCTCACGCCAGACTGATCACTAAGTACTCGGCTGCTGCCCCGCGCCGATGACGTGGTCCACGGCGGCTGCGTAGGCCCGCCAGCGTGTTGCCTCTTCGCTCAGGGCGTGCCTCCCTGCCGCAGTAAGCTCGTAGTACCTCGCTATCCTGTTGTTCGCGGTTGTCCTCCAGTGTGACGTGACCCACCCGCGATTGTCAAACCGGTGAAGAGCCGGATACAGCGAGCCCTGTCCGATCTGGAAGACGTCACCAGACATCAGCCGAATGCGATCGCTAATGCCCCACCCATGCATCGGCTCGAGCGATAGCGCCTTCAAAATGAGGAGGTCCAGCGTCCCCTGCATGACGTCAGTTGGTGCGGTCAAACTGCTGCGCTCTCCTGTCGGAGCAAAAGGGAAGTCTGCGGGAACTTTGGTTATTGCGCAAGCGCGCGACAGACCCCAATTTTGGCGCCGTCCCAGCCTACCACGTGCGGTCATCCAGCCGCTCGGTTCGCCTCTCCACATTCCCGTCACCGCATCCCATGAAGCAATTGCGATCCCTGCGGGCTGTCATCCTCCTCGCCGCCAGCGCTGCTTCCGCGGCGGCCCAGACGGCCGGGGATGGAATCCTGATGCCGAAAAAGGTCCTCAGCGCCGGCGTGGTCTATAGTCAGGATAGCTGGGATCAGTACTGGGAAGGGAGCCTGAAGCGGACGAACGGGAACATCGGCACGCTGACTACGAAGAGCTTGATGATGGTGGCGGGTTACGGAGTGACGGGAAACCTGAGCCTCACTGCAAACCTGCCATACGTTTGGACCCACGCCACTCAGGGCGTCCTCAGTGACATGAGCGGAATTCAGGATCTGACGATCTCCGCCAAATACAGATTTCTCAGGGTGCAGTCCGCCGATCGCAGTCTCTTCAGTGCGTTCATTGTGGGAACGGCGGCCGTTCCAATGAGCAACTACACACCGGACTTCTACCCGTTGTCGATAGGTACCGGTGGCGAACGCGCCGGCGTACGTATGACGCTGGATCTCCAGCCGACTCCAGGCCTTTTCGTAACTGGCTCCAGCGCATACACGTTTTGCAACAACGTAAAACTGAATCGCAACTCCTACTACACCGACGGTCAGTTGTACCTGACCAACGAAGTGGCGATGCCCAACGTTCTCGACAACTCCGTCAGCGCCGGCTATCGGCGCGGACGCTGGATGGTTCCCGTAACACTGACTCAGCAACGAACGCTTGGCGGCGGCGACATTCGTCGGCAGGACATGCCGTTCGTTTCGAATCGGATGGATTTCACGCGACTCGACGGAGTCCTGAGGTACTCGATAAACGTGCCAAAGGACCTCGCGTTCCAAATCGGCGCCGGCCATGTGCTCCGCGGCCGCAATGTTGGGCAGTCGACGACCATCACTTCAGGGTTGTTCTATGCCTATCACTTCTAGGGCGCGTCGAAGCGCTCAAGGCGCTCGAACATAATGCCGCGTCGGCTGGCAGTTGCCCTTTGCGCGGCGGCTCTCGTTGCCGTCGGCTGCGACAAATCCGTTGGGCCTTTCGAGGTGCTTCCACCTCTCGAGCCCTCGAGCCTGGAGCCGACGGCGGGATCATGGCGCATGATCGCGCTAACTGGGCCCAGCCAGATCGCCGTCGCAGCGCCCACGGCCACAACCTCAGCCGCATACCTGTCCGAGCTCGATGCAATCAAGACGAGCCAGGCCAATCTTACAGACCACCAGAGAAAAGCCATCGCGTACTGGAGCGGCGGCGGTGTGCTCCGCTGGAATCAGATAGTTCGCGAGCTGGTCGCGCGGTACAACTTGCCGCCGGCGCCGCGGGATGAAGGAGGCTACCCTGTTCCTGACGCCGAGAATCCGTTCGGCGATCCCGCCTTCCCCTTCGCCAACCCGGTATACGCGGCACGCGCGTACAGCTATGTGAGCGCCGCCCAATACGATGCTCTGAAATCAGCGTGGTACTGGAAGTTCCAGTACAACAGGTTGTCGCCGGCGAAGATCGATAACTCGGTCCGCGCGCTGATGCCACTCACGGACCTGCCATCGTATCCATCCGAGGACGCGGTAATCTCCGGGGTCACCGTGGAGATGCTCAAGGCGCTGTTCCCCGCCGCGGTGGAAGAAGTGACGCTCAAGGCCGCGGAGCAGCGGAACGCCGCGCTTTGGTCGGGCAAGGCAACCGCGAGTGACATCGCGGCGGGACTCGCTCTCGGGAAATCTGTCGCGGCTGTCTTTATCGCCCGCGCGGGCGGTGACGGAATGCGCAATGCCGGCGGATCAGCGACAATCTGGAAAGCGATGGCGGACTCGGCGACCGCGCGTGGAGAAATCGCGTGGACAAGCCGCGAGGTTCCGGCCCGCCCCCCAATGCTGCCCCTGTTTGGGCAGGTGCGCGCCTGGATGATGACGCCCGCGGACATCGTGACCCAGCGTCCACCGCCGCCGCCCTCGACCAGCTCGCAGCAGATGAAAGACGAGACCGCTGAGGTCAAGCGAACAGTCGAGCACCTCACCGATGCCCAGCTTGCGATCGCCCAGAAATGGAACGACGGGGCCGGGACGTATTCACCGCCCGGTCACTGGAACGACATCGCGCTCGAATACGTGCGGGACGCCAAAATGAGCGAGGTACGAGCGGCGCGCGTGTTCGCGCTGCTCAACATGGCGATGCACGATGCCGGCGTCGGTTGCTGGGAGGCAAAGTTCTACTACTTCAATCCCCGACCATCGCAGATGGATCCGACCATCAAGACCCAAATCGGTCTCCCCAATTTCCCATCCTATCCTTCCGGCCACTCAACGTTCTCCGCCGCAGCAGCTGAGGTAATGTCGTACTTCTTTCCCAGCGGGACGGAAAATTTCGACGCCATGCGGGACGAGGCAGGGATATCGCGGCTGTACGGCGGGATTCACTACCGCAGCGACATCGACGCCGGCAAGGCTCACGGTGGCCGAATTGGCGCGTTTACTCTAAACTTCGCGAGGAGCGACGGCGCTCCGTAACTCCCTTTAACCGCCGGCGCTCACTTGGACCGGCCGCGTTGAACCTGCTCAACCAACAGAGGACGCACCATGGCGGTTTCGACACCCGGAATAGGCCACCTTACATCGGGCCCCTCCGAAGGCTTGTTTCTCAGCCTCAACACCCGCTGGCATAAAGCAGCACTGCTGACATTCTTGGCAATCGTCCTGTTCCACTGGGCGGAGCACATCGTCCAGGCGTACCAGTTCTTCGTCCTCCACTGGCCGCGCCCGATGTCGATGGGAATTCTCGGCATGTACTACCCGTGGCTGATGAAGACCGAGGCACTCCACTACGGTTTTGCGCTGGTGATGGTGATCGGATTGTGGATTCTCAGAAAGGGCTTCACAGGAACGTCGTACAAGTGGTGGATGGTGTCATTCTGGATTCAGTTTTACCACCATTTCGAGCACTTCATCCTCTTCTATCAGGCGAACACCCACCATTACTGGTTCGGTGGAACTGTTCCCACCAGCATCGGCCAGATCTGGATTCCGCGCATCGAGCTTCACCTGATCTACAACACTCTCGTATTCATCCCGATGGTGGTTGCGATGTACTACCACGCCTATCCACCTGCACGTGATGCCGCAAAGATGGTTTGCAGCTGCGCGCGCCACGGGTCGCACCTTAAGAGGGCCGCATAATTAAAGACCCGCACGCTGAGCTCCGCGACCAGGTTCTCGATACAGTTCTTCGGGGACCTGGCTTGAGCGAGCGGGACGTGCGAGCCGCAGCCGCGCAGGGCGCGGGAGTGCCCGCCGATCTCCAGCCGCTGGTGAATAAAATTCACCGCAACGCCTACAAAGTGACGGATGAGGACGTCGCCGGACTCGCGGCAAAGTACGGCGAAGACGAGATGTTCGAGATCATAGTGAGCACGGCTCTGGGTGCAGCGGAAAAACGTCTCCGCATCGGCCTCTCGATTCTCGACCACGCATGAGACTGCAGAAGGTTCACAAAGGACATCGCTTTCGCGAGAAGGCGATACTTACCATCATGCGGCTGATGGCGGGCCACGCGCCGGGCGTAGTGCGAACGCTGTTTTACCGTAAGGAGTTTTTCGGTCAGCCGTTCTCGCGCCTCACCCAGCAGGTGATGCGTGGCCCTTCGCCGTGGAGCCTCGGCGAACGCGAGATCTTCGCCGCATTCGTATCCCGCCTCAACCAGTGCGTGTTTTGAACTAACGCCCACTCCGCGGTCGCGGAGGCAGCACTGAAGGACGGCTCGACGAAGCTGATCCTCGATAACTATCGCACAGCCCCGATCGACGAGAAGCTGCGCGCAATGCTCGGTCTCCTGGAGACGTTCACGCTTCAGCCCGAACAAATGAGCACTGCCGGCGTCCTCGCGGTGCTAGCGACTGGCGTGACACGTGAGGCAATCCGCGACGCCTTCTACGTGGCGTTCTTATTCAACGTCTACGACCGGCTCGCGGATACCCTGGGTTGGGAGCTGCCTGACGAAGGGTATTATCCCAAAGGCGCGCAGCGCCTGCTGACTCACGGCTACGTTTGAGCTGACGGCACCGACACGTATTAGCCGGCGGTCTTCCTTTTCGCGTTTGCCCGCAGATCGATCCACTTCGCCACCGGCCCAACCAGAGCGAGCGCGAAGAAGGCAGGGGCCGCGTTGAACCCCGTCGGTAGCGCCCAGCCTTTGTCCGACGCCAGTCGAATCAACGTCTCCATTACCGCGATCAGGACGGCGACCGTGACCTGTTTCCGACGGCCGCGCACTATGGTACGTGGATCAGTAATCATGAAAAAGACGAACAGCTGATACATCGGCCCTGTGATGGGGGCAATTTCAGCCAGCACAGGCTGGCCGAGCGCGACTGCGCGCAACGTGTTGAGAACAACGAAGCTCGCCACGTAGGTGAGCGTGATGTGAAGTACCCCAACGCGCGCCGCGATTATCAGACCGAAGAACCATATCAGAAGATTCGTCGTGACGTCGTTGCCGAACTGATGACTGAGGACCGAGATGTGATTGGGTGCCAGCAGCAGCAAGGCGGCGACCGCAAAATTCGTCGGATTCCACAGGTGGTTGTCGCGATACTTCAGCACGTACTTCGACGAGATGGCCAGAAAACCGCCAAGCACGAATGGCAGCAGCGACCCGCCTTGTGGCTTGAGCAGCAGCGTCAGGCTGATCCCGCTGATATAAGCGCTGAGGAGATTGACCACTTTGCCACGATCGAACAGGGACAAAACGGTCTCCGTCAGCACGCAAACCCCGAGCGCCACCACCAGTCGGTCGTAGCTACCGAGCATGTGGTAACGGAGCTGCGCGGTCACCAGGACCAGCGTTATCAGAAACGCGATGAGATAGCGCGGATCGATCCTGCTGCTGCGTTGCCAGACGCGCACGAAGCCGTTTGGCGCCGCGGAGCTCAGACCCGTTGCCTCGCTCACTGCCTCATCGCTCCGGCTCGACGACGGTCGTGATACGGTCGATCGTCGGTCGCGACAGTACCTGCTCGGTACCTGAAGGCCAATGAATCACGATGCGATCGACCCATTCACGTGCCCCAAGTCCGAAGTGGATGCGGCGATCGTTCTGGCTGGCGAAGCCGGATCCGCCGTCCACGATCCTCCGCTGGGTAAGCCCACCCGTCTCGAGCACCACCTCGGCGCCTATTGCACTGCGATTGCTGCGCGTCCCCACGAGGCTGAGGCCGATCCAGTGATTGCTGCTGTCCGGATAGTCTCGATAAAGGACGGCGGGCTGGTTCTGATTGGCGACGACTACGTCCTGCCCGCCATGGTTCCACAGATCCGCTACAGCAACGCCGCGCCCGTCGTAGAGATCGTTCACCCCCACGCTGGCGGCAACGTCGATCCACCCGGCTACGCCGCGGTTGAGATAGACCCGCGACCGCTCGTACCCGGAGAGACTCGAGTTCCCGAATGCAGGCCACGTCGATGCGTCCTCGAAAAATCTCGCATTGGCGCCGGCGATCTTCGACATCGAATACCAGTAACTCCTGCTCGAATCAGCGGAGATGAATCCGTTCGCGACGAAGAGCTCGTTCGCCCCATCGTTATTGAAATCCCCGAACTGCGCACCCCACGCCCAGCCTGCGTCCGCCACGGCGCCCTCGGCGACATTGCGGAACCGTCCCGACTCGTTCATCTGGTTGAGGCGAAGGTTGTTGTTCTGGAACAGGTACCCACGCGCGGAGATGTTGGTGACGAATGCGTCGAGGCGGCCGCGATTGAATGCGTCACCGAGCGTCGCCGACATGCCGCTCTTCGATTCGCTCTCGAGGCCCGCGGTGGTGAGCACGAAGCGACGACCACCCTGGTTCAGATACAACTCCTCGGGACCGTAGTCGTTCGCGAGATAGATATCAGGCCAGCCATCTCCGTTGAAATCCGCCGACGCCGCGGCGAGAGTCCAGCGAGTGCTGCCGACACCCATCTTGTCGGTGACATCCTCGAATTTGCCGCCACCGAGGTTGTGGAAGAGAAGATTCTTCCCGCCGTTGGTGGCGAACTCGAAGCTGTTGTGCATGATCTTCGTAGTCGACAGGTGCCACAAGTCGATGTCGCTCCGGAAGTATGCGGTCACATATAAGTCGAGCAGGCCGTCACGATCGTAGTCCAGCCAGATCGCGCCGTTGCTGTTCATCCAGCGACGGAGTCCGGCCTGAGCGGTAATGTCCACGAAGCGGCGCCCATCGACGTTCTTGTACAGCACGAGATAGCCGTACCTGTAGACGAGCACGTCCTCTCGGCCGTCGTTGTCGATGTCCCCCCAAACCGCACCCATTGAGACGCCTTCACCGGCGCGATTCAGGTCCGCGAGGCCCGCGCTTGCCCCGACCTCCTCGAAGGTGCCGTCACCCCGGTTGTGATAGAGCGCGTTCGCGGCGCCGAACTGGCTGTTGGTGAAATAAAGATCCGGCTTCCCATCGCCATCGAAGTCCGCGACGGACACCGACGCGCCGAGCGCGGCGACGTGCGGCTCTATGGCGGCGATTTTCCGGTCAAAAGTCGGACGGTGGTGCACGAAGTGGATGCCGGCGGCCGACGTCTCATCGCGCAGCGCAAAGCCGGGATGCGCGGCATCGGACGCGGCGCGGCTGGTTCCGCGGTCCAGCCGCATTGCCAGCAGCATCGCCGCCAGGAACGGGATGGCCATAATGGCGCGTCGGACTTTGGGACCTGATCGCTGCATGTGCAATCCGCTCAGCCCGCGCTCTCTGCTGCTGCCACGAGCGGGTATGAGCGGCGGCTGAGTAGCAACCAACCGACGAACATTCCGAACAGGAAATTAGATGACGCGGTTTCGACGAGATGAGACATGCGCACCGTGTCAGGCATATAAGGATTTGGCAGCAGCAGCTGGGCGTTCATGAGGACAGAAAAGAGCAGAGCGATCGTCAGCGCAGCCTCCAGCCAACCTCCTCTAAGCATTTTAATAACGAGCACGGCAATCGCGACCCAGCACAACGACCGCAATATCTGAATCGGAACCAGCCAAGGAGTATCCCGCAGCACCGTCCCCATCTGGCTGATGAAACCGTTGTCGACGCCGCCGTAGTACTCGCGCAACGCCGGGTTCTGCCAGGCGATGAAATAACCGAACGTGAAATAGAGCACGACATAAGCGAGGGCGATGATTCCCAGCTTCCAGGCCCACTCGCTGCCCGACATCTGCGGGCGCGCATTTGACCTGGTGTCGAGCCCACCAGCTCTCGTTCTGCCCAGGATTGGCACTGCCAGCAACGAGAACGGGGCGCCAATCACCGCGCCCATCAGAAAAAGCCGAGGGACTGTGCCCGGAGGCAGCCGCGTCAGGAAAACTGCCGATTCAATTTGCGGCATGAAAGTCGTCACACCGTAAAACACGACAAACACCGCCACGACGAGGCGCCAGCCTCTCCAGCTCGATCGGAGCACCAGGTTGGCGATCATCGCCGCTTCCAGGAAGCAAACGACGACCAACCTCAGTGCTGCCGAACCGTCGGGCTGGGGTGTCTGAGGCGTTACGAAACCGACCACTCCACTCGCGAACGCAAAGCACACGAACAGCACGAGGGTCAGTGCGCTTAACCGGAGTGCGAGGGAAGCCGCCCTCACGGCGCGCCCCCGACTCGCGAAGGAGGTTGTGCGTTTGCAGAGGTCCGCCCCTTTACGATTCGCGTGTCGTACTCGCGGAGATAGCGCTGATGTTGGTCGTCGCTCGGATAGGCATCGTTGGCGGCGAAGGGATAGCTCTTCACACCGTGAAATGGCAGCGGCCCAACGGTGGTGCCGTATGCGGTGTTGAGATCCGAGTCCTTGATCCAACCGTCCGTGTAGAGAAGGAAGTCACGCGTCCAACCGGGCGGGAGCGTGCTCGCAGAGCTCGCGTCGAACTGAAGGGTCGCCTCGTCACCCGGACCCATGATGACGTACATGTCGTCCGGGCCATGGAGCAGCGGCAAAATGTCGCCGAAGCGGGTGAAGGCTCCTTCTATCGGCCGCCACGGTGATTCCTTTGTCACGTCGGCATAGTCGAACCAGTACGGCCCGTACCGACCGCCCTTCCGATACATCCTGGAAAAACCACGGAAGTGAAGATCGGCCGACAAAGGAGCCAGGGTGCTCAGCTTCGCCTCGCTGCTGACCACGTCGCGCGAGACGAACGCCTGGTCCCAATAGATCTGCATGCTCGTTCGCAGGCGCACGTGATGATCGGCCGTTGGAAATTTTCCCGCGAGATCGATCACCATCGTTTTGTCCTTCCCCGACGGGAATCCGATGCTGGCGATGGCGGTCCGCCATTTTCCAGCAGCGTCTCGCACCTCGAGAGAGGGCGGCGCAGCGCTGATCGTGTTCTGCTGGGCAAGCGCGACGTTAATGCTGGCGTCGGTGGGGTAAATCCAACCGCGAAGAAACAGGAAGCTGTCGGGCCGGCCCGCGTCGGGTCCAAGGTCGAGAATGAGATCGTGCGGCTCGACGACTCCCTGGTACTTCGTCGGCGTGAAGTTCGAGACGTAGATGTCGTCGCTCTCGCGCAGCGCCGGCAGCACGTCGTCGCCGCGTTCATCGATTGCCGAGAGCGGAAGCTGCTTGTGTGCAACCTTGAACAGGCGAAGCTTGACGGGGCCGGGTGGAACGAATCTCTCGTCGACAAACACCTCGACAGAATCCGGATGATCGACCGCCACCAGCTTCACCTCGTCGGCATATGCGGTCTCCCAGAGTTCCTCCGTGAGCTGCAGGAGATATCGTCCGTCGCGTGGCTTGAGCGCGTCACCGGGAATGCGCAGATACTCCTGAGACGCGCCCGCCGGCGCAAACGCGCTCTGGCGGCCGCCGGCCATGAGACCCAACGGCATTCCGAGGGCGCTTCGCCACATTGCATCGGTGACAAAGCGGAATTGCTTCCCATCCCAGGTGTAGGCGAGCGCGCACGACCCTTTGAGCATCTCCCGCTCGACTACATCCTGGTCCGAGCCGGGGAAGTAGATGGTCTGGGGCACTCCATTCGGCCATTCGACGCGAAGCACATCAGCCTTCAGATGCGACCCGAGCCCGAAGTGGGTCACGCGATCGGTAACCACGCGCGTCTCATAGAGATCGCCCGCACGCAGCTCCAGTCTCGCCCCGATACCAAGCGCGTTGTTCTTGCCGCTTCCATCGCGCAGACCTTTGAGCTCGACGTTAACGGCGAGATTGCTGTTACCGAGATCGTTGCGCAGAAAGCGTGGTGCGCCGGAGCCGTCGATCAGCCACAGATCCTGGTCACCATCCTCGTCCGCATCAGAGACGGCCATCGCGGTGGCCCCTGACTCACGAACGGATTGCGGAATAACCGTTGAACGGTCGATGAACCTCCCCGACCGGTCGTTCCGGAACAGAAATACGCCGGAGGATTGCCTGGCACCTGCCGCGGAATTTCCGATCACCAGCAGATCGAGCCAGCCGTCGTTGTCGTAATCGAGGAATCTCGCGGCTGAAGGGGAGATGCCGGCTATGCCCTGCACCGCCCCCGTCGAGCGAGCGTCGCGCGTGAACGTGCCGTTCCCCCGCCCGAGCCAAAGAGCTG
>Ga0136846_1238533_pt1 | contig 13366 bp, 11 predicted proteins | sample HopSoiMetagenom2_FD_96841 | JGI IMG/M metagenome (GOLD analysis project Ga0136846, IMG submission 96841) | Grasslands soil microbial communities from Hopland, California, USA - 2 Assembly 2016 (version 4) | ecosystem: Environmental > Terrestrial > Soil > Grasslands | place: USA: Hopland... | reverse complement strand
GCCCGCTCATCACGTCAAAAGGCCCCTGCTCGTCGTTGCAAATGCTCGCCATAGCCCGGGCTATGGCTGCGCTTTGCGCCTAGATCAGGGGCCTTTTGACGTGCTGCTCGGGCGCGCTCGAAAAACTCTCAGCCTCTGACTCGGGAACAGCCGGGCTTGATTCTCATCTTCACAGCGCGAAGGCCGGCTTCGGCCACAATCCGCGCATGACGTTTCCGCTCGGTTCGCTCCGGTCCGACTCCGGGGTTTCGCAAGTCTCCTCTTCTCCGTCCGCCAGCTCCCACGCAGGGGGGCATGGCGGAACGTACACCCGCAGCAAAAAAGGCGTGCGTCCGAGCGCCGAAGAGCATCACCACCCAGCCGGCTGGAAGGCGCAGCTCATGCTGTTGGCGGGCGGTGTGGCGTGGTTGCTGGCACTGTTGGCGCTTGCCACGCACAACGCGGCCGATTCGGCTTTCTCCACGTCCGGCAGTTCGCCGGTGGCGCTGAACAAGGCGGGGGCACTGGGCGCGTGGTTTTCCGATCTCTCGTTCTTCTTGATCGGCTATTCAACTTGGTGGCTCATGGCCATGGGCGCGCGCGAATGGCTGGGTGCGCTGGCGCGTGTGCTGCGGGGAGGTGACGTCGTGCGATCCAACAAACCGCGCTGGCTCTTCTGGGCGGGTCTTGCCTTGCTGCTTTGCGCAAGCACTTCGCTCGAATGGACGCGCATGTATCAATGGGACCCGCGGTTGCCTGGGGGCGCCGCGGGCGGTGTGCTCGGCTCATTGCTCGGGCATGTCAGCCAAAACCTTCTTGGTTTCGTCGGGTCGGGCGTGTTGTGGATTGCGGTCCTCGTCGCTGGCCTCGCGATGGCCTTTCGCTTTTCGTGGCTGCGTGCCGCGGAAAAAATCGGAACCTGGTTCGATTCGCTCAGGGAGCGTCGCGTCGAACGCATCGAGCGCGCCGAAGACATCCGCCTTGGGGAGCAGGCGCTGAAAGAGCGTGAGCACGTGGTCGAGGTCGAGCATCAATGGCACGAAGAGCACGTGCCGATCGTGATCGAGGCGCCGGTCATCCAGGTTCCAAAGAGCGAGCGTGTGGTCAAGGAGCGGCAGAAGCCGCTCTTTACCGAGTTGTCTGACACCAAGCTGCCGCAGGTCGATCTGCTCGACGCAGCTCCCACGCGCATCGAGGCCTCGGTCACGCCCGACACACTCGAGATGACCTCGCGTCTGATCGAGAAGAAGCTGAAGGATTTCGGCGTTGAAGTTCGCGTGGTGGCGGCCTCACCGGGCCCGGTGATTACTCGCTACGAGATTGAGCCCGCCACGGGGGTGAAGGGTTCGCAGATTGTCAATCTGGCCAAGGACCTGGCCCGCTCGCTCAGCCTTGTGAGCATCCGCGTGGTCGAGACGATTCCCGGCAGGACGACGATGGCGCTCGAACTGCGCAACTCCAAGCGGCAGACCATTCGCCTGTCGGAAATCCTCGGCTCGCAGGTCTACAACGACGCGTCCTCGCAGCTGACAATGGGTCTGGGCAAGGACATCATCGGCGCGCCCATGGTGGCCGACCTCGCGAAGATGCCGCATTGCCTTGTCGCCGGCACCACCGGTTCGGGCAAGTCGGTGGGCATCAACGCGATGATCCTGTCGCTCTTGTACAAGGCCGAAGCGCGCGACGTCCGACTCATCCTGATCGATCCGAAGATGCTTGAAATGAGCGTCTACGAAGGCATTCCGCATTTGCTCGCACCTGTCGTCACCGATATGAAGCAAGCAGCCAACGCTCTCAACTGGTGTGTGGGCGAGATGGAGCGTCGCTACAAGCTCATGAGCAAGATGGGTGTGCGCAACTTGTCCGGCTACAACAAGAAGATCGCCGAGGCGCTCGAGAACGGCCAGTCGATTCCCAACCCCTTCAGCCTCACGCCCGAGCAACCCGAGCCGCTGGAGCGACTGCCCTTCGTTGTTGTCGTGATCGACGAGCTGGCCGACCTGATGATGGTGGTCGGCAAGAAGATTGAAGAACTGATCGCACGCCTCGCGCAGAAGGCGCGTGCCGCTGGAATCCACCTGATTCTCGCGACGCAGCGGCCAAGTGTTGACGTGATCACCGGCCTCATCAAGGCCAACATTCCCACGCGACTGAGCTTCCAGGTGTCGAGCAAGATCGACAGCCGCACCATCCTTGACCAGATGGGCGCCGAAGCCTTGCTGGGGCAGGGCGACATGCTCTATCTCACGCCCGGAGGGGGCTTGCCGGTGCGCGTGCACGGCGCTTTCGTGAGCGACGATGAGGTGCACCGCGTGGTCAATTACCTCAAGAGTCAGGGCGAACCGAACTACATCGAGGGCATCCTCGAAGGTGGCACGCTCGACGGTGATGGCGACATTTCCACCGCCGACATGCCGGGGGGCGGTGGCAACGGTGAGAACGACCCGATGTACGACCAGGCGGTCGGCGTAGTGTTGCAGCATAGACGCGCATCGATCTCGCTGGTGCAGCGACATTTACGCATCGGCTACAACCGGGCAGCCCGTTTGCTGGAACAAATGGAGAAATCCGGGCTCGTATCGGCCATGTCCACCAACGGCAACCGAGACATCGTCGTCCCGGCGCGTGCTGAATGAACAACAAACTGCTCGCTGCGTCTGTTCTTGCCCTCGCATCCATCGGCGCCCACGCCGATGCGGTCGACACTCTCAAGGACTTCGTCAACAACGTGAAGACCGGCCATGCCGCATTTACGCAGGTCGTGACGTCGCCGGACGGCGCCAAGAAGAAGTCGTCCAGCGGCACCTTCGAGTTCTCACGGCCCAATCGCTTTCGCTTTGCCTACGCCAAGCCCTTCGAACAGTTGATCGTGGCCGACGGGCAGAAGGTCTGGATCTACGACGCTGACCTCAATCAGGTGAGCTCGCGCAAGTTCAGCCAAGCCATGGGTGCAACCCCTGCCGCGTTGCTTGCCGGAGGTTCGCTGGAAAAGGACTTCACGCTCTCGGCGCTGCCGTCGAAAGACGGCCTCGACTGGGCGCAGGCCATCCCCAAAGCCAAGGATGGCGCCTTCCAATCGGTGCGCATAGGCTTCAAAGGCAAGGATTTGTCGGCCCTGGAGATCGTCGACAGCTTCGGCCAGCGCTCGCTGCTGCAGTTCACGCAGCTTTCGGCGAACGTGCCGATGGCGCCCGAGCACTTCAAGTTCACGGTGCCGCAAGGTGCAGACGTGATCGAGCAGTGACCTCGCCTGAGAGGCTGAGAGTATTTCGATCATGCCCGCTCATCACGCCAAAAGACCCCTGCTCGTCGTTACAAATGCTCGCCATAGCCCAGGCTATGGCTGCGCTTTGCGCCTAGATCAGGCGCCTTTTGACGTGCTGCTCGGACATGCTCGAAAAACTCTCAGCCTCTGACTCCGCCAGCGGTGCGCCACTCATGCTGCGTTATCCCAGTGACGTCGTGACGCCTGACCCAGGGTTTGTACGCAACACCACATTCCCCATGAGAATCCTCCTCGTAGAAGACGATGCCGTACTGCGCGACGTGATGCTTCGCAGCCTCAACGATGCGGGCCACCGCGTCGACATGGCCAGCACTTCCGTCGATGCATGCCACCTGTGGCGCGTGCAGCACTTCGATGCTGTGCTGCTCGATCTCAACCTGCCCGACGACAGCGGGCTCACTGCCTTGCGAGAGGCGCGCGCCAGGGGCGATCGAACACCGGTGCTCATCCTCACCGCGCGCAATCGCACCGACGAGCGCATTGCCGGACTCGATGCGGGTGCCGACGACTACCTCGGCAAGCCCTTTGATCTGGGCGAGGTCGAGGCGCGGCTTCGTGCAATGGCTCGTCGCGCGCACGGTATCGATGATCGATGCGAAGTCGGCATCCTCGTGCTTGACCGAAAAGCCGGCCGCTTCTTTACGCAGACACCCGCGGGTGCCATCCCGTTCGAACTCCCGGCGCGCGAATTCGAAGTCCTGCGCGAGCTGATGACGCCGCCCGGACGTGTCGTGAGCAAGCGGGTACTGTCGGGCAAGCTGTCGAGCTTCGACGAAGCGCTGGGAGACAACGCGCTGGAGGCTTTTATCTCGCGGCTACGCAAGAAGCTCGCCAGCACGGGCGCTACGATCCGCACGTTGCGCGGCCTCGGCTATGTGGTCGAGGCCGAGCGGCGCGACAACGACGCAGCCGAGTCCGCTGCGCCGTCAATGCCGTTCGAATGAGCGGCGTCGAGCGCAAGGGAGCCCTGCGCTCGCGCATGCTGTGGCGAGTGCTGGTGCCGCTTGCACTCACCTGGCTCATCGGAAGCGCAGTGGCGGCGATGGTCGCGTACTTATTCACCCGCGAGGCTTTTGACCGTTCGCTCGTCGACAACGCTTACGCGATCGCGGCCAACGTGGTCGAGCGCGACGGCGAGCTCTCGCTGAGCCTCACGCTTCCCGCACTGCGCGGCATTCTTTTCGATCGCAGGGACACGCTCTACTACGAGATCCTCCGGCAAGACGGATCGCTCGTGGCGGGCCTGCCAGGTTTGCGCGACAGTGTTCCGCCGGCGGGCGCGGCTGCCGAGGTGCGCGACGTGCGTTATGCCAACGAGGTGCTGCGCATGGCCACCGTGCGTCGCGAAGACCCGCGGCCCTTCGTCGTCGTGGTGGCGCAGACGATGGTCGGTCGCGGCGAGCTGCTCAAGCAGTTGCTGGTGTATTCGGTGGCACCGCAGGCGGTGCTTTTGCTCATCATCGGTGCATGGTTGCGTCGATCCATCGGACGCGAACTTGAGCCGCTCGGACGTCTCCAGGAAGCGCTGCAGCAAAGAGACTCCACCGACCTCACTCCCGTACACGTGGTCGCGGAATCGAGCGACGTTGAGCACCTGACGCAGACCGTCAACGCCTTGATGGATCGCATCCACCGCGGCCTGCGTGCTCAGCGCGAGTTCGCGGGCAATGTGGCGCACGAGTTGCGCACGCCGCTCGCCGGCATTCGTGCGCTCGCCGACTACGGTTTGGCGCAGAAGGATCCAAGCGTCTGGCAGGCGCAGTTGCGAAGTGTCGCTGCAAGCCAGGAGCGAGCCAGCCGTCTGGTCGATCAGTTGCTCGCCCTCGCACTGGCCGACGAGGCGAGCGACGGCGTGGTGCTGCAGGCGGTGATGATCGACGAGATCGTGCACCACACCGTGCTCTCTTTCCTGCCGCGCGCCGATGCGGCGGGTGTCGACCTCGGGGCCGTGGGCCTCGATCAACCAGTGCCTGCGATGGCAAGCCGCGAATTGCTCGAAGGTCTGCTCAACAATCTCATCGACAACGCCTTGCGCTACGGGCGGCCGACGGATGAGCAGATGCCGCGGGTGACGGTGGAACTGCGCGTGGATGCCGACGATGTGATGCTGGCGGTCACGGACAACGGACCCGGCATGGACATCCAGCATCGCGACGTGCTGCTCAACCGCTGGGCGCAGGGGGCGGCAGGCGTGAAATTGGGAGAGGGCGCAGGTCTGGGGCTGGCGATCGTGTCGCGGTATTCGGAACTTCTGCAAGGGCGACTTGAGCTTGCGAGTGGTGCGGATGGGCGAGGCTTGGGTGCGCGCGTTCGATTGAAGAGGGGACATTCGTGAGTCGACGCGACCCACGCGGATGGCTTCGCACGGGCCAATCCCGGGGTGTGCATCCGAGCTTTAGACCCGGACCCGAACAAGCGCTCCTTGCATTGACCCGTCCATAGAATCTATGAAATGCTGGGCGCGTTCAAGGCGGCACAATGGACTCCACCCATGACCGCAGATCTTCTGTCTTCCCTCCAAGAGCCTCCGGGCGCGCCGCTTGCCGAACGCTTGCGGCCGAAAACCATCGACGAAGTCATCGGCCAGCAGCACCTGCTCGGACGTGGCAAGCCATTGCGAGTGGCTTTCGAGTCGGGGCGTCTGCATTCGATGATTCTCTGGGGCCCGCCGGGTGTCGGCAAGACCACGCTCGCGCGCCTGATGGCCGATGCCTTCGATGCGCAGTTCATTCCCATTTCGGCGGTGCTTGGCGGCGTGAAAGATATCCGCGAAGCTGTCGAGCGTGCACAGACGGTACGCGCCAATGGCCGCCGCACCGTGGTCTTCGTCGACGAAGTGCACCGATTCAACAAGGCCCAGCAAGATGCCTTCCTGCCTCACGTCGAATCGGGCCTCTTCACCTTCATCGGCGCCACCACCGAGAACCCGTCCTTCGAGGTCAACTCCGCACTGTTGTCGCGCGCGACGGTGCACGTGCTCAAGAGTCTTGCCGACGACGAGCAGCGCACTTTGCTCGGGCGGGCGCAGGCAATGCTGGAGGCGCCGCCCATGTCCGAGCCCGCGGCGACGCGGCTCATCGGCTATGCCGACGGCGACGCGCGGCGCCTGCTCAACGCGTACGAGAACCTGGTTGCCAACATCACGGCTCACGGCGCAAGCGTCAAGGAAATCGATGAGGCGCTGCTGGAGAAATCGCTTGGAGAACAACTGCGCCGCTATGACAATGGCGGCGAGCAGTTCTACGACACCATCTCGGCCTTGCACAAGGCCGTGCGCGGATCCGACCCTGACGCCGCGCTCTATTGGTTCGTCCGCATGCTCGACGGTGGTGTCGACCCGCGCTATGCCGCCCGCCGCATGGTGCGCATGGCCAGCGAAGACATCGGTCTGGCTGACCCACGCGCGCTGCGCCTGGCGCTCGATGCGGCCGAGACCTACGAACGCCTCGGGTCGCCCGAAGGAGAACTCGCACTTGCGCAAGCCGTCGTCTATCTTGCGATGGCGCCCAAATCAAACGCGGTCTACACGGCCTACAAGGCGGCCAAGGCTTTCATCGCGCAAGACGGCACCCGGGCGGTGCCTCTGCGTCTTCGCAATGCACCAACAAAGCTGATGAAAACGCTCGATTACGGGAAGGGCTATCGCTACGCGCATGATGAAGAAGGCGCCTTCGCGGCAGGCGAGCGCTACTGGCCCGACGACGTGGAGGCCCCTGTCTTTTATGAGCCAGCGCCTCGCGGACTCGAGATCCGAATCGGAGAAAAACTAAGTGAACTGCGTCGCCTGAATGAGGAGGCGAAGAAAAGTGACTGAAGTAACCATTCTTTGGTGAGTTCCACTTGACGGCTAGAGAAAACTCCGCATGTCTACCTTAGTGGCGTGCCCCTAGAATTTCGCCGCTTGATGAGATTTCATTGAAGTCGAAGGCCCGCCGAGCAAACAGCCGCGGCGGGCTTTTTGCTAATAGAAAAAACTCGACGCTTGGCGGACGTGTGAGTTGCCCGTCGAGTGCACATATAACCCGAGGAGACTTCGCGAATGGACACCTTTATCCAACAGATCATCAATGGTCTGGTGCTTGGCAGCGTGTATGCGCTGGTGGCACTGGGCTACACGATGGTCTACGGCATCATCAACCTCATCAATTTTGCTCACGGAGACGTGCTGATGGTGGGGGCCCTCACAAGCTGGACGGTAGTGACCTTCCTGCAGGGGACCATGCCAGGCTGGGCACTGATGCTGGTGTCTCTGATCGCTGCCATCGTCGTGTGCTGCGCCCTCAACTTCACGATCGAGAAGATCGCGTATCGGCCTCTGCGAAATGCGCCGCGACTTGCGCCGCTCATCACAGCGATGGGCGTGAGCCTCTTGCTGCAGACGCTTGCGATGATCCTCTGGAAGCCCAATCCCAAGCCCTATCCGATCCTGCTACCCAGTGAGCCTTACGAGATCGGTGGCGCCGTCATCAACACCATCCAGATCCTCATACTCGGCGTCACCGCCGCGACGCTTGCCGGTCTGATGTACCTCGTGAACAAGACCAAGCTCGGACGTGCCATGCGCGCCACAGCCGAGAACCCGCGGGTCGCGAGCCTCATGGGCGTGAAGCCCGACTTCGTCATTTCCGCCACCTTCGTCATCGGCGCGTCGCTGGCTGCTCTGGCCGGCGTGATGTATGCGTCGAACTATGGCACGGTGCAGCACGACATGGGATTCCTGCCGGGCCTCAAGGCCTTCACGGCGGCGGTGTTCGGCGGCATCGGCAATCTCGCTGGTGCGATGGTCGGCGGTGTGCTGCTGGGTCTGATCGAAGCACTGGGTTCCGGCTACATCGGCGACTTCACCGGCGGCATCCTCGGCAGTCACTACAAGGACATCTTCGCCTTCGTCGTCCTCATTCTTGTGTTGACGCTGCGGCCGCAAGGCCTTCTCGGCGAACGCGTCGCCGACCGCGCATAAGGAAGCCGCCATGAAATTCACAGACAACAAACCGATGAATTACGCGATCGGCGCGCTCGTGCTGATCGCCCTGCCGGTCGTCGCCCAGCAGTTCGGCAGCGGCCCGGTTCGCATCCTCGACAGCGCCTTGCTGTATGTCCTGCTGGCCCTTGGACTGAACATCGTGGTCGGCTATGCCGGCCTGCTTGACCTGGGCTACGTTGCCTTCTACGCACTCGGCGCATATCTCTTCGCCTTGCTCGCGAGTCCTCAGCTGCTCGAAACCTTTCCGGCGCTGCATGCAAGCTTTCCGAACGGCATCCACATGAGCATCTGGCTCGTGATTCCTCTGGCGGCGGCAGTGGCGGGGCTGGCTGGCGTGCTGCTGGGGGCTCCTACCCTGAAGCTGCGCGGCGACTATCTCGCGATCGTCACACTGGGTTTCGGTGAAATCATCCGCGTGTTTCTGTTAAATCTGGACGCGCCTGTGAACATCACCAATGGGCCGCGCGGGGTCGGGCCCATCGATTCACCCGTGCTCTTCGGTTTCGAGTTCGGCAAGACGCACGAGATTTTCGGCATGGACTTCCCGAACGTCACGAACTTCTACTACCTGTTGCTGGCGCTCGCCTGCTTCAGCGTGCTGATCTGCCACCGTCTGGAGCGCAGCCGCATCGGCCGGGCATGGATGGCGATCCGCGAAGATGAGATCGCGGCCAAGGCAATGGGTATCAACACCCGCAACATGAAGCTGCTCGCCTTTGGCATGGGAGCCACCTTCGGAGGCGTGTCGGGGACGATGTTCGCGACCTTTCAGGGCTTCGTCTCGCCCGAGTCCTTTACTCTCAATGAGTCAATCATCATCGTGGCGATGGTGGTGCTAGGTGGTATAGGCCACTTGCCGGGCGTGATCGTTGGTGCGCTGTTGCTGGCAATGCTGCCAGAGGTGCTTCGCTACGTGGCAAGCCCGCTGCAGAACTTCACCGGCGGACGGCTAGACGCTTCCATCTTGCGGCAGCTTTTGATTGCACTCGCGATGATCATCATCATGCTTGTGAACCCGCGCGGCCTGTGGCCCGCGAAAGAGCACGGTAAGGCAGCGCCTGCACCGGCCGAAAAATAAGGGAGACGATCATGACTGAAACGGTACTCAAGGTCAGCAAGGTCTCCAAGCGCTTCGGCGGTCTGCAGGCCTTGTCTGATGTAGGCATCACCATCCTGAAGGGCCAGGTGTACGGCCTGATCGGTCCGAACGGCGCGGGGAAGACGACATTCTTCAATGTGCTCACGGGTCTTTACACGCCCGATTCCGGCAGTTTCGAACTGGGCGCCGAGCCCTATAAGCCGAGCGCGGTGCACAAGGTCGCGAAAGCCGGTATTGCGCGCACATTCCAGAATATCCGTCTCTTCGCCGACATGACGGCGCTCGAGAACGTGATGGTGGGGCGCCACGTGCGCACTCATTCGGGGCTCATCGGCGCCGTGTTTCGCACGCCCACCTTCAAGCATGAAGAAGCCGCCATTGCCCAGCGCGCACAAGAGCTGCTCGACTACGTGGGCATCGGCAAGTACTCGGAATTCAAGGCACGCACGCTCAGCTATGGCGACCAACGTCGCCTCGAGATTGCACGTGCGCTCGCCACCGACCCCAAGCTCATCGCACTCGACGAGCCCGCGGCCGGCATGAACGCGACTGAGAAGGTCGTGCTGCGCGAACTCATCGACCGAATCCGCAACGACGGACGCACGATCTTGCTGATCGAACACGACGTGAAGCTTGTGATGGGTCTGTGCGACCGCGTGACCGTGCTCGACTACGGCAAGCAGATCGCCGAAGGAACCCCCCACGACGTGCAGCGCAACGAGAAGGTGATCGAGGCCTACCTCTGCGCCGGCCACGCCGCGCATTGATCCTGAGCAACGTCCTTCGACAGACAAAGGACTACATCGGAACACAAACATGGCAAACACATTGCTCAAGGTCAGCGGCCTCAAGGTCGCATATGGCGGCATCCAGGCAGTCAAGGGTGCATCTTTCGAGGTGCGTGAAGGTGAACTCGTGAGCCTGATCGGTGCCAACGGCGCCGGCAAGACGACCACGCTAAAGGCCGTCACCGGCTTGCAGCCGGTGGCGTCGGGCAGCATCGAGTTCATGGGCAAGACCATCCATGGCCAGGGCGCCTGGGATCTGGTCAAGCAAGGACTGGTGATGGTCCCGGAAGGGCGCGGCACGTTCACGCGCATGACCATCACAGAGAACTTGCAGATGGGCGCGTTCATCCGCAACGACAACGAAATCGACGCCGACATCGACAAGGTCTTCGGCATCTTTCCGCGGCTGAAGGAGCGGCGCAATCAGCTCGCGGGGACCATGTCGGGCGGCGAGCAGCAGATGCTGGCGATGGGTCGCGCGCTGATGGCTCGCCCCAAGGTGCTGTTGCTTGATGAGCCGTCAATGGGTTTGTCGCCGATCATGGTCGACAAGATCTTCGAGGTGGTCAACGACATCCACAGCCGCGGAGTGACCGTGCTTCTGGTCGAGCAAAACGCTAGCCGCGCACTCCAGCTTGCTACGCGTGGTTACGTCATGGACTCTGGCGAGGTCACGATGAGTGGCGACGCCAAGACACTTCTTAATGACCCGAAGGTTCGCGCCGCATACTTGGGCGAATAGCGAATCACTTCATCCATTCACTTTCACCCAACGAATGCTCGTCGCGAAAGCGCCGAGCATTTGTCGTTTTTTGAACACGAACGAAACAACTATAAGTGACAAAGTGGTGACGGCATTGGATGGTTAGGTTCAAATTGCCCTTTCGTCATTTCTTTTCTGCGCAACTCACTACTAGCTTGCTGCGCCCATATCCATAGGAACAACTCCATGAAGAGCCAATCTTTCGCGCCTCTCGCCATCGTTCTTGCTGCCGCGGCTGCCGCACCGGCATTTGCACAATCCAGCGTGACTATCTACGGTCGACTCAACGAAAGCGTTGAAAACCAGAAGTTCGGCAACGGCTCCTCGGTATGGATCCTGCAGAACAACTCCTCGCGTATCGGCTTCAAGGGCACGGAAGACCTGGGCGGCGGCTTGAAGGCAGGCTTCCAGATCGAGCACGGCTTTGCAGCCGACACCGGTGTCGCGAATTCGCCGTTCTGGGGGCGTCAATCTGAAGTGAACCTCGGCAGCAGCACCCTCGGTACCGTCCGCCTGGGCCGGTTCACGAGTGATGCCTACTATGCCACTGCTGACTACGTCAGCATGCACAACCACGACACGGGCACGTCGTCGGACGCGCTGTATGCCTACGTGTCGAGCAACGCCAACAAGGTCGCGTACCATTCGCCGACCTTCAGCGGCGCAACCTTCGACATCGCTCGCACACTGGGCGAAGGCGTTGTGAAGCCGACCTACGATGCGGCCGTGAACTGGGATGGCGGCCCGCTGCACCTGGGTGCCGGCTACGCCAAGGACGACAACAAGCACCAGTTCGCTGTGCGCGCCCTGTATGAAATGGGCGCCTTCACGTTCGGCGGTTATATCCAGCGTGACAAGAACAATACGTTCGCGCTCGACTGCGTTGCTTCTCCCGCTGCCTGCGCCCAAGTGGGCAACCGCACCAATATCCGCCTGTCCGGCATGTACACCATGGGTCAGACGGAACTGCACCTGAACTTCGGCAAGGCCGGCAAGAACGGTTCGCTTGCTGACAGCGAAGCCAAGCAGTTCACCGCAGGGGTCAACTACAACCTCAGCAAGCGCACCAAGGTCTATGGCTTCTACACCAAGCTCGACGACAACGCGGCCAACCTGTATGGCGGTGACTTCCGCTCGGTGGCGATGGGCATTCGCCACAACTTCTGATTGTCTTGAGCGATCGTTGATTCGCAGGGTGGGCGCGAGCCCATGCGAGTGGCCCCAGGGTTGAACAGCGCCCGCGGGGTTTCGTCAACTCTGTGCAATCAACGAATTCGTTGGCGCCGCAGCCGCTTCACAGCGCTGCGGCGCTTTCGTTTTGGATTCGAACTATTTGTGGGCGTTTTCGGCAAGGTGATCCGTGGTATGCATTGTTTTATCGTGGCGCGCTCCTGTTGCCCCTGCACGAGTACTGACCGATGCGAGCACCTGCCGTACCGCCGCGCCCTCATGGCTTCTTGCTCAAGGTGCCGCGGCGACATTCGCCACATCGCCGAATGTCCGATCGCTGCGCTGCTTGTCCCGGGGAACACCCGCCCAGCTATGCCGTGGCTCTGCAGCGAGCCCTGCACGGGCCCTTCACTGGGGCAAGCCCCCCCCAGCCCCCGCGGCCTAGGGCCGCAACGCATCGGCGCCTGCCTTGCGCATGAACCGGTGCAGCTTTCGACAGGTGGCGTCCAACGAATCCTGTTCTGATTCGCTGATGCGTGGCCACATGAGCGGAGCACCATCGTCTTCGATGAGTTGTCGCAGGGCGCCTTCGACGTCCAAGCGGGCAAGCTCTTCGTCTTCGTAGCGCCGCCGGATCAGTTCGCCGCCGAGCACCCAGAGATTGTTGCGGTGCCGGCTCACGGTCTTGCGCGCCAGCCCCTGATCCAGCAGGTGGAGCAGAAACGGCGTGAGGATCTCGACGACCTGCTGCCCTACAGCGAGATCCAGCTCATCGTAGCGCCATGATTGCGGCCAGTTGTCCAAGTCTGGGCATGCTTGTCGCAGGCGCTGTGCGACCTGCGGCGCAAGAATCGACGCACCGGCACGAATGCCTCGGGGGTTGACCATGTTGCTGACCCGTTTGCTCAACGCCTGCCACCACTTTCCCGACTTCGTCTACGCCGCCGTGCGGCTGATCGCCGCCACCAGCACCATCGAGGTGGATGTGCGACCACGCCGGGGCTCCAAGGCGCACTGCTCGTGTTGCGGCAAGCCTGCGCCCGGATATGGCGTGCTGCCTGTGCGGAGGTTTGAGTTCATCCCGATCTGGGGCTATGCCGTGATGCTTGTGTATGCCATGAGGCGCGTGAAGTGTGGCCAATGCGGCGTGAAGGTAGAGTCGGTGCCCTGGGCAACGGGCAAGCACACCCTGACCGAGGCCTACATGTTGTACCTGGCGCACTGGGCACGCAAGCTGTCGTGGAAGGAGACGGCGCTGAGCTTTGGCACCACCTGGGACAAGGTCTGCCATGCCGTG
>Ga0136846_1234581_pt1 | contig 13367 bp, 9 predicted proteins | sample HopSoiMetagenom2_FD_96841 | JGI IMG/M metagenome (GOLD analysis project Ga0136846, IMG submission 96841) | Grasslands soil microbial communities from Hopland, California, USA - 2 Assembly 2016 (version 4) | ecosystem: Environmental > Terrestrial > Soil > Grasslands | place: USA: Hopland... | reverse complement strand
GACGGGTCGGAGTAACGTTGGGCGCGAGAAACGAGAAAATCTTGCCCAGCCACGGGCCACATGCAAAAACATAGGCGTCAGCCGTTAGAGATTCGCCTGCGCCGACCTTTATGCCGCGCATCTGATTCGAAGCGATCTGGCCGGGACTCACTTGTGCCTGCTTGTATTCTCCCCCCTCCTTAACGAAGGCATTTAGAACCGCCTCACACGCGCGTCGCGCAGCCAAATAACCAGAGTTCGGTTCGTACACGCTCCACGCAATCCCATCGAAGTTGATTTGCGGCCAGCGCTTCGCGCACTCGCTCGCGGATAATCTCTCGAATTGCATACCCGCCTCGCTGAGTAAAGGCAGCGCGGCGCGCTCATACGAGTCATCCTGGCCCGCCATCCAAAGCACGCCAGTCCGATAGAACAGGTTCAGATCCCACTTCTGCTCGTACTCTTGCCACATTCTCAGAGCACGCGCGGCCATCTGTGTGTAGATGCGCCCTGCACCGTAAGTTCCGCGAATGATGCGGGTCTCGCCACCAGAACTGGCGCGCGAATTTCCTGGCCCCCAGGCGTCAAGCAGCGTTACTTTCGCGCCTTTCTCCAGAAGTTGCAACGCGGTCCATCCGCCGAACGCACCCGCGCCCACCACAATTACCGATTTTTGAGGAGAACTCGCGAACGCCCGCGATCCCATCAGATAAGCCCCCACCGCTGTGGAACTTTTTATGAAAGTCCGCCGAGAACTGCCATCAGCATTCATGAAAAAAATTCTATAACCAGCACCGAGCTGTTGCGTGCTCTAGCTTGCCTTAAGAGGCCAGTTCAGTTGCCCGCCACGGCTGAGCGCCAGATTTCCAATGTGTCCCGCGGCGGCCGCTGCCACTCCGGCTTCAACTGGCGCATTCGGTTCCTTGCGGCTCTTAACGCAGTTGAAGAAGTTTTCCATGTGCTCGATGGTGCCGTCGCGGAAGCTTCGAGCCGTGGCCACCGGATTCTGGTCTCTGGGCGCGTCCTCGCGGTAAATGCTGAATGCGCCACGAGTGATTTTCAAGGTTGCCTCCGTGCCACGGAACTCCAGGCCGCCATCATCGATTGAGGAACTCATCATTCCTTCATAGACCACATCGAAGTTCGGATATCGGAACGCAGCCTGAATCGTGTCGGGACAATCCCACTGCTCGAAGATGTATTTGTCGGCCAGTATCTGCGCCCGGCTCGGCTGATTTGCCTTCATGGCCCAGTGCACTACGTCGATCCAGTGCGTGAACAAATCTGTCATAGCGCCGCCACCAAAATTCCAGAACCAGCGCCAGTGAAAGAATTTTTCCTCACTGTAGGGCTGATCAGGCGCGGTTCCGAGCCAGCGCTTCCAATCGAGCGCTTGCGGATCAACCGGCTTTTTCGGCCAGTCCCTTTGGTAGTTCTGCCACCAGTAGGTCCGCACTTGGACGACCCGGCCAAGACTGCCTGCCTGAATCAACTCGACTGCATCGCGAAAATGCGTCCAACTGCGCTGCTGCATTCCGCATTGCAATATCTGCTTGCTCGAACGGACGGCGCGCGTCAGCGTGGCACCCTCCTCAAGGGTATGAGTCACTGGCTTTTCCAGGTACACGTCTTTGCCCGCCTTCAGAGCGTCCACTGCCATCGCGACGTGCCAGTGGTCCGGAGACGCAATGATCACAGCGTCAATATTCTGCTCAAGGACCTCGCGATAATCTAAATGAATAGTCGCCAGGCCATTTGAACGTTCCTTCACGGCATCACTATGTGGCCCATAGGCATCGCTCACTGCCACGATCTGGTACGGTCCGACCTTGTCCGCAGCATCGAGCAGGCCTTTCATTCGCTGTCCCGCGCCGATGATTCCCAGGCGCAGAGTGTCGTTCGCTCCAAAAACGCGGGTCGATGCTAGTGCGGTAAGTCCGCTGGCCATCAGAAAGGTGCGGCGAGTTGTTGTCATCGTGTAAGAGGCCTCCACTGAGGATTTCGCATTGAATGCTATCAACTTTGTTTTTTTCTGCAATCACAAATTCATAGCCATGATTCTTCATCTTGGCGAGGTTGCAGCATCTTGATTTATCCTCTTCAGCACGATGCGAACTAAAATCTCGACCTTCGCTGTCATAGTTCTCTGCATTTCTGCCGGCATTTCCGCGCAAGCATCACCCGCTCCACAATCAGAAGCACAAATCGCCGGAAAGCCCAAACCCGAAGAGACAGAACTCTGGGAACCGGTGCCCGTCGTGGTTACGCCGGGAACCGACTGCGGCGCCCCTCCTTCAGACGCAGTTGTTTTGTTCGACGGGAAAAATCTTGACGAATGGGTTTCCGACAAAGACAAGTTACCCGCAAAGTGGATCGTCGACGACGGCGTACTTACCGTAAACAAAGCTGCTGGGAACATCGAAACGAAACGCCGTTTTCACAATTACCAGCTCCACATCGAATGGCGAATTCCGGAAAATATCACAGGCAGTGGTCAGGCCCGCGGCAACAGCGGCGTGTTCCTGGCGTCCACAGGAACCAGCGACGGCGGCTACGAATTGCAGGTCGTCGATTCGTATAAAAACCAGACTTATGTGAACGGCATGGCGGGCAGCATCTACAAGCAATCGATTCCGCTCGCGAACCCAAGTCGCAAGCCGGGCGAGTGGCAGACATACGACGTGGCGTGGACCGCACCAGCCTTCAATTCTGATGGATCGCTAAAATCTCCCGCATACGTGACGGTCTTCTTTAATGGCGTTCTGGTTCAAAATCATTTCGAACTAAAGGGCGAGACCCGCTATATCGGTCAGCCATTCTACAAAGCTCATGGTGATTCACCGATTCTGCTACAGGCGCACGGCGACGCCAGCCAGCCAATCAGTTTCCGGAACATTTGGGTGAGGGAATTGAAGTAGTTCTTCAAATGCGTGCTGGAGATCATCGGACAGAATTTCACCCTTCACTTTGCCACGCCGAGTATCGCTGCATACGCCGTAACTACCTGCAAAGAGCTGCGTAGCGCGATGAGAGTGAGCGTCATAACCGGTGGTCGGCCCAGCTCACCATCGCATCCCGAAGAGATCAATATGCCGGCTGGAAACTATGGCCCGTTGAGAAACGCAAAGCGCCTCATCCACCACGAACAGTTCATTTTGCGAACCTGAGCTGCGCGACAAAGAACCTGATTCTGGGTAGAATGGCAGTTCATGTCCCGTCTTATCCGATGGAGTGTTCTTCCTAGCGGCCTCTGATCCGCATCGCGGCGACACTCCGTTCGCGAGTATCATTCCTTTTCACAACAGAGATGTGCGAAACCTGCAATCACTTAACAAATGAATCACATCACGTCTGAAGACGTGACCTGATACAAACCGCACAAGGCAAAAGCTAGGAGCGAGAAGCTGTGGCTGTTTCATACGACGCAATCGTAATCGGAGGCGGGCACAATGGGCTCACCCACGCGGCTTATCTCGCGCGTGCGGGCAAGAAAGTGCTTGTGCTCGAGCGCAGGCACGTGCTCGGCGGCGCGGCGGTGACGGAGGAAGTGTTTCCCGGATTTAAGTTTTCCGTGTGCTCTTACGTGGTGTCGCTGTTGCGGCCCGAGATCATTCGCGACCTCGACCTGCCTCGGCATGGCCTCGAAATTCTTCCTCTCGATGGCACCTTCACGCCGATGCCCAGCGGCGACTATCTGTGGCGCGTGAACGATCATGGGAAGACATATCGCGAAATTTCCCGCCACTCGCGCCTCGATGCTGACGCTTACGAAGATTTCGGCAAGTCCATGCAGCCCATGTGCCACTTCGTAAAGCCTATCCTTAATATGGTCCCGCCCGACCCCACCGGGCTTAACCCGCGGGACTTATCGAAGTTGCTGTTCATGGCGCGGCGTTTTCAGAAGCTGGCGTCAAACGATCGTTACAACCTCGTTCAATTGATGACCATGAGCGCAGCCGATTTTCTCGATCAGTGGTTCGAGACCGACGTGCTCAAGGCCACGATGTCGGCTTCGGGAATTATCGGCACATTTCTCGGCGTGCGCTCGCCGGGCACCGCCTACGTTCTGCTTCATCACTACATGGGTGAGATTGACGGTGCATTTCGTGCCTGGGGATTCGCTCGCGGCGGCACTGGGGGAATTTCAAACGCCATCGGCGATGCGGCGATTGAGGCCGGAGTCGAGATTCGTAAAGAAGTCGCGGTCGCGAAGATCATTGTGAAGGGCGGCCGTGCCGTTGGAGTGGCTCTGACCAATGGCGATGAAATCTATGGCAAGATCATTTCATCAAGCGTTGACCCCCGGCATACGTTTATCGAGTTTATCGACGATGAGAAATTACCGGTGGACTTCGTCGATGAAGTGAAGCGGTATAAATTCCGCGGATCATCCGGCAAAGTGAACCTCGCGCTCGACGCGCTGCCGGATTTCAAGTGCATGCCGGGCGCTGGCCCTCATCTTCGCGGCGCGATGTCCATTTCTCCCGGTGTGGAATACATGGAACGTGCGTACGACGATGCGAAGTACGGCACATTCTCGCGCCGCCCGTACATTGACATGGTTATTCCATCATTGACCGATCCCAGCGTCGCCCCTCCCGGCAAGCACGTTATGTCATGCTTCGTGCAGTACGCGCCCTACAAGCTGAAGCCGGGATTGAATTGGGACCAGATCAAAGATGATTTCGGAAATACGGTGATAGACACCATTTCCGAATACGCGCCCAATCTGAAAGACATCATCCTGCATAAGCAGGTGCTCACGCCTCTGGATCTCGAACGCGAATGGGGCTTGACCGAAGGCAATATTTTCCAGGGCGAGTTGTCGCTGGAACAGCTTTTCTTTTTGCGTCCAGCTCCGGGATGGGCCCGCTTCCGCACTCCCATCAAGAACCTTTATATGTGCGGCTCAGCCACCCACCCGGGTGGCGGGATTATGGGGGCCCCAGGAAGGCTTTCGGCGCTTGAGGTGCTGAAAGATGTTGGGGGATCTGCGCGTGTCTAGCCCTCGCGATATCGTCCTTATCGGCGGCGGCCATAACGGCCTGGTTACCGCGTTCTATCTCGCCAAAGCCGGATACAAGCCGCTCGTGCTCGAGCGTCGCAATCAGGTCGGCGGCGCCGCCATTACCGAAGAATTTCATCCAGGTTTCCGCTCGTCAGTACTCGCGCACTCAGCCGCACTTCGTCCCGATATCGTTCGCGATATGCAGCTCGAAAAACATGGGCTGAACCTCATCACCCCCGACATCGAGCAGACTGCACTCTCGCCTGACGGCCGCGCCCTGGTTCTGCATAGCGATCAACAGAAAGCGGCGCAGGAGATCGCGAACCTTTCACAGAAAGATGCAGAGCGGTATCCACAATTTCAGAAATCCGTCGCTAAAATCGCCGGAGTTATTTCGCATCTTCTCACCCTTTCCCCTCCGGACATTGAGAGCCCCAACACGGGGGATTTGCTCAGCCTTCTCAAGGTTGGCCGCCTCGCGCGTGGTCTCGGCAGGAAAGATATGTTCAGCCTTTTGCGCTGGGCGCCGATGGCCATCGCGGATCTCGCCGCCGAATTTTTCGAGACGGAATTGCTGCGCGCTACTGTCGCTGCCCAGGGCATCTTCGGAACGTTCGCCGGCCCTTGGTCGGCAGGGACAGGCTTGATCTACCTGCTTCGCGCCACGCATGGGACACCATCGCTCGTACAGGGAGGAATCGGCGCCGTTACTCAGGCCATGGCTGCCGCGGCGCAGAAAGCCGGAGCCGAGATTCGCACCGGGGCCGAGGTGATAGAGATCAGCGTAAAGAGCAACGCGGCACAAGGGGTCGTGCTCTCCACCGGCGAGCAGATTCTCGCGAGAGCTGTCATCTCCAACGCCGACCCGAAACGCACCTTCCTCAAGCTTACCGATCCTTCGTTGCTCTCGCCTACGTTCACCAAGCGCCTGCAGAACTACCGCATGAATGGGACCGTGGCCAAGGTCAATCTTGCGCTCTCAGCATTGCCGGCGTTCACCGCCATGAATGGAAATTCAGAAGCGCTCAGCGGTCGCATCCACATCGGTCCCGAAATTGACTACCTGGAGCGCGCCTTCGACGAATCGAAATACGGAAACTTTTCTCGTGCTCCCTACCTCGAGATAACGATTCCTTCCTTGACGGATCCCTCCCTGGCGCCCGAAGGCAAGCATGTCATGTCTATCTACATGCAATATGCGCCTTACAGACTGAAGAATGGATCATGGGACCAGCAACGGACGGCCCTCGGCGATACGGTTGTAAAGACGCTCGCCCAATACGCGCCAGATCTGCCGGGAAAAATCCTGTCACACCAGATCATCACTCCAGCCGATCTCGAAGAGCAATATGGTCTCACCGGCGGGCATATTTTTCATGGAGAACTGGCGCTCGATCAGATCTTCACCATGCGGCCCATGCTTGACTGGGCGCGTTATCGCACGCCCATCGACAATCTTTATCTATGCGGATCGGGCACCCATCCGGGTACTGGCCTGACCGGTGCTTCGGGCGCGAACGCTGCGAGAGAGATCATAAAGGACATCAAGGCGCGGCGATGACCAGGAAGTCTGCTGTTCTCCTGCTTAGCTGTCCCGACCGTAAAGGCGTTGTCGCTGCCATCTCCGGATTCATCGCTCAACACGGCGGAAATATTCTGCACGCCGACGAACATGGTGATGCGGCTTCAAACACATTCCTGATGCGAGTGGAATTCGATCCCTCTGAACTGGACATACCGCTCAGCGACTTCGCCTGGCAGTTCGGCCAGACTGCAAAGAATTTCGAGATGCAATGGCGGCTGGCGCTTACTGACGTTCGCCAGCGCATGGCCATCATGGTTTCCAGATACGACCATTGCCTCGTTGATCTTCTGTATCGGCACCATTCGGGCGAGCTTGCCTGTGACATTCCTTGCATCGTTTCCAATCACGGCGACAGCCAGGCCATCGCCGAGTTCTATCGCATTCCTTTCTTTCTGGTTCCGGTTGAAAAAGGGAACAAACGAGCTGCCGAGCGCCTGATCATGGCACAACTGGAAAAGCATGCGATTGATTTCATCGTGCTCGCGCGCTACATGCAGGTTCTGTCATCCGAATTTGTCAACGCGTATCAGCACCGGATCATCAACATTCACCACTCATTTCTGCCGGCGTTTGTAGGAGCGAAACCCTATCATCAGGCATTTACTCGTGGCGTGAAGCTGATTGGCGCTACCAGCCACTATGTGACGGAAGTACTCGATGACGGCCCCATCATTGAACAGGATGTTGTCCGCATCTCGCATCGCGATTCCGTCGAAGACCTCATCCAGAAGGGCCGCGATCTCGAAAAAGTGGTGCTCTCTCGCGCCGTCCGCTGGCACGTTGAAAATCGCGTTCTGTTGTACGGGAACAAAACAGTCGTGTTCGACTAGGATCGAGCTCTACTCTGCGCCTCCGCATCTCGTGGAAGTTTTTCCCGTCTTACTAAGGTAACTACCCCGTAACCGTTAGGTCTGGCACACTTTCATTTTGCATCCGTTCCGTTGAGGGAAACCTGATTGGCTGAAGATCCCAAATGGGAGCTTGCCATCCTTGCCACCGTTCAGGGCTTCTACGAGAAGCTTCTGCAGGAGTCCGTCGAAGGTGAGGTCCCGGTTCCAGCCGGGCTGGAGAATGTATCACTCCAGGGCGATGATGATGTAGGCAACTTGCTCGGCACCATGCGCCGTTGGTTGCGTCTGCTCGACATGGCCACATCACCAGCCATGTTGCGTCGTGCGTTCACCGATGAGACCGATCCAGAGATTGCGGAAGCCATGCTGCGCTACTTCGTGCGCAAGAAAGAACACACCGAATTTGATCGCGACAAGGCGGACATCGTTTCCACCTTTCTCTATCGCCACCCGCGTGTGCCCGGCCAATGGGAGCAACGCGGCTACGGACTTGACGGATCACTGCCGCTCTCGCCGTTCGAAATTGCCATGATAGAAATTCTGGCGGATGCCGAGCTGCCCCCTTTGCCGGAGGAACATCTGCAGATTCTGCGACGCTTTGATTCACTCGAGGAGCAAGTGGTTCGGTTCCGTGACTTCAACGCGCTGCTCGAATCGGGAATCATTCAGACGGTTCGCCAACTCAAGGAGTCACTCGAAAATTCGTTTTTTCATCCTGGAGTCCTCGCCACCATCGCGCCCTATAACGCTGCGTTCGGCGCGAAATTCGACGAGCTCTTCCACGAAGCCAGCCGTGAGATCAAAACCTTCGCTAACGACCTTGAAGAACAGGGTGGGACGATTCTGGGCAGCGTGGACGGTGTTGACGTCACCATCGACCACATCAAAACGATGGACGAAAATGGGCTGCTCAAGCTCGATTACAGCAATGCCCTCGAAAAATTCCATCGCGTTTCACGCCTGAAGCAGGCCCTGGAACAGAAGCCCCCGATAAAACGTGTGGGCAAAGGTGAGCGTCCCGCCGCAAAAGTGGCGCCCAAACCAAGTCCTGCCGTAACTCGTCCTACGCTCAACCTGAAGCAGATGCGCAAAGCTGTCACGTCTCAGCAATTGGCTGCTGAAGAAACCAAGTTGCTCAAGGTAGAGGAATCGGTACGAATTTTTGTTCGCGTCGCCGATCCCAAATTCCGCCAGGTTGTACCTATGCGCTTCTTCAACCTGACACTTACGCCAGCGGAAGCCGACGCGTACTGCGCAGATTATCTGGAAGAGAAAAGCTTGCGTGCTGGTGTGGCCCGGGTGTTGCTGCGCGTCGTGGCGGTCAACGCCCGCGTAATCACCGAGCTTGAAGAATTAAAGCGCGCCAGCAATTCACCATCGCTTTGGAAATTACATGCTGATTCCCTGGTCGCGCTGCTCGAAATTGGCTGGAATGCGGCCGAAAACGCAAAGCGCGTCTGCACGCTTGCCTCACAACGCGGCGAGACACAGCAGGTCGAGGAAGTCGAAACCTCGCTTAAGAAATTACGGGACTACAGCGGCATTGCGGAAACCATGCTGGCGGGTTCGGTGGAAGCAAAAAGCGCCGCAGCCGGCGCAGACTGAATCTCGTCTCACTCATATCTCAGCGCTTCCGCCGGCAATATTCTGGCTGCTGACCACGAAGGATAAATTGTCGCCACCAGCGCTGTTCCTACCGCGACTATCGCAACCAGAACTCCATCCATTACACGCGGAGCAAACGGGACATAGTCGATCGAGTAAACCTCCGGCGCAAGCGAGAACATGTGATAGTGGCCTCCGATCCACGATAGGGAATACCCCAGCACCAGGCCAATGACGGTTCCTACCACCCCAATCAGCGCGCCTTGAGCAATAAATATTTTTCGCACCTGAGCTTTGCGGGTGCCCATCGACATCAGCACGGCGATATCGCGCGTTTTTTCCATCACCATCATGGTCAGCGAGATCAGAATATTGAGTGCAGCTACAAAAACAATCAGACTGACTGTGATGAACGTGACCAGTCGCTCCAGCTTCAGCGCATGGAACAGCGGCTTGTTCTGCTCCATCCAGTTTGTAGTCATGAATCCGGCACCGGCCGCCTGCTCAAGTGCGCTTCCTACTTCGCCGGCCTTGTAAATGTCGTCGATCTTGAACTCAATAACCTGAATCACATTGCCGAGCGCGAATAGTTTCTGCGCGTCTGAAAGCCGCGTGAAAGACCACGACAAATCGTAGTCGTAGAATCCGGAATCAAAAATCCCGGCCACGCGAAAACGGCTGTATTTCGGCACCAGTCCAAAAGGTGTGAGCTCTCCCTGCGGACTCGTCACGAGTACCACCGAGCCAACTTTCGCTCCCAGATCATCAGCCATCTGCTTTCCCAGGATGATTGGCGGCATCGCATCGCGTCTTCGCTGTACGTCGGCAAGCGAATCGGCGTCTTGATCCGCTTGTGTGGCGGGGAGTTGTGTGGCTGGGTGTTGTGTGGCTGGGTATTGTGTGGCGCGGGCGCCCTCGCCCGCGGAACTTTCACCGGAGCCCACTCCAATATCCGAACTCGGTTCCTCCAACGCATCCGACGACCCTTGTTTCACGCTATCCAGCAGATCGCTGACCTTGCGCTCATCTTTCGGGATGATCCCCTTCAGCACCGCGCCTTTCGCTCGCGCTCCCAGCGAGATCAGCACCTGTTCATAGATGTCGGGAGCAGCCGCAATAACGTGCGGCTGCTTCTGAAGCCGCTCCATTAGCGGACGCCAGTCCGTAATTCCATCACCCATCGTCCGCAGCAGATTCACATGCGACGTTGATCCCAGCAGCCGCTCCTGGAGGTCCTGGCGAAATCCGTTGTTGATTGCCAGCGCAATGATGAGCGACGCCACGCCGGCCGCAACGCCGGTGATCGAAATTCCCGTGATCACGCCAATGACCGCCTGCTTGCGCTTGGCACGCAAATATCGCGACGCTATGAAGAATTCGAAACGCATCAATTGTTCACTTCACTCACAGCTTTGCGCCGGCCGGAACAGACATTCTAGCCTGAGCCTACCTGCAATTCCTGAACGTGTGGCACATTAGTAAGAACATGTCCGTCCCTGACAGCCATGGCCACGCCGGTCTGGCCGCCTTTCGCCATATCAATTTCACGCTGTATGCCGCTGGCAGATTTTGCGTTGTCGCGGCACTCGAGATGCAGTCGGTCGCAGTTGGATGGCAAATCTACGAGATAACCCGGCGTCCGCTCGATCTCGGCTACGTCGGACTGGTTCAGTTTATTCCCGTGATCGCGTTGTTTCTCGTCGCCGGGCATGTGGTGGACCGTTTTAACCGCAAAACCGTTCTGCTGCTGTGCACTCTGGGAATGGCGATATGCTCGGGCCTGCTTGTAGAGATCACCCGAATCGGTGTGCCCAGAGTCGCCCCGATTTATGCGGTATTGTTTTTGCTCGGCGTGGTGCGCGTATTCAACGGACCCGCAGGCCGGGCCCTGCTTCCGCTGCTCGTTCCCGACGAAGTTTTTCCCAATGCCGTAGCGTGGAACGCCACTGTCTTTCAGGCGGCAACCATCCTTGGCCCTGCACTCGGTGGTGTGCTTTATGCAGCGTTCCATGGTCCTGCCGGGGTTTATACGACCACGGTGATGACGTGCCTGCTTGCAACTGTTGCGCTTACCCGCATCCACCTCCGCCCATCAAACCGCGCGCGTGAAGAGGGGAGTGCGCGGACGGTGCTTGCGGGCTTGCACTATATCTGGACACACAAAATGATTTTGGGTTCTATATCACTGGATCTATTCGCTGTGCTGCTCGGCGGATCAGTTGCGCTGCTTCCGGTTTTTGCCCGCGAGATTCTTCACACCGGCCCCTGGGGCTTGGGCATTCTGCGTTCCGCGCCCGGAATCGGCGCCCTGATCATGGCGTTTGGTCTGGCCTATCGGCCGCTAAGAAGCCGGGTTGGCAAGGTCATGCTGGCCTGCGTGGCGGGATTTGGCGTATTCACTATCGTCTTCGGTATCTCACGCAACATGACCGTGTCTCTTATCGCGCTCTTGCTCACGGGCGCCGCAGACATGGTGAGTGTAGTCGTGCGTGGCATTTTGGTGCAGGTTGCTACTCCTGACGAAGTCCGCGGACGAGTGAACGCCGTGGACATGATTTTCATCGGCGCTTCCAATGAATTAGGTCAATTTGAGTCGGGATTGACGGCGCACTGGTTTGGCACCGTCCCGGCGGTGATCATCGGGGGCGCGGGAACATTGGTCGTCGTGGGGCTGTGGAGCTGGCTCTTTCCCGATCTGCGCGACGCTGATCGTCTCACCCAGAAGGCCGAGAGCTCGGTACCAGAACTTCTTTAGACGACAACGCCCGGGCTTGGGACCCGGGCGTCTTCATCTCAAACCTGTTTATCCAATGTGCTTGTCGAGAGCTTTCTGAATCTGCTCCTTCGGCACGTAACCTACAATCTGCTCCTTGACCTGGCCACCCTTGAAAACCAGCAGGGTAGGAATGCCACGCACCCCGTACCGCATCGGTGTAGCGCTGTTGCGGTCAACATCCATTTTGCCAATCTTTACCTTGCCCGCATACTGTGTCGCGAGTTCATCCACAATCGGGGCGATCGCACGGCACGGACCGCACCAGGCAGCCCAGAAATCCACCAGTACTGGGGTTTCGGCTTTCAGCACATCCTGGTCAAAGTTCGCGTCTGTTACTTCTAAAATTCCATTTCCTGCCATTGTTCCTCCGGCGCTAAGTGCTTTCTGCTGCGGTCCTTTTATCGTAGCACCAGAATATTGGATGCTGGTTTCGCTGGAAGGTCGCAAGCCTGCGGCCAAAGTAAAAAGCGTTCCGGATCACCGGAACGCCTCTGGCAGCCCTCCCCCAGAACTGCCAAACCACACCTGAATACTAGAAGCAGCTCTGGAAGGTGTAAATGTCACTTAAGTAATGCGGTTAAGTGCCTTTTGAGCCATTGAAAACAAGGGTGGATCCGGATCCGGCACAATCGTGCGTTACTTCTTGCGCCAGGTCTGGCCACCATCGGAGGTGCGCCAGATTTCGCCATTGACCGCTGAAACCGAGCCGTTCGCGCCGTCAGCAAACTCGATACGGGTGACGTCTGTTGTGAGCTTCTCGCCGTTGTCAGAGGCAATGACCTGCGCCCAGGTCTGCCCGGAATCGCTGGAATGATAAAGCGCGCCGGCTTTGCCGCCGACCCAGATATCTGAATTTGCAGAGAAGATCGCACGAAATCCGCTCGTGTTTCCTACGGGAACAATTTCCCAGCTCTTGCCGGAATCAACGGAGCGCTGCAGGTTTCCGTCCGCCGAGAGCGTCCATTGCGCCGGAGTGTTGTTGCTTGCGGGTCGCGTATCAGTTTTGGTGGCAGCTTTTTTTCGGCTGAGCGTGGCAGCCTGCTTCTGATCGCGCGCAACAACTTCGGCTGTCGTTTGCGGCGATGGCAACACGGTGCTCAGGAGAGCTCCGGAAATTTTCGCTTCCTCTCGCGCCTCTGGGTTCGGCGCTGCAGCGCTGACCTCAACAGTCTCAGCCATGGAGCCAACATCGAGCTTCACTGCAAGCTCTGCCGTTTTGTGATCAAGCACTGCTACTTGCCCGATTTCAGTTTGCCTGAATCCAGCAGCCTTGGCTTTGAGCGCATAGGAACCCGGCGTGAGTCCATCGAAGCTGAATTTTCCTGCTGAATCTGAGGTGACCGTCTTCTCAGCGGAAGGCCCGACCAAAGTGACCTGCGCATTCGCTACAGCGGCCCCAGCTGGATCGATCACCGTTCCCTTAAGTTTGTTCGCGGCAGAGGATTGACCCGCTCCCATTCCGGCCGCGTAGGGGAGAACCTCGGCGTCTTTACTCTTGGCCATCGCCGCTGGAGCTGCGGCGGCTTGATCCAGCATCTCCGAAGACGTAACCTCATTCTTCGT
>Ga0136846_1240157_pt1 | contig 13368 bp, 13 predicted proteins | sample HopSoiMetagenom2_FD_96841 | JGI IMG/M metagenome (GOLD analysis project Ga0136846, IMG submission 96841) | Grasslands soil microbial communities from Hopland, California, USA - 2 Assembly 2016 (version 4) | ecosystem: Environmental > Terrestrial > Soil > Grasslands | place: USA: Hopland... | reverse complement strand
TGGATCCGCGGAACGGGTTCTTGCCGTTCAGATTCGTCGTCTCGATGACGAGCGTATCGCCTTCCCAGTGCCCGCGCGAATCGCCCATCCACTGCCGCACGTTCTCGGGCAGCGCCGCGGCGCGGTTGTCGATCGGGATGATGCGGAGGTCGTGAATCATCTCGACGAGAATCATCACGTATCCGGGGCCATGGACGATGTGGTAGTTGCTGTTGTAGCCGGCGTTCATCATCGGCGGCCCTGAGCCGGCCATGATGAGGCAGCGCGTGCCCACCGGCATATTCTGCACGGCGTCGGTCGTCGCGCCCATGCGCCGCCGTTCCGCGGCGCGGTCGGCGGCCCGCTTCTGGCCTTCCGCCGTCAGCGGCGGCATCTTCCCGTTCGCCGGATCCACGATCATCGATGTCCGCAGAGCGTTCTTGACGACCGCCGACTGGCTTCTGTCGAGACCGAACTGGGTGAAGTCATAGTGCACGTCTGCGACGGTGCCGGGCTCGGTCTGCTCGGCTTCGCGCGCCGCGGCGGCCTTCACCACGTCCGCGAACTCCGCTTCCGTGTAGAGCGCCTTCGTGACTTTGTCCGGCCGCTCGAGCGGGACGTACGTGGAGTTGGTCCAATAGCCCTGGAAATCCGGCTGGCCGTCGGGGGTGCGGGGCAGCGTCCATTTCTTTTCCCCCGCGGGCTTGGCAGCCGCCGCGGGCCTGGCGGGCAACGGCTTTGCGGAGGCCGGAGCCTGGGCCGCCACATTCCCTGTCGCGGCGACGGTCAGCGGCGTCGCTGCCAGCAGCACGCCGAATGACGCGAGAGCTCGTGGTCTCATTGTGGAAGTCCTTTCGCTTACCGCTCTACGGAGTCCGGGTGCCGGGTTTGCGCAGATGTCCGTAGATCAAGTCTTCGACGAACTCGACGCACCTGAATTCGAGGAGGCGCGCTCCCTTTTCCTTCCGGCGATAAATCGTCATGCTCATCTTCCAGGGCCGCGAGAACACTTTCTTGTCGTCGATGGTGGCTTCCCAGTTCAGATGATCGGGGCTCGCCGCGGTGATGCGTTCGACGACGTGGAGGGCATCGCTGTGAAAGTTTCCCGACCGGTCGAACCAGCTCAGGTCGTTGAACCCTGTCGTGTCGATGACGAGCGTCTCACCCTCCCAGTGCCCGTTCGACCAGCCCATCCAGCTGTCGGCCGGCGCTTCCTTGTGATCGTCCATGTACACGGTACGAATGGCGCCGGCATACTGGAACGCCATCATGATCGTCTTCGTGCTCTGGATGATCTGGAACGGCTGCGCGATATACATCGCGCGGGGTACGCCGGGGAGATAGCACTTGATTTCGGGATCCGCGGTGAGGCGCTTGTCGAAATTCGTCTTCTTCGTCGCCGCCGCCGCAGGCAGATATGGAAGCGGTCCGTCAGTCACGATGCCGAGTCCGGGAACAACAGCGTCTTCGGCACCGAGCGCGAGAACCCGGCCGGGCGCCGCGGAATGGCCTTCGATGTCCCAGTCGGCCTCGTTGATGGTCTGCCAGATGCCGTTGAGATTGGGTTTGCCGTCCGCGGTCCGGGGTGCGCGGTACGCGGGTGCCTGGCCCGCCACGGGAATGACAGCGGCGGCGGCGACGGCCAACGCGGTGCCGGTCAGGAGCGCACGTGCACGGAACCGCATTCTCATCTATCGACTCCGTTCGAGGTCGTCCGACGGTCGCCTGCACGTCGCCGACGCGGTCGATCAGCGAGAGTATAAGCGGGTGCCGCCCTCCACGCTACTGCGAACGGTGAGCCCCTGTTGGGGGCGCGTTTCTGCCTGTCGCGCCCCTGCCCTGAACATTTGCCAGCGCCGTCAGGCTGACGCATGATTACGGCGGTTCGAGGAGGGCTCGTGCGCATCTCGATCGACTGGCTGGCGGTCCTGGCGGCTGCGGCCGCCGTGCTCCTGATCAAGGTCGGCATCCTCTCCGGGATTCCGTGGTGATGCCGCCGGAAACTAGGACGGACACGCTCGCGTACTCCGTGGATGCCGCACGGCAGCTGCCGCGCTGGGCGCAGCTCATCCCTGGCACGCTGCTCCTCGCCGTGGTGGGATTTGCCGGCAAGGTGACGGAGCAGTCGATCGCCGACTACGGCAGGTCGCATCACCTGACGCTTCCCAACATCGAGTACGTGCTCTGGGCGATCATCTTCGGCCTCGTGGTGTCGAACACGGTCGGCATCCCGGCGATCTTCCGCGCGGGTGTGGACACCTACGAGTTCTGGCTCAAGACCGGGATCGTGCTCCTCGGCGTCCGATTCCTCCTCGGCGACGTGATGAAGCTCGGTGGCGTGAGCCTCGTCTGCGTCGCGATCGAACTATCGGCGGCGATCGTGCTGATGACGGCGCTTGGCCGCGCATTCGGCTTGTCGCCGAAGCTGATCAGCCTCCTGTCCATCGGATCGTCTGTCTGCGGTGTGTCGGCGATCATCGCGGCAAAGGGCGCGATTGACGCAGACGATGAGGACGCGTCCTATGCGATGGCGGCGATTCTGGCGCTCGGCGCCGTGAGCTTGTTCGTCTTTCCGCTCATCGGCCGCGCGCTCGGGATGAGCGATCACGCCTACGGCCTCTGGGTCGGGCTCGCGGTGGACAACACGGCCGAGGCGACGGCTGCCGGGGCGCTCTATTCCGACGCGGCCGGCCGATTCGCCGTGCTGGCGAAAACCGCGCGCAACGCGACGATTGGATTCGTCGTGCTGGGCTACGCGTGGTACTGGGTGAAGCAGAACCAGGGCCGCGCCATCGGCAGCAAGGCGGCGTTCCTCTGGCAGAAGTTTCCCAAGTTCGTGCTCGGGTTCCTCGTGATCTCGGCGATGGCGACAGCCGGCGCGTTCACGAAAGGGCAGGTCGCCGATCTCGCGAACCTGTCGCGTTGGGCATTTTTGCTGACGTTTGCCGGCGTCGGCTTACGCACGGACGTCCGCGAGTTGATGAAGCAGGGGTGGCGTCCGCTCGTGGTCGGCGTGGTGGGGGAGTGCGCCATCGCCGGCCTCACCCTCGTCATGGTGCTGGTCGCGGCGCGACGCTTCGCGCTGTAGCAGGCGAGACAACGGGCGCAAGGCGCGTGTCCGGTGCTCGGTTGCGCCCGGGGTCCGATCCGTCCTATCGTGATCGCAATGAGTTTTTGTGAACGGCGCAGGTGCTGCACGATCGCGTTCGGACTCGCGTTCGGTGTGTTTTTCGCGGCCTCGGTCTCCGCGCAGTGGCTGAAGACGCCGACGCCGGGCGTGCCTCGCACGGCCGATGGCAAACCCAACCTGACCGCTCCGGCGCCGATGACTGCCGACGGCCATCCCGATCTATCCGGTGTGTGGATGCCCAACACCAGGGCGCTGCAGGATCTCGCCGCAGGCATGAATCCCGGCGATGTGCCCTATCTGCCGTGGGCGGAGCAGCTGGTGAAAGAACGCGCGAATGGCGCGCGCGGCAAGGACGATCCCGCGGCGTACTGCATCCCCGGGATGCCCAAGCTGATCGTGCTCCCGTACCCGTACAAGATCTTCCAGACACCGGGCGTCACCATCATCCTTTATGAGGGCTTTACGACCTTCCGCCAGATCTTCACCGACGGCCGGCCGCTGCCGAAAGATCCCCAGCCGTCGTGGATGGGCTATTCGGTCGGCAAGTGGGACGGCGATACCTTCGTCGTGGACACGATCGGAATCAACGACAAGACATGGATGGACAACGCGGGGCGCCCGCACACCGACGCACTGCACACCACCGAGCGCTACCGCCGGCGGGATGTCGGGACCATGGATGTGACGCTCACCATCGACGACCCGAAGGCGTACGCGCGACCGTGGACCGTCAACGAGAGCCCGTCTCGGCTGATCGTCGATCAGGACCTGCTGGAATACGTCTGCACGGAAAACAACAAGGACGTCGACCACCTGTTCGGCGACGGCCGGAAGTAGCCGCGTCCCTCCTTCGACTCCCAAGGGTTACCCGGTTGGGTAACGCCGGCCCGGGCGCCTGCAGCCTATAATCGAGCGAGCGGTGGCCGGAGGAATCATGATCAGGCGAGTGTTTGTGGTGAGCGGGGTGGTGTCGTCGTTGCTCCTGGTATCTGGTGCCGGCGCACAGACACCTGCGCCGAGAACGGCCGCTCCGGTCCGTCCGGAGGAGCTGCCCGCCAGGAAGCGGCTGGTGGTCCCGAAGAACGTCAAGGGCTGGACGCCGCCGCGCACCGCCTGGGGCGACCCTGAAATCGCAGGTGTGTTCACCAACAGCGACGAGAGCGGAATCCCGTTCGAGAAGCCGGCCGAGTTCGAGGGCCGCTCGCTCGAGGACGTGACGCCGGCCGAGCTTGCGGAAATCGTCCGGCGGCGGCAGGAACAGACCGTCGAGCGTGCGCCGACACTCAGCGAATTCCCGGGCGCGACGAGCCCGTTGCACTGGTTCGAAAACTACAACGCCGCGAACAGCCGCGCGTGGCTCGTGTCGGATCCTCCCGACGGGAAAGTTCCGCCGGTGACCGAAGAGGGACGCGCGAGGGCGGCGGCTCGTGCGCAGGCGCGCAGCGGCCATGGTCCGGCGGACTCCTGGGAAGACCGCAGCAACTACGATCGATGCATCACGCGAGGCATTCCCGGATCGATGATGCCCGCCATCTACGGCAACTCGTATCAGATTCACCAGGGACCCGGATACGTCGCGATCCGGTACGAAATGGTCAACGAGACCCGCATCATTCCGCTCGACAGCCGTCCGCACGTCGGCGGCCGGATCCGCCAGTACCTGGGCGATGCGCGGGGGCACTGGGACGGAAGTACGCTGGTCGTCGAGACGACCAACTTCACCGACAAGACCCCGTACCGCGGATCGAGCGATCAGCTGAAGATGATCGAGCGCTTCAAACCGACGGCGCCCGACACGGTCGAGTGGTCGGTCACGTTTGACGACCCGCACACCTGGGCGAGGCCCTGGACCTTTGCCATGAACCTGACCAAGGTGGACGACAGCCAGCGGCCCTTCGAGTATGCGTGCCACGAGGGTAACTACGGGATGAGAAACATCCTGACCGCTGCCCGCGCCGAAGAGCAGGCCGCCGACAGGCACTGACCAAACGGGCGTAAGATCGGTCCATTTCGCAGGAGGTGGATCGTGAACCGCTCCGGCATCACCCTCGTCGTCCTGGCAGGTGCGCTGTGTCTCGCGGGCGCCGCCGTCGAGGCGCAGTGGCTGAACTACCGCGCCCCCGGAGTTCCGCGCACGCCCGATGGCGCCGTGAACCTCGCGGCGCCTACGCCCCGCACGCCTGACGGCAAGCCCGATCTCGGCGGCACCTGGCTCGACCGTGGCGGTTACTTCGGCAATCTTGCAAAGGATTTGAAGCCGGACGAAATTGTCATGCTCCCGTGGGCGGAAGCCCAAGTGAAGGAGAACCAGATCAACCTGCACAAGAACGACCCGATGGTCGGGTGCCTGCCGCCCGGCGTTCCACGCGTCAACCTCGGTGGCAGTGCGAACATGCCTCACCCGTTCAAGATCGTGCAGACGCCGTCGCTCGTGGTCCTCTTGTACGAGACATCGACTAACCAGACGTTCCGGCAGGTGTTCCTCGATGGCCGGTCGTTTCCCACCGACCCGCAGCCGACCTGGCTTGGCTATTCAATCGGACGGTGGGACGGTGACACGCTCACGGTGGAGACCACGGGATTCAACGGACGTGCCTGGATCGATACGGGGTCGGGCCATCCGCAAACCGATGCGGCGCGCGTCATCGAGCGGTTCACGCGGCGCGACTTCGGGCACATGGATATCGAGATCACGATCGACGACGCCAAGGCGTACGCCAAACCGTGGCGCGCGAAGGTGCCGGTCAACCTGCTCGCCGATTCGGATCTCATCGAGACGTTCTGCGAGAACGAAAAGGACATCAGGCGCATGGAGCGGACGGGCGCCGCGCCGCGATAGCCCGGTGCGCCTATAATGGGCACCCTTTCCCCGCGGGACCGCGGGCGCCGAAGGAGGCCTGCGATGCGCTGCACCCGTTTCGTCCGAGTGGCCGCGTCTGTCGTGTTTGCCGCCGGCCTCGCCAGCCCCGTGCGGGCGCAGGCCGACCTCTCGGGAGAGTGGGCCAACCTCCTGCACGAGGACGTCAACCACCGCAACGACGCGATCGGCGGGGGGCCCCGCGTCGGCGACTACACCGGTCTTCCCGTCAACGACGCCGCGCGCTTGAGAGCCGACTCGTGGGACGCGGCGATCAACACGCTGCGCGAACACCAGACGGTCTTCGCCCCGGCCGCGTACTGGGCTCGCGGGGGTGGCGGCATGCGCATCTCCAAGGTCGTAGACGACGACACGCAGCGGCTGCTCGCGTACAAAATCTACCGCGCGGGCGCGGGAGGCAGTGACATCCGGATGATCTGGATGGACGGCCGGCCGCATCCGCCGGAATACGCCGCGCACACGTGGACGGGATTCTCGACGGGCCAGTGGGATGGCGCGATGCTCACCGTCAGCACGACACACGTCAAGGCGGGGTGGATTCAGCGGAACGGCGTGCCCGCCAGCGATCGCGCCACCATCGTCGAGCACATCGTCCGGCACGGAGAGGTGCTGACGCTGGTCAGCGTCGTGACGGATCCGGTGTATCTCGAGGAGCCCTTCGTGCGGAGCACGAACTGGGTTCAGAACCTGACGCAGCAGCTCAACGGGGTGACGGCGGAGAGCGTCGACGAAATCCCGGGACGGCCCGACGGGTTCGTGCCGCATCACCTGCCCGGCACCAACCCGTGGCTCAAGGACGCCGCGCACGAGTTCGGCATCCCTGAAGAGGCGCTCCGTGGCGGCCGGAAGACGATCTACCCCGAATGGCGCCCAAAGTAGTGCGGACCTTCAGGTCCGCCGTGAACGATGATCGGCAGGCCTGAAGGCCTGCACTACTTTTCGACTGCGCACTCGAAGCTGGCGGCTTCGTCGGTCGACCCGGTGCCTTTGTAACGAGCAATCCTGCCAAACGGGCAGAGCGGCCGCGTGCGGACGACGACGCCGTCGATCAGATGCGCCGCCAGGATTTGGGAGGGGGCCGCGCCGCGCGAGGCCCACTGCTCGATGGCGCCCATCTTGTCGAACACGTCGGTGCCGGGTCCGCCCTGGCAGTGCGCCATGCCCGGCACCATGTAGAGCTCGATCGACTTGCCGACGGCCGCCTTGCCCGCCACCTTCACGACGCCGTCGAAATACGCGACGCTGTTCATCGCCGGTACCTGGGGATCCGCCCAGCCGTGGTACATCAGGAGTTTGCCGCCGCGCGCAAAAAACGGCTTCAGGTCCGTGACGCCGGAATCCAGGACGCCCGCATCCATCTTCAAGGCCGCCGGCAAATCGGTGTCCAGGTTGAACCGGTGCACGTCGTACGCGGGATCCTTGAACACGATGTACTGGAACGCCTCGTACGCAGTGATGACAGGTTCCGGGCCGGCGAGTGTCGCCCAGTTGGGTTCTGAGCCGGGCAGCAGCAGCGACGGGAAGATCGTCGCCCCCGTCTTCGTGCTCTTGAGCGGGGCATAAAGGGCGCGCGCGGTTTCGACCTGCCGCGGCGTCAGGCAGTCCGGACCACTCGATCCCTTGCACTCGAGCACTTTCGGATCGAAATGGCAGCGCGTCGGATCCTCGACGACGCCGTCCTCCACGCCGTCGGACGCATCGCAGGCATTCAACATCGCGGTGTGAATCGCAGGATATTTGTCGGGTGTGATGTAGCCGTCCTCGCTGGCGTGGGCGCGCTGATTGATCGCCATCCGGACGCCGTGGAGCCGCATCCAGTTGACGGCCGGGGCTCCCGCGACGATCGCGTCGTAGTCGGCGGGGTAGCGCTGCGCCTCAGTGATCCCCTGGCGTCCGCCGAACGAGCAGCCGTTCCAGATGGACAGCTTCGGTGATGAGCCGTAGAACGCGTCCATGACCGCCTTGGCCTTGACGGTCATCTCGTGAACCGCGCGGTAGCCCATGTCGACGACTTTTTCCGGATGGCCGACGGCGAAGGCCGCCGTGTTGCCGACGTGTCCGGCGTCGGTGCTCGCTCCCGCGTACCCCGCGGCGACGGCTTGCGCCAGCGACGCGTAGGAGATGACGCCGGCCCAGCCGCCATTGCCGACGGCCTGGAGCTTCCCGTTCCAGGTGGACGTGGGAAGCCAGACTTCGGCCTTGATGTCCGAATCGTTCGACGGCGTCAGCGTCGCCTCTACGCGGCAGAAGGAGGGAAGGCTTGCGTACAGGCGTGCGCTGCCGCGAGGGCCAGCCGGCGGCTGAAAGGTGCCGGCCGCGACGGTCTGCGCCGATGTCACGCGCGCATTCGGCAACGCCAGCGCCGCGAGGTTCTCGCACGGCGTGGCCGCCAGGATGTCAGACGTCATCAACGACGCAACCGATGCGATCGCAGCGGCGAGCAGCGCAGGACGCACGACACTCATCAATCCTCCTTCTCCCGTTTACGTTCTCCGTTCTACGCTCAGGCTCCAGCAGCCTGCTAGTTCAGCTCAGGTTTCACGTTCGGCGGCAGCGGAAGACGATCGACGTTCATCAGCATCGCGGCGAACTGATAGAACCCGAGCGTGCCGACCAGGTCGATCACGCCCTTGTCACCACCGAGTGTTGCCTTGGCGCTGCGAAGCGTGGCGTCGCTCACTTGTCTGGTTGTCAGCAGCTCGGTGGAGAAGTTATACACAGCCTCGACATCCGGAGACATCGCGGCCGGCCGTTTGCCCGCCTGAATCGCGTCGATGACCTCGGCGGGCAGGCCGGCGTTGAGCGCCGCGCGGTGATGCGCATACCAGGCGTACTGCGCGCTCCAGGTACGGGCGCCGATGAGAATCGCCAGTTCGTTGAGCTTCGGCGGCACCGTCGGGTTGAACCGCGCGTACGCGATCGCCTTCTGCGCGAGGTCTCCGAGGACAGGGCTCACCATCATGATGCCGAGCGCGCCGTCGATGCCGCGCCGCGGTCCGCTGAGGATGCTGTTGACGAAGGCTTTCTGTTCCGCCGTCAGCTCGTCGTATGACGTGGGCCGCCAGATCCGATCTCCCCGGAGGTTCGCGACCGCCTGTCGCACCTGCTCCGGTGTCGGGGCGGCGGGGGCCTGTGCGCGCGCCACGGCGTAGCCGGCACCCATTCCGGCGAACCCGATCACGGCCGCGCAGAACAGCGTGAGGCGCATGCTATTTCGCTCCGCATTTGCCGCCCGGGCAGCGGTTATTGTCCTCGCACACGTACTCGTACAGGCCGGTGGCGTCCCATTCGGGTTTCGCGACGATCTGGAACTCCTGCGACCAGGGCGCGGTGAAGATCTTGGGATCGTCGATCGTCAGCTCGTAGAACAGCGTGCCCGCGTCCTTCCACCTGATGCGCTCGATGGTGTGGAGCGCGTCGCTGTGCATCCGGTATTCTTTCTGGTTGGTGTAGTAGTAGTCGTCCAGGGCCCAGCGGTTGAAGTTGGTGGAATCGATGACCAGCGTGTCTCCCTCCCACTTGCCGACCGAATCGCCGTAGTACATCGGTTCGAGGCCCTGGCGATGCGGCCGGCCGTCGAGGGGGATGACGCGTGTCATCCGCTGAAACTCGTGCACCATCACGAGGTAGTTGTTCGTCTGGAAGAACTGCATGGCGTTGGCCGAGAGCATGCCGCCCGGAAACCCGGCGGGCAGGCAGAAGTCGCGGGGCTCGTCGTGGCGCGGGTCGCCGGTGCGCGGCTCCAGAAACGCCTCGCCGCCCGGCTTGAGCGGCGCGAACCGCTTCCGATCGAATGTCGTCGCAGACGACCGGCCACGCTCGTCGCCCTGCAGATATGTCGGCCACTGGTAGGTGCCCGTGAAATCGGGCTTGCCGTCCGCCGTCCGCGGGATCCGGGCCGGGCCGTTCTGCGCGGACGTGGACGCGCCGAACGCGCACGCGGCCGCCATCGCCAGCAGTGTCAGGTGTGTCGCCCGCCCGAGCGTCATCGCGCTTCTCCCGGTGTCCTGTCCTGCGATCCTGCCGTCAGCACGTTGCGGCCGTCTGGGAACGTCACGCGTCCGCCGGACGCGTTGTTCGAGCCGTCCTTCGCGCGAAAGCCTTCGACGACGACGGTTTCACCGAGCTTCAACTGATCTTTCACGATGCCCCGCCGCATCAGCTGGCCGGGTGCGCCGCCGGCAAACCCCCAGGTGGTCACACTGCCGTCGGGATTTTTCACGTCGAGGTAGAACCAGATATGCGGGTTCGTCCACTCGACCTTCTTGATGACGCCTGTCATCTTCACCGGCTTGGTGTCGTCGAATTCGGCCGCGAAGGAATGGTGCGCGGCGAGCGGGATGCTGCTGCCGACGGCAAGCGCCACGACCACCCCGAGGTACCTTTTCATCACGTTCATGAGACTCACTACATTCATTACGTTCATGACATGCATTACCGGCAGCCTTTCCGGCCCTGTACTACTGATGTTTCAGGCTTATTTTACGGCCAGTCAGCTCGATTGTGCCGGGGGCGATTCTACCCCGGCCGCTGAATCGCCGCGATGGGCACGGACGTTCGCTGAAGAGTGAAGCCGCGCGCGACTCCGTGCGTCCGCGGTTACGCGAGGCGGTGTTCCACGACTTCCGTACTGTACCCGCGTCCACTTAAATCGAGGTGCAGTTGCCGCTCGTTGATGGACATCGTCACCTGCTCGCGGCGCTGGATCGCTGAGGCTACCTGCTCGATGAAGGCGCGTCCGAACTCGTAAATCGGAATGTGCGCCGCCTGATGGATTTTGGTGCCGTTCAGCTCCTCGAGGACTTTTGCGATGTTGCGGTGCGTATACACCGCCGCGCGGCCGGCGAGTTTGCTGCCCCGGTGGAGTTTCTGCGCCTCGGGCATGCCCACCTCGATCCACGCGGTGATCCGGCCGGTCAGGTCGCGCACGAGCACCGCGGGCTCATCTCCGGCGGAAATGCCCTCGGTCAAGGTGATGCCTTCGGTGAACTCGAGACAGTACGCGAGAAAACGCGTCACCATGAACTCCGGCGTCTCGGACGGATGCCGCGCCAGCCGGACGCTGAACGTTTCGTATACGCCGCGGTCCACGTCCGACAGCTCCGTCTCGAAGTTGTAGATGGTCGCGTTTAACACAAATGGAAAGTTCGAAGCGCAAAGTGCAAAGTGTGAAGTTGAAGTTTCAAAGTTCGAACTTGCAGAGTTCGCACTCGCAGAGTCACATGCTACTTCACTTCGCTACTTTGAACTTTGTACTTTCAACTTTCCCCGCGTATGGCCGCGAGGAACGTCTCGCCCAGATCGTCGGCCTTGCGCGCGCCGATGCCTTTGACTTCGAGCAGCGCGTCGATGGACGTGGGCCGAAGGCGGGCCATCTCGCGCAGCGTGGCGTCGTGGAAGATGACATAGGGGGGGACACCGCGCGCGCGCGCGATCTGCAGCCGCACCGCGCGCAGGCGTTCGAAGAGATCGCGATCCACGTCCTGCCACGATTCCGCTTCGATCCGCGACTTCGTCCGCGGCGAATCCTTTTGCGCGGGACGCTGCCGCGCCAGCGTGAGGCCAGGGCTGCTGTGCTCGTTCCGCAGCAGCTCTGCGCCCTGCGGCGTCAGCACCAGCACCGAAAACCCGTCGTCGGTCTGACGCAGCAGGCCGAAGCCGGACAGCTGCTCGATGTACCCTCGAATTTCCGCGGCCGAGGCATGGGGCAGCAGGCCGAAGGTGCTCAGCTTGTCGTGTCCTCGTGCGAGTACGGGTTCGGTCGCGGACCCGCGCAGGACGTTGGCGACGTGCGCGGCCCCGAAGCGTTGGCCCACGCGCGCCACGCACGACAGGATCTTTCGCGCCATCGTCACGGGTTCGGCCGCCGGTTCGAGCTCGTCGAGGCAATAGTCGCAGGCGCCGCAGCTCGCTCTCGTGTATCGATCGCCGAAGTACTCGGACAAGTGCCGGTGACGGCAGCCGACGGTCGTGGCGTAGCTTTCCACCTGCCGGAGCAGGCGGCGCGCGCCGTCGGTCAGCTCCCCGTTCTGCTCGAGCATGACGCGCCACTTCTGAAAGTCGGCGGTCGAATAAATCAGCAGGCACTCGGCCTCGAGACCGTCGCGGCCGGCGCGTCCGGACTCCTGCTGGTAATGCTCGAGGGATCGGGGTGCCCCTGCGTGGACGACGAACCGCACGTCGGACCGATCGATGCCCATGCCGAAGGCGACGGTGGCAACGATGACGTCAGCGCGCTCGCTGAGGAAGGCGTCCTGGTTCCGGCTGCGCTCGGCGTCCGACAGACCGGCGTGATAGGGGAGTGCGGTGACGCCGCCGGCCGCCAGCCAGTCCGCGAGCGCCTCGGTTTCGCGCCGCGACGTGCAGTAGACGATGCCCGCTTCGCGGCGATGCCGGCCGAGCACTTCCGTCAGCTGCTTTTTCAGCGCGGCCCGGGGTAGGGCGCGATACACGAGGTTCGGACGATCAAAGGATCCGACGAGCTCCACCGGGTCGTTCAGGCCGAGTTGGACGGCAATGTCCTGCCGGATGCGGGCGGTGGCCGTTGCCGTGTACGCATGAAGGCCGACTCCCGGCAGAAGCTGCCTCAGTCTGCCGAGCTGGCGGTACTCCGGCCTGAAGTCGTGTCCCCACTGGCTGATGCAGTGGGCCTCGTCCACGGCGACGAAACCCACTCGGCACGATGTGAGGATATTCAGGAAGCTTTCGCTGCCGTCGCCGACGAGCCGCTCGGGCGATACGTACAGCAGGCGATAGCGGCCCTGGCGCAGTCCCGCGACGACGCGGGCCTTCTCCTCCGAGGTCAGCGAGCTGTTGTACAACGCCGCCGGCACGCCGTTGCCCACCAGCGTGTCGACCTGATCCTTCATCAGCGAAATCAGCGGAGACACCACGACCGCGAGGCCCGATTGCATGACGGCCGGCGCCTGAAAGCACAGGGACTTTCCACCGCCGGTCGGCAGGACGACGATCGAATCGCGGCCGGCGAGGACCGCGTCCATCGCTTCGCGCTGCAGCGGACGGAATGAGGAGTAGCCCCAGTAACGGGAAAGGACATCCGGCAGTTCCGACAACGGGAGCATGGGGTGCCCCTATTGTAATTTCGCTTGGGCGAAACAAGACTTAGGGAACCCCATGATCTCGTTGACCCGTGTCAGCAAGCAGTACGGCCGGCAGTTGCTCTTCGTCGACGCGTCGTTTCAGCTCAACGCCGGCGAAAAGGTCGGCCTCGTGGGCCCGAATGGCTCCGGAAAGACGACGCTCTTCCGGCTCATCACCGGCGAGGAAGTGGCCGACGAAGGCGAGGTGACGGTTCCGAGGAAGCTGACGGTCGGATATTTCCGCCAGGACGTCGAGGAGATGGCGGGCCGTTCGGTGCTGG
>Ga0136846_1232594_pt1 | contig 13373 bp, 12 predicted proteins | sample HopSoiMetagenom2_FD_96841 | JGI IMG/M metagenome (GOLD analysis project Ga0136846, IMG submission 96841) | Grasslands soil microbial communities from Hopland, California, USA - 2 Assembly 2016 (version 4) | ecosystem: Environmental > Terrestrial > Soil > Grasslands | place: USA: Hopland... | reverse complement strand
TTCCGCACCATGATCGAAGTCGCAGTCAAATATCAGAAGCCGGTGCGCATCGGTGTGAACTGGGGTTCGCTCGACCAGGCTCTCTTGACCAGGATGATGGACGAGAACTCTCGTCTCGCCGAGCCCAAGGATGCGCGCGAAGTCACGATGGAAGCTATGGTCGTGAGCGCGCTAAAGTCGGCAGCATTAGCCGAAAAGTACGGCTTGCGGGCAGACCAGATCATTCTCAGCGCCAAAGTCAGCGGCGTACAGGACCTGATTGATGTCTACCGTTCTCTTGCGGCGCGATGCACCTATCCATTGCACCTTGGACTCACCGAGGCCGGCATGGGCGCGAAGGGCGTGGTGGCCTCCTCTGCTGCCATGGGCGTGCTTTTGCAGGAAGGCATCGGGGACACCATTCGTGTGTCGCTGACCCCAGCTCCGGGCGGAGATCGCACCGAGGAAGTTCGGGTGGCTCAGCAGATCCTGCAATCGCTCGGCATCCGCAGCTTCACTCCGCAAGTTACGGCGTGTCCTGGCTGCGGCCGCACTACCAGCACGTTCTTCCAGGAAATGGCGGAACAGATTCAGTCTTATCTGCGCGAACAGATGCCGGCGTGGAAGGATCGCTACACCGGCGTAGAAGAAATGAAAGTCGCTGTCATGGGTTGCGTCGTCAACGGCCCAGGCGAATCCAAGCACGCCAATTTAGGCATCTCTTTGCCGGGGACGTTCGAGGAACCGAAAGCGCCGGTCTACGTCGACGGCCGCCTCTTTACCACGTTGAAGGGCGACAGAATCGTCGCCGAGTTCATCGGCATACTGGATGAGTACGTGGAATCCCACTACGCTGCCAAGGAAGTAGTCACCGCCTAGCAGAAGCGCTCTCCGTAGCCACCATCACTTCGCTTCCTTAAGAGCAGATTCCTCGGGGCTGAAGCCTGCTCGGAATGACAAGTCTTAAAGCGCGCTTGGAATCACAAGGAGCCGGAGGGCTGCTTTCAATTGCAGGGGTCCTTCGGGCCTGAAGGCCCTCAGGATGACAGTGGTATATAAACGCGAGAGCCTCGGGCCTGACGGCCCTCAGGATGACAGTCCTACGCGAGCAGCGGCAGATTCGGATCTGCAGCGTCGGTGTCCGCCTCCGCAATCGCGCCCAGTTCTGGATATTGGCGCAACAGCGTTTCCGGGGCTTTCACTCTCGAACCGGTGAGCATGCTTTTGAGTTGCAGTGCATTGACTGCCGCCTTGGACTCGAAGTGATTGTTGGCAACTACATAAGTCTTTTCCGCTCGACCCGCAATGTTCTCGATCTTGTCCTTCCACTCCTCCAACTCGGGCTCTTTATAAAGGTAGTTGTAGCGGTCGTTGCGATTGTCACTCTCAAACCACTGTTTGTAGTTGCGTCCGTGCAGGCGTACGTAAGCGATCGAGGCGGTTACATGCGCCCTTGGTTCGAGCGAACGTCCGATGACAGGCTGATCGATATTGCAGAAACTGACGTTCTTGCTGGCAAAATAAGAAATGGTATCGGCATTGTCCCAGGTATCGTGACGAACCTCGACGACCCGCGGATAGTCCTTGAATTTTTCCAGGAGTTCTTCCAGGTACTCGCGGTTTAACGATGAGTTCTTGTACGACACCGGAAACTGAATGAGCAGTGCTCCCAGTTTTCCCTGCGAGGCAATCGAGTCCAGCCCTTCTCGGGTGAGCGCTTCGTCGTTGTCATCCGGCCGGATGGTGGCAGCAGAAGTGGGCTCCATTACAGCCAGGGGTGAGTGGGTAAACGAACGATAGAGCTTGGCGGTGAACTGAAAATTCGGGTTCACTTCCGCCACTCGCCGGCACCAGACCTTGGCCAGCTGCGGCTTGATCGGTCCATAAAACGAGGTATTGATCTCCACCACGTCGAAGAAGCGGGCCAGGTATTCCAAGGGATGAGTTTTGCGCGCGGTAAGGTAATCCGGGTAAAAGATGCCCACCCAGTCTTTATAAGCCCAGCCCGCAGTCCCGATGGAAATCACTCCCGGCATATCGTCGCTCACAACCCCGCTAAGTCCTTCCAGATTAGCACGCAACCCCGCGGCAAACGGCTTTGCACGGGCTTCCTATTGGCCTTGTGATCCAAATCACATGATGCCGTGACTTGTCGCACAGTCCACGGGTCGCCGAAACGCGTACTTTCATATCCAGAACAGGGGTAATCAGGCCACATGACTGAGAAGAAGAAACGCGAAAAGGTTAACGCTGAAATCACAGCAGCCCATCTAATTCAATTCGCCCGCGAAGTGGGCACGGGCATGACTCAGGAAGACGCGATCGCGTTCCTGAACCGCAACGGGCGCGCTTACGATATGTGGAAGCACATGATGCAAGCCGGAGAGGACTACATCAAGCAGACTCTGCAGCGCGAGCCCCCGGCGCGTGCGCGTATGCAAACTTCTGAACCCGCACGCCGGTATATGGTGGTCTAAACCCTTCCATGCCGCGGTTTTCTTTACTTCAACAACACGCAGCGGCATAGTGCCCTTACCTATAGAAGAGCGAAACTTGGGTCGCTGCTTCCGACTAGTAGAACGCCACCGTTACCCAATAGGCGCCATTCGGGTACGTGGGAGTATGGGCATAACACGCGCCGACAGCGTAGCTGCGCAAGTTGACATCGCTGATCGCCTTCGCTGCCGCAGGGGCCAGTTGATCAGGCTGCATGCTCGTAAAGGTCAACACATAACGTAGCGGGCCCAAGCCACTGACGGCGTGCGCGTCAAGCTTGTCCCGCCTTGCCATCGAACACGCGGCGTCGCGGAGGCTGCCCACCTGAAGGCGCTTAGCTTGCGCCGCTTTCGCGGGACCTCTGCTTTGGACGATCGCCGCGGAAACCAGGTCTTCGGCTTGCTGCGGAGGATAGGTAGGCATCTCGTGTCCGAAATCCTCAACCACATAGATGCGGCTGCCAACTCTCGCCACAGCCAATCCGACAACGTTGTAGTCCGCACGCAGCAGGTTTTCGCGATGATGGGGTGAATGCATGAGCCCATCGTGCGCCTGATCGACATCTGCATCGAGGGCGACGTTTTCTCCGGCCTTATCAAGATGCAGAGAGCTGATCGCCACCCGTTGCTGCAATGGCGCTTCGCCCGTGAACTGGTGAGACAGTTCGCCTCTGACCGCCATGGCGGCGGCATGTTCCCGGGCGGCAGCGCTCAAGCCCGGGTCCAGTTGCAGGGCAGATGCCCCCACACGTTCGCGCTCGAGGTTTGTGAGTTCCAGCAGCCGTTGCTCGGCCCGAGGATCGTAGTTCCTGAATTGCTGAGCGGAGACAGAATGAACGTCGGCCGTGGACGAGGCCGCTGCGGTTCCGGCCCGCAGCGGGTCAGCGCCTCCCAACAGCAGCGCCAGCGTGAGTAGGACGGCCAGTCGCATCGTGTCCAACGTGGCTCAGATGCGGGGGAGGGCACAAACTTAGGCTTTGATTCCACAAGGCTAGACTCTAGAATTGAGCTCAGCCACTTACCATGGACACAGCTCTGTTAGTTACCCTCGTCCTGCTGAACCTCGGCCTGTTAGGTGCCCTGATTGCCTTGCTGCGCAAGGGTTTTCAGCCCTCGGTGGAGCCGGAGACTCTCAGCGAACTGTCCTCGCAGCTGAGCAAGATTGATGTGTCGATTTCTCAAGGACTTAGGTCGGTCACGGCCGACATGGCAGCGCGCCTGGAAGGCACGAAGGGTGACTTGCGGCAACAGGTCACTGACCGGCTGGCCAGGGGTTTCCAGGAGATTCGCGAGTCCGTGGAAGGCCAACTGGCCAATGGCAGGACGGAGCAGACCCAGCACCATCTCCAGGCGCGCCAGGAACTAACGAGTTCTTTGGCCCTGACCACGTCCCAGTTAAAGACCGAATTCGACTGCCTGAACCAGAAAACGGCGCAGAGCCTTGACAGCATTCGCGACCGGGTTGATGCCAAGCTTATGGAAATCACCCAGCAGGTGCAGGACAAGCTTGATCAAAATATCAAGGAGGGCTTTGCCCAGTTCGAAAAAGTCCAGCAGCATCTCAAAGCCGCCGAAGAACAACTGCGCGAAGTGGGCGCCATCGGGCACTCGATCAACGATCTGAATAACCTGCTCAAGCTGCCTCACATGCGCGGCAAGTTCGGCGAAGCCAGCCTGGAACGTTTGCTTTCCGATTTTCTTCCGGCGCACATGTATGCATTCCAGTCGTCACCAGGCGAAGGCGGCGGGCGGGCCGACGCCATGATTTACTTTCCGGATCGTCGTTTGCCCATTGATGCGAAGTTCCCGCGTGAGCAGGTGCTCGCGTTGTTCGAAAGCAGCGATGAAGCTGAGATCAATGAGGCTCGGGTCCGGTTCGTCAGAGTGATGAAGGAGCAGGCCAAGCGCATCAAGGCCTATATCCAGCCGGAAAACGGCACGACCGATATTGCCTTGATGTACCTACCCAGCGAAACGCTCTACATGGAAGCGGTGCGCAGTCGCGAACTCGCCGACTGGCTAAATCAACAGCACGTCTTCCCGGTTTCGCCGAATACGCTGCTGATGACTTTGCAGACCATCGCACTCGTGCACAAGTGGTATGAGGTCGCGAGCCGGTTTGAGAAGAGCCGCCTGGAACTTGGAAAAGCCCAGAAGTCTTTCGACCACTTCCAATCGCAATTCGAAAACGTAGGGAAGAGCCTGAACAAGGCGCAGGAAGCGTTTGATACGGCATCGAAACACCTGAAGACCTACCGCGGACGCGTGAGCGTTTTGAGCGGCCAAGAACAGTTGGAGCTCGATTCACCGAAACAGGAAGCCGAGTTGCCGCTGACGGATAAGGCAAGCGCGTAAGGGTGCTTACGTAGCGCGGGTGCGCTCATGTGCCGCGGAATTCTCCGATTTACATGATCGTTGCTCGATTTGGCCGAGCTTCGCTCGGCTGCCCAGACGAGGGCGTCTGGGCCTACGTGGGTGTGGCAACGCGCGGCGGCGGGCTCAAGTTGCCGAGCTTTGCTCGGCTGCCCAGACGAGGGCGTCTGGGCCTACGTCGGTGTGGCAACGCACGGCGGCGGGCTCAAGATTGCCGAGCTTTGCTTGGCTGCCCAGACGAGGGCGTCTGGGCCTACGTGGGGTGTGAAACTTGAAACTTATTTTCCTGCGTTCATCATCGCGTCCAAATCACGAACGATCCGTTGCGGTTCGTTGTGGCCCAAGAATACGTATCCGTCGGAGGTCACAACACGAACACCGCGATTTCCCCACACATATGCACGACTGTTCCCCACTCCTCGAATTCCATACCCGCCCAGGGGATTCCAGTTCTCGACCGAATAGTGCCGTATGTCATCCAGGGGAACGGATTTTAAACGGAATCCTAGAGCGTGAATTTCAAAACCCTGCGGAGTGAAGTAATACCGAAAGCCAGTCCATACGGCTGCCAGCGCCACAAGCAACACTAGGCAAACAAGCGACAAGCCCAGGCGCATCCCCCAATTCGGCAGGAATGAAATCGCTGCCAGTTCAACCAGGATCAGCGGAACGAAAAGCGCCGCCCACGCACGGACGGCGTGAACTTCTCGCGCGATCACGTGCGTGACAACGAATCGCGGGCCACGGCGAAAGGCCAGGTGAGCAATAATGATCCCGATCAGCGAGACGCCGAAAACAATTCCGAAGCTTGTAAAGTGAATCGGCTGGCCCGTGAGGTTGTAATTGATGGTTGCGATGAACATGTAGCTGGCCATCCCGAGCACGACATAGAAGAACGCCAGCAGCGCCCAGGAAAACGGCGTGATCTCCTGCTTGCGGTGACTCAACACCAGCACCAGCGTGAATATCATCAGCAGCACCGCCAAGATCTCTATGCTCGACCATAGCGCCTGTTCGCGGGTCATCCATCCGTTCGGCTGATTGGCTGCGTTGAAGTGGGTCGCCAATTTGAAGGGAAGGTGATCCCAGTTCTTGACGTACTGCAACGCCGTGAGCGGCAACATCAGCCACATCATGCAGATCAATCCGAAAAAACTTTTGCGTTTCATAGATCGCCATTACAACTCGTGTGAGCTGCCACCCGGCTTATCCACTTCGAGGCCTACTTTGTCCTTTGTCATTCGGAGCGTCTTTAGCCGGCAGGAATTCGCTCTTCGTTTCGTGCCTTCTGTCCACTGTACGAATTTAGCGGCCGCGGCGCAGCAGTAGGCAGCCGCCTATAAATGAGAGGACGCCGATCAGCCCCGCGGTCGCAATTCCCGCCCAGAAGAACGGGCTTTGCACATCGGCGCCGGAAGCCCCACTGGAAAAATGATGGATCGCGTGCGCCAAGTGTAGTGCATTCAGCAGAACAGCAATTCCACAAACCACGTTCAAGATTCTCATCATTCCTCCGGGCGGGCTTCACTGCAAGGAATCTTCCAGAACGTCATAGTGCGTAACATGCGGGTCAAGTTGCAGCAGGAATTTGTCGTCTTCGGGATAGTAGACCGCCTTTTCGTAGTCCTCGCCAGCGAAGGCTTTAATCGCGTCCCAGGAGTCCCACAGGGTGATGAGTAGAAACTCAACCTTGTCATCGTGCACACGCCGCAATACACGCACGCCGCGGTTGCCCCTGGTTTCCTTGTACTCGGGCACTCCCGTCTTCAATAGATAATCGTAGTAAATGTCTTTGTCAGCCAGTCGTGTAACGCCGCGCCAGATGCGTGCAATCATTTGACTCCTCCATGGGGCTGATACCTTTAGTTTGCGGCATTGGAAGAAATGGAGCACATCTTCGGTCGAGGGAGCCGGATTCAGAAAGATGCCTGGAAACGCTTATTTTAATCGTCGCATGACGCTTTGTCTCAGGCCGGGCGGAGAACTCGATGCGGCCGGTCGCAATCGGCCGAGAAAATTGATCCATGTTGGTAGCCAGCAAGCGGGACCGAAAATCGCGGCAATGCTGTCAGTAGGCGGAAAGTCGTCGCAGATTGAAAGTACCGGTGCGTGATTATCTGGCCGCCGAAGCAGAGAATCGCACGGGGGGTATTTTGGGGCATCCGCTCACAAGAGGTCCCGATCACCAGGAGAAAGATGATTGCCATCTCCATCACTCAGTGTGTTGAGCTTCATTTCTCGGACGAACTTGGCTGCTTCTTCGAGGGCGACTACCTCGGTGTGGTGCTCCGTCAGGTCCGTGCTAAGAACCAACGCACGTTCGAAAATAGCCCGCTCGGCTTCGAGCAATCGCGTCATTCTTACCGTTCGATCGGGCTCTGTAATTGCACTCTCGTAAAGCTTCGTCCAATATTCCGGAATGTGAGAACCAGGCGCACCCATGATGATTTCGCTTCGATTCCGAATCGTTGAAAGGGTTTGCCCAGGTTCTTCCAACGTAAGTCAGCCAGAAGAAAGCTCATAGGCTGAGCGAGAAGGAACGGCGATGGTGCGAAATTGTTGCCCGTCGAACTCACCTAGCAGACGCGCGTCTTTTCCCGTTCGTCCAATTTTGTCGTAGGCGTCGAGATCGCCCTTCGCATCTTTGTAGCATCTTCGTGGGTCTCGGTGGAAGGCGGCAATTCCTTTCGCCTCCGCCAGAAATAGATTGCGACAACTACAGTGACAGCGGGAAGCACAGCGCCAAATTCATCGATAAACCAGGCAGTCTTTCCCGTATTTCTCGTCAGCGGAGTGAATATCGCCTGCACAAACAGGTTATGGCTCGCGTGCAGCATGGCGCCGGTCCAGAGGCTTCCCGACTTCAGGCGCATCCAGGCAAACAGGAAGCTGATTGCGATCACCATCGTTGTAAAGCAGGTGATGCCATACCACGTGGGCGTACCCGCGTTATAGTCCCCCCAAATCAGCAGTGGGTAGTGCCACAGCGACCATATGATTCCGCTGATCAGCGCGGTCGTGGTGAAACTGAAATTTCGCGCCAGTTCGGGGACGAGAAACCCGCGCCAGCCGATTTCCTCGCCCAGTGCGCTCGCCAGGCTGCCAATAAGGCCGACGGCGCTGATTAGGACTATGTAGAGGCCTACAATAATCCAGCGCGAGCCATGCCACCCGAGAGTGTCCCCGGCTTGTTTGATAAATTCGGGATTACCGAACGCGCCAAGCCCGATCGTCCACACAATTGTGTACGCGATTGCCGAGTAGAAAAGCGGAATCCACCAGCTTTGGAACTGATATTTACCCCAACCCCAGCCCAGTTCCCTCAAGCTTCGCCGATTCAGAGCCAGGGTGGCGAACGCAGCCAGCGCGGGACACCACATCAAGCCACGCACGTAGATTCCACCACCTGCCCCGAGGCTTCCCGCGTGCAGTATCTGGAAATAAAAGACGGAGCTGAACAAAAACACGAATACCACGTAGGTGAGAATCTGCTGTTTCGACGTCGCGGCCATCATCGCTTCCTCGGGCAGGAACAATACAATGCAAGACTTGCGAGCGCAACTCGGCCGGGCGCCTCAGGCTTACTGGCAGCTAACTGAGAACCGACGCAAACGACGGAGGCCGTGCTGACTTCTCCGCCCCGAACTGCTCGTTGGGGCGCTCTCCCATCTGGAAGACGAACGTCCCCCCATTGGCAACGTCAGCGTGTTGGAACCAGCTTTTCGGATAGGGCTTGCCGTTCCACGTCACCGACTGCACATAAGGCATGTCGGCACCGTTTCCTACAGTTTCAATTACAAGCTGTTTGCCGTTGCCCATCTGAATGCTGGCGCGATCGAATAGTGGACTACCCAGAACGTAATTTCCGCTCACCGGATCGACCGCGTAGAACCCAAGCGCACTCATGATGTACCACGCCGACATCTGCCCACAATCTTCATTTCCCGCCAGACCATCGGGCGCGTTGTGGTACATGTTCTCGAGCAGGAAGCGCACGCGCGCCTGCGTCTTGTGCGGCTGCCCCGCATACGCATAGAGATAGGGCACGTGATGCCCGGGCTCATTCCCATGGGCATATTGCCCAATCATTCCTGCAATGTCCGGAGGCGCATCTGGCGGCAGGTCTGAGCTTTGGTTGAAAAGAGCATCGAGCTTCTCCAGAAATCCTTTCTCGCCTCCGAACAGGTCCATGTACTTCTCAACATCGTGCTGATTCAGGAAGGTCGCCTGCCAGGAATTGCTCTCGGTAAAGTCACGCCACTTCTTCGAATGCCCCATTCCCCTGGGATCGAACGGATCTGCCCAGCGGCCATCGGCGAAACGTCCCCGCATGAACTTCGTCGATGGATCGAAGACATTTTTGTAATTTCGCGAGCGCTGCAGGAGGGCATGGTAATCTTCTGCCTCGCCCGCCGCCCGCGCCAGATGACCAACTGCCCAGTCGTCATACGCGTACTCCAGCGTCTTGCTGACCGACTCGTCTTCCTGATCGCAAGGAATGAATCCCAGCTTTCGGTAGTAACCGAGTCCGCGATATTCGTCGCTCATGGCGCGCTTGCGCCACAACGAGTATGCCTTGGCGTAATCGACTCCCTTGATGCCTTTTATGTAGCCCTCGGCCAGCACCGGTGCAGAGTGATAGCCAATCATGCACCCGGTTTCACACGCCTGCAGGGGCCACACTGGCACGCCTGCCGGGCTTTGTTCCGCCATGCGGATCATCGTGTTGAGCAAGTCCGGCAGTCGCTCGCGCTGGATGAGAGTGAACAGGGGATGCAGTGCGCGATAAGTATCCCAAAGGGAGTAGGTGCTGTAGTTATTCGCTCCTTGCGGAAGACTGTGGACCGCCAGATCCATGCCGCGGTACTGTCCATCCACGTCGTTGAAGAGGGTGGGCGCCAGCAGTGAGTGGTAGAGAGAGGTGTAGAAGATCTTTTTATAATCTTCGCGCGGCGTCTCAATGACAATCTTGCCAAGTTCGCGCTCCCACGCATCCTGTGCCTGCTGGCGAACTCGGTCGAAATTCCATCCCGGAGCTTCGGCCTGCAGATTCTTGAGCGCCCCCTCGGCACTGACCGCGGAGAGTCCGACCTTCACCTGGATGATTTCCTGGCTCTTCGTGGGAAACGACAGCACACACTTCAGGACCTTGCCTTTGGCTTCACGCGTTGACGAATCGAGCAGACCGGTTCCTGAAAGGAATTGTGCCTTGCTGAAGGGCCTGGAGAAACGCATGGCAAAGTAGATGTGCCTGCCATTTGCCCATTCGCCTACGCGGCGGCCGCCCAGCAGCGTGTCTCTACCCACGAGGCGCATTTCTGCAGAGAGGACGCGGGTTGGCCGCTTGCTCGAAGGATCAAAGATGCCGTGCTCCAGGTCAATGATGAAGTGGCTGGTCGGGTCTGCTGGAAAGGTATAGCGGTGCATCCCCACTCTGGCAGTCGCGCTTAGTTCCGCGACGATTCCGTAATCTTTTAGCACCACCGAGTAGTACCCGGGCTGCGCCCGTTCATCGGGGTGCGAGAATCGCGACCTGTATCCCGCGCCGGGATTATCGCGCGGTCCTGGATCGAGCCGAACTGGGCCAACTCTGGGCATCAGCAGAACATCCAGCATGTCACCTACGCCGGTGCCGCTCAGGTGGGTGTGGCTGAAGCCCATGATGGACGTGTCACTGCGGTGGTAGCCGGAACAATGATCCCAGTCGCCATTCCAGGTATCGGGACTAAGCTGCACCATGCCAAACGGTACGGTGGCTCCGGGATAGGTGTGCCCGTGACCTCCTGTGCCGATAAAGACGTCTACAAACTTGGTCAGATTGCCTGTCGCACTTTCGTTTGACGTCGGGGGCCCGGTGAGGGCGATCGTCTTGCGCCCGGCAACCGCCAGCGCCGAAGCTACAGCCGATTGCATGAAACTTCTTCGCGTGAAGTATGAGGACATGCACATTCCTCCTCTGAGAATTTCATCCGCTGCTTGGAAAGATCAGAGATTCCCGAGCACCTGGGGCTTTTCCTGGCTCAGCTTCATGATCAGTTCACCGAAGAGTGAATTCCCCCAGGCGAACCAGGATCGCGTAAATTGAGCCGGATTATCTTTGTGGAATGCCTCGTGAATGAATCCGGTGCCTGCATGGGTGGCCTTGAGCCAGCGCAGACATTGTCGTATCTCTTCATCGTCGTTGCTAGTCAGGGCGTGCATGATAATGGACATCGGCCAGATCATCTCCAGCCCCACATGCGGCCCGCCGATACCCTCCGCAGCGCTCCCCCTGAAGAAGTAAGGATTTGAGGTGCTCCAGGCCATTGCTCTTGTCCGGCGATAGAGCGGACTGTCTGATCGGCAGCAACCCAGGTAACACAAGCTGAGCAGCCCCGGTATGTTGGCATCATCCATGATTAGGGAGTTACCGAATCCGTCGACTTCATAAGCCCATATCTCGCCGTGGACGGGATGCGTAACTTTACCGTATTTCTCCAACGCTGCTTCAATCTCACCCGCGAAACTACTGCACTCGGACGCGAACGCATCATCATGCAGGATGCCACTGGCCATTTCGGAAAGTTGACGAAGCGAGACTACTGCAAACAGATTGGCGGGCACGAACAGCGAGTAAACACAAGCATCGTCGGATGGGCGAAACATCGAGTAGATAAGGCCGACTGAGCGCGCGGGATTGCCATATCCACCGAGCGCCTGGGTGTCGGTCGGTACTTCTGTTTTGCGCTGGAAGTGGTAGCTTCCTTGCCCAGCCTTTCTTTGTTGCTCGCGAAACGTGCCAAGCACAAGGCGCATAGCCGTTGACCACTGGATATCAAAGGGCGCCGTATCTCCAGTCGCCTGCCAGTACCCATGAGCCAGCCGTATGCAATAACAAAGTGAATCGACCTCCCACTTGCGCTCGGCGACTCCCGGCCGCATCTCCGTTACATCCTCCACAGCCCACGATAAGGGCTTCGTTCCTCGGGGATCAGCTAAGAATGCATTGGCGTAGGAATCCAGAAGAATGCAACGACTCTGACGCCCGATGAGTCCGCGGAAGAGTGTCTGCAGATCATTGTCCGCTTTAGCCAAAGACACATAAGGCCACACCTGGCACGATGAATCCCGAAGCCACATGGCATTGATATCGCCGGTAATAATGAATGTGTCCGGAGCCCTGCCTGCCAAGCCGGTTTCAACCGTCGTATCGAGAGTGTTCGGATAGCAGTTCTCGAACATCCAGGCTAGTTCGGGATCGGCGATCAAGGCCTTAACGCGCAGCACCGTTTGCTCGACCGAACGGGACACGAACTTACGACGGCCAGGCTCCGGGCGCCGTGAAGGATAGCCCTTTGAAGCAGAGGAATTTGCCGGCGCTCTCAACAGGCCGGCAATTGGGCTCACGGCAGCTGCTTTCAAGACCTCACGCCTGGTGTAGATGACGGACTCCTGCGGCCGTAGTGTGCAACCTATTAAAAGTCGCACAGGTGCTCTCACATGTCCATCGGAGCGAAGGTGCGCTCCCATGCCGCAGCAGAATAGTAAGAAGTGAAGGATGCCGAGCTTCGCTCGGCTGCCCAGACGAGGGCGTCTGGGCCTACGTGAGCCGTGCCGACGCGGGCTGGGCCTGCGTGGGCTGTGCCAACGTGGGCTGCGCCTAGGCGGGCCGGACGGACGAGGGCTGCCTACCGCCGGAACGGAATGAGTTCACGAAGCCGCTGGTCGCGGAAGAAGAGGCCTGCCCAAGCCAACACTCCCAAAGCCACAGTGATTATGTAACTCGAATCATTAACTCTGACGTTCGTGAACGTCGCGCCTCCCAAGAGTCCAGTCATTAAGATCGCGCCCAGGACCGCAGTAGATGGAATCAGGTAAATAATGGTGCACAGTAGCTCGATTACTCCGATCGCGATTACGAGGTGCTCCGGTATTCCGTATTTCATCATGCCATCAACTACCGCCGGAGACTTTAGCAGCTTCATCACGGCGCCAAACAAGACCAGCGCAGCAGGCACGGCAGTGAAGATGCGCCCAATCCACAGCGTTCTTCTTGAAACCGGAGCTACTTGAGTGACCGAATGCATGCGTTCCTCCTGAACTCGCTGGCTTAATCTCATCACAGTAGTGATTGTGGCAGTTCATCAGATGTGGACGGATTCTTACCGGATTCACCCAGATGTGCTCACAAAGGCTTTGTTATGTGAGGCAACATCGAAAAGGCGATAAGCACCTAACACAGCCTCATGAGATCGTCGTGGAGAGAGAAGTGGAGCAGAGTCGGAGGCGCAAACTTCAAAATTATATCGACGCACACAGCAGGCGGACGCTATGCATCACGCGAAACCTTTCCGAGGACTGAATCATGAAGAAAGCTCAGCAGAAGTCCGCATCGTCGTCAGGAAAGGTGGATTGGCAAAAGCTACGCTCCGAGGCGGAGCGTTTCGGAGTAAATCATTTTCGTCCTGGCCAGCGGAAGATCATTGAGGCGGTGCTCTCCGGTAAGGACGTCCTCGGAGTCATGCCGACAGGAAGCGGGAAATCTCT
>Ga0136846_1211811_pt1 | contig 13373 bp, 14 predicted proteins | sample HopSoiMetagenom2_FD_96841 | JGI IMG/M metagenome (GOLD analysis project Ga0136846, IMG submission 96841) | Grasslands soil microbial communities from Hopland, California, USA - 2 Assembly 2016 (version 4) | ecosystem: Environmental > Terrestrial > Soil > Grasslands | place: USA: Hopland... | reverse complement strand
TCGATCGACCGCACCTTCGAGGCGCACCCGGAGAACGTCGAGATCGCCGAGGAGGCCGCCCGCATGGTCGGCCTCGACATCGCCGGCATCGACTTCATCTGCCCCGACATCACCGAGCCGGTGCGTGAGACCGGCGGCGCGATCTGCGAGATCAACGCGGCTCCGGGCTTCCGGATGCACACCCACCCGACGATCGGCGAGCCGCAGTTCATCGCGAAACCGGTCGTCGACATGCTCTTCCCGCCGGGGGCGACCTCGCGGATCCCGATCGTGGCCGTCACCGGCACCAACGGCAAGACGACGACGTCGCGGATGATCAGCCACATCTTCAAGGGCATGGGCCGGAAGGTGGGCATGACGTCGACGGACGGCGTGGTCATCGACGAGCGCCTGGTGATCCGGGCCGACGCGTCGGGTCCCCGGTCGGCGCGGATGGTGCTGCAGAACCCCCGCGTCGACTTCGCCGTCTTCGAGGTGGCCCGGGGCGGGATCCTGCGCGAGGGGCTCGGCTACGAGCGGAACGACGTCGCGGTCGTGCTCAACGTGCAGCCCGACCACCTCGGGCTGCGCGGCATCGACACGGTCGAGCAGCTTGCGGACGTGAAGGCAGTCCTGGTCGAGGCGGTCCCCCGCGACGGCCACGCCGTGCTCAACGCCGACGACCCGCTGGTCCGCGAGATGCGGCGGAGGTGCTCGGGCCAGGTCGTGTGGTTCTCCATGGACGAGCCGGGCTCCGAGACCCGGGACATGATCGACGCGCACTGCCGCCGCGGCGGCAAGGCGCTGGTCCTCAACCCGTCGGAGCGCGGCGAGATGATCGTGGTCAAGCACGGCCCGCGCGAGATGCAGCTGGCCTGGACCCACCTCCTGCCGGCCACCTTCGCCGGCCGGGCCCGGATGAACGTCCAGAACTCGCTCGCGGCCGCCGCTGCCGCCTTCGCGGCCGGCGCCCCCTTGCACGACATCCGGCAGGGGCTCCGGTCGTTCTCGACGAACTACTACCTGGCCCCGGGCCGCCTCAACGAGGTCGAGGTCAGCGGCGTGAACGTCATCATCGACTACTGCCACAACGCGCCCGGCATGAAGATGCTCGGCGACTTCGTGGACCGGGTGGGCGAGTCGTTGGAGTCGTCGCACGAGCTGGCCCGGCCGTCCCGCATCGGCGTCATCGCCACGGCCGGCGACCGCCGCGACGAGGACATGCGCGAGCTCGGGTACATCGCCGCCCAGCACTTCGACGTGGTCATCGTGCGCGAGGACGCCAACAGCCGGGGCCGGGAGCCAGGCGAGGTGGCCGCCCTCGTCAGGGATGGCGTGCGCGCGGCAATGGACGAGGGCGTCGCCCGCTGCAAGCAGGTCGAGGAGGTGCTCGACGAGATCGAGGCCGTCCGGCACGCCATGTCACGAGCGAACAAGGGCGACCTGCTGGTCATCTGCGTCGACAAGCACGCCGCGGTGATGACCGAGCTCGAGAACTGGGCGCCCCAGGCCCAGGCCGGCGCGGGCGTCAGCTCCGACGCGCCCGCCGCCGACCCGGACTACGTACCGGCCGAGGTCTAGGGCTTCGGCTCCCAGGCCCGGGTGGCGACGGCGAGCATGTTCCAGCCGTTGATCGCCACGGTCAGCGCGAGCAGGGCGCCCACTTCGTCGGGCGACCAGTGCGCGGCTACTGCGTCGTAGTCGGCCGTCGGCACGTGGGTCTCGGTGAGCCTGGTCACCGACTCGGCGAACCGGAAGGCCGCACGCTCCTTCTCGGTGAAGAACGTCGACTCCGCCCAGACCGCGACCGCGTGGATGCGCTGCTGGCTCTCACCGTTGTCGGCGGCGTCCTTGCTGTGCATGTCGACGCAGTAGGCGCAGCCATTGAGCTGTGAGGCCCGCAGCCGGATCAGGTCGCGTAGACCTGCGGGGATGCCGACGCGGTCGAGCTCCCTGGTGGCGGTGGTGTCGAGGTGGGCCATCGCCTTGCTGAACGCCGGCACCGCGGCATCCACGTCGAGACGGGTCGGGACCTTGTGGAGGGACTCTGTCGTCATGGGTCAAACCTAGGCGTCGACATGGCCTGATCCGAGAGCCGATTCCGGGCCACTCGTATGGTCCAATTCCTTGGCTTCTCTGCTGGCCGGGTGCTGACCGGTCGCCAGCCCATCCAGCGGTCAGCAGGCAACCTCAAGACGCCGATCCCAGCCCGATCAGGTTGCTGGCTGACCGCCGCCCGGTCGCCCGCGCATCGACCGCGTCAGCCCCGGGCCAGCTTCACCTTCTCCCGCAGCGTCTCCGGGTTGTCCGCCGTACCGTCGTGCGCGGCGATCCAGTCGTAGACCTCCTGCCGCTGCGCGTGGCACATCAGCCCCACGACGTCCCCTGCCGAGGCCTGGGCGACGAGGGCGGCCAGGCAGTCGACCTCGGTGTCGTAGGCCGGCACGTCGGTGACCCCGACCCGCTCGGCACCCGCGCGGATGAGGCCTTCGAGCTCCTCGGTGGTGCGGCCGCGGAGGTAGCGCAGCTTGTGGCCGATCGCGACCACGTCGCTGTCGCGGGCGCCGATCTCGCCGAGCATCTCGATCAGGTCGTCGGTCCGGTCGCCGACGGCGCCCAGGCCGAGCAGGAGCCGGCAGCCGGGCCGGCGCACGCCGTTCATGATCTCCAGCAGCGCCTCGAGGCCCGCCTCGTTGTGGGCGAGGTCGATCACGACCGTGACCGAGCCGGGCAGGGAGAAGAAGTTCATGCGGCCGGGGTTGTGCTCGGCGTCCGGGCGGAACGAGCGCAGACCTTCGACCACGACCTCCCGCGAGAGGCCGATGGCCAGGGCGGCCGAGGCGGCGGCCAGCGCGTTCTCGACGTTGAAGCGGGACAGTCCGGCCAGCGTCATGGGTACGTCGACCAGCTCGACCAGCGGGTCGGGGTCACGGTTGGGCAGGAGCACGGAGACCCAGCCGTCGATGACCGTCGTGGCCCGGCCGCCATCGGACAGGACCTCGCGGATGGCCGGCGAGCCGGGGTCGCGGGAGAACACCCATGGGTGCGCCTTGATCGTGCCTCGCATCGCGAAGACCCGCGGGTCGTCGGCGTTCAGGATCGCCCAACCGCCCTTGCGGGTGATCTTCGGGACGACGCCCTTGACCTCGGCCAGCTGGTCGAGGGTGTCGATGCCCTGGAGGCCGAGGTGGTCGGCGGAGACGTTGGTGACCACGGAGACGTCGTTGCGAGTCAGCCCGATGCCCTTGAGCAGGATGCCGCCGCGCGCGGTCTCGGTGACCGCGAGCTCGACCTCGGGGTGGGCCAGGACCCGGCCCGCGCCGGACGGCCCGGAGTAGTCCCCCTCCTCCACCATGACCCCGTCGACGTAGATCCCGTCGGTGTTCGACCAGCCGACCAGCTTGCCCGCGGTCCGCGCGATGTGCGCGATCATCCGCGAGGTCGTCGTCTTGCCGTTCGTGCCGGTCACCGCGACCACGGGGACCTTGGGCATGAGCGTGTGCGGCGCGTCTCCCGGCTCGGCCGCCGCGACCCGCGCGGCCGCCTCGTCGACCACCGCGTCGACCTCGCCGCCGGGCACGGCGTCGAGCACCTCGGCGATCGCCGTACCCATCACCTGGGCCCGGTTCCGGTGCCGCCAGGGGAACGCCACGACGATCTGGTGCTGGTCGCTGGTGGGCCGTACACGCACGGCGAGCCGGGTCGCGCCCGACTCCGAGGCGATCGCGCGGACCAGCCGGCCCACCGCCCGCAGCGCGAACCGCTGCCGGAACCCGGAGTCGGGCGGCCCCGGCCGTGCGTTCCTGAGCCCGATCCGCTGGGCGAACCTCCGAGCAGTGTCCTCGGGGACCGCCGCCAGCCCGGCGATGTCGAGGGTCAGCTTGATCGCCGCGCGCGGGAAGTACAGGTTCGGTCCCTCGAGGACCCGTAGCTCGACCAGCGAGCCGGGTGCGTCAGCCACGCCGCGGACGTTACCCAAGCGGGTCGGTGCTGGTCAGGCACCCATCGCGTGGAAACCGCCGTCCACGTGCACGATCTCGCCGGTGGTGGCAGGGAACAGGTCCGACATCAGCGCGCAGATCGCCTTGGCGGCCGGCTCGAGGTCGGTGTTGTCCCAGCCCAGCGGGGCCCGCGTCCCCCACATGTCCTCGAGGTCGCTGAACCCCGGGATCGCCTTGGCGGCCAGCGAGCGCAGCGGCCCGGCGGAGACCAGGTTGACGCGGATCCCGTCGGGGCCGAGGTCCCGGGCCAGGTAGCGCGCACACGACTCGAGGCCGGCCTTGGCTACGCCCATCCAGTCGTAGGCCGGCCACGCGACGGTCGCGTCGAAGGTCAGCCCGACCACCGAGGAGCCCGAAGAGAGCAGCGGCCGGCAGGCCTGGGTCAGCGACATCAGGGAGTACGCCGATACCTGGAGCGCCTGAGCGACGTCCGGCCACGGGCCACCCATGAACTTGCCACCGAGCAAGGTCTCGGGGTTGCCGTAGGCGATCGAGTGCAGGACGCCGTCGAGCCCGTCCACGTGCTCGCGGACCGCGTCGGCCAGCCCGGCCAGGTGGTCGTCGTCGGTGACGTCGAGCTCGAGCACCGGCGGCTCGCTGGGCAGCCGCTTGGCGATCCGCCGGGTGATGCCGAGTGCTCGCCCGAAGTTGGATATCAGGACGGTCGCGCCCTGCTCCTGGGCGAACTTCGCCGCTGCGAACGCGATCGAGCTGTCCATCGTCACGCCGGTGACGAGGATCCGCTTGCCCTCGAGGATGCCGCTCATCAGTGCCCCATTCCCAGTCCGCCGTCCACAGGTATCACCGCTCCGGTGACGTACGCCGCGCCGTCGCCGGCCAGCCAGGTCACTGCGGCGGCCACCTCGTCCGGAGTCGCATACCGCTGCAGTGGAACCTGCTGCTTGATCGCCGCCCGCTGCTCGTCGGTGAGCACACCGGTCATGTCGGTCTCGACGAAGCCGGGCGCCACCACGTTCGCGGTGATCGACCGGGAGCCGAGCTCGCGGGCGATGGAGCGCGCCATGCCGACCAGCCCGGACTTGGAGGCGGCGTAGTTGACCTGGCCGGCGGAGCCCAGCAGCCCCACCACCGAGGACACGAAGACGATCCGGCCACGGCGCAGCCGGAGCATGCCCTTGGCGGCCCGCTTGGCCAGCCGGTAGGAGCCGGTCAGGTTGGTCTCGATGACCGACGACCAGTCGTCCTCCGACATGCGGAGCAGCAGCGTGTCATGGGTGATCCCGGCGTTGGCCACCAGCACCTCGACCGGACCGTGCGCCTCCTCGACCTGCGCGAACGCCGCCTCGACCTGCTCGGGGTCGGTCACGTCGCAGCGGACATCGAGGGTGCCGTCGGGGGCGCCGCCGCTGCGGGTCGTGACCGCGACCTGGTCGCCCTGGGCCACGAAAGCCTCGGCAATGGCCCGGCCGATCCCCCGGTTGCCGCCGGTCACCAGCACGGACCGACCCTGGGCCTGGCTCTCCTCGCTCACCCGGGCGACGCTATCGACTACCGGGCAGTACGCCGAAACAGCCCCCGCAGTCCTCGCCGCGGCAGTGGCTCGGAGGCGGTGGCCACGATGCTAGGGGCCCGGTCGGAGCGCTCCCCGGCGTACATCGCCTCCCACCACCGCATCCCGCCCGCGATGAACGCGTCGAGGTCGAGCCGATGTCCGTTGCCATCCAGGACCGAGACCTCCGCGAACCACACCCTGAGGTTCAGGTGGTGCACCCCGCCGAGGTCCTGGAACAGGCACAGACTGTGACCGCCCCGCCCGGACATGGCCAGGTCCAGGCTGAGCCGATGTTCCCAGTCGTGGAAGTCGCGCTCGTGGCGCGGCGAGTCGACGAACTCCCAGCCGTAGACCGGGCCGCCGCCATGCCGCCGCAGCAGCCGGTCCAGCCCCTCGACGTCGAGGGGGACCACCGGAGCGGCCGCGTCGTCCCACGTGCCGGCGCGGTAGGACGCCGCCAGCCGCGAGCAGCCGGTGAGGCGAAGGGTGCGCCGTGGGTCCGCGACCTCCGCACCCGCCTCGTCGCGGGACAGCACGGTGAGGAGCACGTCGACCGAGGTCGCGGGCTCGTCGATGGTCAGGTCGTGCCAGTCGGCCTCGTTGAGCGCGACGCCGAGACCTTGGATCTGCTCGGCGGTGAGGGGCACGACGCTCCGCTGGCCTACTCGTCGTCCTCGAGCCGGAAGCCCACCTTGATCCCGACCTGGAAGTGCTCGACCTTGCCGTCCTTGATCTGGCCGCGCACCTCGGTGACCTCGAACCAGTCGCAGTGCCGCAGCGTCGTGGCGGCCCGCTCCACGCCGTTGTGGATCGCGTGCTCGAGCCCCTCGTTGGAGGTGCCGACGATCTCGGTGACGCGGTAGGTGCGGTTGGTCATGAGTGCCTCCTGGCGGTCGGGTCCTCGACTCTACCGACGACGCGACGGCCCCACGGACGCTGCGCACCCGCGGCGTACAGTGGCCGCATGGCCCGGGATCGCAGCCGCGAGCCCGAGGCAGTCAGGATCACCTCGGCAGCGGCCAGCCGCAACGACGACATCGCCGCGCGCCAGAAACGCTACCTGTTCTCGATGGGGATCCGCACGCTCTGCTTCGTGGGCGCGATCATCGCCGCGAGTGCCGGTGTCCACTGGCTGTGGCCGATCCTGATCGTCGCCGCGGTGGTGCTGCCGTACGTCGCGGTGGTCATGGCCAACACCGCCACCACCAAGGACGACGGCGTCGCCCTGCTCGACGACGGCGGGCGCCGAGAGCTCGGCACGGGGCCGCAGGGGCACTAGTGTCCTGTCAGCCAAACTTTGCGGAATTGACGGTTTGATTCCCGGCGCGGACGTGGAACACTTCTAGAGCCGAGCGGGCTTGCCCGCGCGGTGTGGTGCCGGACAGCTCTCCCCGTGGTTGGCCGGCACCACTTCTCATTTCCGGAGCTCTTCTGCAGCGATGACCGACATCTGCTCAGCCAGGGGCTGTACGACGCCCGCACTGTGGGCGCTCCGGTGGAACAACCCGAAGCTGCACACGCCCGACCGCCGCAAGGTCTGGCTCGCCTGCGACGACCACAAGGCGTCGCTCTCGGACTTCCTGGCCGCCCGCGGCTTCCTCAAGGAGGTCGTGGAGCACGTCCCCGGCGCGGACGAGACCGCCTAGTGGTCTGGGCCAGTCTCGCCCGGGGCCGTCTCCTAGCCGCCGATGGACGACATCGGTCGGTCGGGCTGGAGGAAGGTCGGGTCGTCGATCCCGTGGCCGGGCTTCTTGGCGGCCATGGCGGCCAGCCAGCGGTCGGCCAGCTCGGCGTCACCGGCACCGGCGCGCATCGGCGTCCGCAGGTCGGACTCCTCCCTGGCGAACAGGCAGTTGCGGACCTGGCCGTCGGCGGTGAGCCGGACGCGGTCGCAGGCGCCGCAGAACGGGCGGGTCACCGAGGCGATGATCCCGACCGTGGCCGGGCCTCCGTCGACCAGGAACGACTCTGCCGGAGCACTCCCCCGCGGCTCGACCGCGGGCACCAGCACGAAGCGCTGCTCCAGCGCGGCCAGGATCTCCTCGGCGGTCACCATCTCGTCGCGCCGCCAGCCGTGCTGGGCGTCGAGCGGCATCTGCTCGATGAACCGGAGCTCGTAGCCTCGCTCCAGGCACCAGGCCAGCAGCTCCGGCGCCTGGTCGTCGTTGACGCCGCGGAGCAGCACCGCGTTCACCTTCACCGGACCGAGACCCGCTGCCCGGGCCGCCTCGAGGCCGGTGACCACGTCGGCGAACCGGTCGCGCCGGGTGATCTCGAGGAAGGTGTCCGACCGGATCGTGTCGAGGCTGACGTTGACCCGGTCGAGCCCCGCGTCCTTCAGGGCCTGGGCGGTCCTGGCCAGCCCGAGCGCGTTGGTGGTCAGCGACGTCTGCGGACGCGGATCGAGGGACGACGCGCGGCGCACGATGTCGACCAGCCCGCGGCGTACGAGCGGCTCGCCCCCGGTGAACCGCACCTCCCGGACCCCCAGCCGCTCGACCGCGATCCCGATCAGCCGGACGACCTCGTCGTCGCTGAGCTGCTGGTCCTTCGGGAGCCAGTCGAGCCCTTCGGCCGGCATGCAGTAGGTGCAGCGCAGGTTGCAGTGGTCGGTCAGGCTGACGCGGAGGTCGGTGGCGACCCGGCCGAAGGCATCACTGAGCGGCTGCACGGAAGGAAGTCTACGTTTCAACCGGTTGGTGGCGGGCTGGGTAGCGTTGCGGGGTGCCCTCGTTCCGGTTCCTGCTGAGCCGGCGCTGGATCCTGTTCGCGCTGGTCGTAGCGGTGCTGGCCTACGCCACCTGGTGGCTGGGCGGCTGGCAGTTCCGGCGGCTGCACGACCGGAAGGCCGAGAACGAGATCGTGCGCACCAACGAGCACCGTGCCGTGGCGCCGGTGGGCGACGTGCTCAGCCCCGACCGGGACCCGTCCGACCAGGACGAGTGGCGGGTGGTGAGCGCCACGGGGACCTACGACGCGTCCCGGTCCGTCGTGATCCGTTACCGGACCAGGGACGGGGCGCAGGGCGTCGACGTCGTCGTACCGCTCGTCACCGCCGACGGAACGGCCCTGCTGGTCGACCGGGGCTGGCTGGAGACCGACCCCAGCGGCGCGAACCGCGACGACATCCCTGATCCGCCGGCGGGCGAGGTGGACGTGACGGGCTATGTCCGGGTGAACGGGTCCGGTGACAGCACCCGGGTCTCGGACCTGTCGGCCCGGGCCATCAGCAGCGACGCGATCGGACCGGCCGTCGACCACCCGGTGTACGGCGGCTTCGTCCAGCTCAAGTCGGAGGACCCCCTGCCCGACACCAAGCTCGAGCGGGCCGAGCTGCCCGAGCTCGACAACGGGCCGCACTTCTTCTACGGCCTGCAGTGGTGGTTCTTCGGGCTGCTGGCGATCTTCGGGTTCTTCTACCTCGCCTACGACGAGTGGCGCAACGGCCCGCAGGGCGAGCGACCGGTGCGCAAGGCGCCGAGGCCCAGGTCGAAGGCCCGGCTGCAGGCCGACGCGGCGAAGGCGCAGATCGAGCGCGAGAAGCGCGAGCGGGCCGAGCAGCGCCAGGCCGCACCCTAGATCGCGCCGGTCATCCCGCCGTCGACGGGCAGCATGGCGCCGTTGACGAAGGACGCCGCCGGCGAGAGCAGGAACGCCGCCGCGCGGCCGAACTCAGCGGGCTCGCCGTACCGGCCCAGCGGGATCGAGCGCACCGAGGCGGCGCGCGCGGCGTCGGCGTCACCGGTCGCCTCGTCGAGCTCCCGGATCCGCTCGGTGCCGACCCGGCCGGGCAGCAGGGCGTTCACCCTGATCCCGCGCGGCCCGAGCTCGGCCGCCAGGGTCTTGGCCATCCCGGCCAGCCCCGGCCGCAGGGTGTTGGAGATCGCCAGGTCGGCCACCGGCTCCCGCACCGACGTGGACAGCACGAACGCGAGCGAGCCGTGGTCGCAGACCGCGGCCGACAGCACGCGGGCGAGCCGGATGGTGCCCAGGAAGACCGACGCGATCGACTCGGTCCACTGCTGCTCGGAGACGGCCCGCTCCCCCGAGACACCGCCGCGCGGGGGGCCACCCACCGAGATGAGGGCTCCGTCGATGCGGCCCCACCGCGACCGGGCCGCGTCGACCAGGCGAGCGGGTGTCCCGGGTTCGGCGTTGTCCGCGGCCACGGCGACCGCCGAGGAGCCGAGCGCCGCCACGGTTGCGTCGAGCGACTCCTGCGAGCGGCCGGAGAGAACCACCCGGGCGCCCTCGGCGACCAGCACCTCGGCCGTGGCGCGGCCCAGCCCGCGGGCGCCTCCGGTGACGACGTAGACGTGGTCCGCGACTCCGAGGTCCATGCGGTCGAGCCTAGGAGCCTCAGATCTGCATCACCACGGCCTTGGGCTCGGTGAAGAACTCCCGGCTGAAGGTGCCGCCCTCGCGACCCACTCCCGAGTCGCCGATGCCACCGAACGGCGCGCGCAGGTCGCGGATGAAGAAGCAGTTCACCCACACCGTCCCGGCCCGCAGGGCGGCCGCAACGCGGTGCGCCCCGGACAGGTTCTCGGTGAAGACCATCGCGTTGAGGCCGTAGGGCGAGTCGTTGGCGATCCGCACCGCCTCCTCCTCGGTGTCGAACGGGTGGACGGTGACGAGCGGGCCGAAGACCTCCTCGCACACGACCCTGGAGTCGAGCGGCGCGTCGACGACCACGGTCGGGCGCACGAACCAGCCGTCCGCCGGCCCGCCGGTGACCATCCGGCCGGTTCCGGCGGCGATGTCGTCGAGGTAGCCGGTGACCTTCTTCCAGTGCTCCTCGGAGGCGAGCGGGCCGAGCTCGGTGGCCGGGTCCTTGGGGTCGCCCATCCGCAACGCCTCGGCGGCCGTGACGAAGCGGGACAGGAACTCGTCGTACACCCCACGCTGGACGAAGAGCCGGGACCCGGCCAGGCAGACCTGGCCGGCGTTGCTGAAGACCGCCTTGATCGACCACGACACCGCGTTGTCCAGGTCCGCGTCGTCGAAGACCACGTTGGCCCCCTTCCCGCCCAGCTCGAAGCTCACCGGCGTGAGGTTCGCGGCCGCGGCCTGGCCGATGACCCGGCCGGTGCCGGACTCACCGGTGAAGGTGATCCGGTCGACGCCGCGGTGCCGGGTGAGCGCGGAGCCCGCCGAGTCGGGGCCGAAGCCGTGGACGACGTTGAGGACGCCGGGCGGGAAGCCGGCCTCGGTGGCGAGCCGGGCGAGCAGGGTCGCCGACTTCGGGGTGTCCTCGGCCGGCTTGAGCACCACCGTGTTGCCCCACGCCAGCGCGGGGGCGACCTTCCACGACTCGAGCATCAGCGGGAAGTTCCACGGCGAGATCGCCGCGACGACGCCGGCCGGCTGGAACAGCGAGTAGGCGTGGTGGCCGGTGTCCATGGGCAGCACCTCCCCGGTGCTGAGCCGGGCGTGGTCGGCGAAGAACCGGAAGTTCTGCACGACCCGCGGCACGTCCTTGGTCCGGGCGTCGGTGACCGGCTTGCCCATGTCGACCGTGTCGGCCATCGCGAGCTCGTCGAGGTGGTCGTCGACGAGGTCGGCGAGCCGGTGCAGCAGGGCGCCTCGCTCGGCGAGCCCCATCCGTGGCCACGGTCCCTCGTCGAAGGCCGTCCGGGCGGCCGCGACCGCGCGGTCCACCTCGGGCTGGCCGCCCAGTGCGACCTCGGCGTACGCCGCCCGCGTGAAAGGGTCGACGGAGTCGAACCGCGCCCCGGACTCCGACTCGGCGTCCCGGCCGTCGATGTGGTGGGTGATCAGCTCCATCCCGGTCCCCTCTCAGCGGGCTCCGACCGCGTGCAGGTCGCGCGCCTGGGCCAGCTGGAGCGCGATGTCGATGAGCATGTCCTCCTGGCCGCCGACGTAGCCCGCCTCCCCCGCGCGCTGGAGGATCTCGTGGGCCGGCACGCCGTAGCGCTCGGCCGCGTGCTCGGCGTGCAGCAGGAACGACGAGTAGACGCCGGCCCACCCCTGGACGATCGCGGTGCGGTCGGCCTTCGGCCAGCGTGGGAGGTAGGGCCGGACGACCTCCTCGGCGGCGTCCAGCACGCCGCCGACGTCGACGCCGGTCTCGACGCCGAGGTGGTCGAACGTCGCGGCGAGGACCTCGGTCGGCGAGTTGCCGGCCCCGGCGCCGAGAGCACACAGCGAGCCGTCGATCTGCCGGGCGCCGGACTCGAAGGCGAGCACCGAGTTGGCCACGCCCAGCGAGAGGTTCTGGTGGCCGTGGAAGCCGACCTGGGCCTCCCGGCCGACCTCGGCCACCAGCGCCGCGATCCGGGCCTTGGCCTCGGTGAGGACCAGCGCGCCGGCCGAGTCGACGGCGTAGACGCACTCGCAACCGGCGTCGACCATGATCCGGCCCTGGTTGGCCAGCTCCTCGGGCGAGGTCCGATGGCTCATCATGAGGAACCCGACGGTCTCCATGCCCAGTGAGCGGGCCAGGCCGAAGTGCTGGATCGAGACGTCCGCCTCGGTGCAGTGGGTCGCGATCCGGGCCACGGACGCCCCGGCCTCGCGGGCGTTGCGGAGGTCGTCCATGGTGCCGATGCCAGGGACCAGGAGGACCGCGATCCTGGCCTGCGCCGCCTCCTCGGCGGCCGCCCGGACCAGAGTGATGTCCTCTACCTTGGAGAAGCCGTAGTTGAACGAGGAGCCGCCGATCCCGTCGCCGTGGCTGACCTCGATCACCTCGACCCCGGCGCCGTCCAGGGCGTGCACGGTGGCTCGCACCTGCGCCTCGGTGAACTCGTGGGACATGGCGTGGCTGCCGTCGCGGAGCGTGGTGTCGGTGATGCGCACCGGGCGCTCGGTGCCACTCATGCCTGGGCTCCCACGAAGCGGGTGGTGGCCACCAGCTCGCCCACGCGGGCGGCCGCGGCGGTCATGATGTCGAGGTTCCCAGCGTACGTCGGCAGGTAGTCGCCGGCTCCGAGCACCTCGATGAACACCGTGACCCTGCCGTTGCCGTCCCACTTCTCGCGCGGCGGGTCGTACTGCGGGTCGGCACGGAGCGCGTAGCCGGGGACGTACTCCTGCACCTCGGCCACCCGGCGGTGCACGGACTCGGTGATCGCGTCCTGGTCGGCATCGGCCGGGACCGCGCAGAAGATCGTGTCCCGCATGATCATCGGCGGCTCGACCGGGTTGAGCACGATGATCGCCTTGCCGCGCGGGGCGCCGCCGAGCTCACGCACCGCCCGGCTGGTGGTGTGCGTGAACTCGTCGATGTTCGCCCGCGTGCCGGGGCCGGCGGACTTCGAGGCGACCGAGGCGACGATCTCGGCGTACGCCACAGGCACGACTGACGAGACCGCGTGCACGATCGGCACGGTCGCCTGGGCTCCGCAGCTGATCATGTTGATGTTCACCGCGTCGAGGTGCTCGCGGAAGTTCACCGGTGGGCAGACCAGCGGCCCCACCGCGGCCGGGGTGAGGTCTACGGCGACGATCCCGGCCTCCACGAGTCGCGGCGCCGCGGCGCGGTGCGCCCTGGCCGAGGTGGCGTCGAAGACGAGGTGCGGCAGCTCGTCGCGGGACAGCAGCCAGTCCAGACCGTCCGCGGACGCCTCGATCCCCATCGACCGGGCCCGCTGGAGGCCATCGGACTCGACCACGCCCACGACGTACTGGACCTCGATGGCCTCGCTGCGCTGCAGCTTCGCGAGCAGGTCGGTGCCGATGTTGCCCGGGCCGATGATGGCCGCCCGTGCCTTCATGCGTCCCACCTCGGGATCTCGTCCTCCTGCGGGATGTTCACCTCGGTGACCCTGTTGCGGTAGCTCACCGTCGCGGTGCGGCCACCGTGCTTGACCCGCACCACGACCTCCTCGGTGTTGACCGGCTCGCCCGGGTCGTAG
>Ga0136846_1219649_pt1 | contig 13377 bp, 10 predicted proteins | sample HopSoiMetagenom2_FD_96841 | JGI IMG/M metagenome (GOLD analysis project Ga0136846, IMG submission 96841) | Grasslands soil microbial communities from Hopland, California, USA - 2 Assembly 2016 (version 4) | ecosystem: Environmental > Terrestrial > Soil > Grasslands | place: USA: Hopland... | reverse complement strand
TGCTGGTGCAACTGCCCTGGCTCCTGCTGCTGCTCACGATCGCCGTACTGCCCGCCTTCCTCGGCGAAGCGCATTTCGCGTCGCTTGGCTACTCCCTGCTGTTTCAGTGGACGCCCGAGCGGCGGCTGCTCGACTACCTGCGCTACATGGGTGCGTCCGACGAATCGGCCAAGGAAGTGAAGCTGTTCGGGCTCTCAGACTTCCTGGTGGGCCGCTACTCGGAGCTGTCGGACAAGTTTTACGCGGAAAACAAGAAGCTCGCGGTCCGGCGCAACCTCGTGTCGACACTGCTCGTCACGATCGGCACGCTCGGCTACTACGGCGCGTATGCGGTGATCATCTATCGCACCGTGATGGGCGACTTCACGATCGGCACGCTGACGTTTCTGGCGGGCTCATTCCGCCAGAGCCGGAGTCTGATCCAGAGCGTGCTGCTGTCACTCTCATCCATTTACGAACAGAGCCTCTATCTGAGTGATTTGTTCACCTTCTTCGACGTTCGGCCCAACGTGATTTCAAAAGCCGGCGCCCGGCCGGTGGCGCGCCGGCTGCAGAGTGGTTTCCAATTCGAGAATGTCGGGTTCCGGTACCCAGGCTCGCAGCGGTGGGCGGTGCGGGGCCTCAGCTTCGCGTTCGAGCCGCATGAGCGCATCGCGCTCGTCGGTGAAAACGGGGCAGGCAAGACGACGCTCGTGAAACTGTTGGCGCGCCTGTACGATCCCGATGAGGGGCGGATCCTGCTCGATGGCGTCGACTTACGGGACTACGATCTCGATAGCCTGCGCAAGAACATCGGCATCATCTTCCAGGACTTCGTGCGCTACGACTTTATCCTGCGTGAGAATATCGGCGTGAGTCAGGTGGAGGCGCTCGACGATGCGGCGCGTATTCGCGAGGCCGCGCGCCGCAGCCTCGCCGACTCGGTGGCGCAGCGCGTTCCCCAGGGATTCGATCAGATGCTGGGCCGGCGGTTCGAAAACGGCGTGGAGCTTTCCGGAGGCGAATGGCAGAAAGTCGCGCTCGCGCGCGCGTACATGCGCGACGCGCAAGTCCTGATTCTCGACGAGCCGACGGCGGCGCTGGACGCGCGTGCCGAATACGAAGTGTTTCTGCGGTTTGCCGAGCTGACGAAGGGCCGGATGGCCGTGCTGATCTCGCACCGGTTTTCGACCGTGCGCATGGCCGATCGCATTCTCGTCCTGAAGGACGGCGAGCTCGTGGATGACGGCACCCATGAAGAGCTGGTGGCGCGGGGCGGTCTCTACGCGGAGCTGTTCAGCCTGCAAGCCGCCGGATATCGCTGATCGTTGCTAGTGCTCGAGCGCAGGAGCGGGCCGCTCGTTCCCGCCGTCCGCGACAAACTGCCACGTCCCATTCGCCTGGCGTTTCCAGATCGTCAGATACTTGCTGTAGTGATGGAGTGAGTTGATTTCCGCCTCGCCGACCGTGCAGCCGAGGTCGCCCGAGCCCGCGATTTCGGCCGCAAGCGGCCGCCATTCGAGGACCGCGTCGGTCGGAAAATCGTTGAACGCGGCACCGATCGCCTGCCGTCCCTCGTTGAACTGAGTCGCCGAGCCGAACGACACCGCATTCTGAGCGGCATAGCTCTGAAACGCCACCTTTTCGCTGCGCGCCACGGCCAGCGCCGCGAACGCCGAATCGGCCCGGAACAGTTCGCGCGGATCTGCCCGCCCGCGCACCGGCGCGGCCGCATCGCGTTTGCCGGTCAGTCGGGCGGGCGCGGAATCGATCACGGGCATCGTGCCTGCGAACGCCGCGAGTCGCCAGCCGCCGGCTGCCTTGCGCCAGCACGCCAGATATTTGCCGCGCGTTTTCTCCGAACGCGTCCATCCCCACGTGTAGCCCAAGGAACCGTCTAGGGAGACATCGGCGAACACGGGGTCACGCTGGAGATTGCGCGCCAGCCCAGCGTTGGCGAGAAAGGCGGTAATATGGCTCGCGCCGTGCACCAACGCCGCACCGGGATGCAGGTAGGTGGCGCTGTCGGTGAATGCCGATCCATCCAGTGCCGTCGCGCGGTCTGCCGCGAGCAGCGCTTTCCGGTCGGCGGTGCGATCGGACGCGGCGGCCGTGAGCAGGATCAGTCCAATGAGCATCGGTCGCATAAGTGGTCCCCTCAGCGCCAATTCACAGCGTTTCGAGCGCTGCCGCCAGTGTGCCTTTCGTACCATGCTCGGGTGACCTTCCCCATCGAGCGCTAGCGAAAGAGGTAAAGATCGGCGATCCGTTCAGCGATCGCCCCCGGCTCACCGCTCGAGCGATTCGTCAGCACGATCACCGTGACGTGGCGCGCCGGGAAACGCTGGATGGCGTTCCGGAAGCCGCTCGTCTCTCCCGTGTGACGCCAGCGCGTCTCACCGCGATAGTGGTCGATGAACCAGCCGAACCCGTACTCGGTCGGGGCTCCGCGCGGCAGCACGGGTGGTGTCGTGGCGTGCGCCATCCAATCGGCGGAGACCAGTGTGGTGTCCGACAACGCGCGATCCCAGTGGACCAGGTCGTCCACGTTCGTATAGATCCCGCCGTCACCCAAGGTCGCGCTGGTGACACTCTGATCGGTTTGTTCCCAGCCGCCGCCGCGCGGCGAGTAGCCATACGCGCGATGGGGGATGGTATCGGATCCCTCGATGTGCGCGACCGAAGCGGTCATTCCCAATGGCGCGAAGATCCGCGCGTGGACGAATGCTGGAAAGGACATCCCCGACACGCGGGCGACGATGATGCCGAGCAGGACGTACCCGGAATTGCTGTAGCGATAGGCGCTGCCCGCTGGGAAATAGAGCGAATCCTTGGCTGCGAGGAGCGCGAGTACGTCGTTATCGTCGAGCTGCGCCGTGCGCGTCGCGGGGATCAGGTCCTCGTAGTCTATTAGGCCTGACGTGTGATTGAGCAGATGGCGAATCGTGACCGCCGCGGCCGCGCGGGGCAGTCGGGGGAGAATGCGGCGCACCGGCTGATCGAGCTGGAGTTTGCCGTCCTGCGCGAGCAGAAGGATGCACATCGCGGTGAATTGCTTCGACACCGACGCCAGCCGGTAATCCGTTTCGGGCGCGGCGGGGACATGGCGCTCGAGGTCGGCCATACCGTACGCGCGCCGCGCCACGACCTCGTCGTCACGAATCACCACGACGCTGGCGCCCGGCTTCGTGGTGCCGCTGTACGCGGCCAGCAGCGAGTCGATCGCGCGCAGGTCGTCACCCACCGCGGCGGATCCCTTTCCGCTCCCTGCGCAGGCGCAGGACAGCAGGAGAAGGGCGACGGTCAGGACTTGGAAGCAGCGTACCAGGCGTCCCACGTATCGTGCGCGAGTCCAATGGTGAGTTGTTGTTGATGCCGAACCAGCGGCATGCGGAGCAGCAGGGGCTCGAGGCTGAGCTTCTCGAGCCATCGCTCGTCGCTGAGTCGCGCGGCCCCCAGACCGAGCTCGCCGAACCGCCGAGAGTCCCGATCGATGAGCGCCGCGATGCCGAATTTCTGTCCGAAGCGTCGCAGCTCACCAATAGCCGCGGCGCGCTCGTTCAAATCGACAAAGTGGACCTTGATCCGCCGCTCGGCGAAGAAGCGCAGCGCGGCCCGCGTGTCGGAGCTTTTCCTGACGCCAAAGACTTGTACTTCCACGTGACTAATGCGGCAGCGTCTTGACTTCGATTGCGCCCAACAGGTGACCGGAGCCGAACCGCGCTTCGGCGCTGCCGGGTGAGTAGTAACGCACGGAGGCGACCGAGCTCCACTTGAGCAGGCGCAAGCTGTCGAAGCCACCATAGGCGGTGCCGTCGACATAGACGATGAGCTGCGCCTGCGTGCGCACCACCGTCGTGTTCCGGGCGCGCATTTCCCACGCGGGGCGCAGCTGGCGGACGGCGTCGTAGACCGTCGAGCCCGCTGTCTTGGCGAGCTCCTCCGCCGTGATGATATCGGTATCGTGGTTCGGCGTCGGATTCTGGCCGCGCGACGCATTGGAGCTCGAGCAGGCGCTCAGCAGTGTCGCGGCGACCAGCATGGCGAATCTCATCGTCAAGAAAGTACCACGTTTCCCACTCGCGTCTATATTCCCCGCTCGTTGCGAGGCCCCATGAGTCCACGAGCCAAGGTCATCTGCGCCGCCGTGTTGTTCTCGAGCGGTGGCGCCGCCATCAAGTTCTGCGCGTTCGGAGCATGGCAGCTCGCCGCGTTCCGCGCTCTTTTCGCTATGGCGACGATCCTGATCGCGCTGCCCGAGGCGCGGCGGGGCTGGACGTGGCGGACCGTCGTGGTCGGGTTCGCGTATGCCGCGACGACGCTGCTCTACGTGCAGGCCAACAAGCACACGACCGCGGCCAGCACGATTTTCCTGCAGTCGACGAGCCCGCTGTTCATCCTGCTGCTCGCGCCGATCTTGTTGGGAGAGCACGCCTCGCGCCGCGATCTGATGCAGATGGCGATCATGGGCTTAGGCCTGGGATTGTTCTTTCTGGGCCACGATCAACCGCAGGCGACCGCGCCCAATCCCGCGCTCGGGAACATGCTCGCGGCGATCTGCGCCGTGACGTGGGCGTTTACGGTCGTGGGGTATCGCTGGCTCGCGGTACGCGGCTCGTCGATTGCGGCGGCGGCAGTCTCGGGAAATCTGACCGCGTGCTTCATCTCTCTGGTGATGGCGCAGCCACTCATGGCCGGTCGGCCGGCCGACTGGATCGTCGTGCTCCTGCTCGGCACCTGCCAGCTCGGTGTTCCGTACCTGTTTCTCGCCCGCGCGGTGCCGCGCGTGCGCGCCCTCGAGGTCGGGCTCTTCCTTCTTATAGAACCGGTGCTGAATCCCATCTGGGCGTGGCTGGTGCATGGGGAGACGCCGGGACCGGCGACGCTCGCGGGCGGCGCGCTGATCCTCGGGGCGACCGCGGTGCGCATGCTGCTCGATACGCGTCGGGCACCCGACACGCCGGTTGTGGCGTAAAACAAACGGGCCCGCCAGTTGGCGGGCCCGTTATTTCTTCATGCAGCGTCACCTACTGAATTGCTTTCAGCGCGTTGACTCGGCCGCCTCCGTAGAGGTCATCCTTGCCCTTCTTGCCGAGGTCATCGGCTGACTCCCGCAGCCGTCGTTCGACTTCCGCTGGACCGACGCGACCATACTTGCCGATGATCAGCGCTGCAACACCGGCGACGGCCGGGCTCGCCATGCTCGTGCCCGCCGCCCAGCAATAGCTGCCAATGCTGGCGGCCGCGGAGCCACGGCACGGCGCGATCACCATGTCGAGTGCCCAGCAGTATTGCGCGCCGACCCCACTGGGATTGCGTGGGAAAGTGCAGACGTCGTTACCGGGAAGCGCGAAGTCGCCACCGGGGGCTGCGAAGGTGACCGCCTGGTGGCCGAAATTTGTGTAGGACGCGGGCCGGTCGTAATTCGTCGCGCCGAACGCGAAGCCCAGCGGACCCGTGGCCGAAACGGCGATGACGTGCGACGACGTCGCGGGAACGGAGATGATGCTGCCCTGGATGTCGGTGGCCTCGTTACCCATGGCGGCGACCACCGTCACTCCGCGGTCATACGCGTAGGTCGTGGCCTTGTTCAATGCCTGGATCAGTTCCACCGCCGCGCGACCCGTTTTCTTGAAAGTCGCGCCGAGGCTCATGTTGATAACGTCGGCACCAGCGCCACCTTCGGTGATCGGCGTGGCCGCGTAATAAATGCCCTGCATCACCTGTCCGAATGTGCCGCTGCCGCAGTTCAGCACCTTGACGCCGATAATCGTCGCGCTGGGCGCGATTCCCACCGTTCCGAGATTCGGGAAAGGCGTGTTTTCGGCTCCGGGTGCCGCGATGATGCCGGAAACGTGCGTGGCGTGCCAGAAGCTGTCGGTACTGTCGCAGGCACCCGTCGAGGGACGACGCGAGAAATCTGCGTTGAACGGGACACCTGGTACGAAAGAGGTGGAGTGTACCGCGTCGAGGCGTGGCGCGATGTCGATGTGGGTGTCGCGAATGCCGCCGTCGAGCACCGCCACGCGGACGCCCGCACCGCGCTGACCGAGATCCCACGCCTCAGGCGCATGGATCGCATCGGGTGCCCATTGGACGTGGCGGAACGTCTCGCCAGTGCCGAATACGGTATTGGGCGTGACCTCACCTGCACCCGCGGCCTCACCAGCTTCGGCGAACCGCTCGGGGCGCACCCATTCCACCAGGGTGTCTGCGTCGACAGTCGCCACGCCGGGAATCGTCGCGGCGCGGGTGGCGAACGCGGGGTCATCCGAGCTCACGAGCGCGACACCAATTCGATCGAGGCTCGAGGTCACCTGTCCACCCGCGGCAGCGACTTGCGCCACGAGGTCGACCGGTACCTGATTGCCACTGAAATTGATGACGAAGGGTTTCTTGTTGGATTGCGCGGGGCTGGACGTCCTTGCTGCCGAAATCGTGTCGCCGGTTGGTGTAACGGGCGCATCGTACACGCAGGCAGCCGCGACGATCGCGCCGATAGCGATGGTGAATCGCATAACGGATTTGTACATCGTTGTGAACTCCACAGAGGTAAGGATTAGCCGAACGGGCGCTGGGATGGAGAAGCTGCCCGGCTTTTCGAAGCTACGCAAGGGACTAATGCTATATTGCCGCCGACATGGTTTCGACTTCCGCATCCCGCTCCCGTTACGCAATTCTCTTCTTCACCGTCCTGATCGACCTGATCGGCTTCGGCATTGTGATGCCGATCCTGCCATTCTACGCGCAGCGCTTTGGCGCAGGTGGCCTCGCCTACGGCGCGGTGCTCGGCATTTACTCGTTCATGCAGTTCGTCGCGACGGCCCTGCTCGGAAAGTTTTCCGATCGGGTGGGACGTCGGCCGATCCTGCTCGCCACCATGCTCTTCAATGCCGTCGGGTACCTTCTCTTCGCCTTCGCCGGCTCGTACTGGCTGCTGTTTCTGTCGCGCGTGATCTCGGGTTTTGCAGGCGGCAACATCTCGGTCGCCCAGGCATACATGGCCGATATCACGACACCCGCGGAGCGCTCGCGCGGCATGGGCATCATCGGCGCGGCGTTCGGTATCGGGTTCAGCGCGGGACCTGCCGTGGGCGGCCTGGGCGACCATTTCCTGGGGCACAGCGCGCCGGGCCTCATCGCTGTGGGCCTGTCGCTCGCCAACTTTGTTTCCGCCTATTTCATCCTGCCCGAATCGTTGAAGCACGAGCTCCGGGTGCGGCGCCGGCTGTTCGACCTGGGGCACATCGGCGAAGCGCTGCGGCGCCCCCGGCTGCGCCCTCTCATGGCGGTCTGGGCGCTCGTGCCGTTGGGGTTCGCGGGCTATACCGCGGCGCTGCCGTACCGCGCCATCGCGGCATTGGGATGGAAGCAACTCCAGCTGACCTACCTCTTCATCATCATCGGGGTCACCGCGGCGGCGGTGCAGGGCTATTTCTTCGGGAAGCTGGTGCGGCGAACCGGCGAGCGCACACTGGTCATCGCCGGCACATTCGGGATGGCGCTGTCGATCGCCGCCGTGCCGCTCGTACCCAACTCCGCGGTCTTGTATCTCTGGACATTCGTGCTGGCCGTTTCCAACAGCATCTTCTCTCCCGCGGCGACAGGGCTCGTGTCGGTCTACGCCGATCCTAACGAGCAAGGGACAATCCTGGGCGCCGCGCAGGCCATCAGCGCGCTGGGCCGCACGGCTGGTCCGCCGATCATCGGTAAAGTGTACGACGTGAGCCCCGTCACGTCGTTCGTGCTCGCCGGATTTTTCATGGCCGTCGCGGGCCTGGCGGCTTTTCGACTCGCGCCCGTCGCGCATCACACGACCGCCGGTCATGTCCCGGCGTCGCCTCCCGCTCCCTCCGTGCCGTTACCTGAACCCCCTCCCTCAGAGTCTTAACGCCACCTAAGCTTCATCGTCCAAACCCAGACTTCTCACGGAGCAATTGATGTACAAACGCTTGTCGATCGCCGCCGCCGCGCTCTTCCTCGCGACCGCGTGCAATCAGGATCCAACGGCCACCGCGTCAAACGAACTGGTGCTCGCCCAGGACGCTCAGGTCATCGCGCAAGACGTCGCGAGCACCACGCACACGACATGCGAGCGCTGGATCGGGCGCCTGCTCGATACGCTGCGCACGACCGATGATCCCGAAGCGCTTGCATTCCTCCAGCAGGCGCGTGACTGGCGTGATTCGGCGCGCGTTGATTTCGCCGCTGGGGATCGTGATGCGGCGCGCAACGACCTGAAGCTCAGTTTCCGCGCGTTGCTGTCGGCCGTGATCGAGATCTATCCGAATGCGCCCGAGCGGACCGGTGCCGCCGTCGATCAGGCGATCGACCGCATCGAGACATTCCTCGGCGACCGCGACGCGCCGCGGATTCGCGCGATCCTGGCCCACGTGCAGGATCTCCGCACGCAGGCGGACGCGGCCCTGGCAGCCGGCGACAGCGTCACGGCGCTCGCGCTGAATGCGAGGGGGATACAGATCCTGCACAGGCTGGTCGAGCACGTACGGGATAGGCACAGCGATCACGATGAGGTTGCAGACCAGGAGATGGAGAACGTAGAAAGCTAGGACCTGCAAAGCCTAGATGCACAGACGCACCGCGGGTTGTAGTCAACAGGGGTTGGGACAAACTTCTTGTCCTGACCCCTGTTTCCTGTTCACCGCTGTGCGTCTGTGCGTCTGCGCGTCTAGCCGTTGCCTGGCCTAGCCCTGCCCTGCACGCGGAGGTCATATTTTTGATCCCCCTAGCAGGAGCTTGGCGCGTTATGCGCGTGTACAAGACGCCGGAGATCCGGAATGTGGCCGTCGTCGGCCACGGCGCGAGCGGCAAGACCTCCCTGGTCGATGCCCTGGCGTTCGTGGCCGGAACGAGTAAACGACATGGCTCCGTAAAAGACGGCACCGCTCTCACCGATTACACCGCAGACGAAATCGAACGCAAGTACTCCATCAACCTCGCGCTGGCTGTCGCGGAGTGGATGGACACGAAGCTCAACCTGATCGACACCCCCGGATATCTCGACTTCACCGGCGACGCGCTGGCGGGCGTGTACGCAGCCGACTCCGCCGTCGTGGTGCTCTCCGCGACGGCCGGTATCGAGGTCGGGACCGAAAAAGTCTGGGACTATTGCGAGCGCCGCGCGCTGCCGCGGATGTTCTTCGTGTCCTTGATGGACAAGGAGCACGCCAACTTCGAGCGCGTGTTCAACCAGATCAAAGACCAGCTCACGCCCAAGGTGATCCCGGTGGAGATTCCGGTCGGCGAAGGGACGGAATTCCACGGGATCATCAATCTCTTCTCTAAAAAAGCGCATCTCTACAAGAAGGGCACGAAAGCCGGCGAGTACGAAGAGGTCGATGTCCCGGATGAGTACAAAGACCGCTTCGACAAGTACTCGCAGGAGCTGATCGAAAGCATCGCCGCGACCGACGACACCCTGCTCGAGCGCTACCTCGGCGGTGAAGAGATCGGTCGGGACGAAGCGATCGCCGCAATGAAAGCCGGCATGGCAAAGAACGAGCTGTTCCCGCTGTTCTGCGGCGCTGCCGAGCTGACGTACGGCACCCGCGCGCTGCTCAACAAGCTCGTCGAGCTCTGCCCCTCACCGAACGAGCGGCCGCCCGTCGACGCGCAGAAGTGGGGCAGCGCCGAGCGGCTCACGCTGAAGGCGGAGGACGGCGGCCCACTCGCCGCGCAGGTATTCAAGACCATCTCCGAGCCGCACGTCGGCGACGTGACGCTGTTCCGCATCTTTTCGGGAATGGTGAAGAACGGGCAGGACGTGTGGAATGCGCCGCGCGAGGTGTCGGAAAAGCTCAATCACTTGTGCGTTGCTGTGGGGAAAGAGCGGCTCGAGGTTCCCGAGCTGCATACCGGCGACATCGGGGTCGTCGCGAAGCTGCGCGACACGCACACCAACGACACGCTGTCGACGAAGGACAAGGGACTCGTGCTGCTGAAGATCCCGTTCCCCGAGCCGGTGATCACCGTCGCCGTGGAAGTGAAGCAGCGCGGGGAAGAGGACAAGCTGTCCACCGGGTTGCACAAGCTGCACGAGGAAGACCCGACGTTCCATCACGAGTACAACAGCGAGTTGGGGCAGACATTGATCCGCGGTCTCGGTGAGCGGCATCTCGAAATCGTCGTCGGCCGCCTGGCGCGGAAATTCGGCGTGCATGCCCAGACCACGAAGCCCAAGGTTGCCTACCGCGAGACGTTCCGGGGCAAGTCCGAAGGACAGGGCAAGCACAAGAAGCAAACCGGTGGCCGCGGGCAGTACGGCGATTGCTGGATTCGCATTGCGCCGCTGCCCCGTGGCTCAGGAGTGCAGTTCGTGGACGAGATCGTCGGCGGGGTGATCCCGCGCCAGTACATCCCCGCCGTGGAACGCGGCGTGCTCGAGGCGGCCCACAAGGGCCCGATCGCCGGTTATCCGGTCGTGGACTTCAAGTTCGAGCTCTATGACGGCTCGTATCACGACGTCGACTCGAACGAAATGTCGTTCAAGATGGCCGGCATCATGGCGTTCCGGAACGTGAGCCCGGGCGCGCGGCCCGTGCTGCTCGAGCCGATTATGGAGGTCGAAGTCTGGACCCCCGATGATTATCAGGGCGCGGTCATGGGCGATTTGTCGTCACGGCGCGGCCATATCCTGGGCACGGAGAAGGATGGGCGACTCACCAAGGTCAAGGCGCTCGTGCCCGAGGCCGAGCTCGACCGGTATGCAACGACGCTGCATTCGATCACGCATGGACGCGGCACGTTCAAAATGAAATTTCACGTCTACCAGGATGCGCCACCGGATGTGGCCGCGAAAGTAACGGACGCGCGGAAGAAGGAGGTCGAGGAAGCGAAAGTGTAGATGCTCGCCCGGTGGCTGCGCCTGTGGTTTGGTTTCGGCGAGCCCGTCAATCGCGGAACGTATTTCAGGCGCTATTCAGCCCGCTGACGCACGGGCCGGCCAGCCCCCGCGGGGCGGCTTCCGGCAGCGCGCTTCCACGCCGTTTCCCGCGTATTCGCTCGCGATTGCGACGCCACCCAGCCGTTCCAGCGTCTGGTGAATCTGTTTCCGGGTGCGTTTGTGCTTATAGCGGTCGGTGAGCGCATCGTGCGTATCCAGCAACGCCCACTGCCGGTGCAACTCTTCGGGCAGGCGATGGCAGTGAAAATAGGTGAGGACGGGGGAAACGCGGCTGACCAGCGCATGGCCTACACGGCTGTGGCGCGCCGCGCGATGCAGCGGGAAGAACACGTCGACCAGCCGCGCCGTCCATTTCATCGCCTGTTCCGGCGGCAGCCGTCGCAGCACCTGGCGAACGAGTGGAAGGGTCTTGGTATAGCGGGAGAGCGAGTGCGTGTAGTGATCGATTATCAGCCAGCCGCCGGGACGCACCTGATCATACAGCGCCGCCATGGTACGCTCGGGACTCGGCGTATGCTGGATCACGCCGAGGCAGAACACCACATCGAATTGACCAGGCGCGAAGGGAAGGTTCAGCAGATCGGCCTGGACGATCCGATGGCGATCACTCTGGGCGAAGTTGTCCTGATTTGCCTCAACGGCGCTGCTGAGATCGACGGAAGTCACAGACGCGCCGGTTGCGAGCAGGACTTCGGTGAATCGTCCTGCCCCGCAGCCCGCCTCGAGCACTTCCCGGGCGCCGCTGTGCAGGAAAGCCCACGCCGCGGCACCGATGCAGCGCCGGGCGCGTCGGAGTGATATATCGCTGCCGCAATAGGAGTCGAGCTGCGTCTTGCGGAATGTGTTCCACTGGAGTCCGAACGCATCCGCGTAGTTGTGGCGATCGGCGATCATGCGCGGGATGCCGGCATCGACGCTCCACGCGTGACCGCGCGCACAGACCAATTTTCCTGCGGTCTGGCTCAGCGGTTGCCCCTCGATGGGGCAGACGATCTCGGGAAACACGAAGAACAGCTCCTGAACGTGTCGGCATCTGGAAGCGCACGAAGCATGCCCAGTGTTATGACTCGTGGCGCGATAGCAGAACGGTCCGGCTGCCAGTGGCAACCGGACCGTCATAGCGCCGAGCTTCGGTGAAGAATTAGCTCGTCTGCCTCACGACAAAGACGTCGAAATCAGGGCCCGTCCGCGGCGGCGCATGGGCGGCTCCGCCAATCGGCGTGGGAGGCGCCACGCCGCCCATCGGAATGTTGATCGAGCCGTTGAAGGTCCCCGTGGAAACGGGCGACCCGAACAGATTCTGCACGTTGCGCACCTCGTAGCTTGCACCCGCGGTGAGCACGCCGCTCAGATCCACATCAACGCTCCCGCGACGGCCCCAATTATACACGACCACGGTCGCCCGCCCTGGCTCATACGTATTGGGACGCACAAACACGGCCGGAGTCAGCGGACTCGTGGGCGATGCAATATCTGTGTGCCCAAGACCCGTCTTGGTGGTCCAGGCGCTGAAGCCGTAATCGGTGCCGTTGTACTGCCACGCAGCGGCGAGGGGATCGCGCTGGTACGTATTCGCCGACCAGACGAAGCCCGACAACGTCGTGTCCTTCAGCTGCATGACGCGGCCGGTGCCGAACAGACGATTGTCCGTGGCGGTCATTTGATTCCAGTAGCCCACCGACAGGACGTTGGACCCGCCCACGGCATAATTGTTTTTCAGCGTCATCTGGTTGTTCGAATAGTTCTCGAACCCCATGACGAGGTTGTAGAGACCATAGCCGGGTGAGAAGTACGTCATGTTGTCGATCGCCCGGCCGTTCTGGATGGGCACGGTGCCGCCAAAGAGGATGTTGGCATTCCCCGACGTCGCGTACTGGGTCGAGACCGAGCCGTTGTTGAAGGAGACGTTCCCTTCCATCGTGATGTTGACCAGCCCGCCATCGCCGGGCTCCGAGTACACCTGAGCGCCGTATCCGAACTGATCGAACAGGATGTTGTCCTTGATCACGAGCGGACCGGCGTCGCTCTTCAGATAGAGCGCATGGCCGCCACCCTGGACCGGTCCCTGCCAGCCGTTGTTGTAGAAGATCGAGCCGTAAACCTCGACGTTGGACTGCTGCGCCCAACTATAGAACCCGATGCCGCCGTCGTGCACGACGAGATTCACGAATTTGGTGTTCGACGCATTGTTGATGATCATGTTCGCCCGCGTATTCGTATTGCGGTTCGGATCGGAGTTCATCATCTCGAAACCCCACCACACCGTCCATCCGCCCTTGACGACAAACGCGTCGCCGCGAGCGGACGTCGATGTCGTGCCCGCGACGTCGATGATCGCGCGCTCACCGGGATACTGGCGGATCACGACCGGCCGCCCTGCGACGCCCGCAACGGTCGCAACGAGAGCCGTAGTGCCGTGATATGTGCCGGCATGCAGCCAGACGGTATCACCTGGCTGGATTTGCCCAGCGGCC
>Ga0136846_1213370_pt1 | contig 13379 bp, 17 predicted proteins | sample HopSoiMetagenom2_FD_96841 | JGI IMG/M metagenome (GOLD analysis project Ga0136846, IMG submission 96841) | Grasslands soil microbial communities from Hopland, California, USA - 2 Assembly 2016 (version 4) | ecosystem: Environmental > Terrestrial > Soil > Grasslands | place: USA: Hopland... | reverse complement strand
TAACAAGGTGTCGCGCTGCTTCCCGGAGATCTCTTTTGCTCTCGGCATTTGTATGCGTGCGTCGCCAGCGGCTAGCCTTCCAGCTCCACTCCGATGACGGCCTCGCCGCGAAAGTAAGCCACCAGCCAATGCTCGGCTGCTTCGCACCACCAGCCGACGTTCCACTCGCCCTCGGGATCGTCAGCCGAGGGCAACCTGATCGAATCCAGGCGCACGACGTCCTGGCGCTTCCTGGGCATTGGCGCCTCGACGGTGAGCTCGTAGGCTGCCGCCATCTCGACGCGACTTCGCTCGAAGAGCGCATCCGGATCCCCGAGGAGCCTTGCGGCGAAGGCAAGGTCCGTCGCCGCTGGGGTGTCGCCGGCCGCAACATCGGGAAAGTCGAGCGACACCTCCGACGCGTAGCCCGCGGGCTTCACGTACCAGATGCCGTGCAGGCGGCCGTCACGACGCGAACGTCGCCCGCGGAATTGCATCTCGCCGAGCTCAGGGTGCGCGATGGAATGCCGAACCTCACTCCATCCGCGGTCCGGTCCAAAGCGTTGCCAGATCGACTCAAGGAAGCCAGTCATGGAGCGGTATCATCATCGTCGCCAAACTCACTCCGCCATGACGCTTCAGTGAGACGCTCCAACGCAGCGAAATACGACGCATTCGGATTCGTCTCATCGAGCGCGCCGATCATGAGCTGCCGCATGTGTTCGGCCAGCACCGCACCCACCGCGTGAACTGCCTCGTGCCGGTCGAGTCCCTCTCGTTGCAGCCGCTCGAATGCGCTTACAGCGGGCGCCAATTGTCCAGCAAGCTGCTGCTCGACTACGGTATGGATCATCGCGTGAAGATTCACGTTGGGCAGATCGATCTGCGCGCGTCGATGATAGTCCGCGACGAGTGCGATCTGTTCGCCCTCGTCGAGCGCGAGCCATTCAGCGGGATCGGGCGATACCGCGGGATCGTATCTCAACTATCTCTCCTTCCCGGACCGCGGGGTCTGAGCTCCTCTGCGAGCCCGATGAGAAGTCCTTCGGGGCCGCGGATGTAGCAGAGCCGGTAAATCTCTTCGTACTGCACCACGTCGCCGACGAGCTGCGCTCCCTGCTTGCGGAGCCTGGCGAGCGTCTCGTCGATGTCGTCGACAGCGAACATGACGCGGAGGTAGCCGAGCGCGTTCACCGGCGCGTTCCGGTGATCGGCGACGACGGGGGGTGTGAGGAATCGCGAGAGCTCGAGTCGGCTGTGGCCATCTGGAGTGGCCATCATGGCGATCTCGACGCGCTGCGAGCCGAGTCCGGTGACGCGCCCAGCCCACTCTCCTTCGATCATCGCTCGTCCTTCGAGTTTCAGGCCGACCTCGGAGAAAAATGAGATCGCGGCGTCGAGCGATTCTACCACGATGCCTACGTTGTCCATTCGCGTGACAGTCATCCCATCTCCTCACTTGGTCAGCGAGCGCCCCTGAGTAGCACCGCGATACCGATCAGTGTGCGTGAACGCACCAAAGTCTCTGTTGGCTGCCTAACTGGTCAAGCGTCGAGGAGGCGACCATTGATTTGATGCGGGATTACTCAGCGGCGCAGGACTGCCTCTCCCGTTCGGGGGTTCGTCAGCGTGACATTTTCGAGCGCCTGGATGCGCCAGCTGCCGTCGCGTTGCGTGACCACGGCTAAGATGAGCGTGTCAATGTCATGCGCGCCGTTCGGATGCGACGGGCCTGCGCGGAGGCGGCTCCAGAAATGCACTACGACCGCCCGCTCACTGATGGGGATGAGGTCGATCAGCTCGTTCTCGAGAACGGAATCGCGATAGATCGTCTGATGGATGGCTTGGTGGAGGCTCACGATCGCGTCCACGCCACGCACGTAGTGACCGAACCGATTTACGAAGGTCGCATCCGCATGAAACAGAGCGCCGAGAGCCGTCATATCGTGGGCGTTCCAAGCGGCTTGGAATGCCTGCGGCACATTCTCGGGCTGGTCCATCGGTGTCACGGCAGCTCGGCGCTCCTGTTGTGCCAGTGCATGTGCAGGGCAGCGCGAGTGTTGGGAACGTGGTCCAGCGCTCAACTGCCGGCGATACGGTCGGGGTCGAGGGGCCTAGCCGAATAACCCCAAAGCTCAGCCGCGGGCCCGCAAGGCGCGGTATCAAAAGACTAAATCGCGACAGCGGCAGGCGCCATCCTGCCGAGATGCAGAACTCGGCAGCTTCAGCTCGTTAGGCGGCGCCACGTCGGTCGCGGCGCGGGATGGACAAGATCAACCGCGTTTGAAGAACTGAACGGCGCGTTCGTGCTTGAGGGCTGCCGCACGCGTCTTGAAGGTGCCGAGATTGCGGCGTTTGCCAGTCTTTGGATTCTTCTTCCGCGAGTAGAGCCGGTACCGCCCATCCTTGAGCTTGCGAATCACGAGTACCTCCGGGCCGGCGTAGATGACCCAGCGAGAGCGCGCGAGTGTGTCCGCCTAACGCCTGAAGTTCAGCTGCAAGCGCGCTACCACCATTGCGGCGAAGCCGCATCCGAAAAGTGCTTGTCAGCTGCAACGTTCGTTAGACGGCGCCGGGTCCCAGCTGCGTGGCTACTGCGTACTACTTCGGCGTCGCGCATTGGGTCGGTCGGCCAAGTGCTGCCATTGTCTTTTGGATATACTCCGAGACCGGCTCCAGCCCCACCGAAGCACGGCGCGCGTCGAGCTGGTCCGACTCCTCACTCGGCTTTGGCGACGCGCAGCCACGGCTGTCGTACTGGAGTTGCGTGCCGTAAACCTGGGGGCGGCCTTCTGCTACCCGAACGCGATCTGTGAGATAGGCGAGATCGCGGCGTGATGCGTCGTTGTCTCGTACCGCAGTCTCAAGGAGTTGCATGGCGGTGCGTTGCAGCGCGGTGTCGCGATCGGCATGCTGCAACAGAAGCCACGCGCCGTGCGACCCCTCATCGCCTACCAGCCGGCGTCCCGGCCAACCGTACTGGGCCAAGACGAGACGCATCCATTCGAGATTAGCATTGAAAACCGAATCTTGCCGCGCGACAGCGGGGCCGGTGGGTTGCCCTGCTTGGATCCGGTCACTCAACTGTCGCTGGACCGCTTGGTCCGCTGCGACTCGGGAGGCGATCTCAGCCCGCAGGCCGGACACTGATTCGGCTCGGGTTGCGCGCAGGCTCGGCGGTTTCGCACAGCCGAGCAAGGCGACGCCGAGCAGGACTAAGAGTGGCAACTTGAGCATTCGTCTCCTATTTCGTCTGGACGCGTCCGTCTAACGCTGTAGCTCACCTGCAAGCGAATCCAATCATCGCGAGCGCAGCGGGCTTCCGCAAATCGCTTGTTAGGTGCAGCGCACGTTATGCCGCAGGCGCGAGAATCTCCGTCTTCACATCGCGGCTCGCTCCACGATATCCAGTCCGCCCTCGTGGACGACGAACCCGCAGCCTCGCGCCTTCTGCCGAATGATCTCGCGGGCCACTCGCTCAAGCACCTCCGGGCGCCGACCCGCAGCCCACGGAAGTTCTTCGACCCACGCCGCCGACGATGGGGCATAGACGACAAGCATCGTATGGCCGCCGCCGAACTCGCACTCGAATGTGTGAGCTCCGACGCCGGGCTCAGTGTACTCAATACGGCCGCCACGACCCGACATCGCGATGTCCACTCGGAAGTCGTCAGACATGCGAAGTCCCGTGCTGCGGCATAACGCTGATTAAACAGCGTGATTATTACGCCAGAATGCAGCATAATATCCCTCACGTGCTGCGATGCAAAACTCGTCGCACTGCGGTCAGCGGTGTAACAACAAGAGCGAGCGTGAGTTGGAAGTCTTCCCCGCACGCGTCGCCCCGTGCCTAACGTGCGACGCTTGCAGTCTAAGTCGCAGCGGTCATCCGCTGGACGCCGAGGTCGGCGGCGAACACACCGGCTGGGCCGGGATCGGATCATCGGCTCAACCCAGCGCCGCGAACGCACCGCTCGCTCGCTCACTCGACCCGCTCCACCGCAACTTCCATCACAACGCCATCCGCAACCGCGAACGCGCGATCGCCCTCCGCCAGCTCGACATCGCCGAGGCCCGTGAAGTCGCCAAAGGCGGGGAGCACCATCCCATCGCGGCGGACCCAGAAGCAGGGCAGACGCTCGAACTGACGGCCGCGCCCATGCAGCCGCACGGCGGGATGCACGTGACCTGCGACGTCGAAGTAACCCTCTACGGACCGCGGATGATGCGTGAATGCGAACGCGTCCTCGAGGAGCGGCGGGTCGACGCAGGCGATGCCTAACGACTCCGGAGGGTCGCCGGCCGCGCGGTCGTGATTGCCGCGAACCAGGACCACCTCGACCGTCCCGCGCGATGCCCGCCACTCCGCCACCAGCCGCAGCGTCTCCGGCGACCGCCCTTCACGCGCGTGCAGCAGATCGCCGAGGAAGACGATGCGCGTCGCGTCCGTGCGCGCGAGCGCTGCATCCAGCCGCGCGAGCGTCGTCGCCGTCGTCCCGCGCGGGACGAAGATTCCCCCGGCGCGAAAAGTCGCCGCCTTCCCGAAGTGCGCGTCCGCCACGAGCAGCGTCCGCCGCTCCGGCAGCCAGAGCGCGTGCTCGGGCATGAGCACAACCGGTTCGCCCTCGATCTCCAGCGTGACGTCGCCATCTGAGGCCATCAGACGAAATTAACGCGTCACCCCGCGGCCTTCTCCAGCGCCGCCTGCATCCGGCGGATCCGGTCGGCGAGTGACTCCGACGACACCCGCTCCCGCGTACGATCCACGAGCAGCGGAAAGGCAAGCGGTGTCACTCGCCTGGGCTCCGTGATCACGACCCGCCCCCGCGTTAGGCGCTCGAGCGTTCTGCCGAGCCGAGAGGACTCGAGCTGCCGCTCCAGCACCTCGCGGTGTGCCTGCGACAGGAGGAGATTCCCCGGATCGTACTGTCGGAAGACATCGAAGAAGAGGCTCGACGACGCCTGCAGCTGGCGCGCGGTCTTGCCGGAGCGCGGCAGGCCAGGGAATACGAGTCCCGCGACCCGCGCGATCTCCCGGAACTGCCGCTTCGCCATCTCCGTCGCATTCAGCGAGGCGGGAACGTCCTCGAGCAGTGCGTGCGGTGACAACAGGTCTTTGGCGAGCGCCTCCTCGAGCGGCGGCGCGTCGACCGACAACAGCTCGAAGCCCCAGTCGTTCGCGGACATCGTGAAGGTGATCGGCAGCGTCCGCGCGATGCGGAAGGCCATCAGCGCCGCGAGCCCCTCGTGCACGAGACGACCCTCAAACGGAAACCAGAAGAGGTGAATCCCCTCGCGCGTCTTCACCCGCTCGATGAGCAGCTCGTCAGGCCCAGGGATGCGCGACCAGCGTGACTGCACCCGAAACAGCGGCTCGAGGGCGAGCATCTCCGGGCCGCGCAGCTCGCCGCGGGCAGCCTCGCCGAGACGCTCGCGCAGCATCGCCGCGAGGGAGTCCGACATCGGCAGGCGACTCCCCATCCATCGCGGGATCGCGCCTTTCACGTTAGGCGCTCGACGCACCCACGCCTTCATGTCACGCACGCGCACGAACTCGAGCGGCGTCCCCGCGAAGACGAACCGATCGCCAGGTTTGAGCCGCGCGATGAACGATTCTTCCACGGAGCCCAGGCTCCCGCCGCGGAGGTACTGTACGGCGATGTGGCCGTCGCTCACGATTGTGCCGATCGACTGGCGGTGCCGCCGCGCGAGAAAGCTGTTCTCGACGATCCAGCGTCCGTCGCGCACGACGACGCGCGCGTACTCGGGATAGGCGTGCAGTGCGCTGCCGCCGCTCGACACGAAATCCAGCACCCATCGCCACTCGTCCTCCCGCAGATCGGCGTACGCGTACGTGCCCTTCACCTCGGCCTCGAGCTCCGCTGGGACGAAGCCCCCGCCTAACGCAACGGTCACCACGTGCTGCGCGAGGACGTCGAGCGGCCGCGTCACAGGGAGCCGCGCCTCGATCGAGCCCGACGCGATGCCGTCGCGCGCCGCCGCCACCTCGACCAGCTCGAGCGCGTTCGTTGGCACGCAGGTCACCCGACTCGTCGCGCCTGGGCGATGCCCGCTACGTCCCGCGCGCTGTAGCAGCCGCGCGATCCCCTTGGGGCTTCCCACCTGGAGCACGCGATCCACGGGCGAGAAGTCGACGCCGAGATCGAGACTCGACGTCGCGACCACGCAACGCAGCTTTCCGGTGCGGAGGCCATCCTCCACCCAGTCGCGCTTCTTTCGATCCAGCGAGCCATGATGCAACGCGATCGTGCCCGCCCAATCTGGCCGCGCGCCGAGGATGGCCTGATACCAGATCTCGGTCTGGGATCGCGTGTTCGTAAAGACGATCGCGCTCCGTCCCTCCTCGATCGCGACGACGAGCTGCGGCAGCATCTGGGTGCCGAGGTGGCCCGCCCACGGGAAACGCTCGATGACGGGCGGTATGAGCGCGTCGACAACGATCTCCTTCGGCTCGACGCCGCGGATGATACGGCCGCGATCGTTAGGCGCGCCCACTCCGAGTAGAGCGCGAAGCGCGACGTCCAGATTGCCGATCGTCGCGGAGAGGCCCCAGGTGCGCACGTCGGGGCAGAGTGCCCGCAGGCGCGCAAGCGCGAGCTCCACCTGAACGCCACGCTTCGTCCCCATCAGCTCGTGCCACTCGTCGACGACGACGAGACGGAGATCGCCGAAGACGTCCGCCACGTCCTCGCGCGTGAGGAGGAGCGTCAGGCTCTCCGGTGTCGTGACGAGGGCTTCGGGAAGGCGCCGCTGCTGGCGTGCGCGCTGCGCGGGCGACGTGTCTCCCGTGCGCGTCTCGACCCGCCATCCGATGCCTAACGCCTCGAGCGGCTCGCGGAGCGACTCGGCGGTGTCCGCGGCAAGCGCACGGAGCGGCGTGATCCAGGCGACGCGCAACTTGCGGGACGCGGGTCGCGGGGCGGGGGACGCGTCGGACAATTCCGATGCTTCGAGCAGCGGCCCGATCCAGGCGGCGAGCGTCTTCCCAGTACCTGTCGCGGCGTGAACGAGGCCGCTCTCCCCAGTTAGATAAGCGCGCCAGACATCACGCTGAAACGGGAAGGGCTTCCATCCCCGCGACGCGAACCACGCCTCGACACGTTCGAGCGCCTCGTCCATCACGAACTGACGTTAGGCCGTACGCCGCGCCCGGCGCCAGAGTAGCCAGACGAGTACCGGCGGCAAAACGACCACAACGCCGTAATAGCCAACCAGCTGAAGCCACATCCCGTCCCAAGTCACGCGGATGTGCGCCTCAGTGGCGCCGAGTCGGAATCCCAACTCGTTGTAGTCGCGCTCCATGCTGCGCCCCAGCGCGACGAAGAAGATGGTGAGAAGCGCCGCGGTGCCAACGATCCATGCGATGAGCAACGCCGCCATCGGCGCCGGACGCCATTGTCTGAGCCAATGCATGCTCGTTAGGCTCTCGCGATCTGCTTGTAGAAGAAGACGGTGTCGCACCACGAGCCGTCGGGATTCAGGGCGAAGTTCGGCACCTCGCCGACGCGCGTCCACCCCATCGACGTGTAGAGCCGCTCCGCGGCGGACCCCTTGCACGTGTCGAGCAGCAGGAGGGTGAAGCGCTGGGCGCGCGCCTGGTGCTCGAGCTCCTCCATGAGCGCGCGGGCGACGCCGCGACCACGCGCGCGGCGATGGACCATCAGCTTCGCGACGTCGGCGCGGTGCGGCTGATTCGGCGGCCACGCCGGCTGGAGCTGGACGGTGCCAACGATGCCGCTCTCGTCCCGAGCGACGAGGATCACCGTGCGCGGCGTTGCGCCGCTGAGTATTCCACGCCACCATGCGGCCGCGCCGTCTCGCGTGAGGTCGGCCATGAAGCTCACGCCGGCCCCGCTCTGAACGGCGTCGAGAAGGACGTCGCTCAGACCATCTACAGTGGCCTCGTCGTCCTCGGCGACGCGCTCGATTCTGAGGGTCAGGCTCTGCATGGTTTCGATGGGTTTCGTCGATTCCGGGCTCGGTCAACCGACGTGATAGTGAAGCTAGGCCGTGCCCACACCAACTGGAGATCTCCATGACCGCAACCTTCGTCAACCGCCCCGCGGCCACCGTGTCCTGGCCCGGCCGAATCGTGAGCAGCCTCGCCGGCGCCTTCATGGCGTTCGACGGCATCATCCACATCGCGAAGCCGGCGGCCGTCGCCGAGGCGTTCGCGCAGCTCGGCTTTCCACTGCGGCTCTCGATCGGCCTCGGCGTCCTCGAGCTTGTCTTCACCCTGCTCTACGGCATTCCGCGCACTGCCTTTGTCGGCGCGCTGCTCCTCACCGCGTATCTCGGCGGCGCCATCGCGACGCAGCTCCGTGTCGCCGCCGGCTGGTTCCCGACGATCTTCCCCGTGATCATCGCCGCACTCCTCTGGACGGGGCTGGCGCTCCGCGACTCGCGCGTCCGCAATCTCGTCGGAGATCGTTAGGCATGATCACCCCGGCGGGACCACTCCCGCCGGTGGCGTCTTCAGCTTCGGCGAGTCGTGCACGATCTGGCCGCCGAGGTAGGCCGTGCGAGCGACAACGCTCAGCGCCCAGATTGCAATGACGGCAACCGTGGTGCGCAGCCACACGGGAGGGAGCATCGTGACTTCCCTGCGGAGCATGCGCCACCAGGCGTACGCGCTCACGGCTCCCATGAGGAGCAGCGAGCCGAGCGCGAACGCCGCGGCGTCGTCGTGCTCCTCGACCATCGGTTTCATGATGTACCAGGTCGTACGCACCGCGTCCGCCGCCCGGTCGCCGGTGAAGAACGCTGGGTAGACGCTCAGGCCAGCCAGCGTTAACGTCGCGAGCGCGTACAGCCAGAGACCGCGTCGCCTAACGATGAGCGCGAGGAGGAGGACGCCGGTCCCGACGACGGTGAGGATGATCGGGAAGTGATTGATGAGCGTATGGACGTAGGGCCAATTCACGGGCGTCTCGGTGGAGGGTGATCGAGCCACGCGCGCAGCTCGGCGAGGTCTTTCATGTGAACGGTCGCGCCGTCGGCAGGCACGACGCCAGGACGGATGATCTGCACCGAGCGGAGTCCGAGGCGCGACGCGGCCGCGAGCTCGGACTCCGCATTGTCTCCGACGATAAGGACATCGGACGCATCGAGGCGGAACTGAGCCATCAGATCGCGAAAGATGCGCTCCTTGCCCCTGCGTCCGGGCTCGTCGATGGCGTCGACAACGATGGCTTCGAAAGCCGCTTCGATAGCCAGTGCGCGCACCTTGCTCTCCTGCAGCCGGCGAAATCCCGACGTGACGAGGAATCGCCGCTCGCCGAGCAGAGGTAATAGCGCGAGATCGCCGTAGCCCCGCATCGGCGCGCGCACCTCGATTCCACGAAAAGCTTCCCACCCCGCGGCGTGCATGCGCGGGGTGAAGCCATATCTCTCAGCGACGAAATCGAAAGCGTGCACCCAGCAGTCGCGAAACGCGGCGTCGAGCTCGGAGCGCGTGAGCGCGCCATCGTTGGCATCGCGCACGGCGGTGAAGACCGGCTCCAGGAGCTGCTCGCCGACTTCGTCCGCGGCGGCCAGACAGTTGTCGAGATCGAAGATGATCGCGCGCACGGGGCTGGAAGCTATCGCGAATCTCCACCAAAGCTCCAGCCACTCTCCACACCGCCTCCAAGCATTCGGACCGTGCCGGTCGCATCGTGCGAGCAACCCAATCACACGATGAGGAAACCATGGCGCGCATGTTACCCGATCCCACCTTCTACCCCTCGGCCAAGCTCGCGAGCGAAGCGCCAGCCGAGTCGCTGGCATATGTCGCGCTGCTCACTCCGGGGGAGAATGGAAAGCGCGACGCGCTCGGCGTCGTCGACACCGATCCCGCGTCTGCCGACTACGGTCGGCTCGTTGGCAAGCTCGAGCTGCCCAATGGCGGCAACGAGCTGCACCACTTCGGCTGGAACGCGTGCAGCTCGCATCTCTGCGCGTACGCCGCGAATCCGCACGTCGAGCGGCGGTATCTCGTGCTCCCGGGCACGCACAGCTCGCGGATTCATGTCGTCGACACCATGCCCGATCCGCGGCGCCCGAAGCTCACGAAGGTCATCGAAGGCTCGGAGGTGCTCGCCAAGACGGGCTACGCCGCGCCGCACACCGTCCACTGCGGACCGGACGGCATCTACATCAACGCGTTAGGCGGAGAGGACGGCGACGGACCGGGCGGGATCTTCATGCTCGACCACGAGACCTTCGAGCTGCGCGGCAAATGGGAGGCGAGCCGCGGGCCGCAGTACCTCGCCTACGATTTCTGGTGGCATCTCGGGCACGACGTCATGATCACCAGCGAATGGGGAACGCCGAACATGGTGTCGAGCGGTGTGAATCCGGAATTGCTCCTCGCCGGCAAGTACGGCAATTCGCTCCACGTCTGGGATCTGCGCCGCAAGGTTCACCTCCAGCGGCTCGAGCTCGGCGCCGAGCAGCAGATGGTGCTCGAGCTGCGTCCCGCGCACGATCCACGGCGGAGCTACGGATTCGTCGGCGTCGTGCTGAGTCTCAAGGATCTCTCGAGCTCCATCTGGATGTGGCTGCATAACGAGTCGACAGGCAAGTGGGAGACGCGCAAGGTGATCGAGATTCCCGCCGAGCCGGCCGATCCCGCCGACCTGCCGCCGCTGCTCCAGGGATTCAAGGCCGTGCCGCCGCTCGTGACGGACATCAATCTCTCGCTCGACGATCGCTTTCTCTACGTGAGCTGCTGGGGCACGGGCGAGCTGCGACAGTACGACGTGAGCGATCCGCTCCAGCCGACGCTCACCGCGGTACTCCCGATCGGTGGCATCGTTAGGCGGACGCCACATCCGAAGTCGCCGGGCCGACCGTTGAACGGCGGGCCGCAAATGGTGGAGATCAGCCGCGACGGACGCCGCGTCTACCTCACGAACGCGCTCTACACGCCGTGGGACGCGCAATTTTATCCCGACGGCATTCGCGGCTGGATGGCGAAGGTCGACGTGGGGCCCACGGGCGGCATGGGCTTCGACCCGCAATTTCTCGTCGAGTTCGAGGAGGGATTGCGGCCGCACCAGGTGCGTCTCCAGGGCGGCGACGCGTCGTCGGATTCCTTCTGCTACGCGGAGTGACATGGCCAACCACTCCTTCCCCTGGCTGTCCCTTCTCGCCCTCGGCGCCGCGCATGGGATCAACCCGGCGATGGGTTGGCTGTTCGCGGTCGCCCGAGGACTGCAGCGAAGGGACCGGCGCGAGCTATGGCGCGCGCTCGGTCCCCTCGCCGTGGGACACGCTGTCGCGATTGCGGTCGCTGTCGCGGCGGCGCTCGCGCTCGGCGAGGTGCTCCCGGTGCGTTGGCTGCGCTGGGTTGTCGCGGCGACGCTCGTCGCCGTCGGCGTGGCCGGGCTCACCCGTCACCGGCATGTGTCGTTAGGTGGCATGCGCGTCGGTGCGCGGGAGCTCGCGACGTGGTCGTTTCTCGTCGCGTCCGTGCACGGCGCCGGCCTCATGGTGCTGCCGTTCGTGCTCGGCCGTGGCGCCGCGACGCCGGCGGGCCTCCGGCATCATCACGACGCCGCGGTGATGATCGCCGGCGCGGCCCACTTCGACTCGTTAGGCGTGACGGCGCCGCTGATCCACACCCTCGGCTATCTCGCCGTGACGGCGACGATCGCCGTCGTCGTCTACGAGAAGGTCGGGTTGCGAATCCTCCGCCGCGCCTGGATCAATGTCAACGTCCTCTGGGCCGCTTCGCTGATCGCGGCAGGGGTGTTGACGGCGCTGCTCTGAGTGGCGCACCCGTCGTCGCTGGCGCGCGCGAAGCGTCGACGTCCTCCGCCAGAAAGCGGTGCACCTCGTCGACGAAGCGTGCCCACGCCGGCTCGTGCTCGAGGATAATGTGATTCTGGCTTTCGAGCGGCACGAAGCGCGCCCCGGGTATCAGCGCCGCCAGCTTGCGACCCTGGCTGAACGACGCGACGGCGTCGCCCGTCGCGTGCAGCACGAGCGTCGGCGCGCGCACCTGCGGTACGAGATCGAGCACGTCGATCGTCGACGCCGTCATGAGGAGTCGCGAACCGATCTCCGGCGTCGTCGTGACGCGCTGCAAATCGCTGAACCAGCGCATCTGCTCGGGTGTCCCCTCGGGAAGGAATCGGGCCGCGAAAAAGAGACGAAAGGCGGGATTGTCGTGCCCCCAGCCGAGGGGGATGCCGCGCATTACCATCGTCATCTCGTCGAGCTGGGCCTGCGTCTTCGACCGCGTAACGACGCCTTCGGCGTAGCCGCCATAGAGCACGAGCCTGGTCACGCGCTCCGGATGGCGTACCGCGTAGGCGATCGCGACGGCGCACCCTTGCGAGATGCCGAGCAGCGGGAAGCGCTCGAGGCCCATTGCGTCGACGACCGTCTCGAGGTCACGCACCCACGCCTCGAACGACAGATCTTCCACCTCGCGGTCGGAGAGCCCGTTGCCACGTTCGTCGAAGCGAATGAGCGTATGCTCACGAGAGAGCGCGCGCAGCCACGGTCGCCAGACGGGACTCTCCCAATCGTACTCGAGGTGCGTCATCCAGTTCGCGGGCTTCACGAGCGGCGGTCCAGTGCCGCTGGTGGCGTAGGCGATGCGCACGCCATCGGTCGCGGTGCAGAAGCGGATACTCTGCTCGAGCGCCGGCGGTGCTTGCGTCACGGTGGTCGCCGATTCGCGCTCGGCGACGTCGGCGACGACGCGGAAGCCGAGTCCGTGAACGGTGCGAATCACGCGTTGGGCGTCGCCATCGTCGCCGACGGCCTGCCGCGCGTGCTTGATGCGGCTGTTCAGGGTCGTCGGCGCGACGTAGCGATGCCCCCACACCTTGTCGAGCAGCTCCTCTTTGGTGACGAGCCGGTCGCGACGGCCGAAGAGGTACGCGAGCAGGTCGAAGACCTGCGGCTCGACGTGCAGCCGCTCACCCGCGCGCCGCAGCTCGTGCGCGCGCAGGTCGAGCTCGTACTCGCCGAAGGCGTAGATCGGGGTCGCGGCCGGGGAATTCTCCATCGGTGCCTAACATGCGTGGTCGATTCGCCGCTGGGTAGGGTTCCCGACAGCACTCGGAGCAGCTGATGCCAGGCCCGGGGAGACGAGTCATCGATGGCGAACCGGGGACAGGCAATGATCCGTACCTAGTCGCGTGGAAATGGTTAGGGCTCTCCGCGCCTTCCTTCCCATCATGTCGCGTGCGGAACAACAGCGAGAGCCTCGACATGTCCTACACGCTCTGGAGCCGGAACCGTCTACTCGGCGAGACCGACTTTGGCTTCATCTTTCGGGAAGAGGGTCACCGCTGCGGGTGGTTTCATCCAAGCGAGCGCGGTGAGCGGCTGATGCCAGCGGCCACGGGCGTCGCGCCGGCGATGCGCACCGAGTACACCAT
>Ga0136846_1234887_pt1 | contig 13381 bp, 11 predicted proteins | sample HopSoiMetagenom2_FD_96841 | JGI IMG/M metagenome (GOLD analysis project Ga0136846, IMG submission 96841) | Grasslands soil microbial communities from Hopland, California, USA - 2 Assembly 2016 (version 4) | ecosystem: Environmental > Terrestrial > Soil > Grasslands | place: USA: Hopland... | reverse complement strand
TGGCGCCGAGACCCTCGACGCCCTGCTCCGGCCCGACCCCCGCCAGTGAGGAGGCCATGCCGTTGGTGGAGGCCGCCCCGCCTGCCGCGGTCTGGAACGCCCGTCCCCGCGAGAAGCCCCCGCCCGCGCCGTAGAAGTCGGACCAACGCTTGAGATCCTCCGGCGCGGCGTAGGAACTCAAGGCGTTCCAGATCACGTCGTCGTGGCAGCGCACATAGTTCAACCAGGCCGCCCGGGCCGGCTTGCCCGAGGCGGCGGCCAGGCATCGACGGACGACCGAGGCGTCTTCGTCGGCCAGACCGCCCCACAGGGCGGTCATGACGACATTGTTGTAGGCCAGGTCGCAGCCCGGCGCCGTCCGGCCGAAAAACGGCAGCACGTCCTCCAGGCTTTCGATGGCCTCGGCCAGCAGCACCACGCCAGGCGCGACGATCGACAGCGCCGCGCGCCAGGCCTCGACGATGGCGTAGGCCTGGGGAAGGTTGCGGCAAGTCGTGCCGGCCTGCTTCCAGAGATAGGGCGCGCTGTCGAGCCGGAAGCCCTGCACGCCCTTGTCCGCCAGGAAGATCAACACCTCCAGCATCTCGGCGAACACCGCCGGGTTGGCGTAGTTGAGGTCCCACTGGAACGGATAGAAGGTCGTCCAGACATGGCCGCCCATCGCCGCGTCATAGGTGAAGCTGCCGGGGGCGGTGTCGGGGAAGACGTCGATCAATTCGCCGTCACGCGCGGCGGCGGCCTCGGCGTCGGGCAGGACGATGTAGTAGTCGCGATAGGCTGGATCGCCGGCCCGCGCCTTGACCGCCCAGTCATGTTCACGGGCGGTGTGGTTGCAGACCACGTCGAGGATCATCCCCATGCCGCGTTCGCGCAGGTCGCCGGCGAGCGTCTCCAGATCGTCGATGGTTCCGAGCTTGGGATCGACCTTGCGATAGTCGGCGACCGCGAAGCCGCCGTCGCTGTCGCCCGGACGCGGCTGCAGCAGCGGCAGGGGATGAAGCCAGCGAACCCCCAGTTCAGACAGATAGTCGAGCTTGCCGCCCACCCCGCGCAGATCGCCGGCGAAGCGATCGACATAAAAGGTGTAGGTGCTCTGGCCCGGGGCCTGCAACCACGCAGGATCGGCCTCGCGCGCTGCGTCGAGCGCCCGAAGGGCGGCGGGCCTGGTGCGGGCGGCCTCCCGAAGGGTCGACTTTAGCTTGGCCAGGATCGCCTCGCCGCGATCGTCCGCGCCGTAGAGGCTCAGAAACCGAGCCTCGACGACCGGCCACAGGGCGGCGAAGCGGCGCTCGACGACGTCCTCGTGCGGCGTCTCCAAGGGATCGGGCGAAAGCATGCGGGACACTCGTCAGTGAGGTAGAAAAAGACCCCGCCGCCGACCAAGGCGGGCGGCGGGGTCCAGGGGCCGGCGAGGCAGGGAAACCCGCGCGGCAGGGGGGCTAGAAGGCGTAGCGCAAGGTCGCCGTCACGGTCCGCCCGTTAATGGAGCGGGCGCGGATGACGTTTTCGGTGTTGGGAACGATCGCCCCCTCCTCGGCCTCGGTCAGGCCGATCTTGTCGAACAGATTGTTGGCGTTGACCGAGGCGGTGAGGCCCTTGGCGATCTCGTATTCGGCGTAGGCGTTGACCTGGGCGTAGGCCGGGAACCGCAGTTGGTCGTCGTCCTGAGCGTAGGCCTTGGTGGTGCCGATGACGCTGGCGCCGAGGGTCAGTTTCTCGAAGTGATAGGTCGGCGCGAACTGATAGATCAGCTTGGCCTGGCGGCGCGGGGTGTCGCCCACCACGGCCGCGTTCAGCGCGTCCTTGTCGATCGTGGCGTCGGTGTAGGTGGCGCCGCCGGTGATGGACAGTCCGCCGGCCTTGTAGCTGGCTTCCAGTTCCACGCCCTTGGCCTTGTAGGTGCGGTCGAAGAACTTCTGGGTGGTGGCCTCGAAGTTCTGTTCCTGGGTCTTGGCGAAGAAGGCGGTGGCGAACAGGCCAAAGCCGTCGCGGCGATATTTCAGGCCGGCCTCGACCTGGTCGACCATGTCGACGGCGTCTTGCGAAGCGACCGAGCCGTCGGCCCGCACCTTGCCGAACAGCAGGCGGTCGGCGTTGGCGCGGCCGCCGCGGCTCACCCGGCCAAATGCCGCCAGGTCCGGATTGAACTGATAGTTCGCGCCCAGCGACCAGGAGGTGTAGCTCCAGTCGTAGTTCACCGGCTTGGGGTTGGCGTTGTCGATGACCGAGACGCTGACTTCCGTCGGCTGGATGACGCCGTCCCGGTTGACGTCGAGATTGGCCGCCTGGATCGCGCCGGCATAGCTGCCGCGCGCCTTGCCGGAGTCGTAGCGCAGGCTGCCGTCCAGGCTCAGGGCGCCGATCTTGGTCGCCAGGCTCAGATAGGGCGCGTCGACATCGTATTCGGTGTCGTAGCGCCGCGTGCAGCAGTTGCCGAACAGGGGCGTGCCATAGGCGGTCAGGCCGTTCTGGGTCCGCTTCTGACCGCTGGCGTCATAGATGTCCAGCAGGGCGGCGTTGTCGCCCTTCACTTCCAGAAGGTACTGGTTCCACAGCCAGTCCATGGCGATGTTCTGGTGCGACTTGTAATAGCCCAGCGTCACGTCGATCGCGCCGAGGCCCGAAACGTCGAACGACCGCGACAGCTTGAAGTCGTTCATGGCGTTGCCGAAGTCGTTGATGTCGACATCGAACAGCATGACCTGCATGGCCAGGCCGTTGCCGTTCAGCGCGCCGGGATTGGCGATCGCCTGGCCGCCGTTGGGACCGTTGGCGTAGCGCAGGCTCGCGCCGGCGCCGCCGATCGCGGTGGCGATCGACTGGGCCGAGGCGATCTGGGCCGGGAACGGCGCGCTGAAGCCGCCGGAAGTCTTGGCGGCCTTGAACCGATCGTCCAGCTTCCACCCGCCGGCGATCTCGAACTTCACCTCGCCGCCGAACTGCAGGCTGTCGGGATGCATGCCGTCGGAGATCTTGCCGACCCGCGGCGCGTTGTCGCCATCCAGTCCGGCGTTGGTCCGGAAATAGGCCGACTGGATGTCGTCCCCGAGCACGCTGAAGCCCGAGAACGAGCCGATGCTGGGATCGCCGTTGGTTCCGCTGACGCGCACCGGTCCCGGCAGATAGCCCACGGCGCGATCGTTGAGATATTTGAAGTCCAGCCGAACCGAGCCGTTCTCGAAATCCTTGGTCAGGTTGGCCTTGATCTGGCCGCCCTTCTCGGACGTGTAGCCCGACTTCCGCGCGCCCTCTCCCTGGCGATAGAAGCCGCCCAGGTGGAAGCGCAGGGTGTCGCTGATCGGCGCGCCATAGTCGAAGTCCAGCCGCGTATGGTCGTAGCCCAGACCCTTGGTCAGGCCGATCGCCCCGCCCTCGACCTCGCCGGTCTTGCTGATGAAGTTGATCACCCCGCCCGGCGAATTGGAGGCGAAGGTCGAGGCCGAGCCGCCGCGCACGGCCTCGATGCGCGAGACGTTGTAGTCGGCGCGCAGGAAGATGTCGGCGTTGCCGAAAGCGATGTCGCCGAATTCCATGACCGGCAGGCCGTCCTCCTGCAACTGCAGGAACTTGGCGCCGCCGGCGGCCACCGGAAGCCCGCGCACGGCGATGTTGGCGTTGCCCTCGCCGCCGGTCGATTCCGAACGGATGCCCGGCAGGCTGCGGAAGATCTCGGCGGTGGAGCGCGGGGCCGAGGCGGCGATCTGCTCGGCCGACAGCGAACTGACCGAGATCGAGGAGGTCATCCTGGTGGCCCCGTTGCGCGAGGCGGTCACCACGACCGCGTCCAGAGCCAGGACATCCTGGCTGGCCGCTGTGGCGGCCGTCGGCGGGGCCGCGTCCTGCGCCAGAGCCCAGGCTGGGGCCAGCAGCAGCGTCGCCACGCCGGCCAGCAGATAGGTCTTACGCCCGTTCATCTCATTCCTCCCAAGGATGGCGCCTCTATTGTCAGGAGGCTTGAGCGTGAGACTGACGTTTACGCAATCGATTGCGAAGAGGAATTTTCGTAATTATGCGATTACGCAATCGATTGCGACATTTCGGACACAGGGGAAGGCGGCGATTAGGCGGCCTTCAGGACTCGCGGACGACCAGCTCCGGGGCCATGAAGATCGATGCGGTGTCCTCGCCGGCGATTCGGCGAAACAGCAGCTCGACCATGTTCTTCGCGCCAGCCGCGAGATCCTGCCGAACGGTGGTGAGGGCGGGCGCGCTATGGCGCGCCAGGGCGATGTCGTCGAATCCGACCACGGAGACGTCGCGCGGGATGGATCGTCCCGCGGCGATCAGGGCCTGGATGGCGGTGACGGCGATGAGATCCGAGGCGGCGAACACCGCATCGAATGGCGCGCCGCTCTCGATCAGGGCGCGGACCGTGGCCTGGGCGGTGTCGACGGTGAAATGGGCCGGCGCGCTGAGTTCCGGCGCCGGTTCAAGTCCGGCCTTGGCGAGGGCCCGCAGATAGCCCTCGCGCCGCAACCCGACCTCGGGCGCCTCGGGGGCGCCCAGGAAGGCGATCCGGCGCCGGCCCAACCCGATGAGATGCTCGACGGCCAGCTGGGCCCCGGCGACATTGTCGGCTCCGACCGTGCAATAGTGCTGGTCTTCCAGCGCGCCGCCCCACACCACCAGGGGCCGGTAGGTCTTCGCGGCGGCGTTGAGGGCCGCGTGCTGATTGCTCTGGCCGATCACCAGCAGGCCGTCGGATCGATGGGATTGAACGATGCGGTCGAGCCAGCCGGGTTGCGGGGCGGCGACCTTGGTCAGCAGCACCTCATAGCCGCGCCCGGTGATTTCGTCCGCGAGCCTGCCGATCATCTCCAGGAAGAAGGGATCAGAAATCAGCTGCCCGGCCTCGTGGCCGAGCGGCACGATGATGCTGATTACATGGGTTCGCTGCAGGCGCAGGCTGCGCGCGGACTGATTGATCACATAGCCCTGGACTTGGGCCAGCGCGACAATCTGGTCCCGCAGCGCCTGCGGGATCGATGCGTGCCCCGACAAGGCCCGCGAGACCGTCGAGGTCGAGACGCCGGCAAGCCTGGCGATGTCGGACATCTTGATGCGGCCGGGCGCGCCAGATTCTTTGTCGCTCAGTTCACGTCTCATGACGGCGACGATAGTTGATCGCGACCGTCCGACGCCAGCCCGCATCGCCCGGTAGAGCAGCCGCTCCGGCGTTTTGACACCCCCTGCCCCGACCATCGACCGGGGACGGAGAGTTGATGTTCGCCGCCAGCGTCGTGACGATGTTTGGGTCGGGTGCCGGCAGTATGGCGCCGACGAGCGCCTGGCGCATCAAGGTCATCATCGGCGTGCGTTCGTCGCAGCATCCTCGATCAGCGCGGCGACCTGGTCCGGATGGGAGACCATCAGGGCGTGGGAACCGCCCTCGACAGCGACGATTTTGCGCGCGCGGGCGCGTTCGGCCATAAACCGCTGGGTTTCGGCGGGGATGTTGCGGTCGGCCGAACCGTAGATCACGTACGACGGAAGCCGCTTCCACGTCGGCGCGGTCGCCATGTCGGAAAGCGCGCGTCCCGTCACCGGACGCTGGGTCGCAGCCATGAGGGCGGCCTTGGCGGCCGGCACGTCGGCGGCGAACTGGGCCTGGAACTTGGCGGGCTGGATATAGAAGTCCTCATCGCCGTCGGGCAAGACGACCGGCGCCAGGGCGGCGGCAAGCGTGCCGCCAGGGAACTTGCCTGACAGCGAGAGCGCCGACTCCCCGGCCTCGGGCAGAAAGCCGGCCACATAGACGAGCGCTTCGACATTGCCGGCGCCGTTAGCCGCCTCGGTGATCACCTCGCCGCCGTAGGAATGGCCCACCAGGATGACCGCACCGGGAATCGACTTGACGAGCGCGGACACCGTCGCGGCGTCCGAACCCAGGGCGCGCAGAGGATTGGCGGCGGCCACCGCCTGATAGCCATCCCGGTTCAGCCGCGACACCACGTCGTTCCAGCCCGAAGAATCGGCGAAGGCGCCGTGGACGAGAATGATCGTCGGCTTTTCGCGCTGCGGCGCGGCTTGGACCGCCGCCGCGCCTGACACGGCGAGGATGGCGGCGAACGACAGGGCTTGGAAGGGTTTGCGCATCGATGTCTCCGTGGCGGCCGGGGCGGCCCTGGCAAGGATGCGTCGTCGCGCAGGCGCGCGCCTATCTCCCGGAAGGGCCTGCCCGCCTCCTCCCAAGGTCTAGGACGGTCGCGCCGAGGGCGTGGACCGACGGAGCTTGAGCAGCGTCATGAACCTAGGCCGGCGCCAGGGTTAGGCGGCCTATACCAAAGTACAGTTCCGTTTATGGGGACTTCTTGGATACCAATACTACAGAGCCGTGTTAATCGGACACGACAGGGATGGCGAACGTAAGAGTTTTTCCGATTTCATCTTACGGCCGACGAAACGGCAGACGAGCGTCTCACCCGTCCGGCTCAAACGCACGACGATCGTGGCGCCAAGCCGGCGCCCCGGTCGTCGTGCCCCCACAGCCAGCTGAAGAGAAGATTCGTCAATGAGCAGCCCCGATCAAATCCCTGCGATCACCATCGCCCGTGAACACGCCCGCGTTCGCGTATTGTTTGAAGGCCATGACATCGCCGACAGCAACGATGTGGTCGTGATGCACGAAGCTGGCCGCCCTCCGGTCCGCTACTTCCCGCGCAAGGACGTGTTCATGGTTTTCCTGAGCCAGGCCGACAAGATCACTCGCCACCCCGACAAAGGCGAGGCGCGCTACTTCACGATCTATCGCGACCAGCACCTGGTCGAAAACATCGCCTGGACCTACGAGACGCCCAACGCCGTCTTCGCCGAGATCGCCGGCCGCATCGCCTTTCGTCCCGAACATGTCGAGTTCCAAGTTCCCGGCCAGACGCCGGCCGACACCGCGATCGAAGACGAGACCGTCGAGATCGACGGCTAGAGCCGCCGGCTTGACGCTATGCGCCATATCAGAGGAGGACAGGATGAGCCCGGCCCCCACCCGGATCCTGCTGCAGACCACCATCGTTCCAACCGCGGACGACTGGTCGATCGCCCGCTTCAGCAAGCTGGGCCAATTGCTCGCCGCGCAGGTCGGGCCCGACGGCCGCCGGCTTTTCGACGTGACGCTACGCGACCGCGAGCCGCCGGGCGCGCCCGATGCGGTGCTCTCGACCCTGGACCAGAGCGATTTCGACCAGCTGTGGCTGTTCGCCGTCGACGTTGGCGATGGGCTGACGCCCGAGGACTGCGGCGCGATTTCGCGTTTTCGCCGGGCCGGCGGCGGCCTGATGGTGACGCGCGACCACATGGACCTGGGCTCGTCGATCTGCACCCTGGGCGGGGTCGGCGCGGCGCACTATTTCCACAGCCGCAACCAACACCCCGACCCAGCCGAGCACAGGCCCGACGATCCTTATACGACCGCGATCTCATGGCCGAACTTCCATTCCGGGGCCAATGGCGACTACCAGGCGATCACGCCGATCCTGCCGGTGCATCCGGTGCTGCGCGATCCGGCCTCTCCTACCGGCGCCATTCGATACCTGCCGGCCCATCCGCACGAGGGCGGGGTGCGTGCGCCCGAAGGGACGAGCGCCCGCGTCATCGCCACCGGAACCAGCAGGGTCACGGGCCGACCGTTCAACATCGCCGTGGCTTTCGAGGCCGACTCCACCGGTGGCCGGGCGATCGCCCAGAGCACCTTCCACCATTTCGCCGACTACAATTGGGACGTCCGGTCGGGCAGCCCCAGCTTCGTCGACGAACCGCCCGGTGACGGCCTGATCACCACGCCTCAGGCCGTGGCCGATACCGAGCGCTATGTGCTCAACCTGGCCGGCTGGCTCGGCGCCAGAGCGTAGGTCGGCCGCGGCCGATCGCCCGCAACGCAAAACCGCGAAGACATTCGACAAGAAATGCCTGCGCCCTTCGTCATGCATCCGTTCGCGCCTGACAGTTCCCAGCCGGCAGAGGCAGCCAAGACCCATCATGGCTAGACCTTTGGATAGGTGTCGCCGGATGGGATTTGAGTCGATGAAGAAGGCTCGGAGCTAAACCAGCCGCGCAAGGACCCGTACCTTGTCCATTGTGCCTCTTTTCGCGATTGTCGACGACGACAAGGCCATGCGCGAAGCCCTGTCTGAATTGATTGAGGTGTTCGACTTTGCTTGCCTCGCCTTCGACGGGAGCGAGAGTTTTCTGGCCGCGCATGCCCCGGGACGCTTCGCGGGCCTGATCACGGATCTCAACCTGCGGGGCGAGAGCGGGCTGCAGCTCCAGCAGCGCCTGAAGGCGCTCGACCCCGCCCTGCCCGTCATCATCATTTCCGCCCAGACCGACCTCGCCACGCGAAAGCGGGCCCTGGCGTCGGGGGCGATGGCCTATCTCACCAAGCCCATCAACGACCAGGTTCTGCTCAGGCGCCTCAACGCCGCCCTGGTCCAGGGTCGCGGAAAGTTCGAGCCCGACTGAGTCCATGCGCCCCACCCGTCATCCACGCGCAGTTTTCCAGACCCTTCGTCCTCCGCGCCCGACCACCATCAGCCTTTGGCGCGGCCTTCTCCGAATGGCCTCTGGACGACAAAAGGGCCGGCGCTGATGAGGCGCCGGCCCTAAAGCTTTGTCCGGCCCAGGTCGCGTCAGTCCGCGGCCATGGACTCGTCGAGCCAGGCCTCGAAGGTCGTCTCACCGAGGATCGCGCCCGCGCCGGGGATCAGGGTCAGGTCATCCAGCACGGCGCTGAAATAAAGCGCCTTGGGATCAGCCACTACTTCCCGGGGATCCTGCTGGGCGCTCAGATACTGCTCGGCGAAGGCGTCCAGGCGGAAGGTCTCGGGGCCGGCGACCTCGAGCGTGCCGTTGACCGGTTGCCCCACCACCACCTCGGTCAAGGCGGCGGCGACGTCGTCGGCCGCGATCGGCTGGATCAGGGCGGGCGGCAGGCGGATGGCGTCGCCGGCGGCCGCAGCGTGGACGATGCCGCCCACGAACTGGAAGAACTGGGTTGAGCGCAGGATGGTGTAGGGCGTCGAGGCGGCCTTGATCAGGGCCTCCTGGGCCAGCTTGGCCCGAAAATAGCCGCTGGCCTGCAGGCGCTCGGTCCCCACCACGGATAGGGCGACGTGGTGCTTGACGCCGGCGACCTGCTCGGCGACCAGGAGGTTGCGGCCCGCGGTCTGGAAGAACGCCATGGCCGCGTCATCCTCGAACGACGGGGAGTTGGCGACATCGACGACGACGTCGGCGCCGACAAGCGCCTCGGCCAGGCCCTCGCCGGTCAGGGTGTTGACCCCGGTGTTCGGCGCGGCGGCGATCACCTCGTGGCCCAGGCGCGACAGGTTGCTGACGGTCTTGGACCCGATAAGCCCCGTTCCGCCGATGACGACGATCTTCATGTCAAATCTCCACGAATGTTGTCGCCACAGGTTAATATGGACAAGGTGAAGAGCGATACAGATCAATCTTTGTCAAAAAGGTATGATTATAAACGCCAATCTGATCATCCAATTACAGGAAATATATATCCGGGGTGATGATCAATATATTTCCGAAATCAACTTTTACCTTTTGGTTCATGGAGAGATGTACGTCCGGTGCTTTTCTCGGCAAAGCCTAAACCCGAGAGCGGCCTGGGCTGGACAGGACGCCGTCCCGACCTGCCCTGGCGGCCACGCTCCCCTATGCCCGAGGCCTAGTCCGGCGAGCTTCGCGAACGGTGGCCGCCATCCCGGCGGGCCCGGCACCCTCGGGGCTCTTCAATTCCGCCGAAGGATCAACCATGACCCCGCGCTTCGCCCCCTTCAAGATCGTTACGGACCTGACCAACGCCCTGCTGGCCGTCGAAAAGGCCCTGGCCGCGACCAGCATCGAACACAGCCTCGCCGAGCTGGTGAAGATCCGCGCCTCGCAGATCAACGGCTGCGCCTTCTGCGTCCACATGCACGTCGTCGACGCCAAGGCGCACGGCGAAACCGATATGCGCCTGTTCCTGCTCGACACCTGGCGGGAGTCGCCGCTGTTCACCGATCGTGAGCGCGCCGCCCTCGCCTGGACCGAGTCGCTGACCAAGATCGCCAAGACCGGCGCGTCCGACGCCGACTACGCGCTGGTCAAGAGCCAGTTCACGGAGGTCGAGATCGCGGCTCTCTCGGTGATGATCGGCCAGATCAACACCTGGAACCGCCTGCAGGTGGCCGCTCGCGCCGTCCACCCGGTCCAGCCCGCCGTCGCGGCCGCCTGAACGGCCACGCGCGATCCGGGCACCCCCGGCTCGGAGACCGCGAAGACGGCAGTCCTCCCTCCCCCCAGGACGCGACGCCGACTTCGCGCGCGCCTCGGCCCGCTCCCCCGTGACGGGCCGAGGCGCGACCCGCGCCGTCAGTCTTTCGAAAGCGATCACCATGCTGAAATCAACCTGCATCGGCTTGGCCGTCCTGCTCGGCGTCGCCGCCCTGGCGAACGGCGTCTTCATGCTGCTCGCCCCGGAGGCCTGGTATTTCGCCGTGCCGGGCGTGACGACGACGGGGTCGTTTAACCAGCACTTCCTCCGCGATATCGGCCTGATCTTCCTGTTGATCGGCGCGGGCTTTCTAGCGGGCGCGTTCCAGCCCCGCCAGCGCCTCCTCCTCTGGGCAGCCCCGACGATCTGGCTCTCCGGCCATGCACTATTCCATTTCTGGGAAGTGTCTGTCGGCATCTGTTCGGCCTCGGCCATTCCCCGCGACTTTCCGGCGGTGACCCTGTCGGCGATCCTGGGCTGGCTGCTGACGGCCTGGGCGTTCCGCACTCGCGCGGCGGCGGCGACATGACCCCGCAGTCTGCGACCTTCAGCGACCAAGGTCAGGCGCGCCGCGACGATGCGTCCGCCGCCTCGATCGTCGCCGACCTGATCCAGACCGCGCTGCGCACCGCAGAAGCCCGCAGCTTCCGACGCCTTGGCGAGGGACCGACGGATGGCGAGCCGGACTGGGACAAGGACCGTCGCCGTCCGCCGCCCCAAGGCGCGCGGCTGCCGACCTGGCGCATCGGGAAGGTCGAGCGCTTCATCACAGAAAACCTCGATCGTCCGCTGCCCCTGGAGACCCTGGCCCCGCTGGTCCGGCTGAGCTGCAGCCACTTCGCGCGCGCCTGCAAGAACACCTTCGGCCTCACCCCGCGCCAACTGGTCCTGCAATACCGCATCGAACGCGCCCAGGCGCTGATGCGCGACACGCTCACGCCGCTCAGCCAGGTCGCCCTGGCCTGCGGCTTTGCCGATCAGGCCCACTTCTCGCGGCTGTTTCGTCAGACCGTCGGGACCACCCCACGCCAATGGCGCTGCGACAATTCCGCTTCCTCCGCACACCGAAGAGATCCCTCATGAACCCGCGAGATCACCGTGCCTCCCGCCGCGTCGTCTTGACTGCGGGGCTGGGCTTGCCCGCCACCGCGGCCGCCCTGACCTCGAACGGCGTCACCCAGGCCAATCCTTTGCCTTCAGGCCAAACCGCATCAGGAACCAGGACGATAGGCAGCGGCTACGTCACGGCCACGGACGGCGTGCAGATCTTCTACAAGGACTGGGGTCCCAAGACCGCCCAGCCGATCGTGTTCCATCACGGCTGGCCGCTGAGCGGCGACGACTGGGACAGCCAGATGCTTTTCTTCCTGTCTCAGGGCTTTCGCGTCATCGCCCATGACCGCCGCGGCCATGGACGCTCGACCCAGACCGACATCGGCAACGACATGGACACCTACGCCGCCGACCTCGCCGTGGTGACGGCCCACCTGGACCTGAAGAACGCCATCCACGTCGGCCACTCGACCGGCGGCGGCGAAGCGGCGCGCTATGTCGCCCGTTACGGCGGCGCGGGCCGCGTGTCCAAGGTCGTGCTGATCGGAGCGGTGCCGCCGATCATGCTGAAGACGCCGACCAATCCCGGCGGACTGCCGATCGAGGTCTTCGACGGCCTCCGGACGGCGCTGGCGGCCGATCGCTCCCAATTCTACCGGGACCTGCCGTCGGGTCCGTTCTACGGTTTCAACCGCCCCGGCGCCCAGGTTAGCCAGGCTCTGGTCGACAACTGGTGGCGCCAGGGGATGATGGGCGGCGCCAAGGCTCAATACGACTGCATCGCGGCCTTCTCGGCGACCGATTTCACCGACGATCTCAAGACGATCACAGCGCCGGTGCTGCTGATGCACGGCGACGACGACCAGATCGTCCCGATCGCCGACGCCGCCCTGGTGGGGATCAAGCTCCTGAAGAAGGGCGCCCTGAAGGTCTACAAGGGCCTGCCGCACGGCATGGCCACGACCCATGCCGAGATCATCAATGCGGACCTGTTGGCCTTCTTCAAAAGCTGACCACCGCGTCAGGCGGGGACATTTCCGGACGATTCGGGGAACGTCAGCCGCCGGGCTGCGCGTCCTGGCGGACCGGCAGGATCACGCGAAAGACCGCGCCGCCCGCGGGATGGTTGGCGACGGCGATCTTGCCGCCATGCTCGGCGATGATCGATTGGCAGATGGCCAAACCGATGCCCATGCCCGTGTCCTTGGTGGTGAAGAATCCGTCGAACAGACGGTCCAGGTCCGCCTCGGCGACGCCGGGGCCGGTGTCGTGGATCGACAGGGCCACGGCGTCGGCCGCATCGGCGTCGATCTCCAGCCGGATGCGGCGCTCCTGCGGATCGGCCTGCGCGATCGCCTGGATGCTGTTGATGAGCAGGTTGACGACGACTTGCTGCAACTGCACCCGGTCCCCGACCACGGGCGGAAGCTCGCCGGCGGCCGCACGCGACAGGGTGATGCTCCGTGCGTCGAGGTCGTGGCGCACGAAGTGAAGCGCCTCGTCGATCACCTCCGCCAGGTCGAGGATCAGGCGCTCCGGCTCCTGCTTGACCGCCATGCTCCGCACGCGCTGGATGATATCATTCGCGCGCCGGGCGCTCGCCGCGACGCGGGTGATCAGGTCGCGGGCCTTGGCGAGGTTCGGCTCCTCCCGCGCGAGCCATCGCAGGCTGGTCTCGGCGTTGGTGACGATAGCCGCCAGCGGCTGCTTGACCTCGTGGGCGATCGATGTGGCCAGCTCTCCCAGCATCGAGACGCGCGCGGCGTGCGCGAAGTCCGCCTGCAAACGACGAAGTTGTGCTTCGGTCCGCAGGCGCTCGGTGATGTCCTCGATGGTGATGAAGGTGGTGTCGAGGTGCTCCGGCGGCGCGGGATAAGTGACCGAGAACACGACGTCGCGCACCTCGCCGTCGAAGGTCGCCATCTTGGCCTGCTCGACATGGTTTCGCCGCCCCTGAAAGTGGGCCACCATCACGCGCTTGGCCATTTCCGGAGTCGCGGCGAACAGATAGCGGACCGGCCGGATCAGGTCCGCAGCCGCGCCAGCCCGAAACAGGGCGACGGCCGC
>Ga0136846_1208088_pt1 | contig 13381 bp, 9 predicted proteins | sample HopSoiMetagenom2_FD_96841 | JGI IMG/M metagenome (GOLD analysis project Ga0136846, IMG submission 96841) | Grasslands soil microbial communities from Hopland, California, USA - 2 Assembly 2016 (version 4) | ecosystem: Environmental > Terrestrial > Soil > Grasslands | place: USA: Hopland... | reverse complement strand
TCGACGCGCTGGTCGTCGACATCGGCGGTGGCTACGTGATGGATGATTACCGGATGGAAAAGGACATCTCATATATTCGATAGGTGCCTGCAAAAGTGTCCGGGCAGCGGACACTCACCCCCGGCTCATCGCTCCATCGCCTCCTTTTATCTCAGCGACTGACCACGACGCGCGTCTCGCCCGTGTAACTCACATCACGGGGGCGCCGATGGCGTTGGCAGTCAGATCAAGACAGGTGCGGACGGTGATCGCGAACGGCGAGTCCGGCATGCGCTCCCAGCTGCACCGATTGTGCGCGAATCGGCCGGATTTGAAGGTCATCGCCGAAGCGTCGAACGGACTGCAGGCAATCGACGTGCTCGAAGAGGGCGCGGCGGACCTGCTGCTGGTCGATTCGCGCCTTCCCGACATGAGCGGCTCGGAGCTGCTGCGCACGCTCACGCCGCAGGCCGCGCCGCCCACGATCATGGTGACGTCGACGCGCGAGGTGGCCACCGCGCAGGTGCCCGGGATCCGCGTGAGCTACCTGTACAAGCCGGTCGAGCCGCCGCTGTTCAATGCGGCCGTCGACGAGGCGATCACGAGCCCGGCCAACCCGGCCGCGGACCTCTGGCCGCCGCAGATCATCGGCGAGCGGTCGAGCCGCATCTACTTCCTCGACGTGCACGACGTCGAGTACCTCGCATCCGCCGGCAACTACGTCACGACGTACCGCGGCGGCGACCAGTTCCTGACGCGCGCCACGCTGAAGTCGATGTCGGAGCAGCTGATTCCGCTGGGCTTCATCCAGATCGCGCGCTCGCTGCTGGTCAACCTGCGGCAGGTGGCGCACGTGGAACGGCGCGATCGCGGCGTGTACTGCTTCGTCACGCGCACCGGGCACCGCCTCGTGTCCAGCCGCGAACGCAGCGGCGACCTGCGGGAATTGTTGCTAGGCGCGATGTCCTCGCATCGCAGTTAGCGGCGTCCAAACAACACTTCGGCGATTCGCGGGCCGCCCGCCGCCGTGTGCGGTGCGAGTCCGGTTCGTCCGCCCCGAAGCCGGTTCGCCCGCCGCGCGGCCCGGTTGGTCACATAACGACTTGCCGCGCAAATCCGCGGTCTATCTTCGGCCGAACATTTTGACGCGCCCCTGCGCGTCAAACGCAACAGCGAAGGAGTTGGTCATGGATAGCAATCGGCATTCGCGCACCTTCAATTCCGCCCTGCTCGGCGCCATCGCGGCAGCCGCCTGTGGTCCCGCCATCGCGCAGGCACCGCAGGAGCCGCAGCCGAAGGAGGGCATGGACGAAGTGATCGTCACGGGCTCGCGCATCGCGGCGCCGAACGCGACGAGCACGAGTCCCATCCAGGTCGTCACGCGCCAGGAAATCCAGGTATCCGGCAAGACCGATATCACGGACATCATCAGTCAGCTGCCCCAGAACTTCTCGAACGATCTCGGACAGGACCTCGGCAACCGTACACCCGGACTAACTACCGCGGGCGGCGTCGCCACCGCCGACCTGCGCGGCCTGGGCCCGAACCGCACGCTGGTGCTGGTGAACGGGCGGCGCCTCGGCATCGGCTCGCCATACACGTTCATCCAGGCGCCGGCTCCGGACCTGGACCAGATCCCCGCGGCGCTCGTCGAACGCGTCGAAGTCCTGACGGGCGGCGCCTCGGCGACCTACGGCTCCGACGCCATCGCGGGCGTCATCAACTTCATCATGAAGAAGAACTTCGAGGGCTTCCAGGTCGACGGCAACATTGGCGCCAACTGGCACGACAACCACAGCACCTTTACGCAGGGCCTGCAGCGCGCCGTCGGTGACACGCCATTGACGGGCTCGCATACCGATGGCCGCACCGAGGCGATCAACGTGATCGCGGGCACCGGCATTGCCGACGGCAAGGGCAACATCACCGCGTACTTCGGCTACATGAAGACCGACCCCGTCTCGAGCGCACAGCGCGACTTCGGCGGGTGCCAGTTGAACGCGAATGCCACTCTCGACGGTGCCAGATGCTTCGGCTCCATCAACTCCAACTACTGGCAGCCGCAGACCGGGCCGAATGCATTCAATAACTACAGCGTGAAGGGCACCAACTTCATCGATTTCGGAACGGAAGAAACCACGCCGCCGGCGCGCTTCAACTCGCAGCCGTTCATCTACATGCAACGCGGCGATGAGCGCTACACCGCGGGCTTCATGGGCCACATCGATCTGAACGACCACTTCCAGGCCTACACCGAATTCGGCTACATGAACGACCGTTCGCACCAGGTGGTCGCGCCCGCCGCGGCGTTCACCTTCTCGAACCCGAACGATCCGATCAGCGGCAACTACAACATCAACTGCAGCAACCCGCTGATGAGCGCCCAGCAGGCGCTGACGCTGTGCACACAGGCCGAAATCGATGCGGATGCCGCGGCGATCGCCAGCGGCGGCGCACCCGTCACGGCCAACGTGGCGATCGGCCGGCGCAACATCGAAGGCGGCGGGCGCAGCAGTGACTACGAGCACAGCAACTACCGCGCCGCGATTGGCGGCAAGGGTGACATCTCGGACGCGTGGAGCTACGACGCGTATTTCCAGTACTACTACACGACGTTCTTCACGACGAACGACAAGTACCTCAACTTCACCGCCATCGACCAGGCATTGCTGGTGAAGCGGGACGCGAATGGAAACCCCGTGTGCATCAGCGGCGGCCGCTGTGTGCCCTGGAACCTCTTCTCCGATGGCGGTGTCACGCAGGACCAGCTCGAATTCCTCTATCTATCCGGAACCGGATACGGCACCACCACGTTGAAGACGATCCACGGCGAGATCTCGGGGAAGCTCGACAATTACGGTATCAAGCTGCCCTCGGCTACCGAGGGTGTCGCGCTCAATTTCGGCTACGAGCATCGCAACGAGAACGTGAAGTTCACGCCCGATGCGGGCCTCGCGAGCGGGCAGCTCTCCGGCTTCGGCAGCGCCGCGGTGGGCATCGACAACAGCGTGTCGGTCAACGAAGGGTTTCTCGAAGTGCGCGTGCCGCTGGTGCAGGACAAGCCCGGCATCAAGGACCTGATCTTCGACACCGCGTATCGCACGTCTGATTACACGAGCACGGGCCGTGTTGGCACCTACAAGGTCGAAATGCAGTACGCGCCGGTGGAGTCGCTGCGCTTCCGCGGCTCTTACCAGCGCGCGGTGCGGTCACCGACGGTGGTGGAGCTCTACAACGGCGATCTCGTGGGACTCACGCAGCTCGGGGACGATCCGTGCTCGTCGCCGGACAACATCACACCGGCGACCGCCTCGCTGGCCGATTGCCTGCACACGGTACCCGCGGCTGAGCAGGCGGCGTTCATCGCGCGCTACGGCAACGGCAGCACCACCAACAACATTCCGAAGGCGGTGCTCGGCCAGCTCTCGCAGAAAACCGGTGGCAATCCGAACCTGGAAAACGAGGTGGCGAAGTCGTACACCATCGGCTTCAACATCTCGCCGCAGGCCCTGCCGAATTTCGTGGGCAGCGTCGATTACTACAAGATCAGCATCGACAAGGAAGTGGGCGTGGTCGCCGCCAACGTCGCGCTGAACAACTGCCTCGCGACGGGCGATCCCACCTACTGCGCGCTGGTCGTCCGCCAGCACAATACCGGCGGCCTCACGGGCAACAACATCGCCGGCGGCGGCTACATCATCCAGCAGAACCTCAACATCGGCGGCGCGGAGGTGAGCGGCGTGGACGTGCAGACCGCGTACAAGCTGAGCCTGCCGGGTGAGAAGGGCGGGTTGGCATTCGCGTTGAACGGCGCCTATCTGCTCACTCAGAAGACCACGCCGCTGCCGGGCGCGCACACGTATGACTGCGCGGGCCTGTATGGCAACACCTGCGGCACGGTGAACCCGAACTGGCACCACAACCTGCGTACCACCTGGAGCACGCCGTGGAACTTCGACCTCGCGATGACGTGGCGCTTCCTGAGTCCCGTGAAGCTCGACAACAACGACTCTGATCCGACCCTGCATGGCGCAGAGTGGCAGGATCCGGCGACCGGCCTGCCGCGCTACAAGGCGTTCGGCGCCCGGTTCCCGAGCTTCAGCTACTTCGACCTGGCCGGCATCTGGAACATGACGGACGACGTCCAGATCCGCGCGGGCATCAACAACGTGACGGACAAGGACCCGCCGCTCGGCACGGTCGAGGTTGTGGGTGGCGGCGCGGCCAACACCTACTCGACCTACGATGCGATGGGCCGGCAGATGTTCCTGTCGTTCACGATGAAATTCTGAGCTGCCTGTCGCGGGCGAAAGGACGTGCTGGAGGGTGCGTCCTTCGCCCGCGCTTTTTAGTGCGCCGTGATGGCGACGTTGTCGACGCCGGCTTCGATGAGACTCGCGCCGCCGTCGCTCGCGTCGATCGCATCGATGCGGATCTGGATGGTCTGACCCGCCCACGCGTCGAGGTTCGCGATGTGCGTGCTCCAGGTCGCCGGCGCATTTTTCGGCGTGCCGCCACGCGCCCACACGGTCTGCGCGACGCCGTTCTCGCCGACGATGCGGACGCGGAACAGGTCCTGCTTGCTGGCCTGGTCGTTGTGCGCGAAGTACATGCCGAAAGACAGCGTCAGCGGGCGACCGACGGGCAGGGCGATCGGTGGCGACTGGATCGACGTCTGCCCGTCGTCGACATCGTTGGATCCGTTGGACGAGCCGGCGGCGAGTCCGGTGATCAGGCAGTTGGTCGAACCCTGACAGCTGCCAGCCTGCAAGGGATTCCCCGCGATGCCCGTCGGCTCCGGATCGCCCCGTTGCCACAGTCCGCGGCTCGCCGAGTTCGCGCCGCCGGTCAGCGTCCAGCCGCGATCGCTCTCGAAGTCGTCGTGGAACACGACCGTGCTGTCGTCCGACGTCACGTGGAACAGCTCGCCGCCGCCCTGGGCGAGGTAGTACAGAGAGCCGTCCGGAGCCGTCTGGATGTCCACGAGCGAGCTGATCCCGCTCGCGAACGCAGTCGCGGTCGAGTAGTTCGGCGGACTGAGCATGCGGATGAAGCCGCCGCACAGGTCGCCGAAGAAGTAGCGGCCGTCATACGCGGCCGGGAACGCGTAGATCCAGGGCCGGTAGAAGGTTGCGCCGACGATGGCGCAGTTCACGCCCGCATGTTGATAGGAGTAGACGGGATACTTCACGCCGCTCACGCCGGCCGGGCTCGGCCCTTCGACCTGCGGCCAGCCGTAGTTGGCGCCGCGCGTTCCGATGTCCACCTCTTCCCAGGTGTCCTGGCCCACGTCGTTGATCTGGATCGTGCTGAGCGTCGGATCCACCGCGAACGTGAATGGATTGCGCAGGCCCCACGCCCAGATGGCGCGGTTGATGCCCGTCGTCTGCGTGTAGAACGGGTTGTCGGTGGGAATGGAGCCGTTGGCGTTGATGCGCAGTAGTTTGCCCAGCGGCGTGTTCAGCGACTGCGCGTTCGACGGCACGGCGTTCTCGCCCACGGCGATGTAGAGCCGGCCATCGGTGCCGAAATGAATCGCGCCGCCGTTGTGGTTGCCGGCGCCGAGCGCGGGCAGGTTCAGCAGTTGCACCTCCGAGCCGGCCTGCGCGATGTTCGGATTGCTCGTGCTCGCGGTGAAGCGGCTCACGCGGTTGTGGATCGGCGCGGCCGCGGTCGTGTAATAGACGTACACGTACCGGTTGGTGTTGAAGTCGGGATCGAACGCGACGCCGAGCAGGCCGCGCTCGCTCGCGGTGTCCACGTTCACCGTGAGGAAGGGTTGTGTCAACAGCGTGTCGTTCTTCACGACGCGCAGCGTTCCGCCTTTCTCCGCGACGAAGACCCGGCCGTCGGGCGCGATGGCCATCGCGGTGGGACTGGCGAGGCCCGTCGCGACGCGCATCTCGGAGAAGCCGGCGGGCAGCGTCGCTGCGTTCGCCCTCGAAGACACCACCACGCAGAACGACAGCGTGAGGACCGGGACCAGGAAGCGCAGCCTGACCATACGAACTCCTTTTCGTCGTGGCGCGGATATTGACCAGAGAGGCACGGGTTGTCAGTCAGCGCGCCACCGACACCGGCTTGCCGAAAAGGCGCGACGATCGCAGCGGACGGATACACTTCGCGCTCCAAACGGAGGTTTCCATGTCGAAAATCATCGCAGTCGTCGGTGCAACCGGTGCCCAGGGTGGCGGCCTGGTTCGCTCGATCCTCGCGGATCCTTCATCCGGCTTCACGGCGCGCGCGCTCACGCGCAAGGCGAGCGGCGACAAGGCTGATGCACTGCGCAAACTCGGCGCCGAAGTGGTCGCAGCGGATCTCGACGACCCGGCGTCTCTCGAGCAGGCATTCGCCGGCTGCTACGGCGCGTACTGCGTCACCAATTACTGGGAACACTTCAAGCCCGAGAAGGAGCTGAGCCAGGCGACCAACATGGCGCAGGCCGCGAAATCCGCGAAGCTCGAGCACGTCGTCTGGTCGACGCTCGAGGACACGCGCCGGCGCGTGCCCCTGTCGGATGCGCGCATGCCGACGCTCATGGGCAAGTACAAGGTGCCGCACTTCGATGCGAAGGGCGAAGCCGACGCGGCGTTCGCATCCGCGGGCGTTCCCACGACCTATCTACTGACGTCATTCTACTGGGACAACTTCATCTACTTCGGCATGGGACCGAAGCGCGGCGCGGACGGCCGCTTCGCGCTCACCTTGCCGATGGGCGAGGCGCCGCTCTCCGGCATCGCCGCAGAAGACATCGGCAAGTGCGCCTACGGCATCTTCCGGCAGGGCAGGAAGTGGATCGGCCAGCGCGTCGGCATCGCGGGCGATCACGTCACGGGCCGGCAGATGGCGCTCGACATGTCGAAGGCGCTCGGCCAGCCGGTCAACTACGTCGCCGTGGACTTCGATACGTACCGCGGCTTCGGATTTCCGGGCGCCGACGATCTCGGCAACATGTTCCAGTACTACGTCGAGTTCGAGAAGGAGTTCGCGGGTGCGCGCAGCCTCGAGACGTCGCGTGCGTTGAACCCGGCGCTGCTGAGCTTCGAAGCCTGGCTTTCGAAGTACGCGCACCTCATTCCGCTGCAGTAGGGATATATAGAGTGGCCGGCTTCGGATATTTAGTCATTGATTGATATAGCCGTGTCTTAACTATATGTATATAAAGTAAAAAATAGTATCGAAACTAGTCAAATATTTATTCAATAAATCAGTATCATGGCGGCCATGCCGGCCACGCCCGTCGAATCGATCCTGCGCCGCCTGAACGAGGGCACGGCCTCATCGCCGGAGCTCGAGCAAACGCTCGGGCAATCGCAGTCGACGCTCTCCCGCCTGCTTCGCAAGCTCATCGCGGACGGGCAGATCATCCGGATCGGCAGCCGTCGTGGCGCGCGATATGCCTCTCTGCGCACCGTCGAAGGCATCGGCGCAGGCTGGCCGCTGCGCCGCATCGACGAGCGCGGCCACGTCCACGAGCTCGGCACGCTGCATGCGCTGTCGGGCGGCGAGTACCTGCTCGACGGCGCGGTCGAGTCATTCGAGTGGGCCGGCGTCACGCACGGTCTGCCTTACTACCTGCAGGACCAGCGTCCCGCGGGTTTCCTGGGCCGCGCGGTCCCGGCACGCTATCCCGAGCTCGCACTGCCACAGCGTGTCGTCGACTGGAACGACGACCACTACCTGCGCTATCTCGCGCAGCGCGGCTCCGACACCGTGGGCGATCTCGTGCTCGGGGATCGCGCGCTCGACGAGGCACTGCAGGCGGTGCAGCAGCGCACGGCGTTGCGCGCGGACGAGCGCGCGACTCACTATCCGCGCCTCGTGGCGCAGGTCATGGAAGGCGGCCTGCCGGGATCGTCCGCGCACGGCGAGCATCCGAAGTTCGTCGCGTTGCTCGACGGCGAGCCGCCGCACCAGGTGCTGGTCAAGTTCTCGCCTTCGATGACCTCGCGCGTGGGTGAGCGCTGGGCGGATCTGCTCGTCGCCGAGCATCTCGCGCACCGCGTGCTCGCGGCCGACGGCGTCGCCGCGACGCAGTCGCGCATCGAGCGCTTCGCGGACCGCATCTATCTGGAGACCGTGCGCTTCGACCGCGTGGAGCGGGCGGGGCGCATCGGCGTGAGCTCGCTGTTCGCCATCGACTCCGCGCTGTACGGCAAGCTCGACAACTGGATCGACGCCGGCAAGCGGCTGGTTGCGGATCGGCGCATCGACGCCGCGGCGCTGGAGTCGATCCGGTTGCTCGCGACGTTCGGCGCGCTCATCGCCAACACGGATCGGCATCTCGGCAACCTCGCGTGCTTCGATCGTTACGACGGTCGGTTCACGCTGGCGCCGGTGTACGACATGTTGCCGATGCTGTACGCGCCGGAACACGACGAGCTGCCCGCTCGCGGCTTTACGCCGCCCGCGCCGAATGCAGACAGCCTGCGGCAGTTCGGCCGGGCGCGCGCGCTCGCCGAGCGCTACTGGGCCGCGTGCGCCGGCGACGCGCGCATCAGCGCGGAATTTCGCGGCATCGCCGCCACGAATCTGCGTGAGCTCGAGGCGCTGCCGCGTACCGGGGCGTACGCGGCCTGATGCCTGCAAGGCGTCGGCCCATCGCGCCGACGTCTATTCGCCGTCGCGCGGCCACGTCCACCGCGGTACCTCGCGCAGCGGATGCAGCTCCGCATCCGTTCGCGCGTTCGAATTCTGCTGCGCGACACGCGAACCGAACTCGATGTGCTCGAGCAGTGCCGCCCGAAAATCGGCATCCGACGGCAGCGTGGAGGCGTCGAGCGCCGCCTTGTACAGGTCGACGAAGCGCTGCCGTTGCGCCTCGGTGATCTGCTTGCCGCGATGGACGGCGATCAGGTGCGCGAAACCCAGCGTGCGGGAGAACCGGTCCGGCCCACCAAACGATTCGCAGGTGAACGCGGTGAGGTTGTCGACGTGGCTCGCCTTGCCCGTCCCGAACAGCGGCTGCAGCAACGGATCCCGCAGTACGCTCGCGTAGAACGCCGCCTCGAGCTCGTGGATCGCGGCTTCGCCGCCGGCGAATTCGTAGAGGCTGGGCATCACGACACCGGGAACTGGACTTCGAGGATCTGACCCCTGCAGATTTCGCGCTTGGCTCCCGCGAGTTTCAGATGGCGCGCGTGCATCCAGCGGTCGACGGCGTCGTAGACGCGGGCGGCGTCATCATCGGTGGACTCGCAATAGGCGGTGGCGACGGTGGCTCCGGGCAGCTCGCGCACCGCGTACGCGCCGCACGAGCGTGCGCGACCATCGACCTGCACGAACGGCTCGCCTTCGATGGTGCCGCCGGCGGCGCAGCAGTGCCACAGGATGCCGCGCAGCTCGCCGGAGAATCCCGGATCGAGGCCGTCGCGGAATTCGCGATCGAGCTCTTCGATGTCGAAGTAGCTCGGCGCGCGTGCGCGCACCGACGCGATCCGCATGGCCTGCCGCGACCGCAGCGCGACGCGCACTTCGCGCGGCGTACCGGTGGCCTCGTCGAGCTCCGCATCGATCCATTGCAGCGATCGCCCCACGGCGCCGAGCGTATCGAGCGCTTCGGCGCGCAGGCGCTCGAGCAGCCGGCGCCGGTGCGATTCGGGTTCGTTCGTGGAAATCACGCGGCGGATGTCGGCGAGCGTGGCGCCGAGGTCCTTCAGCGCCAGGATCGTCGTCAACCGCTCGAGTTGTCGCGATTCGTAGCGGCGGTATTGCGTGCGCGCATCCACCGACGCGGGCTTGAGCAGCCCGACCTCGTCATAGAAGCGCAGTGTCTTGATCGAGACACCCGCGAGCCTTGCGAATTCGCCGATCCGGTATGACATGGGCTTGAAGTCTCCCGAGCACTGGAGTGTTCAAATGCGCGCGAGGATTGTATGCAGCGACGAACATTTCTACAGGGGACTTGCGCCGTAGCGAGCGCGATTGCGGCAGGTGGTTGTGCCGGGCTCGGCAGCGCGCGATCCGCACATGCGGGACAGCTGATGACGGTGCGCGGGCCGATCGCGGCCGCGACCGCTGGCATGACGCTCGTGCACGAACACATCCTGGCCAACTTCCAGCCCTATGACGAATGGGAACGGGCGCCGCGCACCTACGATCGCGACGTCGTGGTCGCACTCGTGCTCCCGCACCTGAAACGCATCCGTGACCTCGGATGCCGGACCTTCGTCGACGCGACGGCGGTCGGACTCGGGCGCGACGCGGTGCTGCTGAGGCGACTCTCGGAAGAGAGCGGTTTGAACGTGTTGTGCACGACGGGCAACTATGCCGCGGTGAACTACCAGTTCCTGCCGCGCTACGTCTTCGACAGCAGCGACGAACAGCTCGCGCAACGCTGGATCAGCGAATGGCTGAATGGCATCGACGGCACCGGCGTGCGTCCCGGCTTCATCAAGCTCAGCGTCAACGGCGGCCGGCTCTCCGACGTCGAGCGCAAGCTCATCCGCGCGGGCTGCCTCGCGCATCGCGCCACCGGCATGGTCATCGGCGTGCACACCGGTCCGGCGGAAGCCGCGTTCGACGAACTGGACGTGCTGCGCGAGATGGGAGTGAGTCCGTCGAGCTGGATGTGGATCCACGCGCAGGTCGAGAAGGACTGGTCACGGCACGTCGCGGCGGCACGGCAGGGAGCGTGGATCTCGCTCGACGGCGTCAACGCGGAGCGAATCGACGAATTCGTTCGCATGGTCGCCAACTTGCGCGACGCCGGGTTCCTCCGTCGCACGCTCGTCTCGCAGGACGCTGGTTGGTACTCGGTCGGCCAGCCACAGGGCGGAAAATTCCGCCCGTACGACGTGCTGCTCACCCAGTTCCTGACCGCGCTGCGCGCGCACGGCTTCAGCGCGGACGAGGTGGACACCGTGATGGTGCGCAACCCGGCAGCCGCGTTCCGCATCCGGACTGTGCGCGCATGAGGCGGGCACGCATCTCGGCGCGATGCTCAGCGGCGGCATCGAGATACGGCCGATCGAGACCCTCGAGGAACTTTGACGCGCGCTAGATCAGAACTTCGCCTTGAACTGCACGCCGAAGATGCGCGGCTCGTTGATGAACCCCGTCAGGTTGTCGAAGTCGATCGCACCGGTCGCCACCACTTCGTTGGTGATGTTGCGGCCGAACGCGGCGACTTCGTACTTTTCCTGGTTCCAGTCGTAGCCCACGCGCAGGCCGCCCTCGGTTAACGGTTTCCCGGTGAACTCGGTGGACTCGTACAGGAAGAAGTTCACCTTGCTGCGATACGACCAGTCGGTGTACGCGAACACCTCTCCGTTGCCGACCGGCACGCCGTAGCGCAGCGTGAGGTTCGTGATGACCTGCGGCGCCTGCGGCAGCGGGTTGCCGTCGATCCTCGCGAATGTCGCGCCGCCGACGGTGATCAGCGGATCGGTCACCGTGCACGCGAAGCACGTGCCGACCGAGATGTTCGGGTCGTCGATTTCCGTCTTGTTGTAACTGGCGCCGAGCGTCATCAGCAGGCGTGGCGCGAGGTACGCCTGCAGATCGAGCTCCGCTCCCTCGCCGATCGTCTTGTCCGCGTTCAGCAGGCGAACGGCGTTGCTCGCGCCGCCGACGGCGGTGAGCTGCTGGTTCTTCACCTGGTAGTGGTAGACGTTGAAGAACAGCTTCGCGCGCTTGTCGAAGAGATCGGCCTTCACGCCGACTTCGACCGCCGCGTTCGTCTCCGGATCGGCGACGGACTGGTTGCCGAACGCCGACGCCGGCTGCACGCTCGCGCCGCGGAAGCCGGTCGCGAAGCGCGCGTAGACGTTGACGGCGTCGTTCACCGACCACGTGCCGGACAGGTCCCAGCTCACGTTGCTGTCGCTGAGTGACGCGGACGTCGGCGCGTTCGGGTCCGGGAACGTGTAGCCCTGGGGCGCGCCCGATTTGAAGTCCTTGTCGTCGTGGGTGTAGCGGATGCCCGCGCGCAGCTCGAACGCCGGTGCCACCTGGTAGTTAGCCGACGCGAACAGCGCCCACGCGGTGTTCGTCTGGTTGGACCGCAGGTACTGGTTCTGCACGCCGCCGGCGAGACTGTCGTAGCCGAAGGCCTCGGTGTCGTAGTCCTCGTCGAAGTAGTAGACGCCGGCCTGCCAGTTGAGCTGGCCGTCGAGCTTCGACTCGAGGCGCAGCTCTTCGGTGAACTGGCCGAGGGTCGGGATGCCGTCCGCGGTTTCACTCGGGAAGGGGATGAAACCGGGGCCGTTCGGCAGCCCGCAGAAGCCGCAGCCGTAGCCGCCGTCGATGTCGCCGCGGCTATATGCGTCCATCGACTCGTAGCCGGTGATCGAGTACAGCGCGTACTCGCCGAAGTTCCAGCGCAGCCGAACGTTGCCGCCCTTGATAGTCAGGTCCTGGCGGTTCTGGCCGTCGGCGAACACGGGGCTGTCCGCCTTGAAGCCGTCGATGAGGTCGTTCGTGCCGGGCTCGATGATGTTGGCGCGGAACAAGCGCGCAGTGCCGTCGAGGCTGCGTACGTGCGCATTGAACAGCGCACTGAAGTTCTCGCCCGGCTCGTACAGCACCTGCACGCGCGCGGCGCGGTCGTCGTAGCCTTCGTAGATGTCCTTCTGGTTCGTCAGCGCGTTGCCGACGTAGTCGTCGCGATGTTGATAGAGCCCCGACACGCGCGCGGACCAGCCGTTGCCGAGCGCGAAGTTCACCGCGCCTTCGACGTTCATCGTGTTGTACGTGGCGTCGGAGACGTTCACGTAGCCGCCGAGCTCGGGCGTCGGTTTCACCGAATCGAACTTCACGACGCCGCCCGGCGTGTTGCGGCCGAAGAGGGTGCCTTGCGGGCCGCGCAGCACTTCGATCTGATCGAGGTCGAAGATCGGAAAGCCTTTGAGGATCGGGTTCTCCTGCACCACGTCGTCGTAGATCAGCGAGACCGGCTGCGAGGCGTTCAGGCGGAAGTCGCCGTTGCCATAGCCGCGGATGTAGAAGCGCGGATAGGCACGGCCGAACGACGACTCGACGTTGAGGCTCGGCGTGCGTCCCGCGAGGACGCGCAGGTCCTGGCCGCCGGTAGATAGGACGGCGAGATCCTCGCCCTTGACGGTCGACACCGAGCTCGGCACGTCGCGGATGTTCTCGGCGCGGCGTTCGGCGGTGACGGTGACTTCTTCGAGCTGGCCTTCTTCCTGGGCCCAGACCAGAACCGGCATGGCAGCGGCTGCCACGATCCATAGGCGCTTGTGCATTGTTCGTTCCCCGTGTAGTGCGGCGAAGCATACAGCTGCCGGCCGCGGCGGCGTCACCGCGTACTCGTTTCGACCGCGACGCACCAATGCGGCGCGGCCGCGGCAACCGCCCGGCGCCTCGTCCCGTCGTTTCCCCGCGCCGCGCGCGCAACCGCGCGTGTTCGTGCCTACTCTTAGATATGCGCAAACCCGCCCTG
>Ga0136846_1230212_pt1 | contig 13384 bp, 16 predicted proteins | sample HopSoiMetagenom2_FD_96841 | JGI IMG/M metagenome (GOLD analysis project Ga0136846, IMG submission 96841) | Grasslands soil microbial communities from Hopland, California, USA - 2 Assembly 2016 (version 4) | ecosystem: Environmental > Terrestrial > Soil > Grasslands | place: USA: Hopland... | reverse complement strand
TTCGTAGTTCTTGATCAAACGACGCAGGTTGACCTGGGCCATGCTTAACCTTTGGTGGCGCCGGCGGTGAGGCCGGCGATGTAGTAGTCCATGAGGAAGGCGTAGATCAGGAGCGGCGGCAGCGCGCCGAGCAGGCACGCGGCCATGATCTGCCCCCAGGCGTAGACGTCGCCGCGGATGAGGATGGTGACGATGCCCGCCGGCAGCACGAGCTGGTCGGCCGAGGTGGTGAAGGCCATCGGGTAGAGGAAGTCGGCCCAGGAAACGGTGAAGGCGAAGATCGTCGCCGCGATGATGCCGGGCAGCGCCACCGGGATGAAGATCTTGATCAGCATCTGGAAGTAGCCCGCGCCGTCGATCAGCGCCGCCTCGTCGAGCTCCTTCGGGATGCTGGCGAAGTAGCCGATCATGATCCAGGTGCAGAAGGGCACCGTGAGGGTCGGGTAGATGATGATGCAGACCCACCAGTGGTTGATGAGCTGAATGTCGAAAGTGTCGTTCACCCAGGCGAAGATCTTGAAAAGCGGGATGAAGAGCAGCGTCTCCGGTATCAGGTAGGTGAGGAACACGCCCATGGCGAGGGTCGCCGAGCCCCAGAACTTCATGCGCGCGAGCGCGAAGGCGGCCGGCACGCTGATCAGCATGGTGACGATCACCACCACGAACGAGACGGTGGCCGAGTTGAGGAAGAACGTCTGGTAGTCCGGCGAGAAGATCAGCGCCTTGTAGTTCTCCAGCGTCGGGTGGTAGACCCACCACGGGTTGGTCACCGCGCCCACCTCCGCGCTGGATTTCAGCGAGGTGATGAACATGTAGATCGGCGGCGTGAGGAAGAAGATGACGAACAGGATCAGGAAGAAGTACGACCAGAAGAGCGCGCGGCGCCGGTCGTGCTTCATGCTGCGCACCTTCGCGTTGCCCGGGGGCGCTGCCAGGACGGCGGCCATTACGCCTCGTTGCCCCTGCGGCTGATGTCACGCAGGATGAAGTAGGCCGCGACGGCGAGGATCGGGAACATGAAGAGCGACACTGCCGCGCCAAGGGCGATGTCGCCGCCCTGGATGCCCACCAGGAACGCCCAGGTGGCGAACACGTGCGTCTTGTCGATCGGCCCGCCGGCCGTGAGGATGCGCACGATGTCGAAGTTGGCGAAGGTCACGATCAGCGAGAAGAGCACGGTGATCGAGATGATGTTGCGCATCATCGGCAGGGTCACGTACCAGATCTTCTGCCACCAGTTCGCGCCGTCGATGGCGGCGGCTTCATAGAGCTGCTCCGGCACCGACTTCAGCGCCGCTAGGTACATGATCAGGAAGAACGGCGCGCCGTACCAGACGTTGACCAGGATGACCGAGAAGCGCGCCCAGTTGCCGTCGCCGAGCCAGGTGACCGACGGGATGCCCAGGCGCACGAAGATCCAGTTGAACGCGCTATACGACGGATCGAACAGCCAGAACCAGCCGAGCGTGCTCATCGCCGGCGGAATCACCCAGGGGATGAGCAGCATGCCGCGCCACTTGCGCTGTCCCTTGGCCGGCACGTTGTGCACGAAGTGCGCGACGCAGAAGCCTATGAGCGCCTTGAAGATCACCGCGCTGATGGCGAAGATGCACGACTGCTTCACCACCATCCAGAACGTCTCGCGGGTGAAGAGGAAGGTGAAGTTGGAGAAGCCGACGAACCGCTCCAGGCTCTTGTTGAGCATGGCGAGGTAGATGGCATAGAAGGTCGGATACACGACCAGCGCCGCGATGAGCACGATCAGCGGCAGCGCCATCAGGAACGCGACGGTCGACTTGCGCCGGGCGAAGCGTTGCAGGCCGCCGTGCTTTCGCGCGACGGCCTGCGGGGCGGGGATTACGGCAGCCACTGGGCGGAACTTAAGAGCGCTGGTAGCCCTCGAGCTCCGACGCGGCCCAATCGATGGTCTTGGCGATCGAGTCGCCGCCCGTGGTGCAGCGGGCGATCATCTTGGTCATGATCGCCTGGGTATACATCTGCTGCGCCATGCTGGCGGGCGCCGGGGCGCAGGCGACCCAGGTCGTCTGGTCCTTGCGCGGCGGGTAGTGGTAGACCACGCCCACCGGCGGCTCGACTTTCTCCCAGATCTTGAAGTCGCGCATGCTCTCGAAGGACGGCACGTCGTAGCCGATGCTCGCCGTCACCAGCTGCTCGACGCTCTCGCGCTGCAGCAAGTGCGACAGCAGGCTCTTCGCGGCCGACTTGTTCTTCGAGAACGCCCACGTGCCCCAGAGATACGGCAGGTAGCCGGCGAAGCGGCCTTTCGGTCCGGTCGGATACGGGATCTCGTAGAGTTCCTTGGCGACGGTGGGGTTGTCGCGCTTGGCCACCGCGTAGGCCGACGGCGGGTTCATGATCATCGAGCCCTGGCCGGAGATGATGTACTTGTTGTTCGACGCATCGTCCCAGGCGAAGACGTCCTGCGGCATCACCTTCACGAGGCGCTGCGCGTACTCGAGCACCTGCTTCACCGCGTCGTTCTTCTTGACGAGGATGTCGCCCTTCTCGTTCACGAGGTCGGCGCCGAACGAGTGGAACATCGCGCCCACCCAGTCGATGGAGTCGGTGGTCTGGCCGAGGCCAAGGCCAATCGGGTGGCCTTCCTTCTTCAGCTTCTCGCCGGCGGCGAGCATGGTGTCCCAGTTCCAGTTCGCGGCGGCCTTGGTCTCCGGCTTGTTCACCGGATACATCTCGAGGATGTCGATGCCCACCTTCTTGAAAAGGTCGAGCCGCAGCAGCGGCGGCTTCACCTGGGTGCCGGTCACCGCGGGCACCGCGATCCAGTGGCCCTTGGACTTGGCGAGGAACTCCGCGGCGGAGGCGACCTTGCCGTACTTCTTGATGAGCGGGTTCATCACATCGTCGACCGGCTCGAGCTGCTTGGCGTAGGTCTGCGCGAACCAGGCGGGGTGCTGCAGGATGTCGTGGCCGGAGCGCGCCTGCGCTTCCGCGACGATGGTCAGCTGGTCCTTGTTGCCCTGCGAGGTGATGTAGTCGATCTTGACGTCGACCTTCTCCTTCTTCCCCCAGTCCTGGCAGAGCTTGGTCAGCGTGTTGTTCGCGCCCGGGACCCAATGGTCCCAGAACGCAACCGACAGCGACCCGGCGGCGAAAGAGGTGCGGATGTAGGGAAACGCGAGCGCGGCCGACGTCGCCGCGGCCGTCTTCAGGAATTTGCGGCGCTGCTGGGACTGCTGGGGCATGGGACTCCTCCTCCTTCAGAAGGTTGACCCTCGACCATGCACCACGCCGCCTTAACCCTACCTTAAGGAACGGACCCGCCGCCCTGCCCCGAAGCGCGCTGAGATACGGCGTCACGCGCGGCTGGCCGAGTCCTGTGGTCAGCAACCATACGAAGAAAGCCCGAGATGGCCTATCGGACTCCCGTTGACGCGAGCGGCCAATTTCAGGTCCAAATCGGAAGTACGGACGGCGAAATTGAGCAGCTGGTCAGGTACGCCGTTCACGTCGCCATGGAGACGCATGCCTAACGCCGAGGGCGCTCAATACAGCGATGTATCGCTCCTGGTCTAGCGACGCAGGAAGATCGACGCCGGCGATCCATAGGTAGACCGTCTTCGGCGGAACACCGAGCAATTCGGCGACGACGGTTAGACCGCCGCGGTGAGAGCCGGCGGCGAGCAGTGCAGAGGTGAAACGGTCCAACGTTGTCATCCTGCGCGAACCGTAGCGCACTTTTCGAGACCCGAGATAACACACCGTGACGCAAGTCACGCTGTCTAGATTTCACCTCAGCCGTTAGCGAGGAAGCTAGCGCAATCCGGCGGCGAGAATCTCAGCCTGCTGCAGGCGCGCGATCGACTCCTCCAGCAGATCCTCGACCACGAACCGAGGAACGGATTCCCCAGCACGTCGGAGCTGCAGCGCGTCGTTCTTAATGTCTATTGCCGTTTTTGAGACGAAGCGGTCTTCGCCGATCAGCAATTCCGCTTGTTGGGCAAGAGCCAATAGCGCAACGCCGTTCTCCCCTTGCCGAACACGGACGCGCCTTAGGGCGGTGATCACCTGCGCAACCGGAATACGCTGGTCCATGGCTTTATCCTAGACGCCGACTGTTTTCTCATGCGCGAGAAATTGTCAGCGCCCGGGCCGGAGCTGGGGCGTCACTAACGATCGTTAACGGTCCGGCCGCGGACTTATCGCTACGCTAGGCGTAATAGGGGGACCCGGCCGTGGACAAAGCGCTCGAGGCGATAGGCGACTTACTGGATGAGCTGGCCCCCAAAACATTCGGCACGGCAGACGAGATTTGCGAAGCGTTCGCTCGCAGCATCAAGGAGCGCAACGCCAGCCAGTTAGAACAGTACGCGAAAGCTTTCGATCATTTGGGAGCAGCCGGACTAGCGCAGATGTGCCGCTCGCTGGCCTCGGAAAAATCCGCAGTGTTGCATTAACTCTTAAGCGGATAGCGAGAGGAAGAATGACTTCAATAGACGACCTGGTCGCACTGGCCGAGACCTCGCGGCACGGCGACACCGAAATCCGCCAGAGCTTTGTCGCCCTCTTGTGGAAGCGAAGCCCGAGCGATCTGGAAAAGTTAGCCGTCCGTTTCGCCGCGATGAAAATGCCGAATTTGCACAACGTATGCCGCGTTATCGCCTCGATGAAACAGGCTGACTACGCCGGGGCACCGAAGGACGCGGGGCTTCGATAACGAAGCAGGTTAGCCGTGCCGCCTCGCGGCTGGTGTTCATCGTTCTCGTCTGGCATTGCCCCTCCTTGTGTAGATGACACAGAGCGCGCAAGCTAGCGTCATGGACCGACGATCTCCATCGGGAGCTGCGGAATGGGAAACGTCAACCAAAAGCTTACGGTTCTTGCGGCCAACTTCGTCCTCGTCATTTGTGGATTGCCGGTAACCGGCTGCGGCGGCGGCGGGAGCGATGACGAGCCAACGGTTACGCAGGGCCCGCCATTGCATTGGATAAAGATCTGCAATCCCGGCATGCTCTTCTGCACGTTAACAACGGGGGAGTGCAGCGCGGGCGATACGAAATGCACGGTTTGCGACCTATCGAAGCCGCTTGGCCAGTGCTAGGACACCTCAGGTTTCCGGTCTACTCAAATCGCTGGCTTCCGCTCCAAGACACTAGGATCTCAGACAGTTGAAGAAGCATGGCGTCCGGGACCGGGACCGCGCCATCAATCCAGGAGGTCATCTCGTCCATCCTCACGTTCATGCGGTCGGCAAGCTCGCGCTGCCCCATGAGCGCCGCCGCTTCTCGCACGATGCGTTGCTTGTTCTCGTTTTGTGACGACATGCGCTCATTCTATTGCCAAGGCTATTCGTTCAAATACGCCGTGCGCGGCCTCGCATTCGACAAGGAATCCTAGATAGCGCCACAGCCGTTCGAGGCAGGCGCAAAACCAACTTCGGCGCCCTACAAGCGTCGTCCGAGAGCGCCTTGCGGCGACAAACTTTCGGTGGCACAAAGTGGTCGAACGAATAAGCGCGAGTACTTGGACGTACTGGATAGCGTTTGGCGGAGGGTGAGGGATTCGAACCCCCGAGCCCTTGCGGGCTAACGGATTTCAAGTCCGCCGCATTCGACCGCTCTGCCAACCCTCCGGGGCTTGAAAAAGGCCTTACGCGACCGCATTTTAGCTCCGGACATGGAAACTGCACGCCGGGCTGGTAGGCTATGCCCATAACTACCACGGAGGAAAGCTCTCAATGGAACTGAAACCGATCCGCACCGACGGCCAGCCAGTCAGGCCGGGCTTCGACTACCAACCGGCGCAAGACGTCGCAAGCGCCGAGCAGGGCCAGAAAGTCCTGCGCAATACCTACCTTCTTCTTGCCGTCACCATGGTGCCGACCATCATCGGCGCCTTCATTGGCATGGCGACCGCCGGCGTCATCACGGCGAGCCCCATCATCAGCACGATCCTGATGCTGGTCGGCGTGATGGGCCTGCAGTACGCAATCGTCGCCAACCGCAACAACGGCCTCGGCGTCGCGCTCCTGCTGCTGATGACCGGCCTCTTGGGATGGTGGCTCGGACCGATCCTGAACTACGTGCTCTCCATGCGCAACGGCATGCAGCTCGTGGGCTACGCGGCGGCGGGCACCGGCATCATCTTCTTCGCCATGGGCGCCGTCGCGACGACGGTGAAGCGCGATTTCAGCTTCATGGGCAAGTTCCTGTTCGTCGGCATGATCGCGCTGCTGGTCGCCATGCTCGCCAACATGTTCCTGCAGATCCCGGCGCTCGCGCTCACCATCTCGACGCTGGTGATCGTGGTGTTCTCGCTCTTCCTGCTCTATGACCTCAACCGCATCGTGCGCGGCGGCGAGACCAACTACATCCTCGCCACCACGTCGGTGTACATGAGCCTGTTCAATATCTTCGCCAACTTGCTGAGCCTGCTCGGCATCCTCGGCGGCGAGCGCGACTGATTAAAGTGCCTCGTTCGGAAAGGGCGCCGCGGGCGCCCTTTTTCTTTTGATGCGCGGCGCCTGCGATTGCCACGCGCACGTCTGCGGCCCCGAGAGCCGTTACCCGTACGCGTCCAACCGGCTCTATACGCCGGAGGATGCGTCCGCGGCGGATTACCGGCGGATGCTCGACTCGCTCGAGCTCGAGCGCGGCGTGCTGGTTCAACCTTCGATCTACGGCACGGACAACCGCGCGCTCATCGATGCGCTCGCCAGCAATCCGGCGCGACTGCGCGGCGTGGCCGTCGTGCCTTACGACATCCACGCGCGCGAGCTCGAAGCATTGCACCAGGCTGGCGTGCGTGGTGTGCGGCAGAACATCGTCGATCTGAAGGAAGGTAGAGGCGTCCTCCCGCTCGATGACTTGCGCCGGCTTGCCCTAAAGGTGAAGCCGTTCGGCTGGCATGTGGAGTTCCTCATGCACGTCGACGAATTTCCGCAGCTCGATCGGCAGCTCGCCGATTTCCCGGTCGACGTAGTGTTCGGCCACCTGGGCTATGTGCCGGCGGCCAAGAACACCACCGAGCCCGGCTTCCAGGCCCTGCTGCGCCTCATGAAGGATGGAAGAGCGTGGGTGAAGCTCACCGCGCCCTATCGGCTGACGACGAGCGCGATGCCTTACGCGGATACGGACCTGTTTGCGGCGGCGCTGGTGGACGCGGCGCCCGAGCGCCTGATCTGGGGCACCGATTGGCCGCACGTCTTCATCAAGACCGCGATGCCGCAGGACGGGAAGCTCCTCGGCCTGCTGGAACACTGGGTGCCCGACCGAGCGATGCGCAAGCGCATCCTGGTCGACCATCCGGCGCAGCTTTACGACTTCACTCGACCTTGATGTTCGCCGCCTTGATCACCTTGGCCCAGCGCGCGAGGTCGGCGCGGATCTCCGCGCCCCACTCGGCCGGCGTATTGCCGACCGGCTGAACGCCGAGCGAGGCGAAGCGCTCCTTCACCGCTGGCGTCGCCAGCGCCTTCACCGCCGCGTCGTGCACCTTCGCGATGGCATCGGCCGGCATGCCAGCCGGGCCCACCAGGCCGGTGAAGTTGTCGATCTCGAAGTCCTTCAGGCCCGCCTCGGCGAAAGTCGGCGTCTCCGGCAATGCGCCTTGTCGCGAGCGCGATGCGACGGCGATCGCGCGTATCTTGCCGCCGCGCACGTTCGGCACCGTGGAGCTCGCCTGGTCGAAGAGCAGATCCACCTGGCCGCCCGTGAGGTCGACCAGTGCGGCGCCGGTGCCTTTATACGGCACGTGACTGAACTTCACGCCGGTCAACATCTGGAATAGCTCCCCCACCAGATGGTTCGACGAGCCGTTGCCGCCAGAGGCCATGGCGAGCTGCCCGGGCTTTTCCTTCGCCAGGCGAATGAAATCGTCCAGCGTCTTCGCCGAAAGCGCGGGCTTGACCACCAGGACGAACGGCGTCACCGCGAGGTTCGAGATCGGCGCGATGCCTTTCACCGGGTCGTAGGGCCAGTTCGGATAGAGGCTGGGCGCGACCGCGAGCGAGCTGTTCGATCCCATCATCAGCGTGTAGCCGTCCGCGCCGGCGGCGAGCAATGCCTGCGCGCCCACCATGCCGGCCGCGCCGGGCCGGTTCTCGACGACGATCGGCTGCCCAAGCGCTTCGCCGAGGGCCGGCGCCACCGTGCGCGCGGTGATGTCGACGTTGCCGCCCGGCACGAAGGGAACCAGGAGCCGGATCGGCTTGCTCGGATAGGACTGCGCCCACGCCGTTCCCGCGACGAGCAGGATCGCGGCCAAGAAACTCCGTCGCATCATTTCTTCTCCTTTTCGAAGAGTGTAATGCTCTCGACGTGCGCGGTGTGCGGGAACATGTTGACGATTCCGGCGGCGACCAGCCGATAGTTCCTCGTATGCACCAGCACGCCCGCGTCGCGCGCCAGTGTCGCCGGATCGCACGAGACGTAGACGATGCGCCGGACATCGAGCGACTTCACGATCTCGATCGCCCCCTGGCGCGGCGGATCGATGAGCGCCTTGTCGAAGCGGCCATATGCAGCCAGGTTCGGCGCCGAAAGGTCCATCGCCTCGAACTGCGCGACGAGGCCGTTCGCCGCCGCGTTCGATCGCGCGCGCTCGACGAGCTCCGCGCTGCCTTCGAAACCGATCACTTGCGCACCGCGGCGAGCGATCGGCAGGGAGAAGTTGCCGAGGCCGCAGAAAAGATCCGCGATGCGCTCGCCGGGCTGCGCATCGAGGAGCTCGAGCGCCCGCCCGACGAGGAGGCGATTGACCACATGGTTGACCTGCGTAAAGTCCGTCGGCCGGAAGTACAGGCGAACGCCGAACTCGGCGAGCTCGTAATACAGCTCGCTTTGCGCCGGGTGGAACGCGTGCGCGCTGTCCGGGCCGCCGGGCTGCAGCCAAACGTGGACGCCATGCTGGTCGGCGAATTGCCGGAAATGCGCGAGATCGGCCTCGGTCAGCGGTAGCAGATGCCGGAATACCAGGGCGGCGGCGTTGTCACCGACGGCTACCTCGACCTGCGGCAGGCGGCTGCGCACGCTTAGCCGCTCGATCAAGTCGCGCAAGGGGCCGATCAGCGCGGAGATGCGAGGCGGCAGCACCGGGCACTCGCGCATGTCGGCCACGTAAGTGGAACGCCGCTCGCGAAAGCCCACCATCACGCCGCCCTTTTTCTCCACCCGGCGCACCGAAAGGCGCGCCCGATGGCGATAGCCCCACTCCTCGCCCATGACGATGGGCAGTACCCGCTCGGGCTCTACCTTGCCGATGCGCGCCAGGTTCTGCAGCAGCCAATCCTGCTTGGCCGCGACCTGCGTCGCGAGATCGGCATGCTGGGTGGCACAGCCGCCGCACGTGCCGAAATGCGGGCAGCGCGGCGTGAGGCGGCCGGGAGACTGCGTCAGCAGACGCGTCGCGCGCGCAATATCGAAGCGCGCCCCGCCGGTCGTGATCCGCACCTCGGCGCGCTCGCCCGGCAGCGCGCCTTCGACGAACACCACCTTGCCGTCGGGCTTCCTCGCGACGCCGCGCCCTTCGGCGTCCAAGGATTGAATGTCGAGCGTCAGATCTTCCAGAGCGAAAGGAACTCGGCCCAGTGCGGCAGATTCTGCTTCTCCAAGAAACCGCGCAGGAGCGCGGTTTCCGACTCGTACTGCTCGCGGCTAAGCGCGCAGCGCATCATCTGGAAACGCAGGAAAAGGAGGTACGTATTGGCGCAATCGGTTTCGCAATAGTCGCGGATCGCGCCGATCGCGCCGCTTCGGTAAGCTTCCCAAACGGCGCCGCCGCCGACGCCCAGCTTTCCCGGGAAGCCAGCGAGCTTCGACACCTCATCGAGGGGTATGCCGCGCCCGCCGTAGATAGCGAGCACATCCATGAGATCCGTATGCCGGTCATGGAAGCGATTGATGTAGTTCGAGAAGCGGAAGTCCTTGTTGTCCTGGCCGGTGTCCCAAAAGCAGGCCGCCGCCACGCCGTGGATCAGGCCTCGCGCGACGAGCACCGGCAGGTCGAAGTTGCGCCCGTTCCACGACACGATCTGGGGCACGTATTTGTTGATGCCTTCGAAGAAACGCTGGATCGCCGTTTCCTCGCCGACTTCCGGCTCGCCGATCGAGAACACCCGCACGCCCTCGTCGCTGCGCAGCACGCACGAGATCACGACCACGCGCTGCAGGTGCGGGGGCAGGAAGTCGTTGTTGCTGACCACGCGACGCTTCTGGAAGGCGACCTCGGCCACCTCGACATCCGCCAGGTCGGCGGGAAGATCGTAGAGCTTGCGGATCCCCGCGCAGTCCGGGATGGTTTCGATGTCGAAGGTGAGGACCGGGGTCATCAGTCAGGAAACACACCCGTGGTCAGGTAGCGGTCGCCGCGGTCGCAGACGATGGTGACCACTACCGCGTTCTTCAATTCCTTAGCGATGCGGAGCGCGACGTGCATCGCGCCGCCGGAAGAGATGCCGGCGAAGATGCCTTCCTCGCGCGCCATGCGTCGCGTCATCTCCTCGGCTTCGGCCTGGCTCACGTACTCGATGCGGTCGACGCGCGCTTTGTCGTAGATCTTCGGCAGGTAGGCCTCCGGCCACTTGCGGATGCCGGGGATCTGCGAGCCTTCCTGCGGCTGGCAGCCGATGATCTGGATCTTCGGGTTCTTCTCCTTGAAGAAGCGCGAGCAGCCCATGATCGTGCCGGTGGTGCCCATGCTGGACACGAAATGCGTCATGCGGCCCTCGGTGTCGCGCCAGATCTCCGGACCCGTCGTCTCGTAGTGCGAGAGCGGATTGTCGGGGTTGGCGAACTGGTCGAGCATCGTGCCCTCCCCGTCGCTGACCATCTTTTCCGCGAGGTCGCGCGCCGCCTCCATGCCACCCTTCTGCGGGGTGAGGACGATCTCGGCGCCAAAGGCGCGCATCGTCTGGCGCCGCTCGACCGACAGGTGCTCGGGCATGATGAGGATCATGCGATAGCCCCGCGTCGCCGCCGCCATGGCGAGGGCGATGCCGGTGTTGCCGGAGGTCGGCTCGATCAGCGTGTCGCCCGGCTTGATCGTGCCGCGCTCCTCGGCGCGGCGGATCATCGAGATCGCCGGCCGGTCCTTCACCGAGCCCGCCGGGTTGTTGCCCTCGAGCTTGGCCAGGATCACGGTCTTGTTCTTTGCGATCTCGGCGCCCGGCAAGCGCTGCAGCCGTACGAGCGGCGTATCGCCGATGAAGCCTTCCAGTGTCTTCTTCACTTGCCTTGCAGTTCCTTCACATATGCGGCCACGCCCTGCTCCACGGTCATGAACTCCCCCGGATAGCCCGCCCCGCGCAGCTTCGTCAGATCCGCCTCCGTGAAGCTCTGGTATTTGCCGACCAGCTTGTCCGGGAACGGAACGTATTCGATGAGGCCCTTCGCCACGATGTCGTGCAGCGTGTCCTGCGTGCCGTTCACCGCGTTGATCACCGCGACGGCGAGGCGATTGAATGTTTGCGCGCGCCCGGTGCCGCAGTTGAAGATGCCGGAGACGGCGCGCCGCTCGAGAAACCACAGGTTCACCGCCACCACATCGTCGACGTAGACGAAGTCGCGGCGCTGCTCGCCGTCGCGGTAGCCGTCGGAGCCGACGAAAAGCTTCACCTTCCCGTCGTTCTTCAGCTGGTGATAGGCGTGCAGCGCGACGGACGCCATGCGGCCCTTGTGGGCCTCGTTGGGGCCGTAGACATTGAAATAGCGCAAGCCGACGATTTGCGCCGTCGATTCCGGCAGCCTCAGCCGCACCTGCTGGTCGAAAAGGAATTTGGAATAGCCGTAGACGTTCAGCGGCCGCTCGCAGTCCCGCGCTTCGCGGTAGTGCGGCCCGACGCCGTACACCGAGGCGGACGAGGCATAAAGGAGCGGGATCTCCTCCTCCTGGCACCAGTCGAGCAGGCGCCGGGAGTAAGCGTAGTTGTTCTCCATCATGTAGCGCCCGTCCGATTCCATCGTGTCGGAGCAGGCGCCTTGGTGGATGATCGCTTCCACCGCTCCTTCGAACTTCTCCAGCGCGGAAGCGAGCTCCGCCTGGTCGAGATAATCGGCGATCTCGCAGCCGGCCAGGTTCTTGAATTTTTCGGACTGCTGCAGGTTGTCGACGGCGATGATGTCGGTCACGCCGCGGCGGTTCAGGCCTTCGACCAGCTTCGAGCCGATGAAGCCGGCGGCGCCGGTGACGATGTAGTACATCATGATTGGAAGACTTCCTGGTAGGTAGCGACCGCCGTCCCCAGCTTGCCGACCACGATGCCGGCGGCGCGGTTGGCCGCCTTCACCGCTGCTTCGAGATTGGCGCCGGCGGCGAGCATCACCGCGAGGGCGGCAATCACCGTGTCGCCGGCGCCCGTAACGTCGAACACTTCGCGTGCCTCGGTGTCGATGTGCACCTTGCGACCCGGACGAAAGAGCGTCATGCCTTCGTCGCCGCGCGTGACGAGCAATGCTTCGAGCCCAAGCTTGCGCCGCAGCGACTCCGCGCGTTGGGTTAGGTCCTTTTCGTCGCGCCACGTGCCGACGACCTCGCGCAGCTCGGCGCGGTTGGGCGTAATGACCGAGGCGCCGCGATAGCGCGAATAGTCGTCGCCCTTCGGGTCGACGAGCACGCGCTTCTTGGCGCGCCGCGCGAGCTGGATCATCTGCCGGATGTGGGTCATGCCGCCCTTGCCGTAGTCGGAGAGGATGACCACGTCGCATCCCGCTAGCGCGGCACGGTACTGCGTAAGCTTGGACGCAAGCACCTCTCGCGAAGGCGAGCGCTCGAAGTCCAGGCGCAGGAGCTGCTGCTGGCGCCCGATCACGCGCAGCTTCTCGGTGGTGCGGATCGACCGGTCGCGATGCAGGTCGGCCTTCACGCCTTTCTTTTCCAGCAGCTTGGCGAGCGCGCGGCCGGAGTCGTCGTTGCCGACGACGGAGAGAAGCTGCGTCTGCGCGCCGAGCGAGGCGCAGTTGTGCGCCACGTTGGCGGCTCCGCCGAGCCGCAACTCTTCTTTCTGCTCGTTAACCAGCACTACGGGTACCGGCGCCTCGGGCGAGATGCGCGACACGTCGCCATACCAGTAGCGGTCGAGCATTACGTCGCCGACCACCAGCACGCGGGCCTGCGATGTGTCGGGCGCCTTTATTGTTTTCTTCCTATGGGGTAGTACTCGATGCCTTGCGCCTTGAGCGCGCTCGGGTCGTAGAGGTTGCGGCCGTCGAAGATCGCCGGGGTCTTCAGCGCCTTGCGCACGGCGGCGAAATCCGGACTGCGGAACTCCTGCCACTCCGTGACGATAGCAAGGACGTCGGCGCCCTCGAGCGCGGCCATGGCGCTTGGCACGATCGCCACGCCACGGGTTTCGGCAAAATGGTGCTTCGCCTCATCGGCAGCCGCGGGATCGTAGGCCCTGACCGTGGCG
>Ga0136846_1220132_pt1 | contig 13384 bp, 12 predicted proteins | sample HopSoiMetagenom2_FD_96841 | JGI IMG/M metagenome (GOLD analysis project Ga0136846, IMG submission 96841) | Grasslands soil microbial communities from Hopland, California, USA - 2 Assembly 2016 (version 4) | ecosystem: Environmental > Terrestrial > Soil > Grasslands | place: USA: Hopland... | reverse complement strand
CAAGGCGGTGTCTCAGGGTTCTCCGCCTCCCGGTCTCCGGCGCGATCATGGGCGCGCCGCCCGGCATCCTGGCGGCGGCCTCGCCCGTCCCGGTGAAAAACGTCCGTGCGGGCGCACTTAAGGCGACTTTCGACCGGCAACGGTCATGCAAGACGCCGAAGCGCGAGGCCAGGGACCAAAAGCGCCGCGCGGGAGGTCTGGTTCGGCTCGGCATCCGGGCGGAACCCAACCCACCCATCCCACCCTTGTGCGCACGTCCGTTCGGACGCGGGCACGGGCCAGGCCTCCCGCACCCTCGGGGGTTCGCGGATGCGCTCTCGATCATCCCCTCGGGCCGAGAAGGCCGCGAGGCTAAAGGCGCATGGGCCGCGGTCAGGCGAAACGGTTCTCGAGCTCGCCGATGCCGGAGATCGCGATCCGGACCGTGTCGCCGCTCTTCAGGAATTTCGGCGGGGAAAAGCCGATGCCGACGCCGGCCGGCGTGCCGGTCGCGATGAGGTCCCCGGGCTGAAGCGTCAGCCCGGCCGAGATCGTCGCGATCAGCGTCGGGATGTCGAAGATGAGGTCGCGCGTGTTCGCGTCCTGGCGCAGCTCGCCGTTGACCCAGCATTTGACGTCGAGGTTCTCAGGGTTGACCTCGTCGGCGGTCGCGATCCACGGCCCCATCGGGCAGAAGCCGTCGAGCGCCTTGCCGAGGAACCATTGCTTGTGGTTGCGCTGCCGGTCGCGCGCCGTCACGTCGTTGACGATCGTGTAGCCGAAGACATGGGCGTAGGCGTCGCCCTTGGCGATGTCGCGCCCGCCCTTGCCGATGACGAGCGTCAGCTCGGCCTCGTAGTCGACGCTTTGCGTGATGTGGCCGTGCAGCGGCACCGTCGCGCCGGGCTCGGTGACGCTCGACGGCATCTTGGTGAACACCGCCGGGTAGTCGTAGATCTCGGCGCCCTTGACGGCGCCGGCCTCGAAGCCCGACTGCGAGAATTCCTTGGCGTGCTCGCGGTAGTTCTTGCCGACGCAGACGATGTTGCGCGCCGGCCGCGGGATCGGCGCCTTGAGCTTGACCTCGGCGAGTGGGAGGCCGTCGCCCTGCGGCGCCAGCCCGCTCTTCAGGGCATCGTAGCGGGCGATGAGGTCGAGCATGTCGCCCGCCGCCGCGAGCGGATGAAGGCGGCCCGCGCCCTCGTCGACGATGCCGACCTGCTCGCGCCCGTCATGGGCGAAGGTCGCGAATTTCATGGCTGCTCCTCAGTGTTTGGCACAGTCTTGATATCGGCCGCGAGGAAGCGCGTTCATCGCGGGCTCGCCAAATGGATGAGCCGCCCCAACTCTCCTCATGCTGAGGTGCGAGGAGCGTAGCGACGAGCCTCGAAGCACGCACCGGCGGTCGGGCGCCGCACCAGCGGGTTTGCGTCCTTCGAGGCTCGCCTTCGGCTCGCAGCTCAGGATGAGGGGTTGGGTGGGCGGCCCAGATAAACACCTCTTCACTCGACCTTGCCGATCTTCTTCACCGCCGCGATCAGCCGCGCGCTGTCGGTCTCGACGAAGCGGGAAAAGTCCGGCGCGTCCTGATAGGCCGGCGGGCTGCCGGCGTTCTCGAACACGCGCACGACGGCGGGGTCGCTCATCGCCTGCCGCATCGCCGCGCGCAGGCGCGTCACGATCGGCTCGGGCACGCCCTTCGGCGCGAACAGGCCGGCCCAGATGTAGAACTCGACATTCGGGTAGCCGAGCTCCTTGAAGGTCGGCAGGTCGGGGAAGCTCGGCACGCGCTCGGCGCCCCAGTTCGCGAGCACGCGCAGCTTGCCCTCGTCGACCTGGGGCTTCAGCACGCCGGGCGCCGAGGCGAGCGCCTTGATCTGGCCGGAAAGCAGCGCCGTCACGGCAGGTCCGGCGCCGCGATAGGGGACATGCAGCAGCTTGATCCCGGCCTCGGCGGCGAACATCTCCATCGACACGTGCAGCGTGCCGTAGGGACCCGACGAGCCGTAGGGGATCTCGCCGGGGCGCTTCTTCGCGTCCTCGACGAAGTCCTTGAGCGTCTTCCAGGGCGCGTCGGCCGGGATCGCGAGCAGCGTCGGGTCGGCGAGCACGCGCGCCACCGGCGCGAGCTGCGCCACCTCGTAGGCGGGCTTGCGCTCGAACAGCCGGTCGGCCTCGGGCAGCACGGCGAGCGAGGACAGCGTCATCAACAGCGTGTAGCCGTCGGGCTCGGCCCTGGCCGCGGCAGCGTTGCCGACGCCGCCGCCGGCGCCGCCGCGGTTCTCGACGATGACGCCGCGCCCGAAGATCTTCTCCAGCGCCGCCGCGACCGGCCGCGCCGCAAGATCCGCCTGCCCGCCAGGCGGGAAGGGGACGATCATGGTGACGTTGCGCGTCGGCCAGTCCCCCTGCGCCAGGGCGGGGAGGGCGGAGGCGACCGGCAGCGTGCCGAGCGCCTTCAAGAGTTGGCGGCGATCCATGGCGCGTCTCTCCCCCTTTTTTCCCAACTGATCTCAAGTCATCCCGGCCGTAGCGAAGCGAAGAGCCGGGATCCACCCCGAGGCGCCAGCGCTATGGGCCCCGGATAGCCGCTTTGCGGCTTCCGGGACGACCCGGCTGTGGTGGTCGCAATGTCTCTAACTCGCCACGGCGGCTTGGTTTCCAAGGAAGGCGCCGTCGCGCTCGAGTCGGCGCTGCAGTGCGGCGACGTCGACGCTCGCTGGCGCCGTGCCGGCGGCAAGCGCCAGCGCCGCGGCGGTACCGGCGGCTTGCCCCATGGCGAAGCAGGCGCCGCTGGCGCGCGCCGCCGACTGGCCCTCATGGGTCATCGCGGCGCAGCGCCCGGCGACGAGGAGATTGGACACGCTCGTCGGCACGAGCATGCGGTAGGGCAGAGCGCACCAGCCGCGGCTGCCGTCCGGGAAGAAGCGCCATTCGATGCGGCCCTCGAGGTGCAGCTCCATCGGCCAGGCGTTGACGCCGATGGCGTCGTCGAAATCGGCGCAGCCGAGGATGTCCTCGCCGGAAATCTGGTAGGCGCCCTCGATCCGCCGGGTCTCGCGGATGCCGACCTGGGGCGCGATCTCGACGATGTGCGCGTTCTCGAAGCCCGGCACCTCGCTCGTGAGGAAGCGGAAATACTCCCGCACCTGGCGGCGGCCCTCGATCTCGCCCTCGCTCAGCTGCAGCGCATCGGTCCCGTCCATGGCGCGGCCGTCGCGGTTGCGGATTTGCGTGACGTTGATGCGCCACTCGGTCGGGTTCTTCTGCGGGCGCACCACGGCCCCGGCGCGCGGGAAGCGGTAGGCGCCGCGGCTTGCCGCCTCGTCCATGAGGCGGTCGATGGCCTTGAACTCGCCGACCGCGGCGAGCGCGTTGTCGGCATCGACGCTGCCGACCCGGAACATCGTCGTCGGAAACAGGCCGCTGCCGTGCCCGTCGCCGAGCGCGAACGGCACGCCGGCGCGGGCCGAAAGATCGGCGTCGCCGGAGCAGTCGATGAAGAGCCTGGCGCAAAGTGCCCGGCGGCCGGACTTCGTCTCGACGATCAGCGCCGCGATGCGGTCGCCGTCCATCGCGGCATCGACTGCTAAGGCATGGAACAGGAGCTTCGCGCCACACGAGAGCAGGAGATCGTCGGCGGCGCATTTGTAGGCCGAGACGTCGTAGGAGCGCACGGTGATGCGGCCCTGAAGCCCCTGCTGCGGCGCGTTCAGGCCGCCGAGGCGGTCGATGCGATCGAGAAGCTCGTCGGCGATGCCGTGCACGACCTGCCGCGTCTCGCCATGCGACAGGGCGTAGAGCCCGGCGAAGTTCGTCACCCCGCCGGCCGTCCCCATGCCGCCGAGGAAGCCGTAGCGCTCGACGAGGAGCACGTCGGCGCCCTGGCGTGCGGCCGCAGCCGCCGCCGCGATCCCGGCCGGGCCGCCGCCGAGGACGACGATATCGTGCTCGGCAAGCACCGGCACGGCGCGGGCGGGCTCGCGGATCATCGCGCTAGCGCCAGGACAGAAGCGCGCGCTCGAGCCGCGACAGCCCGACGCCGATCACGAGCCCGAGGATGGACAGCACGGCGACGCCGGCAAGCAGCTGGTCGGTCTGCATCAGGTTGCCGGCCTGCATGACGAAGGCCCCGATGCCGCGGTCGGCGCCGATCATCTCGGCAGCGACGACGAGCAGGAGCGCGATCGAGGCCGAGATCCGGAAGCCCGACAGGATGCCGGGCAGCGCGCCCGGCAGGAGCACCTTGCGGACGACGTCCGCGAACGGGACGCCGAAGCTTTGCGCCATGCGCACGAGGTTGCGCGGCACGTCGTCGATCGCCGCGAAGGTCGCGACCGCCATCGGGAAGAACACGCCAAGCGCGATCGTCGCGACCTTGGAGGATTCGCCGATGCCGAGCCACAGGATCAGGATCGGCATGATCGCGATCTTCGGGATCGGGAAGAGGGCGTTGACGCCCGGGATGCCGATCGAGCGCGCGATCGTCGAGAGGCCGATCGCGACGCCGAGCGCGACGCCGCCGGCGACGCCGAGCGCCCAGCCGATCGCGATGCGGGACAAGGAGGCGGCAAGATGGGCGGCGAGCTCGCCCGACATCGCGAGCTTGGCGAAGGCGCGCGCGACCTCGATCGGGCCCGGCAGCAGCACCGGGTTCACCCACCGCATCGCGAAGGCGAGCTGCCACAGGAGGAGGAAAGCGCCGAGGCCGGCAATCGACAGCAGGAGGTTCGTGCCGGGTGCGAAGCCGCCGCCGCGGAAGGGGATCGGTGTGCGAAAGCCGTCTCGAGTAGGGGCGGCGAGGGTGCTCGTGCTCATCTCAGGGCCCGTGTCGACGTGGTGCGTCCTTCGAGGCTCGCGCTCCGCGCGAGCACCTCAGGATGAGGCGATTTGGGCGGGCAATCTACACCGTCCTCATGCCGAGGTGCGAAGCTCAAGCCAGTTTCGCGGCGAGCCGCAGCCCGAGCGCTTTCATCACCCGCAGGACAGTTCCGAACTCGGGATTTCCCTTCTCGTTGAGCGCTTTGTACAGACTTTCGCGGGACATCCCGGTCTCGGTAGCGATCCGCGACATGCCGCGTGCGCGAGCGACATCGCCGAGCGCCGCGGCGACAAGCGCGGGGTCGCCGTCGTCGAGCGCTGCGTCGATATAGGCGGCAACCGCTTCATCGCTGTCCAGGAACTCGGCCGGGTCCCAAGGCTTCGTCGCGAGAGCCATCGATCATTCCTCCTCTTCGGCGAGCGACCTGGCCTTGCGGATGTCGCCGGCTTGCGTCCCCTTGTCGCCGCCGCACAGCAGGATGACGAGCGCCTTGCGGCGGCGGACGAAATAGACTCGGTAACCGGGCCCATAATCGATCCGGAGCTCGGCGACCCCTCCGCCGACCGGCTTCGCGTCGCCGAAGTTGCCGAGCGAAAGGCGCCGGATTCGAATGTTAATTCGAGCCTGCGCTTGCCGGTCGCGAAGCCGATCGAACCAGTCCGAATAGACCGCCGTCTGCCGAACCTCGAACATAAACGAATGTATCCGATAGGATACGGCTCGTCAAAACCCCAGAGAGCCGCTCGTCAGCTAGCCCGCCAGCTCCCGGTCCGCCGCGATGGCTTCGTCGCGGATCTGGCGCCAGAGGCGGTTGTGCAGCACGGCGAGATCGGCGGCGGCGGCGTCGCGGGCGCGCTCGCGTCGCGGGATCGGGACTTCGACGATGTCCTTGATCCGCCCCGGGCGGCGCGAGAGCACGACGACGCGGTCGGCGAGCCGCACCGCCTCGTCGAGGTTGTGGGTGATGTAGACCGTCGCGACCCGCTCCTCCTCCCAGATGCGGGCGAAATCCTCGAGCAGGAGCTCGCGCGTCTGGGCGTCGAGGGCCGAGAGCGGCTCGTCCATGAGGCACAGCGCCGGCGAGACCGCGAGCGCGCGGGCGATGCCGACCCGCTGGCGCATGCCGCCCGAGAGCTGCTTCGGCAGCACGTCCGGAAAATCGGCGAGCCCGGTGCGGGCGAGCGCGTCGCCGACGATCGCCTCGATGCGTGCCGCGGACAGGCCGTGATGCTCGAGCCCGAAGGCGACATTCTGGGCGACCGTGCGCCAGGGAAGGAGCGCGAAATCCTGGAACACGAAGGTGATCGGGTTGAGCGAATTCTCCGGCGGCGCACCCTCGATCGCGACCGTGCCGGCCGTCGGCCGCAAGAGGCCGCCGATGATCGACAGAAGCGTGCTCTTGCCGCAGCCCGACGGGCCGATGACGACCGCGACCTCGTTGCCGGCGACCTCGAACGAGACGTTGTCGAGGACGCAGAGGCCGCCGAAGTCGTGGCTCACCCCTTCGACGAGGAGGCGCATCGTCAGCCGAGCGGCGGCACGAACGAGGTGTCGACGATGTCCTTCACGTTAAAGCCTTTGTCGACCATGCCGTTCGACTGGTAGAACTCGAGCTGGTCGGCGACGCTGTCGAGGAGGAGCCGCCCGTCGGGGTCGACGAAGGCCAGGCTCTTTGCGACGACGTCGACCGGCTGGTTGACGTGCCGGCTGATCATCGCGAGCAGCGCGTCGGCGTCCGGCCCATGCTGGAGCTTGCCGTCCGGGCCTTTCTTCAGCAGCACGTCGTGGTAGTCGCGGCAGCCCTTCTGGTAGGCGCGCACGAAGCGCGCGACGGCGTCGCGGTCGCTGGCGAGGAACTTCGTCGCGGCAAAGAGCGCGCCGAGCTGCCACGGCGTCTCGTCGCCGACGAAGCCGAGCCGCACCGCGTCGCCGCGGTCGACGAGCGGCTGCGACACGGTCGCGGGCAGGAGCGCCCCGTCGACCGAGCCGCCGATGAGGGCGCTCGACACGTTCGACAGCGACTGCAGCGGCTGCAGCCGCACCTCGCTCATCGGGAAGCCGAGCTTCTTTGCCAAGAGCGCCATCGAGTAGTGGAAGGAGGAGCCGATCTGGGTGATGCCGACCGACTTGCCGCGGAAATCGGCGAGCGTCCTGAAGCCCGCCTCGTGGGCTTTCTTCGAGGCGAGATAGGCGATGAGCGGATAGCCCGGCTCCTCGCGGCTTTGCGCCGCGATGATCTTCATCTGACCCTTGCCGGAGAGGTTGAACAGCCCGCCGGTGAAGGCCGTGACGCCGAGGTCGATGTCGCCGGAGGTCACGGCGACGGCGATCGGCTGCGCGGCGTCGAAGAATTTCAGCTCGACCGCGAGGCCCTCGTCCTTGAAGTAGCCCTTCTCGGTCGCGATGAAGACGGCGCCCGCCGAGGCGAGGCGCAGCACGCCGAGGCGGATGGTCTTTGCCTGCGCCAGCGCCGGCGCGAGCCCGGCGAGCGAAGAAGCGCCGAGGAGCGCGAGCAGGCTGCGGCGGTGAAGGGCGCCTTCGAGCGGCATGGGTTCCTCCGGTCTTCTTGCTTGCGCTTCTCTTATGGGCGCGCGGCGGGGCTGTCACGTCGACTGTCATTCCGGGGCGGCCGCGGAGCGGTCGAGCCCGCCACGGAGGAGGGCCATACCCAATCTTCCTCATGCTGAGGCGCGAGCGGAGCGAGCCTCGAAGCACGCACCGGCGGTGAGGCGCTGCAGAGGCAGGGTGCGTCCTTCGAGGCTCGCCTGCGGCTCGCGCCTCAGGATGAGGGCTTGGGAGGATGGCCCAGCCCACAATCTGTCGCTCTCCGTAGAAAAGATTACCTCTAGTTACGATGCATGCGCCGCCGAATGCCGGCAGTCGGACAGCTTGCCGACGCCGGGGCAGGCAAGGATACTGCCGGCCGCAAAGACCGGGGTCGGCCCGACGCCGGCGGGTTCGGGAGGAAGCATGGCCGAGCGCTACAACGCCGCCGTCGCGTTCGTCGACCGCCACCTGACGGAGGGCCGGGCCGAGAAGGTCGCCTTCCGCGACCCACGGCGCGCGCTCACCTATGGCGAGCTCCACGACCAGGCGAGCCGCGTCGGCCCGGCGCTCGCCGCACTCGGTATCGCGCCCGAGCATCGCGTCGTGATGCTGATGCTCGACACGGTCGATTTCCCGGTCGTGTTCTGGGGCGCGATCCGGGCCGGGATCATCCCGGTGCCGCTGAACACGCTTCTCGGGCCCGACCAATACGCCTATGTGCTCGAGGATTCCCGCGCGCCGCTCGTCGTCGTCTCGGCGCCGCTGCTCCCGGCCGTCGAAGCCGCAATCGCCGCCTGCGGGCGCAGCGTGAAAGTCGTCGTCGCGGGAGCGGAGCCGGGCGCGAAGCACCCGCGGCTGGAGGCTCTCCTGACGGCGGCTGCAGCGGCTGCCGAGCCGGCCGCGACGTGCGCCGACGAGGTCGCCTTCTGGCTCTACTCATCGGGCTCGACCGGGATGCCGAAGGGCGTCAAGCACGTCCATTCGAGCCTGATCGAGACCGGCCGGCTCTACGGCGAGGGCGTGCTCGGCATCGCCGAGGACGACGTCGTCTATTCGGCCGCGAAGCTCTTCTTCGCCTACGGCCTCGGCAACGCCATGACCTTCCCGATGGCGGTCGGCGCCACCGCCGCGCTCCTTGACGAGCGGCCGACGCCGAAATCGGTGTTTTCGGTGATGAAGCGCGAGCAGCCGACGATCTTCTTCGGCGTGCCGACGCTCTATGCCGCCATGCTGAACGATCCCGATTGCACGCCGGAGAACGGCTCGCGGCGCCTGCGCCTTTGCGTCTCGGCCGGCGAGGCGCTGCCCGAGCATGTCGGGCTCGCCTGGAGGAAGAAGTTCGGCGTCGACATCCTCGACGGCACCGGCTCGACCGAGATGCTGCACATCTACCTCACCAACGCGCCGGGGGATCTGCGCTACGGCACCTCGGGCCGCGCCGTGCCGGGCTACGAGCTGCGCCTCGTCGACGAGGCCGGCGGCGAGGTCGGCGTCGGCGAGATCGGCGAGATGCTGGTGCGCGGGCCCTCGCATGCCGAGGGCTACTGGAACCAGCGCGAGAAGTCGCGCCGCACCTTCGAGGGCGCCTGGACCCGGACCGGCGACAAATACGTCCGCGAGGCTGACGGACGCTTCATCTGCTGCGGCCGCACCGACGACATGTTCAAGGTCTCAGGCATCTGGGTCTCGCCTTTCGAGGTCGAGGCGGCGCTGATCAGCCACGACGCGGTGCTCGAGGCCGCCGTGGTGCCGGCCGAGGATTCGGAGGGGCTGCTCAAGCCCAAGGCTTACATCGTCCTCAAGAGCGCCGGTGCCGGCGACGAGCGCCTCGGAGAGGCGCTGAAGGAGCACGTCAAGAGCGCCATCGGCCCGTGGAAATACCCGCGCTGGATCGAGGTCGTCGACAGCCTGCCGAAGACCGCGACGGGGAAGATCCAGCGGTTCAAGCTGAGGGCGGGAGCTTGAGGCGCTCGAGAGGCGCTGCGTCGGCAGGGTTGCGTCCTTCGAGGCTCGCTCCGCTCGCACCTCAGGATGAGGGGCTTGGGAGATCGGCCCAAACAGGCGCAAAACAGCGTGGGCCGGACACAAGCCCCTCATGTTGAGGTGCGAGCCGTAGGCGAGCCTCGAAGCACGCGCCGGCGGTGGGGCATCCTAAGGCAGAGCATTGGAGCGACCGGAATGGCAATGGCGGACGAAGGCTTTCTCGACATCGAGGGCGCACGCCTCGAATTCCGCATGATCGGCCCGCGCCCGGATGCGGCGCCGACGATCGTCATGCTGCATGAGGGCTTGGGCTCGGCGGCGCTGTGGGGCGATTTCCCCGAGCGGCTCGCGCGGCGCACCAAAGCCGGCGTGCTCGTCTATTCGCGTGCCGGCTACGGGCGCTCCTCGCCGGTCGCGCTGCCGCGCCCGCTCGACTACATGCAGCGCGAGGCGACCGAGGTCCTGCCGAAGCTCCTCGACGCCGCCGGCTTCCGGCGCGGCGTGCTCGTCGGGCATTCGGACGGCGCCTCGATCGCCGCCGCCTATGCCGGCAGCATCCAGGACCATCGCGTGCGCGCTCTTGCGCTCCTCGCGCCGCATTTCTTCGTCGAAGCCTTCTCGCTCCGCGAGATCGCGCGCGCCAAGGAGCGCTACGCCGCGGGCGACCTGCGCGACAAGCTCGCCCGCCACCATGCCGATGTCGACGTCGCCTTCCGCGGCTGGAACGACGCCTGGCTCGACCCCGGCTTCGCCGATGTTTTCGACATCGTCGAGCCGCTCGCCTACATCCGCGTGCCGGTCCTGATCGTGCAGGGCGAGGACGACCCCTACGGCACCGTGCGCCAGATGGAGGTCGCCGAGGAGGAGTGCTACTGCCCGGTCGACGCCGTGCTTCTCCCGGGCTGCGGCCATGCCCCGCACCGCGACAAGCCGGATGAGACCCTGGAAGCGGTCGGCGGCTTCATCGAGCGCATTCTGGTCCTGCACGGCGAAGCCAAGATGGAGCGCGCCGCCTGACTCGGGAGCTGCCGCTGCCGGCCCGCGCCCATGTCCCGGGCAGCGGCAGCGCGCCGGATCGCGCCCCGCTCGAGGCGGCAAAACGCCTCGTGCGCAAGCCGGCGGTCGCCGCATGGCAGGGCGACACGGCCTACCGCTACGGCGCGCGGCTCTATGTCGAGGGCTTCTTCTGGGAGGCGCACGAGGTCTGGGAGGCGGTCTGGAAAGCGTCATCGCAAAACGGCGTCGAGCGGCTGCTGCTGCGCGGCCTGATCCAGCTCGCCAACGCGGCGCTGAAGCTTAGGATGGGACGCGGCCAAGCCGCGCTGCGGCTGCTCCGCGAGGCGGATGCGCTGCTCGGCGAGACGGCCGTCGCGGCGCGCTCCGAGGTCGCGATGGGTGTCGCCCTGGCGCCGCTTCGCGCGGCGGTGCAGGCGCTCGCGGCGTCGCTGCGCGCCGGCGATCAGGCGGACGTGGCGCCGATCCTCGAACCGCTCGCCGCCGTGGCGGGCAGGTGGACTTCCGCCGAAACTGCATTATAGTGCATTCTCTAGCTGCATTATAGTTCTGAGGGGGAGCCAGCATGGCTGCGGACGGGGAGCGCGCCGAAGGCGTCGTCGACTTCCAGACCGAGCCGTCGCGCTACCGCCATTGGAAGCTCACCGTCGACGGCGAGGTCGCCACGCTATCGCTCGACGTCGACGAGAACGGCGGGCTGTTCCCGGGCTACGCCCTTAAGCTCAACTCCTACGACCTCGGCGTCGACATCGAGCTCGCCGATGCCGTGCAGCGCCTGCGCTTCGAGCACCCCGCCGTGAAGGTCGTGGTGATGCGCTCGGCCAAGGACCGGGTGTTCTGCGCCGGCGCCAACATCCGCATGCTCGCCGGCGCCTCGCACGGCCACAAGGTGAACTTCTGCAAGTTCACCAACGAGACCCGCAACGCGATCGAGGATGCGTCGGCGTTCGCGGACCAGAAATTCATCTGCGTGATCACCGGGACGGCGGCAGGCGGCGGCTACGAGCTCGCGCTCGCCGCCGACCACATCATGCTGGTCGACGACGGCTCCTCCTCCGTCGCGCTGCCCGAGGTGCCGCTGCTCGCCGTCCTGCCCGGCACGGGCGGCCTCACCCGCGTGACCGACAAGCGCAAGGTGCGCCGCGACCACGCCGACGTGTTCTGCACCATCGAGGAGGGCATCAAGGGCCGCCGCGCCGTCGAATGGCGCCTCGTCGACGAGATCCTGCCGCGCTCGCGCGTCGAGGAGAAGATCGCCGCCCGCGTCGACGATTTCCGCGCCCGCTCGCCCCGGCCGCAGGGGCTGAAGGGGATCGCGCTGACGCCGCTTCGGCGCGAGATCGGGCCCGACCGCCTGCGCTATTCCGCGGTCGCGGTCGAGATCGACCGCGCCACCCGCGTCACGACGGTGACCGTGCATGGCCCCGACGCAGCCCCGCCGGCCGGCGTCGACGGCCTCGTCGCGGAGGGCGCCGAGGGCTGGATGCTGCGCGCCGCCCGCGAGCTCGACGACGCCATCCTGCATCTGCGCCTCAACGAGCGCGAGACCGCGGTGATCCAGCTCAAGACGCTCGGCGACCCGGCGCTCGCCGCGGCGCACGACCGCTTCATCGACGAGAACCAGGAGCATTGGCTCGCCCGCGAGATCCGCCATCTCTGGAAGCGCGTGCTGAAGCGCGTCGACCTCACCTCGCGCACGCTCGTCGCGGTGATCGAGCCGGGCTCGTGCTTCTCCGGCACGCTCGCCGAGCTCGCCTTCGCGGCCGACCGCTCCTACATGCTCGTCGGCCGCTTCGAGGGCGACAACCGCCCGGCCGCGACGTTGACGCTTGGCGCCGCGAACTTCGGCCCGTGCCCGATGGTGAACGGGCTCACCCGGCTCGAGACGCGGTTCCTCGGCACGCCGGAGGCGGTGGAGGCGGCGAAGGCCGCTATCGGCCGCGCGCTCGAGGCGGAGGAAGCCGAAGCCCTCGGGCTCGTCACCTTCGCCCTCGACGACATCGATTGGGAGGACGAGATACGCGTCTTCCTCGAGGAGCGCGCGAGCTTCTCGCCGGATGCGCTCACCGGCATGGAGGCGAACCTGCGTTTCGGCGGGCCGGAGACGATGGAATCGAAGATATTCGCCCGCCTCACCGCGTGGCAGAACTGGATCTTCCAGCGCCCGAACGCCGTCGGACCGGAAGGGGCCCTTCGCCGCTACGGCACGGGGCAGAAGGCGGCGTTCGACATGGGGCGGGTGTGAGGCTGTGTCGGCGTGGTGCGTGCTTCGAGGCTCGCTACGCTCGCACCTCAGCATGAGGGCATGGGAGTGGGGCCGCACACACTACTCTCCTCCTGCTGAGGTGCGAAGGCGAAGCCTGAGCCTCGAAGCACGCACCACGGCTCCGCAAGCGATTGAGATTGGAAGGAGCACGCAATGGACGGCCTGAACGTCGACTACACCACCAAGATCCCGAACAACGTCAACCTCACCACCGACCGGCAGGTGCTGAAGGCGCTCGAGGGCTGGCACCCGGGCTACCTCGACTGGTGGAACGACATGGGGCCGGAAGGCTTCCAGGAGTTGCTCGTCTACCTGCGCACCGCGGTCTCGGTCGATCCCAAGGGCTGGGCGAAGTTCGATTACGTGCGCATGCCGGAGTACCGCTGGGGCATCCTGCTCGCGCCGCAGGAGGAGGGCCGCAAGGTCAATTTCGGCGAGCATCTCGGCGAGCCTGCCTGGCAGGAGGTGCCGGGCGAGTACCGCGCCATGCTGCGCCGGCTCATCGTCATCCAAGGCGACACCGAGCCGGCCTCGGTCGAGCAGCAGCGCCGTTTGGGCAAGACCGCGCCCTCGCTCTATGACATGCGCAACGTGTTCCAGGTCAATGTCGAGGAGGGCCGCCACCTCTGGGCGATGGTCTACCTGCTGCAGAAGTATTTCGGCCGCGACGGCCGCGACGAGGCCGACGACATGCTGCGCCGCCGCTCCGGCAGCAAGGACGCCCCGCGCATGCTCGGCGCCTTCAACGAGGCGACGCCGGACTGGCTGTCGCT
>Ga0136846_1215845_pt1 | contig 13384 bp, 13 predicted proteins | sample HopSoiMetagenom2_FD_96841 | JGI IMG/M metagenome (GOLD analysis project Ga0136846, IMG submission 96841) | Grasslands soil microbial communities from Hopland, California, USA - 2 Assembly 2016 (version 4) | ecosystem: Environmental > Terrestrial > Soil > Grasslands | place: USA: Hopland... | reverse complement strand
GGATGAACCACTCCATCAGGCGACCGCCGGCAGAACGTCGGCCGCCATCAGATCGAGCATGTCGAGGTCGTCGTAGAGCTCGTGATTGAGGAAGATGCGCTGGACGCCGGCATCGGCGTACGCGCGGAGCCGCTCGATGGCGCGTTCGGGTGTTCCCACGATGCAGTCGTGCTCGATGTCGGCGCGGTAGGCGTCGAACGGCCCTGCGCTCGGGTCCAAGGCGTGGGCGCGCCGGAGCTTCTCGAGGTACGCCTCCTCGCTCGGCGCAACGAAGAACCATGTCATCAGCGACGTCCCGAGCTCGCCGGGGTCCCGCCCCACGGCTCGGACGCCGGCCCGGGCGCGCTCGAAGCGCGCCGCGACCTCGTCGGCTGTGCCGCCGACCGTGTTGAACTCGTCGGCATAGCGGCCGACGAGCGCCTGCATCCGAGACCCGACGGTGGTCCCGCCCAGTATCAACGGGGGCCTCGGTCGTTGCACCGGCCTCGGGAGTTGATCCGCGCCCGTAAGCCGGTAGTGCGTGCCCTCGAACGAGTAGACGTCCTCGGTGAGCAATCCGTGGACGATCGGCACCTGCTCCTCCAGGAGTTGCCAGCGGGTCTCGACGTCGTGGAACGGCAGCCCGAACCGCGTGTGCTCCTCCTCCCACCAGCCGGCGCCCATGCCGATCTCGACGCGTCCGGCGCTGATCAGGTCGACCGTCAACGCCGACCGGGCGAGTACCGCCGGCGGGCGGAACGTCACGGGCGAGACGAGCGTTCCGAGGCGCAGGGTGGTGGTTCGCTCGGCGAGCGCGGCGAGCACAGCCCACGCGTCGGTCGCGCCGACTCCGGAGACGCCCCGCGCGCTGAAATAGTGGTCCGAGCGGAACAGCCCTTCCAGCCCGAGGTGCTCGGCGCGATCCGCGAGCGCGCACCAATCGGCCCACGTCACGCCTTGCTGGCCCTCGATCATCAGGCACGCCCGCACCGCGCTAGCCTAGCCGCGATGGATGCCGCACCCGAGACGCGCTACCTGACCGAGATCGAGCGAGGGACACGCGCCGCGATCCTCGGCGTGGTGCTCGGACTGGTGCTCGCGGTCCTCGGTCGCCGGCGGTAGCGCGTGGTGATCGGCGCGAACCCTCGGCCGTCGCCCTAACCCTCGAAGAACCGGCGGACGCCCTCGCCGATCGCGCGGCCGATACCCACGACGGCCTCCGGCGCTTGCAGGAGCGCCGCCTCGGCCTCGTTCGCTGGCACCAACGCCTCGACCTGGACCGCAGGCATCCTCGTTTCGCGGAGCATCGCGATCGACAGGCGTTGGAGCCGTCCCCGGACCCCTCGTTCGTTTTCGAGCTGTTCGAGGATCATCTCTGCGAGGTGGCGCCCGGCCGGTGAGTACGTGATCTGCGACCCGAAGTACGAGCACGTCGGGCCGCTCGACTCCGGGGACGAGCTTTCGTTGAGGTGCAGCGACACCACGGCCGCAGCATCCATGTCGTTCGCCTCTGCGGCGCGGGCTGATGCTTCACCGTCACCCACATGGATCACGCGCGGCTCCGCACCGATCCGCATCAGCTCCGAGGCGAGCGCACGCGCCAACGCCTGTCGGACGTCGCCCGGTTCGGTGATCGATCCGCCGCCCGCATCGATCGCGATCACCGCGCCGCGCACCTTGCCCTGGATAGCTCGAAGCTGTTCGGTCTCGCGGACGAGCCCGCGGCCGAGGACGTCCTCCAGCGGACGCATGCGCTCGAGCGTCGCAAGCGTGTGAAGGCCCGCGACGCCGTCGGGCTTATCCCCGACGTTGCGCTGGAAATCCCGGACGGCGGCCTCGGTCTGCGGCCCGTACATCCCGTCCTGCTTACCGGGGTCGAACCCCAGTGCGTCGAGCTTGCGCTGCAGCGCGCGGACGTCGTCGCCGCGGAGGTACGGCCCGTGCACGTACAGCGTTCGGTCGCCGAGACGGAAGCCGGCCTCGACCAGTTGCCCCCAAGTGTCGGGCCCGACGCGTCCGTCGACGTGCAGGTGGCGCTCCGCTTGGAACGCTCGCACCGCGGCGTCCGTCTCGGGCCCGAACGTACCGCCGCGCTCGTCGGCAGGCAGCTCGTGGCCGAGGTCGGTCAGCCTCTGTTGGATGTCGAGGATCTCCGGGCCGTCGTCACCCCGGCGGTAGATCTGCACCCGTGCAGTGTGCGCCCGGGCCGGTGCAGCCGCAACGAACTCAGGAAAGGTGCGAGTTCAGGTCGCGCAGGATCGCGTCCTTCGGCTTGGCACCGATGACGCGCGCCACCTCTTGTCCGCCCTTGAACAAGATCAGCGACGGGATCGACATCACGCCGTATGTGCGCGTGGCCTCAGGGTTCTCGTCGATGTTCAGCTTCGCGACCTTCAGCGTCTCGCCGCGCTCGTTGCCGATCTCCTCGACCACCGGGGACACCATGTGGCACGGCACGCACCACTCCGCCCAGAAGTCGACCAGGACCGGGGTGTCGGAACCGAGGACCGTGCTCTGGAAGTCGGCGTCGCCGACCGCTCCGATGTTCGCCATCGTCTGTGCTCCTTCATATCCCGCTTCGAGGTGGACCGCCGGCCGGGGCACGGCGCCACCAGGTTCTCAGAACGTACCGTCGGCCGGAGACATTCCCCGGACGGCTGACGCCTACCCGCCGCGGTGATCCTCCGCGAGGAACCGCTCGGCGTCGATGGCCGCCTTGCACCCCTGGCCTGCGGCCGTGACGGCCTGGCGGTAGGTGTGGTCGGTGACGTCGCCCGCGGCGAAGACGCCCGGTACTGCTGTGGCGGTCGAGGGCTCCTGGACGATCAGGTACCCGTCGTCGTCGACCGGCAGCTGGTCGCGGAACAACGACGTCGTCGGGTCGTGCCCGATCGCCATGAACACACCGTCCGTCGCGATCGTTCGCGTCTCGCCCGTCACGACGTCGCGCGCGACCGCGCCGGTAACCGCATCGTCGCCGACGATCTCGTTGAGCACGGTGTTCCACATGACGTCGATCTTCTCGTTCGCGAACACGCGATCCTGCATCACCTTCGAGGCGCGAAACGCGTCGCGACGGTGCACGATCGTCACCTTGGACGCGAACTTCGTGAGGAAGGTTGCCTCCTCCATGGCCGTGTCGCCACCGCCGACGACCAACAGCTCCCGATCGCGGAAGAAGAACCCGTCGCAGGTCGCGCACGCGCTGACACCGCGGCCGCGGAGCTTCTCTTCGCCGGGGATGTCGAGCCAACGGGCGGTCGCACCGGTCGAGATGATCAGCGTCTTAGCGTGCCAGATCTGATCGCCCGCCTTCACGACGAACGGGCGTGACGAGAGGTCGACCTCGGTGACGTGGACGGCCAGGATCTCGGCACCGAACCGCTGTGCCTGCTTCTCCATCTGGTCCATCAGCTCCGGGCCCATGATCCCGTCGGCGAAACCGGGGTAGTTCTCGACCTCGGTCGTCAGCATGAGCTGACCGCCGGCGTCGAGTCCCTTCAAGACCAGCGGCTCGAGGTCGGCACGCGCGGCGTACAGGGCGGCGGTGAAGCCGGCCGGCCCCGAGCCGATCACGATCACGTTGCGGACGTCGTCGGGCATCGTCGGAATCCTCCCATAGCGCTGAACGCCCGCCTATTCCGCGGTCAGAGCTTGGCCGTCGTCTGAGCGAGCGGCCGACAGTCGTCCACCGAGGCGACGCTCAGCTGGAGCAGCGTCGGCGGGAGGTCGGCGCCGGGCCCGATCAGATAGACACCGAGGTACGCAGGCCGACCCGCGTACTCGGCGCGGACCATGCGAGACAAGGTTCCCGTCGGCGTGTCGAACGCGGTGTTGAGGCAGTCGATGGCCTTCGGGAGGAGCGCCGTGTCGGTGCGGACGTTCCGGTTGGGGATCTGCGGCACCGCCGAGGCGTCCGCGGCCGTCGCCGCACCGCTCGCGGTCGCCTCGAAGCCCGCCTCCGGCGAGAGCGCCGTTCGGAACTGGGTGACGACGCCTGGCAATGCCTCGAACGAGTAATCGGCGTGCTGGATCTCGACGGCGGAGGCCCGCGGGTACGCCGTCGGCGCCGACGGGCCCGCGGCCGCGATCTCCTTCGGCGCGCTCCCGCCGGAGTCCTGCCCGAGCTTCGGCGCCGCGACCACGACGAGGAGGACCAGGGCGGCGGCCCCCGCGGCGGCCAGTACGCGCGAGGTTGTGGGCCGCCGCCGCCCGCGGCCGGCGATGGGCGTGACCTCCGGGTGACGTTCGGCCGCCAGGCGCGTCGCCTCCTGGACCGCGGCGCCGCCGAGCCCGGCAGGCGTTGCGGGCTCGCCCAGGCGCTGGGCCGCGTTCGCTCCTGCCGTCGCCAAAGAGACCCCGCCACGACACCTCGCGCACGTCCGCAGGTGCGCGTCGACCTCGGCCCGCGTGGACGGGTCGAGCGTGCCGTCGACGTAGTCGGCGAGGAGGGGATCGGGATGGCTCATCGTCGTGTCTCCTTCGACGCCGGCGACCGGTTCGTTGGTTCCGCGGCCGGCCCGATACCCAGGGCCTTCGCGAGGGCCATCCGGCCCCTGTGGACTCGCGACTTCACCGTTCCGACGGGCAGATCGAGCACCTTCGCGATCTCGTCGTACGGCAGATCATGGACGTCGGCCAGGACGATCGCGACCCGGAAATCCTCAGGCACCTGGGCGAGCGCGGCCGCGACGTCGTGCGCGTCGGCCACCGCCTCGGCATGGTCGTCGAGTGCGGGCTCCGGCGCGGTCGCGTCGTCGGCGCGGTGGAGCACCGGCCGTCGCTGCGCCCGGCGGAGATGGTCGTAGCAGGCGTTCATCGCCACCCGATACAGCCAGGTGGTGAACGCCGCCTCACCGCGGAACCCGTCGAGCTTTCGAACCATCGCGAGGAGGGCGTCCTGTGCGGCGTCGGCCGCGTCGTCCGGGTTGCCGAGTACGCGCAGGCACACGGCGTAGACGCGCCGTTCGTGGCGGGTGATCAGCTCGGTCGCCGCGCCGGCGTCACCCGCGAGGAAGCGACGCACGAGCTCGCCGTCGGAGGTCTCACGGGGTGCATCGGCCACGCCCGAACGCTACAACGCGGGGGTGGCTTCCTCGGTGACTTCGACCTTCGTGAAGTCACGCGTGAACGATAGCCGGCCGAGGATCAGGCTCGATGCCGTTGTCTTCAGCGTGATCGTCGCCTGGCCGGAGCTCGTGTCGATCTTGCACCACGTGTCGTTGTTCGGCGGGTTGACGTTGTCGTTCAGCAGGTCGGGCTCCGCCGCCGCGCACGCCTTCTCGACATCGTGTCCGGAGTGGTACGTCGTCGCGACATCCGACGCCGCGCCCTGCGCGGTGCTCGACAGACGGAACGTCGTTAGCACGATCGAGATCGTGTCGAGGACCAAGAGGCCCACGACGAGCAGGATGACGATCCAGGCGATGGCGACCTTGCCGATCAAGCCGGCCTGGTCGTGCAACGAGCGAGATGGGTGTCGGATCATCGTCGGAAGCGAGCCGCCAGCGCTCGCCAGACCTCATCGGCTTCCTCGATCCGGAAGATAAGGGCGCCCAGGACGAACGCAAGCACACCCGCCGCGACGGCCGCTGCCACCTGCACGAGGTTGAGGACTGGGCGCCCGACGTCGGCCACGGCGGCGATAGCCTCGGCCGTGCCCCACGCGGCGAGCGCGGTGAGGGCCGCCGCGCCGACGGTGCGGCCGAGCGAGCTCGCGATGCGCCGACCGTCGGCGCCCCCGAGCTGCCGGCGCAGCAACAAGAACAGCACCGCCGACCCCGCGACGTAGGACACCGAGAACCCGAGCGCCAGCCCGACCACGCCGAGGCCGAACCCGAACGCCAAGACGACGTCGGCGATGAGGTTCACGATCGCCGCCGCGACGTTGGTGAGCGCAGGCGTGCGCGCATCGTGGATCGCGTAGAACGTGCGCGTGAGCAGCTGGAACGCGGAGAAGAACGGCAGGCCGACGGCGAACGCCGCCAGGGTCCTCCCCAGGAGGTCCACCGCCCCGGGGTCGTTGTTCATCTGTCCGTAGCTCGTGAGCAGCGCCACGATCGGGCCGGCCAAGACGGCGTAGCCCATCGCGGCCGGGATCATCGCCACCTCCGTGTCGCGGAGCCCCTGCGAGAACAGCTCCCGCACGTTCGGGATGTTCCGATCGGTCCATGCGCCGGCCAGGCTCGGCAGCAGTGCGGTGAAGATCGACACCGCCACGATCGCGTGGGGGAGCGAGAAGAAGATGAACGCCTGCGAGTACACGGCGTAGGTCCCGCCGTCCACGCGCCCGTTGAACACGATGATGAAGAAGTAGGCGATCTGGTTCACCACGACGTACAGCGCAACCCACCGGGCGAGGCGCAGGAGCCGCCGCACGGTCTCGTGGCGCCAATCGAACCGGAGGCGCCAGCGGAAGCCGATCGCGCGGAGCGACGGCCAGAGCGCGATCGTCATCCCAACGACACCCAGCGTCGTCCCGGCTGCGAGGACGAGACGCTCGGTGGGGGAGATCTCGGCGAGCGTCATGGGCGTCCCCTTGCCGTGCATCGCGCTGAACACGAGCATCGTGGCGATCACAGCGATGTTGTTCAGCACGGGCGCGTACATCTGCGCGGCGAAGCGCCGGTTCGCCGTAAGGATGCCCGCCGCGACCGCCCCGATCCCGTAGAACACGATCTGCGGCAGGAACCACCGAAGGAAGAACGTGCCGAGCTCGAGTTGGGCGGCGTAGTCGGCCGGGTCTTTCACGCCGACGAGGTACAGCCGCATGATCCAGGGCGCGGCCACCATCGCGACCACAGTCACCGCCGACAGCACGACGAGCACGAACGTGAGGAACCGGGCGCCGGCGATCCGCCCCGCTTCGTCGCCGTGTCGCTTCGCCCAGTCGACCAACAGCGGCACGAAGACGCTCGTCAGTATCCCGCCGAGGATCAGCTCGTAGACGATGTTCGGCGTCGTGTTCGCGATGAAGTACGCATTCGCCACGACGTTCGTGGTCCCGATCGCGTACACCGTCACGCTCACGCGGACGACCCCGGTCGCGCGCGACAGCAGCGTGCCGACCGACATCACGGCGGCGTTGCGCACGTCGGTCGCCCGCTGCTCGAGGCCGGCCTCGGTCAGGCCGGGTTCGTCCGTCGCCGCCGGAACCACCTCCTCGCGTACAACGCGACCAGGCCGAGCGCCGCAAGCACCGTGACGAGGAGCGCGATGCTGTTCACCGCCGTGGTCCGAACCCCGACCAGGATCGGGGCGGTGGTGCCGTTGTTCACCGGAACGAGTCGCCCGTTCGGGTCCCTGACCGAGACGCCCAGCGCGTTCTGCCCCGAGGAGTTCGCGACCACTCGGAACGAGACCGGTTGGCCGGGATGGTCAACGACGACGTCCTGTCGATCGCCGTCCGGGAACGTTAGGTCCTGTGAATCCAGCTCGACGGTCACGTGGAACGTCTGGTCGCCTGGGTCGCCCATCTGCATCGGGATCGTGCCCTCGCCGGACGTGAACGTGAAGGAGGCGGAAACCTGCGGTGTGACCGCTTCGAACGCGGACATCGCGACGGTGTCGACCGACGTGAGCCAGGGCTGACCCGCCTCCGGGTCGAACAGATACGTCGGCTCCGTCGCGGTGAAGAGCCGTCGCCGGAGGTCGGTCGCGGGCTCCGGATCGGCCTGGCCGATCATCGAGTTCACGATCGACACGTCGCCGGCGAGGCTGGCGATCTGAGCCGCATAGCTGTCCGCGAAGCGCGCAACCGACGGGGTCGTGAGCGGCCCGGGACCGTTGGGGTTATCCGGGTTCACCTTGTCGACGAGGTGCGAGAGCGTGACCGGTTGCAGGAACGGCGCGCCCGCGAGGCGGTCCAGAAGCGGCGCCCACGTCGCCGGCGGCAGCGTCGGAGGCGGCGCGATCGCGACCCCGCGGCGGTACGGGTCCACCGGCACCGGCTCCTGCTTCCAGATGAACGCGAGCTGACCGAGCACGACCTGGGCGGCCCGCACGGGATCGGCGAGCAGGTCGGTTCGGTCGAAGAGCAGCTGTGTGTTCGGGTCGGGCAGCACGAGCGTCGGCCCGGCGTCGGTCGGCACGGTCGGCGCAGGCGCAAGCTGGCCTTGCCATGCCGACCGGTCGACGGTGTTCGCGCTTCCGAGCACGACGTCGAGCGAGGATCGGGCGAGCCAGTCGATCGTCTCGTCGCTGAACTGGCCGCCGCTCGGCGCGATGACGCGCGGGCTCGCCGTCGCGTCGAGCGCCGAGATGACGTCGATCCCGGACGCTCGCTGCGCGTCGAGCTGTCCCTCCAGCGTCGGCGTCTGGCCGGCCGGGAAGCCCGCGTACGCCGTCAGCATCGAGGGGATGCTCGGGTTCCCATACGGATCGGCCACCGTCTCGACGTTGTGCGTCGCGCCCATGACGTCGGTGAGCTGGGCGAGGAAGTTCGTTGCCTGTGTCGCCTCGGGCGAATCGCTCGGCACCTGCGTGCCGTCGGTCGTGCGGTATCCGGCGATGACATCACGTGCTTGCGTGATCGCCATAGGATCGGTGACGAGGTCGACGGCCCCGCGCGGATGTCGGGCGCTCGCGCTGCCCGCGATCGCATCGATCGGCGCTCGGAGCGTTCCACCCTTCGCGAGCGATGCCGGAAAGCCGGTATCGACCAGCGCGTCGTCGGCACCGAACGCGATCGGGGCCGACAGCGGCACGGCGACGCTCGAGAACATCGGCTTCTCCGGCGGACGAACGATGTGGATCACCGGGGTGACGATCGAGGCGACGCTCGATTCCTTCCAGAGCAGCGTGACGGACGCCGGATAGACCTCCGAGTCCTCCGGGTCGATGAGCGCGATCGCCGTCAGGTCGATCGTCATCGGGATCGTCCGCGTGTCGCCCGGGTCGATCGAACCGTGGATCGCCTTCGAGTTGAACGCGAGGCCGGCGACACCGGAGGACAGCATCGCGTCGAAGCCGGCCTGCGTGCTGATGTGCTCGCCGAACGCGACCTGGAGCTTGAGCTTGTGCAGCGGCTCGGTCCCGGCGTTCGTAGCCGCGACCTGCAGTTCGAGGGTGTTCCGGCTCCACGGCGACTGCGAGACCATGCGCAGGGTGACGTTGGCGTTCTGCGCGGTGGCGGGTGGGGGAACCGGCACCACACAGACGGCCACGAGCGCGGCGGCCACCGCGCCGAGGAGGCGTCTCACGGGCGGCATCGTAGCCGTCGTACCTGGGCGGCCGGGACAGCGGCTCAACGGGTGAGCTGCACGAGTTGCGCTGCGGCGTACAGCACGGCGATGGCCAACATGCCACCGCCGACCACCGTCCGGAGTGTCCCCTCCCTGGCCCCGAGCGCCAGGATGGCACCGAGTCGAGCGCCCGGGACCGCCCCGATCGTCAGGAACAGCGCGACCCACCAGTCGATGTTGCCCAGCCACGCGTGCACGATCGTGCCCGGGATCACGAGCGCCCAGATCGTCAGCAGCGACGTCCCGAGCGCTCGCTTGAGCGGCATCCCGCACCAGCCCGAGAGCAGGGGAACCATGATGAGTCCGCCCCCGATCCCGAGCAGCCCCGAGATGACCCCGGCGCCGAACCCGATGACGCCGAACCTCGACCGTGAGATGACCGGGTCGGGCGACGCAGTCTCGGCATCCCTGGGTGCGCGGCCTCGCATGATCCCGATGGATTGCCACCCGAGCAGCGCCGCGGTCACCAACAGCAGCAACGTCGGGTCGATCGATTCGGTGGCGAACGCGCCGAGCACGGACCCCACGAGTCCCGTCGGGGCCATCCACCACGCGGCTCGCCGGTCGATCTGCCCCGCCTTGGCGTACGTGTACGCGCCGGTGATCGACGTCGGGAAGATGACCGGCAACGGCGTCGCGATGGCCTGGATCGGCGTCAGCGGCAGGAACGCGTCGATCGCCGGCGTCATGACGATGCCCCCGCCCACGCCGAAGATGCCCGAGAGCACGCCGGCGCCCACGCCGATCGCGACGGCGATGATCGCGTCGGCGACCGTCACCGCAACAGCTCCGAGGCTTTCACGAGCATGTCGCGCTCACCTCGGTAGGCCGCCCGCTTGATCGCCCGTTCCAACGGGAACCAGCGGATCTCTTCCATCTCGTCGTCGCGGTCGTCGACGTTGCCGCCCGTGTGCCGCATCAAGAAGAAGTGGACGGTCTTGCGGATCCGGATGTCGTCCCAGACGTACATGTACTTGGTGTCGCCGAGATCGGCCTCGATCTCGGCGGTCATGCCCGTCTCCTCGCGAACCTCACGGATCGCGGCTTGTTCCTTGGTTTCCCCGCGCTCGATGCCGCCCTTCGCGAGGCCCCACGCGAGCTGGCCTCGCCGCGTGCGGCGTGACGCGAGCACGACCTCGATCTCGTCCTCGCCCCGGCGGTACACCACGCCGCCCGCCGACACCTCGCGCGTCGTGGGGATCTTGGGCTGTCGACCCCGTCGCTTTGCGGTGCTGGGCTTGTCGCCGGCGGCGCCCGAGCCGGACGAGGCGCGCTTTGCCGCGCTGCGCTTCTTTCCGCCCCGCTTCCGGCCCTTCCGCTCGGCCGTCCCGGGTGCGGCCGCCGCCGATCCCTTCTGGTTCGCTCCCTTGCGCACCGCGGGCTTCGGCTCAGCCGTCGTCGCACCGCCCGTCGCTGTCCCGGCCGGCTTGCGTCGCGGCCGCCTGCGCCGCCGCCGTTTCTTGGGCGTTCCGGAGTGCGCCTGTTCTTGTTGTGGCGCAGGGGTTCCGGTCGGTTCATCGGCGGCCATGACGTGCGGATACTAGCCGCGCTCAGGCGGGAGGCTCTCATTGCCGACAACCAACCGGAGATGAACGTCGACGATCTCCTTCGGCACACCGTGGAACGCGGGGCGAGCGACCTTCATTTGAAGGTCGGCAATGTGCCGTTCCTGCGGATCGACGGCGATCTTCAGCCGACCTCGCACGACGTGCTCCAGCCGCCCGACACGGTCGCGTTCGGTAACACCGTGATGAGCGAGCACAAGCGCCGCGAGTTCGAACAGCACAACGAGGCGGACATCGGCTACACCCTGCAAGGCGTCGGCCGGTTCCGGATCAACGTCTTCCGGCAGCGGGGCCTCGTGGGGCTCGCGGTTCGCCGCGTGCGTTCCGAGATCCCGACGTTCGAGGAGCTCCGGCTGCCCGAGGTCATGCGCACGCTCGCCGACAGCCCGCGCGGGCTCGTGCTGATCACGGGCCCGACGGGGACCGGAAAGACGACGACGATCGCGTCGATGATCGGCTATATCAACCGTTCGCGCCGCGCGCACATCGTGACGATCGAGGACCCGATCGAGGTCGTGCACGACGACGAGATGTCGATCATCCAGCAGCGGGAGATCGGGCTCGACACCGATTCGTACGAGGCGGCGCTGCGCCATGTCGTTCGGCAGGACCCCGACGTCATCTTCGTCGGCGAGATCCGCGACGCGGAGTCGGCATTGTCGGCGATCCAGGCGGCCGAGACGGGCCACCTCGTGATCTCGACGCTGCACACGATCGACTGCATGGAGACGATCAACCGTGTGCTCGACCTCTTCCCGCCGCAGCAGGCGAAGGAGGTGCGGACGTCGTTCGCCGGAGCGCTGCGCGGCATCGTGTCGCAGCGGCTGGTCCAGAAGGCTGACGGCAAAGGACGCGTGCCCGCGGTCGAGGTCCTGGTCAACACCGGCCGTGTGTTCGACCGGATCGTCGACCCGGAGCAGACCGACTCCATCGTCGACGTGATCTCCGACGGCGGGTACTACGGCATGCAGTCGTTCGACCAGGCGCTCGTGTACCTCGTGAAGGATGGGCTCGTGGCGGTGGACGAGGCACGACGCACGGCGTCGAGCCCGCACGACTTCGACCTGCAGCTGTCAGGCGTCCTGGATCGCGGGTCGGCGTTCAGCGACGACCAGCGGGCCGGGCTTCCCTTCTAGCGCGCGCCTCGCGGCCCGCGTGCCGGCGCGCGACTATCCTCGGCCTCATGCCGGATGGGTTCGCCACGATCGATGTGCCGCCGGTCGCCAAGGAGCTCGGCGCACGCTTCGCCGAGTCCGGCCACGAGCTGTACCTGGTGGGCGGCAGTGTCCGCGACCTTTTGCAGAGCAGACCGTCTCCGGACCTGGATTTCGCCACCTCGGCGCACCCGACGACCACAACGCGGTTGCTCCGAGGCTGGGCCGACCGCAAGTACCTCGTGGGCGTGCGGTTCGGCACGGTCGGTGCTCTCAAGGACGGCGTCCGGATCGAGATCACCACGTTCCGCAAAGAGGTCTATGCCGAGGAGCATCGCAAGCCGGCGGTGACGTTCGGCGACGACATCCTGGTCGATCTCTCGCGGCGTGACTTCACGATCAACGCGATGGCGGTCCGGCTGCCCGACGGCGAGTTCGTCGACCCCTACGGCGGTGTGAAGGCGCTGTCGGCGCGCGTGCTCGACACGCCGCTCGATCCGGAGATGTCGTTCTCCGACGATCCGCTGCGGATGATCCGCGCGGCCCGGTTCGTCGCGCAGCTCGGCGTCCGGCCGGCGGAGCGCGTCATCGTCGCGATGCGCGCGTTGGGCAACCGCCTCGAGATCGTGTCGGCAGAGCGGATCCGCGACGAGCTCGACAAGTTACTGGTCGCCGACCACGCGCCGGACGGGCTCGAGCTGCTCGTCGACACCGGCCTGGCCGATCGCTTCCTCCCGGAGCTCCCGGCGCTCAGCCTGGAGCAGGACCCCGTCCATCGGCACAAGGACGTCCTGCGGCATACATACGCCGTGGTCGACCGGTGCGAACAGGATGCGGTGCTCCGGCTCGCGGCGTTGCTGCACGACGTGGGCAAGCCGGCGACACGCACGATCACGCCGGAGGGCGTGACCTTCCACCATCACGAAGTGGAAGGCGCCCGGATAGCGCGACTCCGGTTGACCGCGCTGCGCTATCCGAAGTCGGTGATCGACGACGTGTGCACGCTGATCGAGTTGCACCTGCGGTTCCACGGGTACGGCGACGGCGCGTGGTCCGACGCCGCGGTCCGCCGGTTCGTGCGTGACGCGGGAGCCCTGCTCGATCGGCTGAACCAGCTCACCCGTGCCGACGTGACCACGCGCAACGAGAAGCGCGCGCAGGCGTTCGCGAAGCTGCAGGACGAGCTCGAGGAACGGATCGCAGCGCTCGCCGAGCAGGAGAACCTCGAGGCGATGCGCCCGCCGCTCGACGGCAAGCAGGTCATGGAGGTGCTCGGTCTGCAGCCAGGCCCCGAGATCGGCGAGGCGCTCGCTTACCTCATGGACGTCCGGCTGGAGCGAGGCCCGATACCGCAAGACGAGGCGATCGAGCTGCTTCGCGCCTGGGCCGCCCAGCGCTGACCGACTGACTTACAGTCGGAGGGCGAGCCGCACGTCCGTTCCGT
>Ga0136846_1211606_pt1 | contig 13384 bp, 15 predicted proteins | sample HopSoiMetagenom2_FD_96841 | JGI IMG/M metagenome (GOLD analysis project Ga0136846, IMG submission 96841) | Grasslands soil microbial communities from Hopland, California, USA - 2 Assembly 2016 (version 4) | ecosystem: Environmental > Terrestrial > Soil > Grasslands | place: USA: Hopland... | reverse complement strand
GCCAATCGACGTAGCCGTCGCCCGGGTAGAGCGGCGCCAGCGGCACGTTCGGCCTCGAGATGACGGTGATCGGGGACCACACCCAGACGACATTGGTCGCGCCCGCGGCGGAGACGACGTCGTGGACGTGCCGATAGGCGGCGACGTAGTCAGCCGCGGTGTTGCCGTTTACGCCCTGTCCCCAGCGGTACCAGGAGCCGTTCATCTCGTGCGCGAAGCGCACTGCCACCGGTGCGCCGACCGCGGCCAGCGCCTTGCCCTGGGCGCTCAGGTAGGCGTCGAACTCCCCGGCGGCGATGGCCTGCAGTGAATACGGGTTGGCCGAGGGAGTGGTGTGGTTCCACGGCTCCCAGGTCATCATGGGCAGCCGACCGGAGGCGCTGAGGCGCTTGAGTGCCGCGCTGTCGACTCGACCGCCGAAGTCGCTGAAGTACATCGCGACGCTCGGCGACACCCCGGTGGCCTCGGTGAACGGATCCAGGACGGCAGGGTCGCCCGGGAGCCCGTCGACCGACGCGCCGACGTAGATCCTCTCGGGACACAGCAGCGGGTCCGGTGCGCAGGCGGCCTGAGCGGCCGGGGCAACCACCGCGAAGGCAGCGCTCATCACCGCGATCCCGAGCGCGAGTGCAACCGTGCGGGTCCATGTTCGGATGGATGCCTCGCCCGGCTCGCGACGGCCGGACGGCAACCGGAGTTGCTCCGCATCGGCAACCCCTCGATCCAGCTCGAACATGCCTGTCGCCCCCGCTCGCCGGCTGATCTGTGAAGCCGGTGGTGCCCTCGCGGGCGGTCGGGCGGAAGCGCTTGTCCGCCAGTCAACGACCCAGCTGAAGGGACCGCACCGACACTCCGGGGCTCACCGACGGGAGTCATGTTCTCACGCTGCGTGTGCGAATAGAAGAGATGCGAATCTCCTTCTGCGTAGTCCCTGTCACCTCACCGGGTGCCGCCGGATGGCTGGCTCGACCGCCTCGAGACTCGCGCAGCGCGGCCGTGATGACCTCGCCTGGAGCTGGCTAGCCTGCCGGAGTGACGATGCTGCCCGAGGTCGGCGCCGCCAAGGCCGCGCTGCGCGAGCACGTGGTCGCCCGCCGCCGCGCCCGATCGGCTGCGGAGCGCACCGCGGCGACCGCCGCGGCAACGACCGCGTTGCTGCGGGGGCTGGCCGGCGTCCGAGTGATCGCCGCCTTCGCCCCGGATGAGACCGAGCCCGGCCACGGACGGCTCCCCGCCGCATACACCCAGCTCGGGGCCCGGATCCTCCTCCCCGTGGTGCCCGCCGACGGCCGCGAGCTGCGCTGGGCGGTGGACACGGGCCGGCTGGCCCCCGGTCGCTTCGGTCTGCTCGAACCGGTCGGGCCGCGGTTGGGCCCCACCGCGATCGGCACCGCCGACGTCGTCGTCGTCCCCGCGCTGGCCGTGGCCCGCGACGGCGCCCGGCTCGGCCGCGGCGGCGGGTACTACGACCGGGCGCTGCGCCACGTGCGCGCCGACGCGGCACTGGTGGCCGTGGTGTTCGACGACGAACTGTTCGACGAGCTGCCCGTCGAGGAGCACGACCAGCGGGTGACCGCCGTCGTGACGCCGTCCGGGGGCTGGCAGGCGCTGTAGCCATCGTCGACGTCAGCCCGTTCTCGACCAACGGCGCTCTCGTCCTGGCCGCCGCGCAGGACGTCGACAGGGACCGGTTCTACGAGCAGATCCTGGGTTACGCGACGATCGTCGTCGTCATCGGGCCGTTCCTGGCCTGGTTGGTGTTCGTCGTCCTCCCCAGCTTGTTCTGATCTAAGGAGTCCCACGTGAGCGGACCACTCGACGGCGTCCTCGTTGTCGACCTGACCCGCGCCCTCGCCGGCCCGCACGCCGGGATGATGCTCGGCGATCTCGGCGCCCGCGTGATCAAGGTGGAGAGCCCCGGCAGCGGCGACGACAGCCGCGGCTGGGGGCCTCCGTTCGTCCAGCCGGAGGGGGGCGGCCGCGAGTCCACCTACTTCTTCTCGGCCAACCGCAACAAGGAATCGATCACCCTCGACCTCAAGGACGCCGGCGACAAGGAGGTGCTCACCGAGCTGCTCCGCCGCGCCGACGTGCTGATGGAGAACTTCCGTCCCGGGACCCTGGCGCGGCTGGGCTTCGGCACCGACGTCGTGGCCGAGCTCAACCCGCGGCTGGTGACGCTGTCCATCAGCGGGTTCGGCCACGACGGGCCCGAGGGGCAGCGCGCCGGCTACGACCAGATCGCGCAGGGCGAGGCCGGCCTGATGTCGCTCACCGGCTCCGGCCCGGACGACCCGCAGAAGGTCGGCGTTCCGATCGGCGACCTGCTGGCCGGCATGTACGGCGCCTACGGCGTGCTCGCCGCACTCTTCGAGCGCGAGCGGACCGGCCGCGGCCAGGTCGTGCGGACCTCGCTGCTCGCCGCCGTGGTCGGCGTGCACGCCTTCCAGGGCACGGCCTACACGGTGGGCGGCCAGGTCAACCGCGGCCTGGGCAACCACCATCCGGCGATCGCCCCCTACGGGCTGTTCCACTGCGCCGACGGCAGCGTGCAGCTCTCGTGCGGCTCCGAGGGCCTCTGGCGCCGGCTGTGCGCCGAGTTCGGCTTAGACCCGGACGCCCCGGGGCTGGCCACCAACGGCGAGCGGGTGGGCAACCGGCAGCGAGTGATCGAGCTGCTGGAGGGCGCCTTCGCCGGCATCCCGGCGGAGGAACTGCTCGCCCGGCTGGACAAGGCGGGTGTGCCGGCGGGAAAGGTGCGCACCCTCGACGAGGTCTATGCCTGGGAACAGACCCTTTCCCAGGGGCTGCTGGTCGACGTCGAGCACGCGACCGCCGGCCGGCTGCAGCTCCCCGGGCCGCCGCTGCGGTTCTTCGCGCCGAGCGCCGACGGCGAGACCGAGACGACCCGCCGGCAGCACACCGCTCCCCCGGTCCTCGGGGCCGACGGCGATGCGATCCGCGCGTGGTTGTCGGGTGGAGGGCTGGCCGGCGACGGCGTGCCGCAGCCGGAGGGAGAGGACGTCGAGGACGGACATCCGACGTGACCACCCCGGCCGCCCGGCCGTCCCGGATGGATGCCCGCGCCCTGCGTGACCTCGTGCTCGACGCCGGATCGTGGCGGAGCTGGGACAGCCCGGTGCCGCCGCGCGCGGTCGGCGACGACTATGCCCGCGAGCTGGTCGAGGCGGCGCAGCGGTCGCGCCAGGACGAGGCGATCATCACCGGCGAGGGCATGCTCCGCGGCCGCCGCGTCGCCGTCGTCGCCGGGGAGTTCGGCTTCCTGGCCGGTTCGATCGGGGTGGCCGCCGCGGAGCGGCTGATCGCGGCGGTCGAGCGGGCGACCGAGGAGGGGCTGCCACTGCTGGCGGCGCCGGTCTCGGGTGGCACCCGGATGCAGGAGGGCACGGTCGCCTTCCTGCAGATGATCGGCATCACCGCGGCGATCGCCCGGCACAAGGAGGCGGGCCTCCCCTATCTCGTGTACCTCCGCAACCCCACGTTCGGTGGCGTGCTGGCGTCGTGGGGGTCGCTGGGACACGTGACCATCGGCGAGCCCGGCGCGGCGATCGGCTTCCTCGGCCCGCGGGTCTACCAGGCGCTCTACGGCGAGCCCTTCCCCGAGGGGGTGCAGACCGCGGAGCACCTCGCGGAGCGGGGCCTGATCGATGCCGTCGTCCCCCACGAAGAGCTGGCGGACGCCGCCGACCGGGCGCTGCGCGTGCTGGCGGCGCGCCAGACGTGGCACCGCGACGTCAGTGGCGCGCAGCGGCCCACCCCGGAGGACTGCACGGACGCCGACGACCCCGAGGACCACCGGAGCGCCTGGGAGGTCGTCACCGCGTCCCGGCGGGAGGACCGGCCCGGCGTGCGTCGGCTCCTGCGCACCGCGGCGACCGACGTCGTCGGGCTCAGCGGCACCGGCGCCGGCGAGAAGGACCCTGGTCTCCTGCTCGCGCTGGCCCGTTTCGGTGGCGCGCCCTGCGTTGTCCTCGGCCAGGACCGGCGAGGGCAGTCGATGTCCGCCCCGCTCGGGCCGGCGGCGCTGCGGGAGGCCCGGCGCGGCATGCACCTGGCCGCGGAACTGCGACTTCCCCTGGTCACCCTCATCGACACCCCGGGAGCCGCGCTCTCCCGCGAGGCGGAGGAGGGCGGCCTGGCCGGGGAGATCGCCCGCTGCCTGCACGACCTGGTGATGCTCAAGGCGCCGACGCTGGCGGTGCTGCTCGGGCAGGGCACCGGGGGCGGCGCGTTGGCGCTCGTGCCGGCCGACCGGGTGCTGGCGGCGGCGAACGGCTGGCTTGGCCCGCTACCGCCGGAAGGGGCCTCGGCGATCGTGCACCGGGACGTCGACCACGCCGGTGAGATGGCGCAGGCGCAGGGCGTCCGCGCGACCGACCTGTGGCGCGCGGGCATCGTCGACCGCGTCGTTCCCGAACGGCCCGACGCCGCCGACGAGCCCCCCGAGTTCTGCCTGCGGCTGGGTCGGGTGCTGGGCGAGGAGCTGTCGGGGCTGCTCGGCCGGGACGACACCGAGCGCTTCCGCAGCCGGCTGCACCGCTACCGGCACCTGGGCCGCTGAGCTGTTTCCGCGGGCCGGATCAGTCGGCGTCGGCGCCGTGCTCGATGCGCAGGCTGCGATCCGGGTCGAGTCGGTCGACCACGGCCTCGAGGACTTCGCCCAGCAGTCGGGTCTGCTCGTCCGTCAGTCCGCCGAACACGGCCTCACGGACGGCGTCGACGTGCCCGGGCGCCACCTTCTGCACGATCTCCCACCCGGCGTCGGTGAGGACGGCGAGATTGCCCCGGCCGTCGTCGGCGGCCCGCTCGCGACGTACCCAGCCCCGGTCCTCCAGCCGCGCGATCGTGTGCGAGAGCCGGCTCTGTGACTGGTTGGCCCGCCGGGCGAGGTCGCTCATCCGGCGACAGCGGCCCGGCGCTTCGGAGAGCATGGCGAGGACGACGTAGGCCGCGTGGCTGATACCGGCGTCGCGCTGGAGCTGCGCGTCGAGCGTTCGCGGCAGGAGTTCGGCCATCGTGAGCCAGGCGCGCCAGGTCCGCTGCTGCTGCTCGTCGAGCCACTGCTGCGCCACGGGACTGGACGGTACCGCCCAGATGGGGCCGTGATGGCTCGGCAGTCCGGAGCCCTCGCCGCTTCGTCACCGCCGTCGACCGGGAGCTGCTCGAGGTCGTGGACGCGTCGGCGGTGACCCCTGGCCGACGACTCCGCCGGCGGTGGCCTGGCGCTGTGGTTCGCCCGGGCGTTGGAGGCCTCGGCCTGCCACAGCCCGTCGACTCGTTCCGCTTTCGCCATGGCTCGACCGGACGCTCAGCAATCCCGAGCCAACCGCTTCAACATGACGTTCGACCGGGCCGGCTGACTCGGCAGGCTCCCTCCGACCGGCGCGTGCACTGACCCCATCGCCCCGTGGGAAGCCCCCTGCGAGGAGACGCGCACCGACTGTGCGGTCGCCCTCACCCAGCGCTCAAACGTGACGCTCGCCCACACAGGTTGTGGGCGAGCGTCACGATTGCGGCGGCCGTGCGTTCGAGTGCGGCGGGCGCCGTGCCCGTGATTGCGGTGCCGTGCGTGAGATTGCGGTGGTGAGCACATGTCTGGGGTCAGGGCGCAGCTCGCTGTCCAGAAGGAGGTCCGCACCTACGCCGACCCCGCCCGGCACCCCTTCTGCCTTTTCGTCCGCCTGGCGCAGCCGTAGCCACCGCGCGCCGATCGGGGCGGACGCGGCATCAGCCGGCGGCGAGGTCGAGGCTCAGCGCCAGCAGGTCCGAGGTGAAATGACCCGTCGGTGACGTCGTCTTCAGCCGTCGGGTGATCGTGTAGCTGTACTTGCCGGCGCAGGCGACGGTCACCGTGAGCGTCTCCCACTCGTTGTCCGGAGCCGAGGTGGAGCCAGCGGTCGACTGGGGGAGCGCCTTGCAGCCCGGCTGCTTCACGTCCAGGGTCATCGTGGACACGGCGTCGCCGGCGGTCTGGTCGCTGAGCATGTAGGTGAGCGTCAGCGTGCCGGGCGCGGCCGCCGTCCCCTTTCCGGTCCAGCGCTCCTGGGCGAGCGCTCCGGAGCCCGACCCGGTCATGTACGAGCCGTCGATGATGGCCCCGCCCTGCACCGTGCACCTGGCCATGCCCAACGAGCCGTAGGACGGGCAACTCCGGATCTCCCCGGCCGTCGCGGCTCCCGCCGGGGAGGCGAGGAGCGAGCCCCACGCCGCCGTCGCCGTGAGAACAGCAGCCGCGATCCCGGTCGCACTCCTGATCCGACGAGACAAAGGAACCCTCCAGGCCGAGCCGTGCCGTCAGGCAACGTACGGGGCCGAGGGCGCCTTGCCCAGCGGTTCTGCTGCCGAGCCGTGGGGTGCGGCGCATGGTGAGCGTCGATCGGCGCGCCGCAATCCCGCGCTCGCCACCGCATTGCCGCGCACGGGCCGCCGCAATCTCGCGCTCGCGCCCGCATTTCGCCGCACGCCGGATTGCGCTGACGCACACCACGCCCGCAAAGGTGACGCTCGCCGACACACGTGGACGGACCGCGTGCGCGTGGCGCACAATTGGCAGTCGCCGGGTGCGAGTGCCAGCCCGGTGACCCCAACCTCTGCTCGACCAGGGAGATCCGCCGCCGTGCCCACCTACCAGTACGTCTGCACCAATACCGAGGGCAAGCACGAGTTCGAGGTCGTGCAGTCGTTCAGCGACGCCCCGGTGAGCGAGTGCCCGGAGTGCGGCAGCCCGGTGCGCAAGGTCTACGGATCGGTCGGCGTCGTCTTCAAGGGCTCTGGCTTCTACCGCACCGACAGCCGCAAGAGCGCCACGGCGTCGGAGTCGTCAAGCACGTCGTCCTCCAACGGCTCGTCCTCCAACGGCTCGTCGTCCAACGGTTCCAAGGACTCGTCCTCGTCCAAGGAGTCCTCGTCCTCCTCGTCGTCGGGCGGCGGCTCGAAGGCCGCCAGCTGAGTCCGGAGATTCACCGCCATCGTCGTCCACAGCCGGTGGCTCTCTCCACAATCTGACGCAGGGCACCGCAGGCGCGCACCGCTGAGCCGACGCTCTGGGCATGCAGTTCCGCCGCCCCCGCTCCCCCGTGCACACAGCGCGCCGGGTCGCTGCCGCTCTCCTCGCCGCGACGGCCCTCGTCATGGCTCTGCGCCCGGGGGCACCGCCGCCCGCCGATGCCGCTCCGGCCGGAACGCCCGTCGTCGTCGCCGCGGCTGATCTCGCGGCCGGCACGGTGCTGGCGACGGCGGACCTGGCCCTCGCCCGGCTGCCCCCGGAATTCCTGCCGCAGGGCACGGTGGGCGAGCCCGCCCGTCTCGTGGGTCGGGTGCTGGCCGGCAGCACTCGCAGCGGCGAGCTGCTCACCGACACCCGCCTGGTGGGCGCTGGGCTCACTGCGCTGCTCGAACCCGGGCAGGTCGCTGCGCCCGTGCGGCTGGCCGATCTGGCGGTCGCCGCACTCGTGCGCACCGGAGATCGGGTCGATGTGCTGGCCAGCCCGCCCGATGCCACCCGGGCCGAGGCCGTCGTGTCGGGCGCGCTGGTGCTGGCGGCGGGGACTCCCGCCCTCCACTCCGGCGTGGTCGGTACCGATCCGGCCGCGGGGCTGCTGCTCGTCGCGGTCGACGGCGCGACGGCGGCCCGACTGGCCGCTGCGGCCACCTCGTCGACCCTCACGGTCACCCTGACGCCGCCGTGACACGGTCCATGGTTCCACGGGCCGGCTGTGGCGTGAGCTTGGATGAATCCCATGTTCAGCGGCTTCAAGAAGTTCCTGCTCCGCGGCAACGTCGTCGACCTGGCCGTCGCCGTGGTCATCGGCGCCGCCTTCACCCGGGTGGTCAACTCACTCGTCGACTCGTTCCTCACCCCGCTCATCGCGCTGGTCAGCGGCGGTGGAACTATCGGCGGGAGGTGGAGGATCAGCGGTCAGGACTTCACCTGGGGCGCGTTCCTCAGCTCCGTGATCGGCTTCCTGCTCACCGCCGCGGTCGTGTACTTCCTGGTCGTCCTGCCCGTGCACCGGCTGCTCGATCGCGTGGTGAGGGGCAAGGAGTCGGGCCCGGTCGGCCCGACCGAGGTGGAGCTGCTGGTCGAGATCCGGGACCTCCTCCGATCTCAGCAGGGCCTCGCTCCCGCGGGGCCTCCCACCGGCCGCGACAGCGCAGCATTCGGCCCGGCCACCCGCAGCGGGCGCTAGTCAGTCGCTCCCCCAGTGCGGCGGCCGGTCCTCGAGGTAACGCCGGTCGTTGTCGGCCGGCTCGGCCGGTCGCTCGCCCCAGCCCACATCGCTGTCGTCCGGCGCCCGGGACGGCCGGGCCGGGGCCGGCGACGGACCGGCCTCCGGAGCCGAAGGCAGGCCCAGCCCCTCGATCACCTCGGCGCCCGGCAATGCGGCGAGCACCGTTCCCGATACGGCGACCTTGCTGCCGCGGGTCCCCGACCCGATCACGACCATCTCGGCGGCCGCGACGGCGGCGTCGATCAGCACCGGGAGGCCCACCGGCAGCCCGATCGGCGTGATACCGCCGTAGGCCATGCCCGTCTCGGCGACGGCGACGTCCTGCGGCGCGAAGGAGGCCTTCCGGGCCCCCAGGTGACGCCGCACCACTCCGTTGACGTCGGCTCGGGTGGTGGCCAGCACCAGACAGGCCGCGAGGGTGGTCTGCCCGGCGCGGCGGGCGGCGACGACGACGCAGTTGGCCGACGCCGCGGGCGGCACCGCGTAGGCCTCCGTGAAGGCGGCGGTGTCGGCGAGGTCGTCGTCGATCTCCGCTACCCAGGCCGGTCCGCGCAGCGACGGCAGGGCGGCGGCGACCGGTGTGCCGAGCAGATCGGGCCGCTCGGCGGCCGGCACCCAGGCCAGTGAGCCGAGCTGAGGTGCGGTCATCGGGCGGGGGCTCGTCGCAGCGGCACGCCCCGATCCTGCGTCATGCGGTCGACCCGCGCGCCGCCCGGGGTCGGCCCGATGCCTGCGCAACGGGGCCGGGAACCGACTGGTCGGCCACCGAGCCGCCGGTCAGGATGGGGTCATGACCAGCAGCATCGGCCAGCTCCACTCCGTCGTCCTCGACACCCCCGACCCGCACGCGCTCGCGACCTTCTACGCGGGCGTGCTCGGCATGGAGATCAAGGGCTCGCCCGGCGACGACTGGGTTGTCGCCAGCGGCGCCGGATACCGGCTGGCCTTCCAGCAGGCGCCGGACCTGCGGCCACCGGACTGGCCCGATCCGGACCGCCCCCAGCAGTTCCACCTCGACATCCGCGTGGCCGACGTCGACGAGGCCGAGCCGAAGGTGCTCGCGCTCGGTGCCCGCCGCCTCCCCGGGGGCGGCGGCGACTTCCGCGTCTACGCCGACCCGGTGGGCCACCCCTTCTGCCTGGTGTGGGACGCGTGAGCGCCGACCAGCCCGGCGTCGATCTGCCCCCCGTCGACCTCGCCTCGAGCAGCCGGTTCACCGCGGCGACGGGCTTTGCGCCGACCGAGATCAGCGGCACGCGCGTCACCGGCTCGGTGGAGCTCGGTCCCGACCACCACACCCCGTGGGGCGTCGTCCACGGCGGCGTGTACTGCAGCATCATCGAATCCGCCGCAAGCATCGGAGCGAGCGCGGCGGTGGCACCGCACGGGAAGTTCTCGGTCGGCGTGAACAACAACACCGACTTCATCCGGGCCACGACCGCCGGCCGGATCGACGTCCTCGCTGAGCCCATCCAGCAGGGCCGCACCCAGCAGCTCTGGCAGGTGCTGCTCACCCGCGCCGAGGACGGCAAGCTGGTGGCCCGCGGTCAGGTGCGGCTGCAGAACGTGGTCCTGCCCGGCGGCGGCGCTCGGCGCGGCTAGAGGATCCCCGGATCCAGCGTCACCTGGAAGAGGGCGCGGGGGTCCTGCAGCGTGGCCGGTGGCAGGGCGGCGGAGCGGGGCACCACGCGGTCCCAGCGGGCGGGACGCCGGTGTGGCAGCAGCTCCCGGCCCTGGAACAGGTACTCCCCCACCACCTCGCCGAGCAGCAGGCCGGCGCCGTGCTCGATCGGCACGGCCACGGGGTCGCCCGGCCGCATGAGGTCGAGGAACGCCGACAGCTGGCGCAGGTCCTTGGCCGGACGCCGTCCGGACAGCTCCTTCGAGAGCGCCCGCAGCTCGCCGGGCGAGAGTCCGGTGGCGTCGACGTCGATGCCCGACTGCGCGCCCAGGCCGACGATCCCGGCGGCGAGGCAGGCCCCCAACTCGCCGTGCGCCCGCGGGCGCACCACCCAGACCCGCACACCGTCGGCGACCGGCGGCGGCGCAACGTCGTCCGGCTCGGGCCAGACGTAGGGCAGGTCGTCGGGCTCCGGTCCGAACAGCTCGGTGAAGCGGGGCCGGTAGAAGTCGGGGTCCTTGGCAATCAGATTCGACCGATGCGACAGGTGCAGCGCCTCGTCGCCCAGCCACGAGGGCAACCGGCCTGCCGCGGCCAGGTCGGCCTGAGCGGCGCCGACCACGTCGGGGGCGAACTCGCCGATCTGGATCTCGGTCGTGTCGGCGAAGCCGCGCTCGCGCCAGACCCGAACCATGGCCAGTCCGTAGGCGACCAGCGCCGGAGTCCGGCCACGCCACATCCGGACGGCGGGATGGCTGGCCCAGCCGTAGTCGGGCAACTCGAGCGCCCGCAGGATCTGCAGCGTCTCGACGCGCTGCTTGCCCAGTCGCGGGGAGTCCAGCAGCCGGGCGCCGTCCTCGAAGTCGGCAACCGGCAGGAAGGTCTGCATCGCAGCCATCCTCGGTCAGCCCGGCCCGTCCCGCCGTCCAGACGTCCAGACCTGCAGACGTCCAGACCAGACGTCCGGTTTGTGGAGTGCCGGCCTCCAGCTGTGGCGCCGACGGTCGCCGTAGCCGTCGCGGGACCGGCCGTCGTCGGTGCATTCGACCTCCCGGACCACCCCGGGCGGTCAGCCGGCCACGAGGTCTGCGAGCTGGGGAAGGACCGTCCCCAGCGGGGCGTCCAGTCGGACGTCGGCCTTCGCGTCGCCGCGGGTCGGGCCTACGGTGACGATCGCGACCGGGATGCCGAGCTTCGCCGCGCGCAGCACGAACCGGTAGCCGCTCATGACGGTCAGGGACGACCCCACCACCAGGAGACTGCGCGCCTGCTCGACCAGGCCGAAGCAGTGCTCGACGCGGTCGCGCGGCACGGTCTCCCCGAAGAAGACGACGTCGGGCTTCATGGGGCCGCCGCCACAGGCCAGGCAGTCGACCATGACGAAGCCGTCGAGCACCTCGTCGGGCAGTTCCGCGTCGCCGTCCGGGTTCACCTCGTCGGCCCGGGGGCCGAAGTGCGGGTTGGCCGCCCGCAGCCGCTCGTCGAGCTCGCCCCTGTCGCCGACGTCCCCGCAGGCCAGGCAGACCGTCCGGTCCAGGCCACCGTGCAGCTCCACGACATCCCGCGCGCCGCCGGCCTGGTGCAGCCCGTCGACGTTCTGGGTGATCAGCCCGCCGACCAGGCCCGCCGCCTGCAGGTCCGCGACCGCCCGGTGCCCGTCGTTGGGCCGGGCCGCCCGGATCTGGCGCCAACCCACGAAGCTGCGCGCCCAGTAGCGGTGCCGGCCGCGCGGGTCGCGGGTGAAGGTCTGGAACGTCATCGGGGTGTGCCGGCGCAGGCTGCCGGTCGCGCCCCGGTAGTCGGGGATGCCGGAGTCGGTGGACAGACCCGCGCCCGAGAGCACCACGACGTCGCCGTCGGCCACCAGGTCGGCAAGCTCGTCCAGCGAGGACGCGGCGCCCGGGACGGCGTTCGGTCGCGCGATGGGTGCTGCGGTCACCCGGACATCGTCCCCTCCGATCGGCGCTCGTGCCGCGCATCGGGTGGGCGGTGTCACAGGTCGCCCCCGACGGGATGGGTACACGACGGCAGTGACCGCTACCCTGTCCGTCGTCCGTTCCGGCGCAGGCGAGCCGCTGCTGCTGCTGCACGGCTGGGGCAGCTCGCGCCGCGACTTCGCCGCCGTCCTTCCCGCGCTGGCCGAGCGTTTCGACGTCCTGAACGTCGAGCTGCCCGGATCCGGGCGGTCGCCGCATCTGGAGGTTCGGCCGACGGTCGCGGCCCTCACGGACGCGGTCGAGCGCACCGTCGACGGCGAAGGCGTCGGCCGGGTGCACGTGCTCGGCAACTCGCTCGGCGCCCGCGTCGCCCTGGAGTTGGCCCGCCGCGGCCGTGCCCGCTCGGTGGTCGCGATCGCCCCGTCAGGGCTCAACATCTGGCCGGAGCGCGTGCTGCAGGGCACCGGCATGGCCCTCGCCCGCATCGTCGGGCGCGCGGCGGAACCGTTGATCGGGCCGCTGTCGCGCTCCGCCGTCGGCCGGACGGCCCTGCTGCTGCCGCTCAAGGCCCGGCCGTGGGCCACGGGCCGCGAGGAGGCGATCGGCGCACGCGAGGGCTTCGCCGACTCGCGTGACTACTGGCGCACCCTCTTCTGGGCACTGCTCGTCGACGTGCCCCGCGGAATGGACCGGATCGACTGCCCCGTCCTGCTGGTGCAGGGCACCGCCGACTGGATCGCCATGGGGCAGACCGTCCGCTACCTCCCGCTGGTCCCGCGCTCGCGCTTCCGGCCGCTGCTGGCCGCGGGGCACGCGCCGCTGTCCGACCGCCCGCAGGGAATCGTGCGGCTGGTCGAGCAGACCGCCCGCCGCGCGGCGGAGAGCGACGACACGGGGACGGCGGCGGACGAGGCCGACCGGACGGCGCCGGCTCCCCCGGCGGTTATTGCCCCTCTTCGGCGTTCAGGTAGGCGCACCGGTACCGCGCCTTCGCCATCGCCTCGGTGAACAGCGCCTCCCACGCCGGGTCCCCGGCCGGGAACGACTCGAGAACACGTTCCTCGAGCACCGCCGGGCGGCCGTCGAGCCCCGTGTAGGTCCGGCGCACCAGTACCCGCGTGGCGCCGTCCACCTCGTCGTGCCCCGGCTGCCAATGAGCCTCGGCGATGGCCGCCGCGAGCTCGGCACGGGGGCGCGGCGGCAGGCGGAGCCCGTTCGGCGAGCCGGCCGAGCCCGACCGCAGCGCCGTCCACGCCGCCCAGCCGCCCAGCACCAGCAGCCCGAGGACCAGCGCCATCAGCGCGAGCTCGGCCAGCGCGACCACCATGCGCAGACGCTAGTTCTCCCCGCTCCGTTCCGGGATCAGGAGCAGCGGCGTCCCGGCGGTGCACGCGGGGTCGCGGAGGCCGACCGCTAATCTCGGCGGGTACCCCGGTCGGTCCCGTGCCGATCAGCCCCCGTAGCTCAGGGGATAGAGCATCGGTTTCCTAAACCGTGTGTCGCAGGTTCGAATCCTGCCGGGGGCACCGTCTCAGGACATCGCGGACGCCCGAACCCACGATTTGTGGGTTCGG
>Ga0136846_1222161_pt1 | contig 13386 bp, 6 predicted proteins | sample HopSoiMetagenom2_FD_96841 | JGI IMG/M metagenome (GOLD analysis project Ga0136846, IMG submission 96841) | Grasslands soil microbial communities from Hopland, California, USA - 2 Assembly 2016 (version 4) | ecosystem: Environmental > Terrestrial > Soil > Grasslands | place: USA: Hopland... | reverse complement strand
GCTCTTCCTCTTCAAAGGCTCGTGAGGCCAACGAACTTGGCTTTTCAGAAGTGATCGACCTGTCGCAGGAAACGCTTCGGGATGGAGTCAGACGCATTACCGAGGGAAAAGGCGTGGATGTCATTATCGATGGCGTAGGCGGCACAGTTCTGAGTGAAGCTCTGGGAACCCTTGCCCTATCGGGAACAGCAGTCACACTTGGCTACTCAGGTGGCCAGAAGAGCACGATCGACGTCACAGACCTGATTTGGAAGAGAGCCTCCCTGCTCAGCCTGTCATTGATGTCGTATTCTCCCGAAGCCTGGCAAAGGGCGTGTGACACCATGGAGCCTCTGTTCACCGCAGGCAAGCTGGTGCCAATGGTAAAACGCACGTTCCCCTTACAGGAGGCAGCCGAAGCCTTACGCTTTCTGCTCGAAGATCGCCCCTTCGGCCGCGTCCTTTTGGAAGCATAGACACGCTAACAATCCTCAAGACCTTCTCTAGAAGGTCTTGAGGAACTCGATCAGCGCGCGCTTGTCATCATCGGATAGCCCTGGCTCGCCCTCGCCCGTCAACATATCCGTGCCGAAGTAGTGGCCCTTGTTCACAACGAAGTCAGGGCACTTGTTGAGCCTGATCAGATCCGGCTCAACGTTGGCGAAGATGTGATTGATCTCCGCATCGCTGGCGCCGTCGCCGATCTTCTTCAGGTCTGACTTGATCCTGAGCACCAACCGGATCGCCTGGAGATTGTGTTCAAAACGATCCCAACTGCTGCTGCTGTCACTCATCAGGTTCAGATTTGCGAGGAGGCTAACAGGCGTCCCAGTGGGGATGGGACCTAGCTGGATGCCGTCCTTACCAAAGAGCCATGGCGCCAACGCATGTGCAACCTCTGGGTGGCTGGCGAACGGTTCCGGCAGATAACCCGCGCCTGCCGTTAGATACGAGCGTTGCGTCGTGCGGTCGACAGCCCCTGCAAGCTTGTCTGGGAGAACGCTGTCCTTCTCCCTTGTGTCAGGCCACAGGAGCTGATGAATCGCATCATTGAACTCCTTCATGCGCTCATCGACTCCAGGATCGGGGCTTGGCCCAATGCGATAGTAGTTTGAGTTGTTCCCGACCGTGTTGTTCAGCAGGAATGGCGCCGTCGACCAAAGGCTGATCAAGCTTGGGACGCGCGTATATCCCCTGCCACCCGCCGGCATCTGATAACTCGACGTTTTGCCGGTGTAGGGATCCTGGACATCGATCGAGCCAACCGAAGGCAGATCCTTGTAACTCTGCGACGTGAAGTTGTCCCAGATATTGCCACCAAGACCGTTGGTTGCCAGTGGACTGCACGCGTTGGTCTTCAGCAGAGTGACCGGTATCCGGGCGTCCGTCGAAAGAAAGTTGTTGTCCAGGAAGTCATCCCGCAGCACAATATCCCGCATTGCCTTCTTGAACTCCGGCGTCTTGGTCCACGTCCAGTATTTGTTCCAGCAATCGAGATAGTTCTTCCCTGCGCATCCCTGCAGGCTCACGGCATTCGGAGAATCGGGCAGCTTGCTGGAGTGGCACCGCGCACAACGTTCCGCAAAAACCTCTTTGCCGCGTGTCAGCACGGCCTTGTCTTTGCTGAGATAGACTGCGCCGCCAGGAGCATCCGCAAGATGGTGCGCATCTGAGCTCTTCAACATAAACAGCGCCAGATAGGGCGTCTGCTGCTCATTGGCCACCCAGTAGCTTGAGTTCTTCCGGGCCACCGCGATCTCGATCGGAGTAACTTTCTTGCCGCCGATCAAGGCATTGAAGTGCTGCAGCCACTCCTCGCTGAACATGCCGATGTTCAGGTACACGCGATTTAATGCGCCCAGAGCGCCTACGGAGTCCGCGCCGTCTTTCAACACGTGCGGCGTGTAGACGATGTCCGGAGCCTGGAAGAACTTCGTCAGCTCATTGCCCGGCGGTAGAACATCATTGAACTGTTTGTTATTCAGCCCTCCGCCGGCCAGCGTCTCTTTCCCCCACCGGCTCCCCTGCTCGAGGCGCGCCTTCAGGCCATAGACCGCATTCATCGTCCGCGGATTGTTGATGTTGTCCGTGGAAACCAGTGATGTGTCCAGCGAACCAGGCCGCGATGTATGGAAGAGTTGATAGACAAAGCTCGTGTGGTCGCCATCCCAACGGAAGATACGATCGATCCAGAAGTACTGCGCGCCGACCAGCGAGCTGAGGTTCTCCCACTTCGGGTTGTTAGGATCGGCAGGCGGCTTCAGCGGATTAGGCCCGACATGGCAGAACCCGCACGACATGCCGACGCGATATGGCCGGACTAACTTCGGATCGTTGTAGTAGCTCGGGTCGGTGTAATAGCGGTTGGCATCCCAATGCCGCTTTGCCGCTTCATCGAATGCGGGATTCGGAAATAGACGCAGGCCGACGATCCCGGTCGGATAACCGTAGTAGGACCCCACATCTACTGTCTTTCCACGCGCTCCGATCTTAACGCCCGGATACTTTTTCTCATCGGCATACGGGTCAGCAGGGCAATTCGGATCCCTGACATCGAGCCACAGACCAAATCTGCTCTGATCAGGTCCGGTTGCCTTCTGAAAACACGGCTCGTTAACCAGTCCGAAATAGGTCCAACGGTTGTCCCGGGTTCCTTTCAATGCAGGGTGATCCGAGATGGTCTTCAGAAAGTCGAGCGCGCCGAAGCTCTTGACCGAGATCACATCCCAGAAGCGATCATTTCCTCCGCTCCACACGATCCAGTTATTGCGACCCTTGATCTCTTCGGCGCTGAGCTTGATGCCTCCATCCATGTCATGGAAGTAGTCATCGTCCGCGGCCTTGAAGCTCTCCGGCGCTCTCCCTGCCTGAGCCGCTTCGTCTTTCAGTTTCCCCGTCGTGGAACGTGTAAAGGCAAAGAAGGCGGAGACAACCACCACCAGCACAATCGCCACGAGAGCGACGAGAGACAAAAGAATCGTGCGCCAGATGCTTCTGCGTGGTTCCATATCGCGATCAAAATCGCTCATCTCGAAACTCCTCCTGAGGGCTGGCTTGCCTTTGCATCTTCCAGAATGACGTCGCTTGCCTTCTCGGCAATCATGTACACCGCGCTCACGATGAAATATCCGGGAATGCGGGAAAATACCGAAGCGTCTACGACGCGCAGACCTTGTACACCATGGACACGGAAGCGGTTATCGAGAACAGCCATCGGGTCGCTTGCCGGGCCAATCTTGTTAGTGCAGGAAGCATGATGTCCCCACGCTTCATGCTGTACAAAGTCCGCAATCTGCTGCTCTGAGTCGATCGCTGTTCCGGGCCATACCTCCGTCATACCGGCGAGCTTCCGGATCTCCCCGTTGATCTCTCGGACAAATTGCACACCCTTTACGACTGCATCCAGATCTTCCTGCCTGGAGTCGTTCCCTTCACCGAAATAGCGGAAGTTGATCTCTGGAACATCGCGAGGATCCGCACTGCGCAGCTTCACATAGCCGGCGGTATTTCTGGTATGTGCTTTCAACACGGCCCAGGTGAAGCGATCCTGATACTGCCTGAGCGCGTCTGAGTAGCCCGGGACGTATCCTTCAAAAGACGAGGGCAAGCCAAAGATAAACAGGTCAGGATCAGGCTTATCTGATGTCGAGCGCTTCGTGATCGCGATCGCCGCACCATTCGAGGTATAAACCCCGGTCCCCTTGCTCCAGGCTTGAAAAGCCTCGTCTCCCTGTGCCCCATCGGCAGGAGCCTTGAACGAAGCTCCATGAAGCAGGGCGAACGGCTTCTCCATCTGAGAGACAATTCCGACCTCGTAGCGATCCTGCAGGTTCTGTCCCACTCCAGGCAGATGCTTCACTACAGCGATATTCAAATCGCGCAGCTCATTCTCATTCCCAATGCCCGAGAGCATCAGCAGTTGCGGGCTGTTGAATGCTCCGCCCGAAAGAATGACTTCACGCCGCGCTCGAACAAACTTCGTCTCAGGCTGATCGCTCTGTGCGGCCTCTCGGGATGCGCGGTATAAGCCTTTTCCGACGAGATATTCCACGCCAACAGCGCGTGTTCCTTCGAACACGACACGCGAAGCCAGGGCGTTCAACTGGATCTGTAAGCGCCCCTGGCTACGGCCGGCGACATCGAGCAGAAGTTCCCGTGTACTGTTGCGGCAACCGGACTTCGTCGCCAGCGGTGTCAGTATGACACCTTCACGGCTGGTACTCGTTACAGCCCGCCAGTCATTCGGATCAAAGAGTGTCTCCAGCGCAAGCCCGACATTATCGATGTGATTGGCCAGGCCTTTTACAGCCGCCAGCGTCACCAGCTTCAGCAGCTCTTCATCCTTGAAGACCATCTTCGGGTTTGCGATCTGTGTGTGCAGCCAGCCGCTGAAACCGTGCCGGGAAGGATTCGATCCCTTACCCAGCAACATTCCGAGAATCGCCTCTTTCAAGCGCCGGAAGGAAGAGACGTAGTCGCAATGCTCGATCCGTTCGAAATACCGTCTCATATTCTCAGGCGACCATGAACTGTCGCCGGTCAGTGCCTGCAGATACTCCCAGTCACTGTTCTGCGGATAGACGGTGATCATCGCGTTGTGAGCAGTGCACCCGCCCAGAGTTCCAGCGCGCGGATAAAAGATGCCATTCTGTTCAGCAACGAACTTCGTGTCCTTCTGCTGCATCGCCTGGTCGCTATAGTGACGCACAAAGAAGTCCCAGCTCATTGCCGGGTCTTCGCTCGCGAAAGGATGGAAACAGGGAATGCGGTAGTTGTATCCGCTGTTGTCGCCGCCGGCTTCAAGAACCAGCACCGAATAACCAGCTAATGCGAGGTTGGCCGCGACCGGGCCGCCGCCCGCACCGGAGCCTACTACTACAAAGTCAAAGATGTCATCTGCCACTGCAGCCTCGACGCAAACGGGGGAGTCAACTCGGAAGCCTGGGTGCTACGGGGAGAAGAGAAAAAATAAGACGAATGAAACAGACGTATTATGGTCACCTAACAAAAACAGGGAATGCTTCTATCTGTCAAGCAGAATTTCATCATCTCGATCATGACGACCAAACATGCGCTCAGACTTCACTTCGCGATCGGTGTGCTCTCGACGTTGGCCCTGCTAACCGGCTGCGTGCCGAACCGAGTCTATCGTCCCGGCCCGGCGGCAATCGAGACCTCTCCCGCAATCGACGGAATCCCCGGAGGCTCGCACTTCAAGCTCGCAGCCATCGAATTCGATGACATGGGCGAAGCATGGGAAAAGTGTGCCTCGATTTCCGAGGTCGATAGCTGCCAGTTGTCCCGCACCGTTGACCTTATCCGAACGGAGAAACAGCGTGCCGGCGAGGTGGTGGTTGTTGTTTTCATTCACGGCTGGAAGAACAATGCCTCGAAGCAGAATGAAGAAAAGAAGAACCTGCACGATTTCAAGATCGTGATGGAGCGGCTCTCACGCGCGGAAGCTATGAGCGTACAGGGCGTCCATCACTCACCTGCCTACGTCGGCGTGTATATGGCATGGCGGGGTCAGGTCGTAGCTGGGGACCTCTTCGCGACCTTCTGGAATCGCCGGGACGCTGCGCAGCGCGTGGGCAGCACCGACTTTGCCGAATCGCTCTACCGCATTATGGGCGCGACCAAAGAAAACAGCCCGAGTTCCCGCATCGTGATCGTAGGGCATTCCTTCGGTGCGCGCGTGCTTGAAACCGCACTCACCAATACGTTCGTGAGTCTATTAATCCCTCGTCCAGGAAGCGATCAAAGCGGACAACTCTCCCCCGCCGATCTGGTGGTGTACGTCAACCCTGCGACCGACAGCTTCCGCACCAAGCAAATGATTGAGCTAATGCAGCGGACCGGCTTCGATGTAGCAAGGGGGCAGACCGCCGGCAAGAGCCCCTTGTTTCTTTCAGTCACATCCGTCGGAGACACAGCTACGGGCGTGGCCTTTCCATTGGGGCAAGGCCTGTCCGCGGCAAGCAAGAGCTTCCGTTCACATTATGAGGGCATGCCACTGTCGCCGCCGCAAAAGACGTTCTTCACGCATACCCCGGGCCACATCCCTTATTTATTCAGCCACGAGGTCCGCAACACGCAAGCGCCCTGCCTGAGCGAGCGGGATACGGTCCGCTTTCACGCGCGAGGAACATGCTTCGAGCTGGCGCCCAGGTCGTCTCGATGGAACGATACTGCCTTCTGGGTAACGACAGTTCCGAAACAAGTCATTCGCGACCATACCGACATCTTCAACGACGGATTCGCAACAATGATTATTGAATTGATGAAGCACTACCAGGTGCTTGACAGTCCACAGGCAACGACCATGCTGCATCGCCAGTGATTCATAGATCTAATGCACGGTTGAGAAGAGCTCGTTGATCTTCTGCAGCAGATCATTCCGCTTGAATGGCTTGCTTAGAAACGCCAGTTGCCCTTTATGAAAGCCCTCGCGCGCTTCCTTGTCATTGGTGTAGCCGGAAAGAAAAAGCGTCTTCAGCGCGGGCCGTTTCGTTTGCAGCTTCTCTGCCAGTTCCCTGCCCCCCAGGTTTGGCATCACGACATCGGTGAGCAGCAGATGGATCTCGCTGTCGTACCCCTCTGCAACGCTGAGCCCATCCATCCCATCGCATGCTTCCAGCACCATATATCCTTCGCGTTTCAATACGGCGGCGATGTAGGCACGAATAGCCGGCTCATCTTCGACAATGAGAACCGTTCTTCCCGTGACCGGCCCTTCCTCAATCATCCGACTCTCCACCGGCGAGGCAAAAGTCTGGTCTCCGGAAGACTTGAGAGCGGGAAAAAGCACGTCGAAGCGAGTTCCCTTACCTACCTTGCTGGATACCGAGATATAGCCCTGAGCCTGCTTCACAATGCCATAGACCATGGCAAGTCCGAGACCAGTGCCCTTGCCACTCGATTTGGTAGTAAAGAAAGGCTCGAAGATATTACGCTGGACCTCTTCACTAAAACCTATCCCGGTGTCGGAGACGATAAGTTGCGCGTAGGTACCAGGCTTGAGCCCGGGAGATAGTCGTGCGGCAGCTTCCGATATGCGTGTCAGCTTGGATTCGAGACGGAGTATTCCCCCCAGAGGCATCGCATCCCGGGCGTTCGTGGCAAGGTTCATCACCACCTGCTCGACCTGGGTAGGATCAGCGAAGATTTCACCGACCTTCTCCGACAACACAAGATCAATGCGGATGTCTTCTCCAATGAGCCGGCGCAGAAGATTGTGTGTCTGGGAGAGCACGTCATTCAGGCGAATGCGCTCAGCCCGGATAAGCTGGCCCTTCCCGAAAGCCAGAAGCTGCTGTGTGAGCTTCGCCGCGCGGTCGCCTGCATCCAAAATTGCGTCGACCAGCTCACGCTGCGTGGCATCCAGCGGATGCTCTGTGAGCAGAAGCTGCGAATAACCGTTGATGATCGTCAGAAGATTATTGAAGTCATGAGCGATGCCGCCGGCCAGCCGGCCCAGGCTTTCAAGTCTTTGCGAGCGATTGAGCTGATCGGTGGCAATACGGAGTGCATTTTCCGAGAGACGGCGTTGCCTGGCGTCACGAAAAGCGAGAACGGCTCCCACGATGTGGCCATCGTCGTCCCTGATGGGAGCCGACGAGTCATCAATCGGGATAAGCTGCCGGTTTCGTGTCATGAGAGATGTTTCTCCCTTGAGATAACGCGTCTCGCCTTCACGCAAAGCCCGCTGCAGCGGATTCTCCAGCGCCGTATTGGCGACATCATCAATAAACGTCAGCACCTGTTCTACAGGGACACCGAATGCTTCTGCGAGCGTCCATCCGGTAAGCTCTTCAGCTACCGGATTTAGGAAGGTGACCATCCCGTTTACATCGGTCGCGACGACTCCGTCGCCAATGGAGGCGAGCGTTGCCGCATATCGGCGCTCACCATCGCGAAGTCGTTGTTCCAGCCGGGACCGTTGTGTCGCAACCTCGATCGCAATCAGCAGCTCCCTCTCATCGAGAGGTTTCAGCAGGTATCCAAAGGGCGAGGTCTGCTTGGCCCTACTCACCGTAGCGGCATCGGAGTGCGCGGTGAGATAGATGATCGGAACTTCTCCATTCCTGTTGATCGCGCTTGCTGCCTCAATGCCGCTCATGTCGCCCTTGAGATGAATGTCCATCAGCACAAGTTGAGGCTTCTCAATTCTGGCAAGTTCAATCGCTTCCCTGCCGGTGTCCGCGACGCCGACAACGCGATGACCCAACCTGCTAAGCCGAGCCCGCAGCTCCATGGCGATGAGGGCTTCATCCTCGACGACAAGAACATTGAGGGGAAGGCCCGCGGTTTCCGTGCGTGAGATGGGTTCTCTCATCCGAGCGGCACCACGATTTCTGCACAAGTGCCTGGATGCAGCGGGCTCATCTGAAATTCGCCATTCACCTGTTTCACAAGCGACCGGACCAGGTTCAATCCCGTGTTTTCGGTCAAGTAGGGAGCATCGTCCGGAGACAAAGTATGGAATGCTCCAACTCCATCGTCGACGACAGAAACGCGCATGAAGTTTTCCGGCTTAACCGTCACCGAGACGGTGACTCTGCCATGCATTCTTCCCTTGAAGGCGTGCTTGAACGCGTTGGTCAACAGCTCATTCATGATCAGACCGACCGGGACGGCGCGATCGATCGATAGCTCTACCGGTTCCACATGCGTGATCAGTTGGATATGAGCGCCGGCGCTGTGATTGATATGGACGTTTTCTGCCAGCTCCCTGGTATAGGTACCGAACTCAACCGCATTGAGGTCGCCGGAACGATAGAGGGACTCATGTACAAGAGCCATGGATCTAACGCGGCTGCGGCTCTGCTCCAGCGCCTGCCGGGCTGCCGGGTCATTTGCATCAAGAGACTGAAGATAGAGCAGGCTGGAGATGGCCGCCAGATTGTTCTTCACCCGATGATGAATCTCGCGCAAGAGTACTTCTTTCTCGTTCAGCGAACGCGCCAGGTGATATTCCTGCTCTCGGTGTGGGGTGATGTTCATGGCGACACCGGCGAGATATATTTCTCCATTTGAACCGGCGAGAGGAAACTTATGGGTTCTCCAATATTCCAGACCTTCGCCCATACCAGGCGTTGTCTCTTCCACTTCGACGGGAGTGCCGGTTGCAAGCACACGCAGATCTACCTCACGAAAGGAATCCGCTGCTTTTCGAGGCCATAACTCATGGTCAGTCTTCCCAATCCACTCACTCCGTGAGATGTCAAAGAGCTCCGCAAATGCCCGGTTGTAATACTGCATGCGTCCCTCCGCGTCCTTGATGAACGCCAGAAAGGGGCTGCTGTCCATAAACGCATCGAAGCGGCGCCTGCTGGTCTCTGCCGCACTGGCGAAAGCACTTGCTTCGTCGCGAAGCTCATCCATGTGCCGCGCGCTTCTGACCTTATCGGGAATCTCCACCGAGATACCTGCCACCATGCGATCATCTGCCGATCCCTCAAGAGGCACCTTGATCGCACGCCAGTACATTGGAGCACCCGAGGCATCAAAGGTCTCCACGTATTGATCGAGCATGCTGCCGGAACGCAGGATCTGCTCATCTTCCTGAGCGATCGTGCGAGCCACCGCGTCCGGCCACAGATCTAGACTGCTGCGTCCAAGCCATTCCGTCTGTGAGATCCCGAACCGCTCCGCGAGCTTTTTGTTATAGAAAAGAATCCGCCCCTGGCGGTTTTTAAGATGGGCCTCAATCGGCAGCGCATCCAGAAAACAGCGAAAGATACGATCTCTCCGCTGAATCTCACCCATGGCCTGGTCCAGGGCTGCCTCATCCATCAATTGCCGGAGCTGCAGGGCGAGTTGGCGACCGAGCGCACGCAGAGAGCGGGTCTGGACGGTTCCAAGTTCACGCGGGCGGGTATCCAGAAGACACAAGGCGCCGAGGATTTCTCCATTAGGCGCCTTAAACGGAATCCCTGTGTAGAAGCGGACTCCGTTTCCGACCTGATGTGCAAGCTTACGAGAATGTGGGTCCAGCTCTGTGTCGTTGACAACGAGCAGATCACCGTGTTCCAGAATGTGTGTCCAGATGGGCTGATAGCGAACTAAGTCGCTTGTCTCGATCCCGATCTTCGATCGGCAGATGACACAGCCTTCTTCGACGAGCGTGATTGCGCCCATCGGGGCTTCACATATCTCACCGGCGAGGGCCAACACTTCCTCAAATTCCCTCGATATCTCAAATAGCAGGAGAGAGCGCACGGCTTTGAGGCGTGCAGACTCGTCTGCGTGCAACTCGTCTGGCCGCACGTCGCGTCCTGGAAGCATTGTTTTTAACCACCCACTACATCGGTACTACGTTCGGAGATCTTGATTCTGATCCTATCCGGGGCAGGGATACTCCCCAAATGGCCCTGAAGTCACCTGGCCGTGATTACTTCCCGAAATGGGAAAACCCTTCAACGAAGGCTCGACCGATCTGACCGGACTTGCGAACGTCATCTTGCCATCACCGGAAAGACAGCCGGAGAAGCCGGCTTTCGTGGGACCGAAGATCGATTCTGATCTGAGTGCTTGCGGGGATACCCTTTGTAGACCATGGATCGAGGATCGACGTCGGAAGTGGAACGTCGATCGATCGCCAGGAGAACTCGTGACTTTCCGGCATCCCTGCCACATTAAGGAGCAGCACCGCGCGGTCGCCGTTTTCAAGGGGACGTTCCCATATTTCAAAGCCACCGAGCTTGCGCTTCAGGACGGCTTGCCGTCCCAGGCCGTCCTGATCGATTGCGATGAGCTTCCTGTTCAGAAGAATGCCTCGCGTGGTCTCCGTCATAGTTCGTACGTCGTTACCGGCAAAAAGGGGTGCAGCCAGCATGGCCCAGAGGTTCATATGCGAACGGTTCTCAAGATCGTTCATGCCGCCATTTCCCACCTCCAGCATGTCTGGGTCATTCCAGTGACCAGGTCCGGAGAATGGGGCCGCCATCTGTTGCGTGAGTGCGTTTTGATGCATCGTCCCAAAATCGGCATGTATGTCCGCCGTGGTACGCCAGGTACTTGCGCCTACATCGGAGCCCCACGACCAAACATCCTCCATCCCGTACTGGCAAAGGCTGTAAAGAATCTCTCGGCCCGTAGCCTGCAACGCGGCACCCATCTTCTGGAAGACCGCCTGGCTCTCCGATGGCAGATAAACCAGAGAGGCCGTGCACCAGTCATACTTCAGGAGGTCGACTCCCCATACTGCGAAGGTTTTCGCATCCTCTACTTCATGCCCATAACTTCCTTCATGCTTTCCGCAGGTCCGTGGCCCTGGAGAAGAGTAGATGCCAAGCTTCAGGCCTTTTGCGTGGACATAATCAGCGAGCCCCTTCATATCGGGGAAACGTTCGTTTGGATGGAGGCGCCCGTTCGCATCCCGCTGGCCTTGCCAGCCATCGTCGATCACGATGTAAGAGTAGCCCGCCTCCCGCATTCCGTTGGAGGCGATTGCGTCCGCGACCTGTCGGATGATCACGTCACTCACGTTTTGGTGAAAGTAATTCCAAGTGTTCCATCCCATTGGGGGTCTCATGGCAAAATCCGGAGGCGCCTTGACGGCATGGATGGCGGGTAGAGGAGGACGATCCGCTGGAATCCTGAGATCGCGCTGATCCGCTCGCGAAAGGAGCAGAGTCTGGTCCGGCTCATGACTACCCGTGAACAAGAGTTCAAAACCGGTTGCGGTGCGGGCTCCAGAAAACTGAAATGTTGTACCGGCTTGGAAAGAGATTTGATCTCCTTCCTCTCGACCGTCATGGATCGGTAGATCGCCCCAGTCGAACCGAACCGTTCCCATGAGACGACGATCCACCTGCCTGAACTCGAAAAGCACCGGCCGGCTCGAGCCGTCCCTTAGCCTCCGTGTCGCCTTCCACCAAGCTCTGTCTGCGGGCCGCGAGACTGTATGCGGAACGCATACCCGGCAGAACGACAGCATAACTAGAGAGGCTAATAAAGCCAGGCTTCGTCCCCTACGGCGGACGGGCCAAAGTGAAACCAGGAATACCTTAAGACCGATTGCCATCCATACGGTCTTCGTGGTGGAATGTTTGCGCTCAAGCAAGTACATAGGTTTTCGCAAGAATCGGCGGCGACAACCCCTCAGACAAGTGCATTAACCGTCAAAGAACGTCTGTTAACGTCAACGCCTTCAGAATTCACCGATACGCCTTGGATCTTCGACATGCCGACAGCAAATATGCCGTTACCCCCAACCGAGAATCACTCCCAGGAAGATACTCTGGCACACGATGAGCGCTGGCTTCTGATTCAGCGGATTGTCCGAAGTAAAGGGTTTCAGCGGGCAGCGCAGCTGCGTGCGATTCTGCTCTACGTTTCAAAGTTCGCGATTTTCGGAACAGAAGAGCAGTTGCGCGAGCATGATATCGCTCGCGAAGCACTTGGCCGGCGTGGGGATTTCGATCCTGCTTATGACAACATCGTTCGGGTTCAGGTAAGCCATCTCCGCCGCAAGCTGGCGGAGTATTTCGCTGACGAAGGCAAAGAAGAAACGATGCTTATCGAGATTCCGAAAGGAAGTTACCTTCCCCATTTCGAATCGGTACGGCATCACAATGGCGCTCCCGCCGAGGAACACACGACTCAGTATCCTGAATCTATCGAGCCTCAGGGGACGACTCACGACCTCCTGAAACTTCCAGGTGTGGTACCTTCACCCCTCGGCGGCGTCAGCCGATTACCCATGGTCTGGGCTTCTCTCGGAACCGCCGTTCTGGCATTGGCGATTGGATTGGGCATTCGGTGGAATATCGGGGAGCGTTCGCAACAAAATGTTCCGCCGATCCTGCTACCGATGTTGCAACAGGGCAATAACGTGGCCGTCGTGCTTCCCGATGTGTCGTTGATGATCATTCAGCAGATGCTTAACACGGAGATCGGTCCTCTGGAGTACATCGAAAGCGATTTTCCTCGCAACCAGGTGAGCAAGGTTGCCGATCCCCAACTGCGAAATACATTGATGTTTCTTGGCATAAGAAAGACGACCAGCTTCAGCGAGACGCGGCTCGGGCTGGAGTGGATGGAGACCATATCGAAAGCCGGCATGCATGGGAATCTTCTCTATTCGCGGGACCTGCATGTGCGCGATCTAAGTGATGGCAATGTGGTACTGATCGGCAGCCGGCGAAGCAATCCCTGGATGTCACTTTTCGACTCGCGGACAAACTTCCAATTCATCGAGAGCACGGAGACCCACACTTACTCATTTGTGAATCACCATCCGCTCGCCGGGGAAGAAGCGCGCTATATTCCTCACCATGTCGCCAACCAGGACATTAATTATGTGAATGTGGCTCTGGTTCACAGTTTAGGAGAGAAGGGATTTGCGCTGCTGATCAACGGCTCCGATTCCCAGGCGAACGAGGCGGCGGTTCGGTTTGTCCT